>OGIE01000756.1_pt1 | contig 47869 bp, 39 predicted proteins | sample 1571581 | NCBI WGS metagenome assembly OGIE01 (sample SAMEA2582021, study PRJEB24529) | metagenome | biome: Human gut stool | place: China | collected 2011 | reverse complement strand
ATGATGACTGCTCTTGCCGGTTATCCCCAAGTAAGCCATGTGCAACGTTATTCTACCAAGCCGGGGATGATAAAAACGGATGATGCTTTTCAGGGAATGGTACTGAAAGGTGTCGGACCGGAGTTTGATCCGAGTTTTATGCAGGAGTATCTGGTGGAAGGGGAGATTCCTGCGTTCAGCGATTCGGCTTCGAGTAATCAGGTACTTATCTCCAAGGCGCTGGCTACCAAAATGAAGCTGAAGCTGGGAGATAAGATATATACCTATTATATTCAGGATAATATCCGTGCCCGGCGCTTGACGATTGCAGGCATTTATCAGACCAATTTCTCGGAGTATGATAATCTGTTTCTGCTGACTGACCTTTATTTGGTGAACCGTCTGAATGGCTGGGAACCGGAGCAGGTGAGCGGAGTGGAGCTGCAGGTGCGCGACTATGATAAACTGGAAGATATCACTTACGAGATAGCTGTTGATACGGATAGCCAGCGCGATAAGTTTGGAGGCGTGTATTATGTACGCAATATAGAGCAACTGAATCCCCAGATATTTGAATGGCTCAATCTGCTTGATCTGAATGTATGGGTAATCCTTTTCCTGATGATAGGAGTTGCCGGCTTTACCATGATTTCCGGTTTGCTGATTATTATCATAGAACGCACCAATATGATCGGAATACTGAAAGCGCTGGGAGCCGATAATTTTACGATTCGCAAGACTTTCCTTTGGTTTGCCGTCTTTCTCATCGGCAAGGGGATGCTTTGGGGCAATGCGATTGGACTGGCATTCTGTTTTATCCAGTCCCAATTCGGAATATTTAAGCTCGATCCGGAGAATTATTATGTTGATACGGTATCGGTTTCTTTCAATGTCTGGTTCTTCCTTTTGATCAATGCAGGTACGTTGCTAGCATCGGTTCTGATGTTGATCGGACCTTCATACTTGATAACGAAGATCAATCCTGCAAGCTCCATGCGGTACGAGTAATTTTCTCTTTTTCTTTTCTTTTTTTGCTGCAAAAATAATTTAGACCGTAGCGTGATGTAGAGTGAATAATATGTCTATATTTGCGCCCGATTTACTTAATATCCTCTTGTAGGTTTAATTTTTAACCATTATGAATAATGTGTTAATTCTGTTGGATAATCCGGATGACTGGAAGCCGTATTGTGAGACGAAAAGTATCCTGACTGTTTCCGACTATCTGAAGAACAAGCCGGTTGAAAAAGACCGGAAGTTAGTTATTAATCTTAGCAATGATTACAGCTATAACTCCGAAGGGTATTACTGTTCGTTGCTTGCCCAGACGAGAGGACAACGGGTGATTCCCGATGTTGACATCATCAACAAACTGGAGACGGGGACAGGAATCCGCATGGACCGAAGTCTGCAGGCGTTGTGTTATCAATGGATTCAGAAGAACGGGGTCAAAAGTGATATCTGGTATCTGAATATCTATTTCGGGAAATGCCGTGAGAAAGGGCTGGAAAGAGTGGCCCGCTTCATTTTCGAGAACTATCCCTGCCCTTTGTTGAGAGTCGCTCTGAACACTCATCCCAAGAATCAGATTGAAAGTATTCAGTTCTTGCCTTTGAACCGGTTGGATGATGAGGAACAGGACTTCTTTGCCAATACGCTGGATAACTTTAATAAGAAAATATGGCGTGCGCCTAAGTCGGCAAAAGCTCCCAGATATAGCTTGGCGGTACTGATCGATCCGAAAGAGAAATTTCCGCCCAGCAACAAAGGCGCTTTGCATAAACTCTCCGAAGTGGCCAAGAAGATGAATATCCACGTCGAAATGATTACAGAGGATGATGCGATGCGTCTGTTGGAATTTGATGCGCTGTTTATCCGAACAACGACCTCGCTGAATCATTATACATTCCATTTGTCACAGTTGGCTGCCCAGAATGGGATGGTCGTCATTGATGATCCGTTGTCTATCATTCGGTGTACCAATAAGGTTTATCTGAAAGAACTTTTTGAGAAAGAAAGGATTCCGGCACCGAAGTCTACGTTGATTTTTCAGTCCAATGAGAACTCGTTCGAACAGATCAGTGAGCAGGTTGGTGCTCCTTTTATCTTGAAGATACCGGACGGTTCCTATTCCATTGGCATGAAAAAGGTGTCCAATGAAGAAGAACTGAAAACAAGTCTTGAACTTCTTTTCGAGAAGTCGGCTATCTTGTTGGCACAGGCATTTACGCCTACGGAGTTTGACTGGCGTGTCGGTCTGCTGAACGGAGTACCTTTGTATGCCTGCAAGTATTATATGGCAAAAGGTCATTGGCAGATTTACTGCCATTATGATTCGGGCAGGAGCCGCTGCGGACTGGTGGATACGATTCCTATCTATCAGGTGCCGCGTGTGGTACTGGATACGGCGATAAAGGCTGCCAATCTCATCGGAAAAGGCTTGTATGGAGTGGATTTGAAGATGGTCGATGATAAGGCTTACGTGATTGAAATCAACGATAATCCGAGTATCGACCATGAACTGGAAGATGCGATTATCGGTGACGAAATGTATTACCGTCTGTTGAATCACTTTGAGCAGGCGCTGGAAATGAAACATTATTAATGATGGAACCAACGATACACCTCCGTCAGGCAAAAGTGGGAGACATTCCTGCCATTCTGGAGATAGAGCAGGAATGTTTTCAGGAAGATAGTTTTTCGAGAGAACAGTTTGTTTATCTGATCTGCCGTTCAAAGGGCACCTTTTATGTGGTGGTGGAACAGGAGCGGATGATCGCCTATGTCTCATTATTGTTTCATGCGGGAACCCGTTATCTGCGGATATATTCGATAGCCGTCCATCCGGACTGCAGAGGAAGGAAGCTGGGACAGTTGCTCATGGAGCGGACGATTGAGACAGCTCTTGACTGTAGGGCGGTAAAGATTACGCTCGAAGTAAAAGAGTCGAATACGCCTGCCATCAAGCTATATATGAAAAATGGCTTTATTCCCGTGGGAGTAAAGCCAAACTATTATCATGATGGTTCGGATGCGATCTATATGCAGCGGCCCATGTAATCAGCAGTTGCCTATCTTCTCATAAAGTCCCCTTTCCTGCGTAAGGAGCGGTAAAGTTTGAATTTGAGCGACTGGATGGGCTGGAGGATATCGAAAACCGGCAGGGAGAAATAATATTTCCTGTCTCCGCCCATTTCTTTGGCTGTCCGATTAATGATGATTGCCTGTACGGTATAGCGGAACAGCCAGATCAGTAATGCAATTCCGGCAGCCAGCCAATGGTTGTTGAGGATGCCGAATACAAGACCCGCGATGCAGGCAGCGTAAAACAGCAGACGGGAGAAAGTCTCGAATCCTAACAAATAGCGCTGTGCACCGTGATAAAAGCGTGCGGTTGCCATATAGCTTATCTTTTCTTCTTTCCATTCTTTGTAGCTGTATACCGGTTGTATCCGCATAGTTGCATTGATATCCGTTTCTACGCGTGTGTTGGATGGGGTGGCTATCTGGTTGATGAATAAATCATCTTCCCCGCGTTGCAGGTTCAGATAAGTGGAATAGCCTTTTCTCTGGAAGAATAATTCTTTCCGGTAAGCCATATTGCGGCCGATGCCCATGTATGGCTTTCCTGCCAATGCAAAGCATAAATAACGCAGAGACTGGAATAACGTGTCAAAGGCTACCCGTTTGTGCAGCCATCCTTTGGTCCGGTCGTAACCGCTGTATCCCAGCACTATCTGAGTCTGTGAAGTGAAGTTACGTGCCATTAGTCTGAGCCAGTCTTTGCTTGCAGGCATACAGTTTGTTTCTGTAAATACCAGCCAGTCGTGTTTGCTGGCCTTGATGCCCAATGTCAGGGCAAGTTTCTTATGACTGATGTAGCGTGCGCTGTCGGGAGTGAAGCTGTGGTAGAGGTGAGGATATTTCTCTTCCATAAATCCCAGTACATCCTCTGTCTCATCCGTAGAAGCATCGTTGATAACAATCACTTCGAACTGCGGATAGTCTTGTTCGAGAATGGCAGGTAAGATTTTACGTAGGTTATCAGCTTCGTTGCGTGCACAAAGAATCACGGAAAGCGGAGGCATCTCTTGTGTGAAGTGCACTGCTTCTTTGCGTACAGCCTTATTGTGGGCATGTATCCGATTGTACAAGCCGAAATAATAAATGAGCTGAATGATAAAAAGAATACCTGCCGCCGATAAAAGAATCAGTTCGACAGTATTGAATGTAAATGCTTCCATTGGATATAAGTGTCGTTTTTACGACTGCAAAAGTACGCATTTTTTTGGTAGCTCCGTCATCTCGCAGGAAGGTTATTTCGTAAATCCAGATATTCTTTCTTGAACATGTCGACGAATAGAAAGAATAATGAAAGCAGCAACGGACCGAAGATGACTCCCATAAATCCGAACAACGGCAAACCGATAACGACTCCGAATATCGTAATCAGCGGATGGGTATCCGCCATTTTCTTCTGCAGGATGAATCGGATCAGGTTATCCGACTGAGATATGACTATTCCACCGTATGCGGCGAGTCCGATAGCGTTGAACCAGTCTCCGGTTACGGCAAGATAGGCAGCTACGGGAAACCATATCAAGGCAGTTCCCACCATTGGAATGATGGTGGCGAAGCAGGTCAGGAATCCCAATACCAGGACATTGGGTGCTCCGAAGATAAGATACCCTATCATGGCGACCCCTCCTTGAATAATGGCTAACAGAGGTATGCCGATGGCATTGGAACGTACAATCATATTGATTTCGTGAATTACTTCCTGTGTATTCGCTTCATTGAACGGGAGAATGTCATTCACATAAGCTTCCATCTTTTTTCCTCCTATCAGCATAAAGTATAGTACGAATACCATGACAAACAGATTGATGGCAAGGCTGCTGATGCTTTCCATTATTATTTGTCCGATGCGGGGTAGGATGGAGACAATGAATGACAAGGTATCTTTTCCCAGCACATCATAACCCGTTTTTTCTTTGATAAACTCTGCCACCTGCTGCATCGGGGCAATGAATGTTTGCGGGTCCAGATTGATGTCCTGAAGTTGGTTTACCAGTAGCCAGATTGTCAGTCCGAGCGGAACCAAAAATACCATAACCGTCTCTGCCGTAATCAGCAATGCGGCAACACTGCGTTTCAGTTTCCACTTTTCTGTCAGGTGCGTCATTTGTGTGCGTACCAAAATATAAATAGTGAGTGCTCCCAGCAATCCTCCCAAAAAAGGAGTGATCTGACGGAAGATGATGATTCCCATAAATAGTATGATGACGATGAGGGAATATTTCCAGTATTGTTCTTTGATGCTCATATTATGTATTTAGATATTCTGCTTTATAAACAAAAGAACAGTGGAAAAAGTTTGAATGTCCGGTATGAGGTTTACGTATGTTGTTTTTAAGGGAGCTCAATATGAAAAACCGTTTTTCCGGCTCTGCTTTCTTTGATAGCCAAATGCCCTTCGTGGCGGCGGATAATTTCTTTGCACAGGCTTAGTCCGATGCCTGTACCTTCTGATTTAGTCGTAAAAAAGGGGATGAATACTTTGTCCATAATTTCGGGAGGAATACCGGGACCATTGTCGGTGATGTCTATGACTATATATTCGTCTTGTTCTGCTTGCAGGGAAAGCTCTCCATGCGGATGCCCCTCCAATGCCTGCATGGCGTTTTTCAACAGATTGAGAAACACTTGTGACAGTTGCTTTTCGTCTCCTTCGGTCATCATCGGTTCGGGGGAGCACCGGAGTGTAAAGGAGATATTGTTTTCTTGAAAATTGGTTTGAAGCAGTTCCTCCAGATTGTGTAATAAGTCGGATAGGGAAAAGAGACGCTTTTCGGGCTGCGGAAGATAGGACAGATGCCGGAAAGATTCGGTAAATTCCATCAGCCGTTCGCTTTGCGCCTGAATAATGTGAAGCCCGCGGATTCCTTTCTCGCTGATTTCCGGATAGGAAGCCAGTGTCTGAGACAGTGAGATAATGGGAGCGATCGTGTTCATGATCTCATGAGTCAGGACATGACTGAGTTTGCTCCATGATTCACTTTCGTTTTCGTTGAGCCGGTCGTCAATGTCTTGTATGGAAAGCAAGGTGATTGTTTCGTCTTGTAGTTTCATCTGACTTTGGGAGAGGCTGAGCCTTTTTCTGTTCTTCTCATTCTGCAGGATATTTTCCAGTTGGGAATATAGAGTCAGTGATTCGATGTTTAGTAAGGTCAACGCTGTGTTGTTGACGAAGATTATTTTCTTGGAGTTGTTCCAGGCTATGATTCCGTTGGGTACTTTCTCCAGCAGAGACCGGTAGAAATGTTCCTGTTTCTGGTAGTCCATTTTGGTTTGTGCCAATAGGGCGTTGATCCGGTTCAGTGAACGGTTCAGCTGTTGTTGCTCTTCGTTTATTCCTTGCTCGGGGTAGCTGAATGTATTATCTCTGTCCTCGATGGCATCAAAGAAAAGCCGGAGTTTCCGGTTGATGTTATTGAGATAAGTGACTATTCCGCCGATTTGAAACAGGGAGCAGATGATTAGTAACGTTCCGATGATGATGCCACGTTGGGAGATGATGAGCCACAGCCCTGTTCCCGAAGTTGCGAGGATGAGCAGGATACGAAGCAATATGGTCCAATAGATATGTCGGCTGAATATCATCTTGTTCAGGGTTTGAATCGTTTCAGTTTATTATAGAGAGTCTGTCGGCTGATGCCTAATTGTTCGGCGGCGGCTGTCAGGTTTCCATTGTTTTGGAGAATCGCTGTTTCGATGGCTTGCCGTTCTACTTCCTCCAGGTTGGGGACGACGCTTGCCGTCTGAGGTTTCCAGCTTTGCTTTACCAGAATATCTTTGGGGCGTATCACGTTGCCTTCGCATAAGATCACCGCTTTTTCGATGGCGTGTTGCAGTTCGCGGATATTGCCCGGCCAGTGATAGGAGCGTAGTTTCTCAATCGTTTGCTCGTGCATCCGTATGTCCGGTCGTTGATATTTGGAAGTAAAACGACGGAGGAAAGTATCTATGAATAATAGGATATCGTCTCCCCGTTCCCTTAAAGGAGGGATTTCCAGATGAATGGTGTTGATACGGTAGAACAAATCTTCCCGAAACAGTCCTTGCTTTACCATTTCCGGAATATCTTTATTGGTAGCAGAGATCAGCCGGATATCAACGGGAATCACTTTGTTACTTCCGATTCGGGTGACATTCCGGTTCTGTAGTACAGTCAATAGTTTGGCTTGCAGTGCAATGGAAAGGTTTCCGATTTCGTCCATAAAGAGGGAACTGCCGTTGGCCGCTTCGAATTTTCCCGGACGACTTTCGTATGCGTCGGTAAACGCTCCGCGTTCGTGTCCGAACAGTTCACTTTCGAAGAGTGATTCACTGATAGCGCCCATATCAATGCCAAGCATTTGACGGGAATTTCGGGGAGATAAACGATGTATCTCTTTGGCTAACATCTCTTTTCCTGTTCCGTTCTCTCCTGTGATCAGGATGTTGGCGTCGGTTTTGGCTACTTTCGTGACCACTTTAATCAACTGGAGCATTGCGGGAGAGTGTCCGACCAGCATTTCCGGTTTGCTCGGTTTCTCGGTATCCCCCTGTTTGCCGGTTGTCTTTGAAGCGCTTTTGGCTTTGCTGTTGTTACTTTTATAAGCCTCCTTTATCTTCCGAATCAGAATCTGATTATCCCAAGGTTTGAGTAAAAAATCAGTAGCCCCGTTTTTTAGTGCTTTTACCGCCAATTCAACGTCTCCGTAAGCAGTCAGCATAACCACCGGCAAAGATGGGCGGATTTCGTGGATTTGTTTTAACCAGTACAGTCCTTCATTGCCATTGTTTATGCCGGCAGAGAAATTCATGTCAAGGATAACGACGTCGATAGAGGTGGTAGTCAGTAACGTGGTGATTTGATTGGGATTGGCGGCGGTGCGAACTGTACCGAACTCATTTTCGAGCAGTAACTCCAGTGAAGCTAACACGCTTTTATTATCATCTACTATTAAAATAGTTCCGTTTTCCATATCTAAGATTGGGGGTATCTATCAGGTTGAACCATGCTTTAAGTTTGGGGGTAAAGATATTCGTTTTTGCTTTCCTCTGCAAGCGAGTGTCCAATAATTAGACGTTTTCGGGCATATTTACTGCAAGGCTTACTTAAATTCCCGAAAATTGCTCCCGAAGAATATGAAATAATGGATAACGTCCAAAAGTTGGACGTTGCGGTGTGTAATAATTGGACGGATGCAATGCAATCGTATTGGTCATTTGGTTAATAATCAATTACTTAAAAATTGTGGCATCCTATTTGCCTTTTAATCATCGTAACACACAATCGCATATATTATAAAGAATGAAAAACCTTTTCTTTTTGTCCTTATTCTTATTACCGCATATTGTGCAGGCTCAGTCCGGCATGACTTTGGATGAGTGCATTCGTCTGGCATGGAAGCAGAATCCTTCTGTGCGGAACAGTGTGATAGATATAAAGGAGGCACGGGCAGATTATATGGCTGCTGTCGGTGCTTTTCTTCCCCGTGCAGCGGTTAATGCAGAAACAGGGAAACGCTTTGGGCGTTCTGTCGATCCGGATACGAACGGATATACCAACGAAACTTTTGAAGAAGGGACTGTGGGGCTTGATATGACTCTTTCTCTTTTTGAAGGCTTTTCACGCATTCATCAGGTACGCTTCCGGAAGATGAATAAGGAACGTAGCGAATGGGCATTGAAAAATAAGCGGAATGAACTGGCATATCAAGTGACGGATGCTTATTATAAACTGATTCTGGAGAGAAAACTGCTGAATCTTGCTTTAGAACAAAGCCGGTTGAGTGAGCGGTATCTGAAACAAACCGAAGCCTTTGTTGAGTTGGGATTGAAATCCGCTTCCGATTTGCAGGAAGTCAAGGCCCGCAGAGAAGGGGATATCTATCGTTATAAATCTCGTGAGAATACTTGCCGGTTGGCCTTATTGCATCTGGAACAGCTAATGAATTTCCAACCCGGTGATACACTCGTTATTCAGGATACTATTGTGGAAGCGAATCAGTTGCCCTTGCTTTCTGTTCCGTCTACGGAAACACTTTATACCCAATCACTGGAAATACTTCCCGTCATGCGTATGATTGATTTGAAACGAAAGGCTGCCCGTAAAGAGTATGCGATGGCTGGCGGAACTTTTTCTCCTTCTGTTTATGCCCGCTTTACGGTTGGTTCCAATTTTTACAATACAGTTTTTTCTGCCAGACAGTTGCGGGACAATATAGGAAAATATGTCGGCATCGGTATTTCGTTTCCTTTGCTGAGCGGATTGGAACGTCTGACTCATCAACGGAAGCAGAAACTAAACCTGTATCGCTTGAAGAATGAAGAAGAACTGGAAAAGCAGCAGCTATATACCGATATAGAGCAAACACTTCTTTCCCTGCATGCGGGATTTAGTGAACATCAACAGGCATTGCAACAGCTTGACGCAGAAGCTCTCGTACTGAAAGAGTCCGAACGTAAATGGGAGGAAGGGCTCATTTCCGTCTTTCAGCTGATGGAAGCCCGTAACCGTTTTATCGCCGCCAAGGCAGAACTGGTTCGTGTACGCCTGCAAGTGGAAATGATGAGGAAACTGGAGAAATACTATCGGGAGGGGACTTTCCTGTAAAACGGAGTCTGTGCCATCGGATCAATCATTTAATAACAACCCTATTTTGAATATACCTTTATGGATACACCTGTTGAACGCAGACCCGGCATAAATCGCAAACACCTTTATACGATCGGTGGTGTGGCGCTGGGAATCGCTGTCATTTTATATTTTATTTTTAGAGATACGGCTTCCTCCATGACAGTTGAGAAAGACCGTCTCACGATTGCTACCGTCAAGCAAGCGGAGTTCAATGATTATATCCGCGTGATCGGGCAGGTGATGCCTAGCCGGATTATCTATATGGATGCCATAGAAGGCGGTCGTGTGGAAGAACGTCTGAAAGAAGAAGGAGCTATGGTGAAAGCGGGCGATGTGATTCTGCGTCTCAGCAACCCGTTGCTGAATATCGGAATCATGCAGAGTGAGGCAGACCTTGCCTATCAGGAAAATGAATTGCGCAATACCCGCATCAGTATGGAGCAGGAGCGTCTGCAACTGAAACAGGAACGCATAGGCTTGAATAAAGAACTGACATTGAAAAAACGCCGTTATGAACAATACAGACGTTTGGTGGAGGAACAACTGATTGCCCGCGAGGACTTCCGTCAGGCAGAGGAGGAGTATGAAGCTGCCAAAGAACAACTGGCGGTCATTGACGAACGTATCCGTCAGGACAATATTTTCCGTGAAAGCCAGATCAGCAGTCTGGACGAGAACATACGTAACATGAAACGCAGTCTTACGTTGGTCCGTGAGCGCTTGGAAAACCTGAAGATTAAAGCTCCGATTGACGGACAGGTAGGAAACTTGAACGCGCAGGTCGGACAGTCCATTTCCGCAGGAGAACATATCGGCCAGATTATTACTCCGGACCTCAAAGTACAGGCACAGATAGACGAGCATTATGTGGAGCGTGTACTTCCCGGACTTCCTGCCGACTTTACCCGTGACGGAGGAACCTATAAACTGGAAGTAACCAAACCTTATCCGGAAGTGAAAGAAGGGCAGTTCCGTACTGACCTGGCTTTCATTTCGGAGCGGCCGGAGAATATACGTGCCGGACAAACTTATCATATCAACCTTCAGTTAGGAGACCCGGCACAAGCGATCCTTGTTCCCCGTGGCGGATTCTTTCAAATTACCGGAGGGCGGTGGATGTATATTGTCGATGAAAGTGGTAAATTTGCCACGCGGCGTCCTGTGAAGATCGGGCGCCAGAATCCACAGTATTATGAGGTGACGGAAGGTTTGTCTTCGGGTGAGAAAGTAATCATATCCGGTTATGAGTTGTTCGGAGACAATGAGAAACTAATACTAAAATAAATAAAAAGAATCACCATGATTAAAACAGAAAAACTGTCTATGCTTTTCACTACGGAAGAGGTGCAGACGAAAGCATTGAACGAAGTCACCTTACACGTAGAACAAGGAGAATTTGTCGCTATAATGGGACCTTCCGGATGCGGCAAGTCAACGTTGCTGAATATTCTGGGCACGTTGGATTCTCCCACTTCCGGCTCTTATTTCTTTGAAGGGAAACAGGTGGATAAAATGAACGAGAACCAGCTGACTGCCCTTCGGAAGAATAATCTGGGCTTTATCTTCCAGAGTTTCAACCTGATTGACGAACTGACGGTATACGAAAATGTGGAACTCCCGCTTGTCTATATGGGGATTAAGGCTGCCCAACGCAAAGAGAAGGTGAACAAAGTGCTGGAGAAAGTAAATCTGCTATATCGTGCCAACCATTATCCTCAACAGTTGTCGGGCGGACAACAGCAACGTGTGGCCATCGCCCGTGCGGTAGTGACGGACTGTAAGTTGTTGCTGGCTGACGAACCGACCGGAAATCTGGATTCGGTGAATGGCGTGGAAGTGATGGAGCTGTTGAGCGAACTGAACCGCCAGGGGACTACGATTATCATTGTCACCCACTCTCAAAGGGATGCGACGTATGCGCATCGGATTATCCGGTTGTTGGACGGACAGATTGTATCCGAAAACATCAACCGTCCGTTAGAAAAAAGTACGTCCTCTAAAAACGAAGCTGTATGATAGGAAATTATTGGAATAGTGCCTATCGGAATCTGATGAGGCGGAAGAAGTTCAGCTTCATTAATGTGTTTGGACTGGCGATCGGCATGGCATCGGCGTTACTGATTCTGACGTATGTAACTTTTGAGTTCAGTTTTGACAAGATGCACACGAAATATCCCCATATTTATCGTGTGCAAAGTACATTCCGCGAAGGGGAGGTGATGACCGACAACTGGGCAAGCAGCTCCTTCGGATACGGTTCGGCAATGAAAGAGAATCTTGCGGGAATTGAAGATTATACCCGAATCGGCTCTCTGCTCCAACCAGAACAGATTGTGAAGTATGGTGAGTTGACGCTGCGGGAAAACCAGATAGCTTATGCCGATCCGGGCTTTTTCCGTCTTTTCGATTTCGAGCTTCTGAAAGGTGATAAAAAGACCAGCCTTTCGATGCCGGGACAAGTTGTAATCACCGAGCGCATTGCCCGCAAATATTTCAAAGAGGAAGACCCTATTGGAAAGATTCTTATCTTTACCGGTCCCTATTATAAGATATCGTGTGAAGTGACCGGAGTCATGGAGGAAATGCCTTCCAATTCCCACATACATTATAACTTCCTGATTTCGTATACATCTTTGCCCAAGTTTATACATGAATACTGGTATAAGCACGAAGCATATACGTATGTTCTGCTCGATTCGCCGGAGAGGGAAGCGGAAATAGAAAGAGAGTTTCCCGTCATGGCGGAAAAGTACAAGACGGAGGAAGCGTTGAAAAACAAAACATGGGGAGTCGATTTGGTTCCTCTGGCAGATATACATCTCACTCCGCAATTGGGTTATGAAATGGAGACAAAAGGAAATCGTTCTGCTATGATTGCACTTGTCTTTGCAGCCATTGCCATTCTGGCTATTGCCTGGATAAACTATATCAATCTGACAGTAGCCCGTTCGATGGAGCGTGCCAGGGAAGTCGGAGTGCGTCGGGTAGTGGGTGCTTTCCGCAAGCAGTTGATTCATCAGTTCCTGTTCGAAGCGCTGGTTATGAATCTGATTGCTTTTATATTGGCGGTAGGGCTGATAGAGCTGATTCTTCCGTACTTTAATCAACTGGTGGGACGTACGGTCACTTTCTCCGTTTGGCTGATGGATTATTGGTGGGTGCTGCTGGTCCTTGTTTTTATCGCAGGGATATTCCTTTCCGGATATTATCCGGCATTGGCTTTGCTGAACCGTAAACCGATTACCCTGTTGAAAGGAAAGTTTTTGCATAGCAAGTCCGGAGAACGGACTCGTCAGGTGTTGGTTATCATTCAATATACGGCCTCTATGATACTGCTTTGTGGAACATTGATCGTGTTTGCACAGCTGAATTTTATGCGCAGCCAATCATTAGGGGTGAAAACCGACCAGACATTAGTCGTTAAATTTCCCGGACGTACAGACGGGCTGAATGTGAAGCTGGAAGCGATGAAGAAAGCGATAATGCGGTTGCCACTGGTGCATAGTGTCGCAGCTTCCGGTGCTGTGCCGGGCGAGGAGGTGGCTACTTTCCTTTCCAATCGCCGTACCAATGACGCTTTGAAGCAGAACCGGCTTTATGAGATGCTGGCCTGCGATCCGGATTATATAGAGGCATATGGTTTGCAAGTGATAGCCGGACGGGGCTTTTCAGAAGAGTACGGAGACGATGTAGATAAACTGGTGATTAATGAGACGGCCGTACGCAATCTGGGCTTTGCTTCCAATGATGAGGCGATAGGAGAGTTGGTAACAGTAGAATGTACCGATGCTCCGATGCAGATTATCGGAGTGGTCAAAGATTATCATCAGCAGGCGTTGAGTAAGAATTATACTCCTATTATGCTGATTCATAAAGATAAGATAGACTGGTTGCCACAACGCTATATTTCTATCGTAATGACTTCCGGCAATCCCCGCGAACTGGTATCGCAGGTACAGGAAATATGGAATCGGTACTTTGCTGATTCCAGTTTCGATTATTTTTTCCTCGATCAGTTCTTCGACCATCAGTATCGTCAGGATGAAGTATTCGGGGTGATGATAGGTTCTTTCACCGGATTAGCGATATTCATATCCTGTCTGGGACTTTGGGTATTGGTGATGTTTTCCTGTTCCACCCGTACGAAAGAGATGGGTATACGTAAAGTCTTGGGAGCTTCCCGCTGGAATCTTTTCTATCAGTTGGTCAAAGGATTTTTCCTGCTGATTCTGATAGCGGTTGTGATTGCTCTTCCGGTAGCTTGGTTCAGTATGAACGCCTGGTTGAGTCATTATGCTTTCCGGACGGATTTAGAAGCCTGGTTCTTTATTGTGCCCGTATTGTTGATGTTGTTCATTTCATTCGTGACGGTGGCCTTTCAGACAATGAAAATAATAATGAGCAAACCTGCTCGTTCGTTAAGATATGAATAGCTTTTAGATCACTCCTTCGGGTATTCGTTAATATCCGGAGGAATTATGTTAAATGTTAACGAGTCTGCTACTTCTATTAAACCATGTTATAAGATGCTCCGCTTTGCTCCGGAAATTTGGAGATATGCAGAAAGTCCGTATCTTTGTAGTGTGTTTTTCATAGTATTAGATTTAAGGTTAACAAAAAGATTGGCTGTCTGGGATAGATAGCCTTTTTTGTGTGGTATCACTTCCTTTCTTGGTTTTGCTTAATGAACAAATAGATTCCTTTTTATCTTATTTAATGGGCCTAATTCAACTACTGATTCGCATTATTAACAAATAATCCGTAAATTTGCAGCCCATATTTGATATATAGTCTGCAATAAGAGAATGCAAGGAATAAAAAGTCTGACACAAGGGCCTATTAACCGCCAGTTATTTAATCTGGCAATACCTATTATGGCTACCTCGTTTATCCAGATGGCATACAGTCTGACGGATATGGCATGGGTAGGCCGTTTGGGTAGTGAAGCTGTTGCCGCTGTTGGTGCGGTAGGAATACTGACTTGGATGTCCGGTTCCATCGCTTTGTTGAACAAGGTAGGTTCAGAAGTCAGCGTAGGCCAGTCCATCGGAGCTCGCAGTGAACAGGATGCACGACAATTCGCTTCGCATAACATCAGTATTGCATTGCTTATTTCGGTGTGCTGGGGAGCTTTGTTGTTCCTCTTTGCCAGCCCAATCCTACACATATTCGAGCTGAAAGAACACATCACGGAAAATGCCATTACTTATCTGCGCATTGTATCAACCGGATTGCCTTTCGTGTTTCTCTCTGCTGCTTTCACCGGAATATATAATGCGGCAGGACGAAGCAAAACACCTTTTTACATCAGCGGCACCGGATTGATTATGAACATCATACTCGACCCCCTCTTCATCTTCGGTTTCGGCTGGGGAACGGTAGGTGCGGCACTTGCCACATGGCTGTCCGAGGCAACAGTATTTGGCATCTTCGTATATCAACTACGTTGTAAGGACGATTTGTTGGGTGGTTTTCCTTTCCTTACCCGACTGAAGGGGAAATATACGAAACGTATTTTTAGACTGGGACTTCCGGTAGCTACACTCAATACCCTGTTTGCCTTCGTCAATATGTTCCTTTCACGCACCGCATCGGAACAAGGTGTACACCTCGGGCTTATGGCTTTCACTACCGGAGGACAGATAGAAGCTATTACCTGGAATACATCACAAGGTTTCTCTACCGGATTGAGTACTTTCATTGCACAGAACTATGCTGCCGGAGAGAAGTCGAGAGTAAAGAAAGCTTGGCGCACTACGCTATGGATGACATCTATATTCGGCACCCTGTGCTCATTACTTTTTATTTTCTTCGGAAGTGAAGTGTTTTCTATCTTTGTGCCCGAACCGGATGCTTACCGCATAGGGGGTGACTTCTTGCGTATAGATGGTTATTCACAAATCTTTATGATGTTGGAAATCACTATGCAAGGTGTGTTCTACGGATTAGGAAAAACAATCCCACCTGCCATTATCAGTATATCATGCAATTACATGCGTATCCCCGTTGCCTTGTTCCTGGTGCACACGGGAATGGGCGTAGACGCCATCTGGTGGGCTGTAAGTGCAACAACCATTGCCAAGGGAACCATTCTCACACTGTGGTTTATTATTATAAAAAGAAAAATTCTCTAAAAAAGGCGAACAAACGACCTGAACATAGCTACAGGATAATTGTTATATATCTAAATTTGCATTACTAATTACGGTAACATATTAAAAAGAAAAAAGTATGAGAAAGATGAAAATTACGGCACTATTGTTGAGTTGTGCCATTATATTAGGAAGTTGTAGTACAATGAATAACACTGCAAAAGGCGGTGTGATTGGCGGTGGATCCGGCGCAGCTGCCGGAGCAATCATCGGCGGACTTATCGGTAAAGGCAAGGGCGCTGCCATTGGAGCGGCTGTCGGTGCGGCGGTAGGTACGGGTGCAGGTGTTGCCATCGGTCATAAGATGGATAAGAAAGCTGCCGAAGCTGCCAAGATTGAAGGTGCACAGGTGGAGAAGGTGACGGACAACAACGGACTCGCTGCGGTGAAGGTTACTTTTGAATCGGGCATTCTGTTCGGATTTAACTCTTCTACACTGAGCAATACGTCCAAAGCTTCGCTGCGCGAATTGGCTCAGATATTAAAGGAAGATGCAACCACAGACATCGCTATTGTAGGACATACTGACAAGGTGGGTACGTATGAAGCTAATATGAAAGTTTCAAAAGACCGCGCGTATACAGTAGAGAATTACCTGCAAGACTGCGGTGTATCTCCTGCACAATTCAAAAAAGTGGAAGGTGTGGGTTACAACCAGTATGATGACAGCATGACGGCAAGTCAGAACCGCCGTGTAGATATTTATATGTATGCCAGTGAACAGATGATTAAAAATGCGGAAGCAGGAAACTAATATATAAGGCTACGCTACGGGCTACAGAGCTACGGATTACGAGTTGTTGCGCTATGTTTACGGACGAATAATTATTCGTTCGGCTATCACAACCAAAAGCACTCGTAACTCGTAGCTTGTAACTTTTTATAGCTCGTAGCTTTTTGTAGCTTATAACTTTAAAAAACACCACGACAATGAGTATAAAGAAAGTTCTGCGAATTATCCGCAACCTGGTACTCTTTTTCTTTATCTCCACTATCCTTGCAGTGGTACTATATCGTTTTGTCCCTGTTTATGTCACTCCTCTCATGGTCATTCGCAGCACCCAGCAAATCTTCAAAGGTGAAAAACCTGTCTGGCATCACACATGGGTACCTTTTGACAAAATATCCCCTCATTTGCCGATGGCAGTCATTGCCTCGGAAGACAATCGCTTTGCCACTCACAATGGCTTCGACTTCATCGAAATAAAGAAAGCCTTGAAAGAGAATGAAACCCGCAAACGGAAACGAGGTGCCAGTACCATCAGCCAACAGACAGCAAAGAACGTATTCCTCTGGCCACAATCTTCGTGGATGCGGAAAGGCTTCGAAGTTTACTTTACTTGGCTCATCGAGCTCTGTTGGTCGAAGGAACGAATCATAGAGGTATATCTCAACTCCATCGAAATGGGAAAAGGTATTTATGGAGCAGAAGCTGCCGCCAAATATAAATTCAAGACCACTGCCGCCAAACTGACAGCAGGACAATGTGCACTGATAGCCGCCACCCTCCCCAACCCAATACGTTTTGACTCTGCACACCCCTCGTCTTATATCCTGCACAGACAGTCACAGATATTAAGACTGATGAAGTTAGTTCCTAAGTTCCCACCAGTAGAGAAGAAAGACGCCAAGAAGCAGAAGGAAAAGAAGAAGACAGAGAAGAAGAAAAAGAAATAATCTGCGTATATTTGTGTACTTAACATATTACAGGATGAAGAAAATCTGGATACTCCTCTTTGTTTGTATCATCTGCGGTGAGATGCATGCCCAGCGTACAGAAGTGCATACGCCACATATACGCACGGTACAGGTTATTGCTAATAATGACTATATGGCCCCTGCAGTCATTCGATTGGGTGAAAACGAATCTGTGGAAATTTCTTTCGACCATCTTACACACGATTATCACCGCTACCAGTACATCCTCACGCACTGCAATGCAGACTGGACGCCTTCGGACATTTCTGAAACGGAATACCTGGATGGTTTCAATGACAATCCGATAGAGGATTATGATATCTCGGTCAACACCACTCTACCTTACACGCACTACCGACTGACACTTCCTAACGACCAAGTACAGTTGAAACTTTCCGGCAACTATCGGCTGACGGTTTATGATGATGCCGAAGGCAAAGATAAGCCTGCCTTCAGTGCTTGCTTCCGGGTATTGGAGAAAGAAGTGAATGTATCGGCACAAGTCAGCAGCGACACGGAAATTGACCGTAACAAGACGCACCAACAGGTCAGTTTCAGTATTCAGTATAAGGGATACCCCATTCGTAATCCGCAGAACGAAGTAAAAGTACACGTCTTACAGGATAATCGTACGGATAATTGGGTGACTAACCTGAAACCTTCTTATGTGGGTCCTGACCAATTGCGGTATGAACATAACCGTGCGTTGATATTTCCTGCGGGAAATGAGTATCGACGTTTCGAAATGGTGAGTACCCGCTATGCTTCGCAAGGGGTGGAGAGTATCCGTTATCATGCGCCCTACTATCACGTGACGCTTCGTCCGGCTGAACCGAGAATATTGAACTATAGTTATGACCAGGATCAGAATGGGCGTTTTGTGATACGCTATGATGAAGCTGTGAACAACAATACGGAAGCTGATTACTTCTTCGTGCATTTTTCCTTGTTATGGGAAAATCCGCTCAGTGAAGGGGACTTTTATCTACAAGGAGCATTTACTTATGATAATTTCAATGAGGAGAGCCGATTGAAGTATAATCCGGAAACACATGCCTATGAAGGTAATCAGTTACTGAAACAGGGGGCATATAATTATCAGTATTTATATGTAGCATCGGGAAGTAGATCAGGAAGCACGGCGCAGGCAGAAGGAAACTATTATGAAACGGAAAATGAATATCTGATACTTGTCTATCACCGGGCTTTCGGTGAGAGATATGACAGGTTGATTGGGATGCAATTAGTGGTTAATGATTAGTGGTTAGTGATTAGCTCCATGCGGAATGATAGCGCAGCCACTAATCACTAACCACTATTCACTAATACGCATGTCCCCCGTCTTCCATCTCTTTCTCGCTAATCTTGTGTATATCAATGCTTCTCCACGCATAGAAGATATACGCCAGCACAAACGGAACCAGGAAGGAAACATAGAACATCACCCGTAACGTGAACTGGCTGGAACAACTGTTTGCCAGTGTCAACGAGCTTTGAAGGTCGTTCGTAGACGGATAATAAGCCGTATTATTGTATCCTGCCACGAGCAGTAACGCAAGCACAGCCAGTACCGTACCTATACCCGTGAACCATATACCTTTATCAAACGTCTTTTTCAGCAAACTCTTTCCGATACCGAAAAGCACTAATACTACGCCGATAAGGAAGATTATCAATACGAGCGGCATCTCTATAAAGTTCGTCAGATACTTATACGGTTCCATAAATATCTCCCCTGTAGCAGGATTAACCGCATATCCGTCTGCCAGCAACGTCCGAATAACAAACGCCAGAAAGAACACCAGGAACAACACCGAGTTCCCTATCAACGAACGGCGGCTACGTGCCACCAAGTCTTTATCATCAATATTATTAATAAAGTATAGCGCCCCCAGAATACGAGCCAGGAAGAACACTGCCAGTCCTAGCACCACATTCCACGGATTAGTCAGAGCGTCCAGTCCATGCCAGCCATTGGCCCAATGACTGATGACCGGCATCACTGTATCCGCCATACTACTCTTATTGACGTAGAACTCCGACCCCGTAAAAAATGTGGCCACCGCTCCGCCCAGCAGTACCGGACCGACCACACCATTAATCACCAGAAACGTCCTGTATGTTTTCTTACCCAGCAGATTTCCCGCCTTACTCTGAAACTCATAGCTGACCGCCTGCAACACAAAGCTAAACAGGATAATCATCCACAGCCAGTAGGCCCCACCAAAACTGGTGCTATAGAACAACGGAAACGATGCAAAGAATGCTCCACCAAATGTCACCAGCGTAGTGAACGTGAACTCCCATTTCCGTCCCGTAGAGTTCACCATCATCTTCTTGTGCTCCTCCGTCTTGCCCAAACAGAAAAGAAGCGAGTTACCACCCTGCACAAACAGCAGGAATACGAGCAGGGCCCCCAGCAATGATACCACGAACCACCAATATTGTTGTAGAAAAGCGTATGTCATGAGCTTTAATTTTTAATGATTAATTATTAATTATTCTCCGGTCCCTTACGTATCGCTTTCAGCATGATACCTATTTCTGCTATCAGCATGATGGTGAACAGTATCAGGAAGATGAAGAACGTGGTCTGTACAGAGCTGACATCCAACTTAGAGATGGCAGCGTTTACAGGCAACATATCTTGTATCGTCCACGGCTGGCGTCCGCATTCTGCAACTACCCATCCTGCCTGTCCGGCAAGGTACCCCAAAGGAATAGTCAGCAGAGCCACCCAATGCATCCATCGCATTTTCGAGAGGTCTTTCTTATAGGAAAGGATGAGCACTAAGATAAAGAACAGTATGAAATATCCGCCCAATATCACCATTACGCGGAACGCATAGAACGTCAGCGGCACATTGGGCACCAGGTCGTTCACATCTTTAATATATCCATAACCAAAATAAGCTACATTCTCTTTCAGCGTCTGCTCAGCCGCTTTCATCTCCGCTTCATTACCTGTTTCCATTGCAGCCCGATAGGCGCCGAATGCAGCAACAGCTGTCTTTCCACGCTCTATCTTTTCTTCGGCAGACAAGGCCGTCGTGCCATCTTTTAGCTGATAACCTCCCTCTATCAGGTTCGTGATGCCAGGTACAAAGGCATCCCATTGCCGTTCGGCCAGGAGTGACAGCATTTTCGGTATCTCTATCCGAAATAAGAAAGGGTTTACACCATCATTATACGTTTTCTTTTCTGGGTTCAGCATGCCGATTGCCACCAATCCGGCGCCTTGCTGTCCTTCGTAATATCCTTCCATAGCGGCCAACTTCATTGGCTGTGTCTGTGCCACCTGATAGCCCGAGCCGTCTCCTGTCCATGCCGAAAGCGCAGCCGAAATCAGTCCTACCCAGGCAGCTATCTTGATGCTTGACAAAGCAAACCGCTTATCCCGGTTCTTCAACAGGAACCAGCAACTTATCCCCACAACAAACACTGCACCCAGCACCCAACCGGACAGCACCGTATGGAAGAATTTGTTCACCGCCACTGGCGAAAGTGCCACTGCGGCAAAGTCCACCATCTCATTGCGTCCCGCTGCCGGATTGAACTCCATCCCTACCGGATTCTGCATCCAAGCATTTGCAACAAGTATCCACCAGGCTGAAATCGTAGCACCGAGTCCCGTCAACCAGGTAGAGGCGAGATGGAAACGTTTGCTCACCTTGTCCCAACCGAAGAACATTACTGCGATGAACGTGGCCTCCATAAAGAAAGCCAAAATGCCCTCTATGGCAAGCGGAGCACCGAAAATGTCTCCTACAAACCAGGAATAGTTGCTCCAGTTGGTTCCGAACTCAAATTCCAGAATCAATCCCGTAGCCACCCCCACGGCAAAGTTAATACCGAAGAGTTTCATCCAGAATTTAGCAGTCCGCTTCCAGAACTCTTCACCTGTTCTGTAATACATTGTCTCCATGATGCCCATGATGACTGCCAGCCCCAGCGTAAGGGGCACGAAAATCCAGTGATAGATAGCGGTCAGCGCAAATTGTGCCCTCGACCAGTCAATCAACGAAGTGTCTATGTGCTCAAGCATAAGAAGTAAGTTGTTAATTATTAAATATCAATTATTAATTATTTGCTAAGAGGAAGGAGGTTAATCGGAGATGGAGGGAGGAGGATCACCGATAGCACGTTCTATGAGTTCATTACTGACATAGCCTTCCTTATCGCCGTCTGTAGCAGCCGAATTCAGGAAGTTCGGGAAGAAGAATACACGCAAAATAGCGAACATAATAAAGAGTTTCAGCAAGATGATGAACCACAATGTACGGCCCAATGTCATACCGCGAAAGCCATCTACGTAAAAACGCCAGATGCTGAGTACTGTATTCTTCATAATATCAAAATTATAATGATTACAAATATAAAACTTATATACATATATAACAAATAAATAGGGAAAAAGTTAAGCCGCTCGCTAAATTATAGTTCATTTCTGCTCTATATATAATTTCGTCAACCGATAAAGTCAGTTGTCGGCACAAAAAAGTATTCCGCCGTCGGAAACTTGTAAACCGTCTATTCGTTTTGCAGGTTTCCGACGCGCCTCATACCTTTGTGCAGGTAAAAAACATATTTAGCAATAACAGAGATATGAGAAATGTAAGAAGATTGACAGTGATAACACTATGCGTGGCCAGTGCCTGTGCAGGCAGTTCAACGCTGTGTGCACAGGAACCTGCCTCTGCCGTGCAAACAGAAAGCACGGCGCAGGATGCCACTCTGCAAGATGGTGAAGCGCTTCCCTCCCAATGGGACCTGCAAACCTGCATCGACTATGCCTTGCAGCACAACATCACCCTGAAGCGTAACCGCATCAGTGCGGAGAGTGCCGAAGTAGATGTAAAAACCGCTAAGGCAGCCCTTTTCCCAAGCCTGTCGGCAAGTGTCAGCCAGCGTATCGTGAATCGTCCCAACAGTGAGAGCGGCACCATCATCAGTGGTGACAACATTACTAGCAGTACGAGCAAGACGTCCTACAACGGCAGTTACGGCATTGATGCCAACTGGACTCTCTACAACGGCAATAAGCGCCTGAACACCATTAAACAACAGACATTGAACAACCGCATCGCCGAACTCAACGTTGCCGAAAGCGAGAACTCCATCGAGGAAAGCATCACACAGATATATGTGCAGATACTTTATGCTGCCGAAGCCGTAAAGGTGAACGAGAATACTCTTGCCGTGAGTCAGGCCGAACGCGACCGCGCACAGCAGTTGCTGGAAGCCGGAAGCATCGCTAAAAGCGACCTTGCACAGTTGGAATCGCAGGTGAGCACGGATAAGTATCAGTTGGTGACCGCACAAGCCACTCTGCAAGATTACAAACTGCAACTGAAACAACTCCTCGAGCTGGACGGTGAAAAGGAAATGGATCTCTACCTCCCCAGCCTAGGCGATGAGAGTGTACTGATACCGTTACCCACCAAGACAGATGTGTATCGCGCCGCCCTCACCTTCCGTCCGGAAATTGAGTCGGGCAAACTGAATGTGCAGGCATCCGACCTCGACATCAGCATTGCCAAAGCAGGATACATCCCTACCCTGAGCCTTAGCGCCGGTATCGGAACCACCAATGCCAACGGCAATGACTTCTCTTTCTCCGAACAGGTGAAGAATAACTGGAACAACTCGCTGGGACTGACTGTAAGTATCCCCATCTTCAACAACCGCCAGACCAAGAGCGCTGTGCAGAAGGCCCGCCTGCAAAAGCAGACCAGCGAACTGGACTTGCTGGACCAGCAGAAGACCCTGTACAAGACCATCGAAAGCCTGTGGCTGGATGCCAACAGTGCGCAACAGCAATACGTGGCCGCCGCCGAGAAACTGCGCAGCACACAAACAAGTTACGACCTCATTCAGGAACAGTTCAACCTGGGTATGAAGAATACCGTGGAACTGCTGACGGAGAAGAACAACTTGCTCAATGCACAGCAGGAGACGCTACAAGCCAAGTATATGGCGATATTGAATGCACAGTTGCTGCGCTTCTACCAGGGAGAAGGGATAGCACTATAAACATGTTTCAAAACATAAAATTAATTCAATAAGTATATCATATAAAGTATGAGTAAGAAAAAAATTATCATCGTAGCAGCCGGAATCATCATTGTAGCCGGCATAGCTGTCTGGGCATTTGGCGGACAAGCCAAAAAACGGAAAGTGGTGTACGAGACGACCACCGTGGGCCGTGCCGATATCTCCAACTCTGTGACCGCCACAGGCACCATTGAGCCGGTGACCGAAGTAGAAGTCGGCACGCAGGTCAGCGGTATCATCGACAAGTTGTATGCAGATTACAACTCGGTAGTAACCAAAGGGCAACTCATCGCTGAGATGGATAAAGTGACCCTGCAAAGTGAATTCGCTTCGCAGAAGGCAACCTATGACGGCGCAAAAGCCGAATACGAGTATCAGCAAAAGAACTATGAGCGTAACAAAGGTTTGCACGAGAAACAGCTCATCAGTGATACGGACTACGAACAAAGTCTCTACAACTATCAGAAAGCGAAGAGTGCCTTCGACAGCAGTAAGGCTTCTCTTGCCAAGGCGGAACGTAATCTGTCATATGCCACCATCACCTCCCCTATTGATGGCGTAGTCATCAGCCGTGATGTGGAAGAAGGACAGACCGTGGCTTCCGGCTTCGAAACCCCGACCCTCTTCACCATTGCTGCGGACTTGACCCAGATGCAGGTAGTGGCCGACGTGGATGAAGCTGATATAGGTGATGTGGAAGAAGGGCAACGTGTGAGCTTCACGGTGGATGCTTATCCGAATGATGTATTCGAAGGAAAGGTGACGCAAATCCGCCTGGGAGCTACGAGCAGTTCAAGCAGCAGTACTACTACGACTACGGTAATAACGTATGAAGTAGTCATCTCTGCACACAACCCGGATTTGAAGTTGAAACCAAGACTGACGGCTAATATCACCATCTATACACTGGACAAGCAAGGAGTGCTGAGCGTTCCTGCAAAGGCGTTGCGCTTTACGCCTGCCATTCCGTTGGTTGGTCAGAATGCTGTAATCAAGGATTGCGAAGGTGAGCATAAAGTGTGGACCAAAGAAGGAGATACATTTACTGCACATCCGGTCAGCATTGGTATCTCCAATGGAATAATGACGGAAATTACGGGTGGTGTCAATGAAGGTACACAGATTGTGGCTGACGCAGTAATCAGTACAAGTGGCGAGCAGGCTGCCGTAAGCGAAGGACAAGCTGACAGTGAAAGAAGTCCGTTCATGCCTGGACGCCCGGGAGACAATAAGAAAAAGAACAATAAATGATATTTTAGCGCCATGCGCTAAATTATCATTCATATAATAACAAGAACAAAATGAGCAAAACAGTCATAGAATTGCAAAATATCCGGCGGGACTTCCAGGTGGGTGAAGAAACGGTACACGCTTTGCGTGGCGTCTCCTTCTCCATCGCCGAAGGAGAGTTCGTAACCATTATGGGTACGTCCGGCTCCGGTAAATCGACGCTGTTGAACACTCTGGGCTGCCTTGATACCCCTACCAGCGGCGAGTATCTGCTGGACGGTATATCCGTGCGCACCATGAGCAAGCCTCAACGTGCCATCCTGAGAAACCGCAAAATTGGCTTTGTCTTCCAGAGCTATAACTTGCTGGCAAAAACCACCGCTGTAGAGAATGTGGAACTTCCCTTGATGTACAACGCCTCCATCTCAGCCGCCGAACGCCGCCACCGCGCCATCGAAGCTCTGCAAGCCGTGGGACTGGGCGATCGCTTGGAACACAAATCGAACCAGATGTCCGGCGGACAGATGCAACGCGTAGCCATTGCCCGCGCCTTGGTGAACAACCCTGCGGTAATCCTTGCCGACGAAGCGACGGGTAATCTGGATACACGTACCTCTTTCGAGATTCTGGTCCTCTTCCAAAAGTTGCATGCCGAAGGACGCACCATCATATTCGTCACCCACAACCCCGAAATTGCCCAATACAGCAGCCGGAACATCCGTCTGCGCGACGGACACGTGACAGAAGATACAGTAAATCAAAAAATTCTCTCGGCAGCCACAGCCTTAGCAGCGTTGCCGAAGAGCGATGATTAGTGATTAACGATTAGTGATAAGTGATTAGTAGCTTATCACTGACTGCTAACCGCTTATCACTAACCACTAAACGTTATTAACATGAACGGAACAAACCTTTTCAAAATAGCCCTTCGTGCCCTTGCCAACAACAAGTTGCGCGCCTTCCTCACCATGCTGGGTATCATCATCGGTGTGGCCTCCGTCATCACCATGCTCGCCATCGGACAGGGTTCGAAGAAGAGCATCCAAGCGCAGATATCGGAGATGGGCTCGAATATGATTATGATCCATCCGGGTGGTGACATGCGTGGCGGTGTCCGACAAGATGCTTCAGCCATGCAGACACTGAAACTGACCGATTACGAGACCCTGCGAGACGAAACAAACTTTCTGGCAGCCGTCAGCCCCAACGTATCGTCCAGCGGACAGCTCATTGCCGGAAACAACAACTATCCTGCCTCTGTGAACGGTGTAGGTACTGAGTATCTCGACATCCGCCAACTGAGCGTGGAGAGCGGTGAAATGTTCACCGAAGCTGACATTCAGAGTGCCGCCAAAGTCTGCATCATCGGTAAAACCATTGTGGACAATCTTTTCCCGAACGGGCAAGACCCTATCGGTCATACCATTCGTTTCAACCAGATACCTCTGCGCGTAGTAGGTGTACTCAAAGCCAAAGGATACAACTCCATGGGTATGGACCAAGACGAAATAGTGTTAGCTCCCTACACCACCGTAATGAAGCGTATGCTTGCTGTCACCTATCTGCAAGGTATCTTCGCCTCCGCCCTCTCCGAGGATATGACGGACTATGCAACGGACGAAGTCACCACTCTCCTGCGCCGCAATCATAAACTGAAAGAGAGCGATGACGACGACTTCACCATCCGTAGCCAGCAAGAACTCAGCACCATGCTGAACTCCACCACGGACCTGATGACTACACTTCTGGCATGCATCGCCGGCATCTCGCTGGTGGTAGGTGGTATCGGCATCATGAACATCATGTACGTCAGCGTAACAGAGCGTACCCGCGAAATCGGTCTGCGTATGTCCGTCGGTGCCCGTGGTGTAGATATTCTTTCGCAGTTCCTGATTGAGGCCATCCTCATTAGTATCACGGGTGGTATCATCGGAGTCGTCATCGGTTGCGGAGCAGCCTTCATCGTGAAGAACGTAGCCCACTGGCCCATCTATATTCAAGCCTGGAGCGTATTCCTCTCCTTTGCAGTCTGCACCGTCACCGGCGTATTCTTCGGCTGGTATCCCGCCAAGAAGGCGGCTGATCTGGACCCAATAGAGGCGATAAGATACGAATAAGAGTGATAGAATCACTAAATTTAATTATTTTTGCAACATGATTATGCAAGAGCCCAAACCCCACTGGATCGCAAAAGTCCTCATTCATATTATCGGATGGGGTATCATCTTCGGCTTTCCGTTCCTGTTGATGAACCGTAGCGGTTTCTCAATAACCTGGATAGACTATCTGCGTCATGGCAGTGCGGTTCCTATCTCGTTTCTTATCGTGTTCTATGTCAACTATTGTTTCTTCATCCCCCGTTTCTTGTTCGAGGGACGCATCAAACAATATATAATGGTGAACCTGCTACTCATTCTCTGCACCGCCATCGGAGTACACTTCTGGCAGAATTTCATCTTCCACACGTTCGCGAAACCCGAAGGACCCAGACGCCCCGGACCTCCCAGTTGGATATTTATCATGCGCGATGTATTCTCCATGATCCTCACCGTGGGACTGGCTGCTGCCATCCGCATGAGTGGTCGCTGGGTGAATGTGGAAGCCGCCCGCCGGGAGGCTGAAAAAAGCCGTACGGAAGCCGAACTGAAAAACTTGCGTAACCAATTGAATCCGCACTTCCTGCTTAATACCCTGAACAATATCTATGCCCTCATCGCTTTCGACAGCGACAAAGCACAAGCTGCCGTTCAAGAGTTGAGCCGCCTGTTGAGCCACGTCCTCTACGATAACCAACAAAATTACGTTGCTCTGGGCAAAGAGATGGATTTCATCCGCAACTACATAGAGCTGATGCGCATCCGTCTTGCCTCCAACGTAAGCGTAGAGACACAAATCGACATCCGCCCCGACAGTCGCACGGAGATTGCCCCACTCATTTTCATTTCCCTCATAGAGAATGCCTTCAAACATGGCATCTCGCCCACCGAGCCCAGCTTCATCCGCATCCATTTCAGCGAAAGCCCTGGCCAGGTATGTTGCGAAATAACCAACAGCTACCACCCCAAGAACCAAGCTGATAAAAGCGGAAGTGGCATAGGGTTGGAGCAAGTACGGAAACGCCTCGAACTGACCTATCCCGGTCAGTATGAATGGAATCAGGGAGTGAGTGATGACGGAAAAGAGTATAAATCGGTATTAAATATAAAATATTAATTGTTAATTATCAATTGGCTGCGCAGCAGTGACATTGTACAGCCAATTAATATTTAATATTTAAAAATTAATAATTAAAATCATGAACCTGACTTGTGCCATAGTAGATGACGAACCCTTAGCTTTAGGTCTTATAGAAAGCTACGTCAACAAAACCCCGTTCCTGACATTAACGGGAAAGTATTCCAGTGCCGTACAGGCTATGAAGGAATTGCCGGAAAAGCAGGTAGACCTGCTCTTCCTCGACATACAGATGCCGGAACTCAACGGCTTTGAGTTCTCTAAAATGGTAGACCCACATACACGCATTGTGTTCAGCACTGCTTTTGAGCAATATGCTATCGATGGCTACAAGGTGAATGCATTGGATTATCTACTGAAACCTATCTCCTACGTAGACTTTTTGCAGGCAGCAAACAAAGCCGTACAGTGGTTTGAGCTATTGCAACAACCGAAAGATGAAATCGAAAGCATCTTCGTGAAAAGTGACTATAAACTAGTGCAAATAGAGCTTAAAAAGATACTTTATGTGGAAGGATTGAAGGATTATGTCAAGATTTATACGGAAGATAATCCCCGCCCCATTTTATCACTAATGAGTATGAAGTCGATGGAGGAATTATTACCGGCATCCCGTTTCATGCGGGTTCACAGGTCCTATATTGTACAAAAGGAAAAAATACGAGTTATTGACCGCGGGCGTATTGTGTTCGATAAAACGTATATCCCCGTCAGCGACAGTTATAAACAGGTATTTCAAGCATTCTTAGATAAAAGGAGTTAGGAAATAACATCTATTAGTCGATAAAATATCCGAATTTGTCGACAAAACATATTTTCCTATTGCATATTAAAAAATGTTTTTTTATCTTTGCATCGAACAGATAAAGGAAGTTGTGAAACTTCCCCCAATAGAATAGTTTAGTTAAGTCTAGTTTAGTTTTTGTGTGAAAGTGCTTCCCCGTTAGAGAACGACAAGGGAAGCACTTTTTATTTTGCTTTTACTTCTCATTTTGTATATCATTGCCTATCTTTGCCAACCGAAAAACTAAAAACGATAGATTATGTTAGTTCGCATTATTACAATGGTCATTGCCGGAGTTATTATCGTCTACCTGGTTCGTTGGATAGATGAGTTATTCTCCAGACGCAGATAGTGAATTAAGCTGCAATAAGCCTAATTCACCGGAAGCATTTACACACAATTAACACACTGATAATCCTACTCACTTTACTCCTAAAAACTGGAAGGGTTTCGTATTAACAAACTCTTTTGCCGTATTCCCCGCATACGTGTTGCCGGAAACAAGGTTCAGCATCTTGACCGGAGCTCCCTCAGAGAAGTTCACATCTTTGAAATCAACCCAAAATACATTAGGATACAACGTAGACTCGAAGTAGTAAATTTTATTCTTCTGGTCGGAAACCGTTCTCCAGCGTGTTGAAGAGATATTCGGTTGGTCAGGGGTACTGATACCGAACGGAACGGAGGTATTGCGTATCACGCTGAACACACTGGCCAACGCTGTGCGTGTATCTTCCGTCTTAGGAATCGCATTTATATAGAAAGAGGCTCTCACAAAACGGTCGGCAGCACGGTTGGTTCCCGGAAGGAAAGTAGTTCCTCCGATATTCTTCCAATAATCATCGAGTGCCAGTTGCTGATCGAAAACAGGCGAGTTGGTCATCACTTGATAAGAACGGTTATGATGAATATTCAGTTTGCCATTGATATATTCGAAGATGGCATTGTCACCGGTGGCGTCGGAGATAGAAAGATGGAGGGTAGCCATTCGTGTGCCGTCGGGCATCATGTCCGATACAACATCGAATGAATTCTGTTCTACGGCGGCAACAGCTTCATTCACCGTTGCGAAGTTATCAAGCATATATTGCACCCAGGCAGCTATCGACAAAGCCGGTCTTTCACCATTCCATTGCGGATAAGAAGACTCTGCCAACCATAATAAATTGGCAACGAGTCCTTTTTCATTCATACCGTCGGTGCTGCATATGTCATAAGCCGAAGTAATCACACTGCCGTATTTGGATTTCCAGCGCATCGGGTCCTTCCCTACTTCTCCGTTGCGCTCCATGCCCCGCGGAAAAATCCAGAGGTTGCTACGGGTATCTTCTTTCCAGTCCATGGTGCGGCCTGTGATTATCATATTATTCACGCCCTGATACACCACACGGGTACACGCGTTTAAAGAGTCAATGGATATTCCGAAGAATACAGCAATTGAGAATATAGCTAAATATACATTTGTTTTGCCCATAATTGATTGATATTAAGTTATTAGAATATACTAAATACAACAAATGCATACATGGAAAAGTTTTCAGAAAGAGCTTGAGACAAATGGACCGGATACGGAAGAACTCAGGTCTCGCAGAAAAGTAATCTTCCCGAAACAAATAAATCTTAAAAAAGAAAACAAACCGTAAAGAACGCTGTTGGAAGGGAAAACTCTAAAAATGTAACAGTTATGAATTACGGTATTAGTATCCTTTTCAGGGCTATCCCACTGCTGATGGCCCTTTTTTGTTTTGGCTACGGAGCCTTCGTTATTGACGCGGGAACAGACATGAACCGGTTCGTTGCCGGTCCTGTAGTATTTTCGTTAGGGATGATATGCATAGCACTGTTCGCTACAGCAGGAACCATCATCCGTCAAATCATCCACACCTATACTACAGCGGCAAAGTACGCCCTACCCATCATCGGCTATCTGGCAGCCGTGCTGTGCTTCATCGGAGGAATGACCTATATCAATGATGGTACTACTACCGCTCATTTCGTTGCGGGACACGTTATCTGCGGGGTAGCATTCATCACAGCTTGCGTAGCCACCACCGCCACCGCTTCCACCCGCTTCACCCTCATCACCCAGAATTCGAAACGGACTGACCATGCCGCACCTACAAAGGCTTTTTCTTCGGCACAAGGAGACTCATTGATTATCCTTGCCGTCATTTTTGCCGTCAGCGTATGGGTATGGACATTCTGGTTATTGGGACAAAGCGATATTCATAACGCCTACTTCGTAGCGGGTCACGTCATGGCCGGATTGGCATGTATATGTACAAGTTTGGTTGCACTAATCGCCACCATTGTCCGCCAGATACGTAACGGGTACGCACATTCTGAACGGAAATGGTGGCCTGCTCTTGTACTGGCAATGGGTACACTGAGTGTTCTCTGGGGACTTTGGATACTGACTGATGTCAATCCTGAAAAGTCCTCCATCGGATATATCATGATAGGTCTCGGTTTAGTCTGCTACAGCATCTCCAGCAAAGTCATCTTGTTGGCAGTCATCTGGCGGAATGTCTTCAAACTGGCAAACCGTATTCCGCTTATTCCGGTACTCACCGCATTGGCTTGCCTTTTCCTCTCTGCTTTCCTTTTTGAAATGGCTACGATGAATGATGTCTACTTTGTCCCCGCACGTGTATTAGCCGGGTTAGGAGGCATCTGCTTCACACTGTTCTCCATCGTCAGCATCCTCGAAAGCGGGACGTCCAACTGATAAATCACTCATTCTCTATGAATAAACAGCATGGATGGGCTGGGTTTTTGCCAGCTCATCCATGAATACTTCTACATTCCAGGCATGATGCGCCACGTAGGCCGCCGGACCGGTATCACCCGAATCCAGAATGTCTCGCACCACGTTGGACTTATTCCTACCCGTAATGAAGAAAATAAGCTGTTTGGCATTGAACAGCAAACAGCCGGTCATGGCTATACGTTTCTGACCGTTGTAGGGATTCACACTCAGTTCATAGGGATGGAAAGATGAGAGCAAGTATTCTTGCCCGGGAAAGATGGACGAAGTATGCCCATCCTCTCCTGCTCCCAACAGAACAATATCAAAAGCCGGAAAGCCGTGCCAAAGCGGAACGTTACAGCGCACCAGACGCGAATAGCTGTTCGCCTCGTCATCGGGCCGATTACTGCCGTCGATGGGGAAAATATATTCCTCGGGCATCGCAACCTTATCCAACAACAGACGACGCATGGTACCGTAATTGCTTTCCGAATCTTCGGCAGGTACACAACGTTCATCTACCCAGTAAATACGCATGCGCACCCAGGGAGTGGCATCTTTGAACTCTTCCGCCCACAAATCGAACATGAGCGAGGGCGTGCTGCCCCCGCTGAATGCAATGTGGAAAATCTTGTCCGGCTCTGCCTCCATCAGGCCAATGAGATGCTTGATGAGAGCACGTGCCGTTTCAACAGCTGTACTATTTATATAAGTTTTCATAACTCACAGTATTGATCTGTATTCGTCAAATTCTTACAAGGATTGGTCCAGTCGGCACCATGCTCGTGCATCATGGCTTCGCTCTCCAGAGGGCCCCATGTTCCAACGGGATAACCGTAGAGGGGTGCATCGGGATACTCGCTCCAATAGCGCAGCACAGGGTCGAAGAAACGCCAGGAAGCCTCCACAGCATCACTGCGGGTGAAAAGTGTGGGATCACCCTGGATGCAGTCTTCTATCAGGCGGGCATAAGCATCGCCCGTAGCCTGTCCGCCCAACTGGTCGTAGCTGAAATCCATCATCACCTGCTTCACATCGAACCCCGGTCCGGGCACTTTCATGCCGAACTTCAGGACGATGCCCTCATTGGGTTGCAGGCGGAGGATTAATTTATTAGCCCGCGGACAGTGTCCGCCGTGGCAGTGAAACATCTGGTGTGGCGTTTCACGGAAATGCACTACGATTTCCGTTACCTTAGTAGGCATTTGCTTTCCCGTACGGATATAGAAAGGCACGCCACTCCAACGCCAGTTGTCTATTCCAATCTTCATGGCGATGTAAGTTTCAGTGCGCGAGTCGGCGGGGACGTTCTTTTCTTCGCGGTAGCCCTTTTTTGAACCGGAAGCCGTGTATTGCCCGCGGACTATATGTTCGTTTAAATCTTCTTCTGTCAGAGGTTTTAGTGAATCATAGACCTTCACCACTTCGTTACGGAAATTGTCGGCTGTAAAGACGGCAGGCGGTTCCATAGCAGTGAGAGCCACCAATTGGATAAGGTGGTTCTGCACCATGTCGCGCAGGGCGCCTGTGCCATCATAAAAACCACCACGCTGTTCAATGCCGAGATTCTCGACGGCAGTGACTTCTACATAGTCGATATAATTGCGGTTCCACAGTGGTTCGAAAATGCCGTTAGCGAAACGGAAAGCAAGGATGTTTTGTGCCGTCTCCTTGCCGAGGAAATGGTCGATACGGTATATCTGGTGTTCCTCAAAGACGGAAGCATATATTTTGTTTAGTTCTTGTGCAGACTTCAGGTTGTAACCGAAAGGCTTCTCTACAATGATGCGGGTGTGCTCACGGTTCAGTCCTGCTGTTTTCAGGTGCAGGGGGATGACGCCATAGAGTGAGGGAGGCGTAGCAAGATAGAACAACAAGTTGTCCGGTTCCTTTTCGCCGGTAATTTCTTGCAAGCGCTGGTCCAGCATTGCATACCCTTCTTCTTTGGCGGGATCTAAGCTGAGATAATGCAAATGGGTGCAAAACTCTTTCATCCCTACCTCGGCGGGAGTGACGAAATGTTCCAGTTCATTCAGGATATAGTCGCGATAGGTTTCGTCTGCGTATTCAGTACGGCCAATGCCCAAAATGGCGAATCCCTCCGGCAGGCGGTTATCCTTGTAGAGGGAGTAAAGGGCCGGCATCAGTTTGCGTTTTGTCAGGTCGCCCGAAGCGCCGAATATAATCATTACAAATTTACTCATTTAATTTAGTTATTAGTGATTAGTGAGTAGTGATTAGTTATTAGTTATTAGTTATTAGTACCATGCGGTATGATAGCGCAGCCCACTAATCACTAATCACTAATAACTAATCACTACATTACACATTATATGTACCCGATTTTGTATCTCCGCCATGTCCGGTCCAGTTCTCGTGGAAGAATTGTCCGCGAAGCTCGTCCGTACGTTCGAAGGTATGCGCACCGAAGTAGTCACGCTGTGCCTGAATCATGTTGGCAGGGAGTTTCGAAGATACCAGCGAATAGAAATAATTCAGTGCGGAAGAGAAAGCGGGAACAGGCAGTTCTTCTTTCATCGCATGTGCCACGAGGTGTTTCCAGCCCGAAAGCAATTGCTGTATCTCTTCCTTGAAATAAGGAGCGAGCAACAGATGCTTCGGTTTCTGCTGTGCCTCGAAAGCAGCAGCTATATCGTTGAGGAATATACTGCGAATAATGCAACCACCCCGCCACATACGGGCAATGGAAGCCAGATCGAGCTCCCAGCCGAAGCTCTCGGATGCTTTCTGCAACACGGCAAAGCCTTGTGCATAGGATACTAATTTAGAAGCGTACAAAGCGGAATAGATATCTCTCACCATTTCCGGCTTATTGTAAACCACCTGCGAACGCTGGCAGACAAACTGTTTGGAAGCCGCTTCACGCAAGTTTTTCTGTGCTGAAAGGCTGCGTTCAAAAACTGCTGTGGCAATCAGCCCCAGTGGCATTCCCAGTTCCATGGCATTGATGACGGACCATTTACCGGTGCCTTTCTGTCCGGCGGTATCCAATATCTTATCTATAAGGTAACCACCTGTTTTATCCTTATGACGCAGGATGTTGGCGGTTATTTCTATCAGGTAGCTGCGCAGTTTGCCCTCATTCCAATGGGCAAAGACGGAAGCCATCTCTTCATTATCCAGTTTCAGCAAGTTCTTCATCACCCAGTAGGCCTCAGCAATCAGTTGCATATCGCCATACTCAATGCCGTTGTGTATCATCTTGACAAAATGTCCCGAGCCCGCCGGACCAATCCAGTCGCAACAGGGAGTGCCGTCGGCAGCACGTGCAGCGATGCTTTGCAGGATGGGTTTCACCTCATCCCAGGCAGTAGCGGAGCCACCCGGCATGATGGAAGCACCGTTCAACGCACCTTCTTCACCACCCGAAACTCCGGCCCCTACAAAACGGAAACCTTTGGATTCGGCCAGTGCCACACGGCGGTTGGTATCTTCATAATTTGAATTGCCACCATCTATCAATATATCTCCCGGAGAAAGATGCGGGAAAAGTTGTTCCATCAGCTCATCCACGGCAGCGCCTGCACGCACCATCATCATGATTTTGCGCGGTGCGGAAATGGATGCTACGAAGTCGGGGATTTCAGTGTATCCTTCGATACTCTTCCCCTTGGCACGACCATTGATAAAACGTTCGACCACACCTTCTTCCACTCCCGGAACGGTGCGATTGTATACCGACACGCACCACCCCTTATCTGCCATGTTCAAGGCTAAATTCTCCCCCATCACGGCAAGTCCGATTAAGCCTATGTTTGTCAATTGTTCTTTTTTTGTCATAACTTGCATTTTTTTTGTTATTGTTTCATTGAAATGGAAACAATATGTCAAGGGCATTTGTTCGTATGGATTTCGAATAAAAATCGTACTTTTGCAAACATAAGTCCATTTCATCGGGAAAACTTAAATTCATTTTTATGAAAAAACTACATATCGGGTTACTGCCGCGCATCATTATAGCCATTGCATTAGGTATTCTTTTGGGTAACTTCCTCCCCGGAGGAATGGTGCGTTTGTTCGTTACGTTCAACGGCATCTTCAGTGAGTTTCTCAACTTCTCCATACCGCTGATTATTGTGGGACTGGTGACGGTGGCCATTGCCGATATTGGTAAAGGAGCAGGAAAGTTATTGTTGATAACGGCATTAATCGCTTATGGTGCAACGCTATTTTCCGGTTTCCTTTCTTACTTCACAGGTGTGACGGTATTTCCCCGTCTGATAGAAACAGGTGTGCCGTTGGAGGAAGTGAGCGAGGCACAAGGAATATTGCCTTTCTTTTCAGTAGCCATTCCGCCGCTGATGAATGTAATGACGGCGTTGGTGCTGGCTTTCACTTTAGGTCTGGGACTTGCACAGTTGAAAAACGATACATTGAAGAATGCAGCACGCGATTTTCAGGATATTATTGTAAAGATGATTAGTGCAGTCATTCTGCCATTACTTCCTATATATATTTTCGGCATATTCCTTAATATGACCCATTCGGGACAGGTGTTTTCTGTATTGATGGTCTTCATAAAGATTATCGGGGTGATTTTCCTGCTACATATCTTTCTGCTGATATTCCAGTATTGCATTGCTGCATTGTTTGTTCGTAAGAATCCTTTCAAGTTGCTGGGACGAATGCTGCCGGCTTACTTCACGGCGTTGGGCACACAGTCATCTGCCGCCACAATACCCGTCACGCTGGAACAGACGAAAAAGAACGGGGTATCGGCTGATATTGCAGGTTTCGTCATCCCGCTTTGCGCCACGATACACTTATCGGGAAGTACCCTAAAGATAGTGGCATGTGCCCTTGCTTTAATGATGATGCAGGGAATACCTTTTGATTTCCCACTGTTTGCCGGATTCATCTTTATGTTGGGCATCACAATGGTAGCGGCTCCCGGCGTTCCCGGTGGTGCCATCATGGCATCCTTGGGCATATTGCAGTCCATACTGGGTTTCGACGAATCGGCACAGGCATTGATGATTGCACTCTATATCGCCATGGATAGCTTCGGCACTGCCTGCAATGTGACGGGAGACGGGGCGATTGCGCTGGTGGTGGATAAAATCTATAAATAAATATTTAATATCTGTCTTTGTTTTCTCGTAAAAAACAACGAATTTTGCCCTCTCAAAAATCAATCAATAAAAAGCCTATTATATGAAAACAGCTTTAATCTCCGGAATCACAGGTCAGGACGGTTCGTTTCTCGCCGAGTTTCTACTACAAAAGGGATATGAAGTACACGGCATTCTCCGTCGTTCTTCTTCCTTCAATACGGGTCGCATCGAACATCTGTATTTCGATGAATGGGTGCGCGACATGAAACAGAAACGTACCATCAACCTGCACTATGGCGACATGACGGATAGCAGTTCGCTCATCCGCATCATCCAGCAAGTGCAACCGGATGAAATATACAACCTTGCAGCACAAAGCCACGTGAAGGTTTCTTTCGATGTACCGGAATACACTGCCGAAGCTGACGCCATCGGTACGCTGCGCATGCTGGAAGCCGTCCGAATCCTCGGCATGGAGAAGAAAACGAAGATCTATCAGGCCTCCACTTCGGAGCTTTACGGAAAAGTGCAGGAAGTTCCCCAGAAGGAAACGACTCCTTTCTATCCCCGCAGTCCCTACGGAGTAGCCAAGCAATATGGTTTCTGGATCACAAAGAACTACCGTGAAAGTTACGGGATGTTTGCCGTGAACGGTATCCTCTTCAACCACGAAAGCGAACGCAGAGGCGAGACATTCGTAACCCGCAAGATTACGCTGGCTGCTGCACGCATTGCACTGGGTTTTCAGGACAAGCTATATCTGGGTAATCTGGATGCACGCCGCGACTGGGGGTATGCCAAGGATTACGTGGAATGTATGTGGCTTATCCTGCAACACGATACGCCGGAAGATTTCGTGATAGCTACAGGCGAAATGCATACCGTTCGCGAATTTGCCACACTTGCTTTTGAGGAAGTAGGCATCCAGCTACGTTGGGAAGGTGAAGGAGTTGAAGAAAAGGGTATCGACGTGAAAACCGGAAGAGTTATCGTAGAAGTGGACCCGAAATACTTCCGTCCTGCCGAAGTGGAACAGTTGTTGGGGGACCCGACCAAGGCAAGAACCTTGTTAGGCTGGAACCCAAGGCAGACCAGTTTCGAGGAATTGGTGAAAATTATGGCAGCGCATGATATGAAGTTCGTGAAGAAGCTGCACTTGAGAGCACAAGAATAATAATCAAACACAAAGACACGGAGACACAAAGTTTTTCACCTACAAAATGAGAATAAAAACTCTGTATCTCCGTGTCTCTGTATTTAAACCTAATAAACAAAAACAATGGACAAGAATGCCAAAATCTTTGTAGCCGGACATCGCGGCTTGGTAGGTTCAGCCATCTGGAAGAACCTGCAAGATAAAGGATATACCAACCTCGTTGGCAAAACTCACAAAGAACTCGACTTACTGGACGCTGTAGCTGTCCGCAAATTCTTCGATGACGAGCAACCGGAATATGTATTCCTCGCCGCTGCCTTCGTAGGCGGCATCATGGCCAACAGCATCTACCGCGCCGACTTCATCTACAAAAACTTGCAAATACAGCAGAATGTCATCGGCGAAAGTTTCCGCCATAACGTGAAGAAACTCCTCTTCCTGGGCAGCACCTGCATCTATCCCCGTGATGCCGAGCAGCCTATGAAAGAAGAAGTACTCCTCACCTCCCCGCTGGAGTACACCAACGAACCGTATGCCATTGCCAAAATTGCCGGATTGAAAATGTGCGAAAGCTTCAACCTGCAATACGGCACCAATTATATCGCCGTGATGCCTACCAACCTATATGGCCCGAACGATAACTTCGACCTGGAACGCAGTCACGTCCTCCCCGCCATGATTCGCAAGATTCACCTCGCCCACTGCCTGAAACAAGGCGACTGGGATGCCATACGCAAAGACCTGAATCAGCGTCCCGTTGAAGGCATCGACGGAAACAGCAGTCAGGAAGACATCCTCACCATCCTCGCCAAATACGGCATCAGCAACACCGGAGTGAAACTATGGGGCACAGGTACCCCGCTCCGCGAATTCCTCTGGAGCGAAGAAATGGCCGATGCCAGCGTCTTTGTTATGGAGCACGTAGACTTCAAGGACACCTACAAGCAAGGTGACAAGGACATTCGCAACTGCCATATCAACATAGGTACAGGCAAAGAAATCTCCATCCGCGAACTGGCTGAACTAATCGTAGCCACCGTAGGCTATCAGGGCCAACTGACCTTCGACAGTACCAAACCGGACGGAACCATGCGCAAGCTCACCGATCCCTCCAAACTACACTCCCTGGGTTGGCATCATCAAGTGGAGATTGAAGAAGGCGTACAACGCATGTACGGCTGGTATCTCGGAAAGTAAAAGAATATCAGCCACTTACAAGGGGTTAATTCCCTGTATGCAAACTCTTAACTTCTTGTCGACAAGGTATTAACTTCTTGTTGACAGGAAGTTTATCTTTATTCATCCCGCAGGTTTACCTGCCTCCATACTATCAATTTCATTACTTGCTATAATTTCATTTGTTTGGTCATATTTTAATATACCAACGATTAAATAGCTTATACTTCCCGCTTTTTTCAACCAAAAATTTGCTTTCTTTTAATAAAGCCTTATATTTGCACAAATTTCAACCAAATGTGCAATATAATATCATGGAACAAAGTTTTATCGCCTATATTGAGAACAGCATAAAAGAGAATTGGGACCTGGATGCCCTGACTGACTATAATGGCGCTACCCTGCAATACAAGGACGTAGCCCGCAAAATAGAAAAAGTACACTTAATCTTCGAAGCAAGCGGCATCAAGAAAGGCGATAAAATTGCCATCTGCGGACGCAACAGTTCGCATTGGGGAGTCACTTTCCTTGCCACACTGACCTACGGTGCTGTAGTGGTTCCTATCTTACATGAGTTCAAAGCGGACAACGTCCATAACATCGTAAATCACTCAGAAGCCAAACTGCTCTTTGTAGGCGATCAGGTATGGGAAAACCTCAACGAAAGTGCCATGACCCTGCTGGAAGGCATCATACTGATGACCGATTTTTCCGTTCTCGTATCCCGCACCGAAAAGATAGACTATGCCCGCGAGCATCTGAACGAACTGTTCGGCAAGAAATATCCCAAGAATTTCCGCAAGGAACACATCGAATATCATAAAGACCAGCCCGAAGAACTGGCAGTCATCAACTATACTTCCGGTACGACGAGTTATTCAAAGGGTGTAATGCTGCCCTATCGCAGCTTGTGGTCCAACACTGCATTTGCATTTGAAGTGTTGCCACTGAAAGCCGGCGATAAGATAATCTCCATGCTACCGATGGCACACATGTACGGACTGGCATTCGAGTTCCTCTATGAGTTCTCGGCAGGATGCCAGATATACTTCCTCACCCGTATGCCGAGCCCGAAGATTATCTTCCAGGCATTTTCGGAAGTGAAACCTCACTTGGTGATAGCCGTGCCGCTCATCATCGAAAAGATTATCAAGAAGAACGTGCTTCCAAAGTTGGAAACTCCGACTATGAAACTGTTACTGAAAGTTCCCATCATCAATGATAAAATTAAGGCGACCGTACGCGAAGGCGTAGTCAGTGCCTTCGGTGGACGCTTTGCAGAGGTCATTGTGGGTGGTGCTGCATTCAACCAAGAGGTAGAGCAGTTCCTGCGCATGATAGACTTCCCTTATACAGTAGGCTACGGAATGACGGAATGCGGTCCGATTATCTGTTATGAAGATTGGTCACGTTTCAAACCGGGCTCCTGTGGTAAGGCGGTTCCGCGCATGGAAGTTAAAATCCTCTCGCCCGATCCGGAAAATATCCCGGGAGAAATTGTATGTCGCGGACCTAACGTGATGTTGGGATATTATAAGAATGAAGAAGCCACCCGCGAAACAATTGATGCAGACGGCTGGTTGCACACAGGCGACCTTGCCCTGATGGATGCCGAAGGTAACGTCACCATCAAGGGACGCAGCAAGAACATGCTGCTCGGTGCCAGCGGACAGAACATCTATCCCGAAGAAATAGAAGACAAGTTGAACAACATGCCCTATGTTGCCGAAAGCATCATCGTGCAGCAGAATGAAAAACTTGTCGGCTTGGTATATCCCGATTTCGACGATGCCTTTGCACATGGTCTGAAGACCGAAGACATCGAACGTGTCATGGAAGAGAACCGCGTTGCACTGAACACAACCCTTCCTGCATACTGCCAGATATTCAAAATGAAGATATACCCCGAGGAATTTGAAAAAACGCCGAAACGCTCCATTAAACGATTCTTATATCAGGAAGCGAAAGGATAAAAAAACAGATATTAGTTATAAGTTATTAGTTATTTGCTTATGACCATGTGACATCATGGCGCAGCAATCACAAACAAATAACTTATAACTAATAACTTATAACTAAATCAGTCTCAAATGAAAAGCGAATTACTATTATCAGCCGTTATGATTCCCGTGTGGGGAATGGCAGGGGAAGCGGCTGCACAATCTGCGGACAAGGATGTGCCGAAAGAGAAAGAACGTCCGAACATTATTCTGTTTCTGGTGGACGACATGGGCTGGCAAGATACTTCACTGCCCTTTTGGACTCAGCGGACTCATTATAACGACACCTACCATACGCCTAACATGGAGCGTCTGGCAGCACAAGGGAAAATGTTCACTCAGGCATATGCATGTAGCATCAGCTCCCCTACCCGCGTCAGCCTTTTCACAGGAATGAATGCTGCCCGTCACCGAGTGACCAGTTGGACGCTGCGCAAGAACACCACTCATGAACAGCCGGACTCTATAATGACCTATCCGGAATGGAACGTAAACGGCATTTGTCAGGAACCGGACGTGGAACGCACTACGCAGGTTACTACTTTGGCCCAAGTGCTCAAAGACAACGGTTATCAGACCATTCATTGCGGTAAAGCCCATTTCGGGGCAAACGATACTCCGGGAGCTGATCCGTTAACGATGGGATTTGAGGTGAACATAGCAGGTCATGCCGCCGGTTCGCCTGCCAGCTATTACGGCAAGAATAACTTCGGAAACAAACCGAACGGCAAAAGTCCGTTGGCGGCAGTTCCCGGACTGGAGCAATATCATGGTACGGACACATTCCTCAGTGAAGCGCTCACCTTAGAGGCCATGAAGGCCCTGGACCATGCGCAGCAGAAAGATGAACCGTTCTTTTTGTATATGGCCCATTATGCAGTCCATACACCCATACAGCCGGACTACCGCTTCTATCAGAAATATCTGGATAAAGGGCTGCCTCCAGTAGAAGCTGCTTATGCCACTCTTGTCGAGGGTATGGATAAGAGTTTGGGTGACCTCATGGATTATCTGGAACGCAACCATCTGACGGAGAACACGGTCATCCTCTTTATGTCCGATAATGGCGGACTGGCTGCCCACACACGTGCCGGAGAACTGCATACGCAGAATTATCCGCTCAACAGTGGTAAAGGTTCCGCCTACGAGGGTGGTATCCGCGAACCGATGATCGTAAGCTGGCCCGGCGTGGTGACTCCGGATACCAAGTGCGGGGATTACCTTATGATTGAGGATTTCTATCCCACCATTCTTGAAATAGCGGGCGTACAGAAATATACCACCGTACAGCAGCGTGATGGCATCAGCTTCATGCCGCTTCTGACAGGAAAAGGGAAAATGAAGAATCGTGATATCTATTGGCACTATCCTCATAGCTGGGGACCTTCGGGACCGGGCATCGGAGCCACTTGTTCCATCCGCTCCGGCGACTGGAAACTTGTGTATTACTTTGCAGACGGTAAGCGTGAGCTTTTTAACATTCCTGCTGACATCAGCGAAAAAAACGACGTGGCTATGCAAAACCCACGTGTAGTAAAGAGATTGGCAAAGAAATTAAGTAACTATCTCCGGTCGGTAGATGCGCAGCGTCCCACGCTTCGTGCAACGGGCAAATTAGCCCCCTGGCCGGATGAAATTAAAGATTAAAAGCGAATGAGACGATCATTTTCATCCATCATTGCATTAGTGACTATTGCAGGAACACTTTCTGCCCAAACCACGAATAACGAGTCAACGAAAACAAGCAAAAAAGACAAGGAACCTGTCGGCATCAACCTATCCCTGTGGAAGAATATGGCCACACAGCAGACTGATACCGTGGGCACTACCTGCTTCAACCTGGGCCTTTTTTCCTCAATGAATCGCCTGAGTGGCGTAGGCATCAATCTATTGGGTGGAGTGGTCTACCGGGATATGAACGGTGCACAGATTACGGGTCTTGCCAACTTGGTAGGAGGTAGCATGAGGGGCGTCCAGATTGCAGGTGTCAGCAATGTAAACGGAGATAACCTTAGTGGTGTGTCCTTGTCCGGCCTGGTCGGTATCACCGGAAACCATGCACAAGGCGTCATATTCTCCGGACTTACCAATATTGCGGGAGACAATACCACCGGCGTTGTCATCGGCGGTTTGCTGAACATTACCGGAGAAAACTCTTCGGGCGTGCATCTGGCGGGATTAGCCAACATTGCAGGTGAAGACTTCAATGGCATTACTACTTCCGGGCTACTGAACATTGTAGGCGAAAACCTGCGAGGCGTACAAATCAGTGGGTTGGGTAATATCACAGGAGAGACGATGCACGGTTTGCAGATTGCCGGTCTGGGCAATGTAGCAGGCGATACTTTTACCGGCGCACAACTTGCTCCCCTCAACATAACAAAGAACGGAAAAGGCTTGCAAATCGGATTAGTCAATTATTACAAGAATAGTTTCGATGGTTTCCAGTTGGGGCTGGTGAATGCCAATCCGGATACGAAAGTGCAATTGATGCTTTTCGGAGGAAATACAACGAAGCTGAATGTAGGTGCGCGTTTTAAAAATAAACTGTTCTATACCATCTTAGGTGGTGGCACGCATTATCTGGATTTCAGTGATAAGTTCTCGGCCTCCCTCTTTTACCGTGCAGGTCTGGAACTCCCTTTGTACAAGCAACTGTTCATCAGCGGTGACCTGGGATTTCAGCACATCGAGAACTTCAAAAACAAAGATTATGGTTTCCCGGCACGCCTCTATGCACTCCAGGCACGTGTGAACCTGGAATATCGCCTGACGGACAGATTCGGGGTATTCGTTACAGGTGGCTATGGGGGTAGCCGCTATTATAATAAAGGGGTGACCTATGACAAAGGGGTGATTCTGGAAGGCGGAGTGGTGTTGTTTAAATACTAGATTTAGTGATTAGTGGTTAGTGATAAGTGATTAGCAGGCTGCGCTGTAATGCCGCATGGCACTAATCACTTATCACTAACCACTAATCACTAAATCAGTTTTTCTCCTTAATAAATCCCGTCCTGTACGCCACCAGCAACTTCTTCAAGTCCTGTATCTGCGTCACCAGCACTTGTCCTTTATCGGTGTCCTTCACCATCATGCGTTGCGAATTGAACTCGATAACGAAAGTGGTGGACTTAATATCCTGCCCCTCCTCTATTGCCTTCTGACGACTTTGGAACGGGTCGTGCTGCACTAACTGTAGTCCATGTGAATGATATACCAATGTATATCCGGCAATGCCCGTTTCCGGTTGATAAGCTTTTGAGAAGCCGCCGTCAATCACCAGCAATTTGCCATCCGCCTTGATAGGCTTCTCACCTTTGATTATCTTCACAGGCACATGCCCGTTAATGATATGCGAATGAGGGCCTGTCACTTCAAATTCCGCCAGAATACGGTCGCAAATATCCGCACGGTTACGTAATGAATAATAATATCCTTTCGTCTCCTTAGACAGTTCTTTGTCTCCTATAAAGTAACGCTCGAATGTCGCCATCTTATCTTTATCAAACGATGGAGCATCCGGCCCGCACCACATGTACCACACGTAGTCCAGCGCGAAGCTCTTCTCCTCCGTACCGTCTTCATCAAAATAAGCCGTGCGTATCAACTGATCCGTTTTGCACAGCAGCTTCTTGCCCCAATACTCCTTCTTACCGATGCGAACATGCTTGAAACTTCCATCCTCATTCAATGGCATGGAGGCATGATACAGCAAGTTACTATTGCAAACCAGATACATTCCCCCATACGTAAACAGGCAACGCATGTGTTTCTTTAACTTCTCACTATTCATGAACGAAGCATGAATCTTATCCATCAATTCCCTTTCCTCATCCGATAAGCGATACGGGTCAGCCGGATCTATCGTCGGGAAGTTGGTGTCGAGCAAAGGATATTCCTTTCCTTCGTACACAAAGACACCTCTTTCAAAGTCAATCTTATCCAGCAGTTTCCGGTTCTGCATACCAAAGTCCGGACGGCGGTCTATAATCTCCGCTTCCAGCTTCAATTGTATCACCGTAATCGCCTTATGCATCTGCGTAATCAGCCGCAGTGTCTTCTCATTATAACTTCCATCCGCAAAATTCATCTTCGGCGCAAAGATAGTACAAGGATCATCCGCATACATATCCATAGCAAACGTGGCAAGTGGCAACAGATTGATGCCGTATCCGTCTTCCAGCGTAGCCAGATTAGCGTAACGCATCGACATGCGGATTACATTGGCAATGCAGGCGTCATTGCCCGACGCCGCCCCCATCCACAAAATATCATGGTTTCCCCACTGGATGTCGAAATTATGATAATCGCAAAGCGTATCCATAATGATATGCGCTCCCGGACCACGATCGTAAATATCACCTACGATGTGCAGGGAGTCAATCGTCAGCCGTTGGATAAGATTGCACATAGCGATAATGAAATCGTCCGAACGCTTGGTGGAAATAATGGTGCTAATGATTACATTGATGTAGGCATGTTTATTAGGCTCTACACTCGACTCATGCAGCAACTCCTGAATGATGTACGAAAATTCCTCCGGCAACGCTTTCCGCACCTTCGAGCGCGTGTATTTGGAAGAAACATTCTGGCAAACCTTTACCAGTTGATTCAGCGTAATCAGATACCAGTCGTCCAAATCGGTTTCCCGTTCCTTTATCAACTGCAATTTCTCTTCGGGATAATATATCAGGGTGCATATTTCTTTCTTTTCACTTTCGCGCAAGGTATGTCCGAAAATTTCATTCACTTTCCGCTTCACTGCACCCGAAGCGTTCTTCAACACATGCTGGAAAGCTTCATATTCGCCGTGAATATCGGTCAGGAAATGTTCCGTACCCTTCGGAAGGTTCAGGATAGCTTCCAGATTAATGATTTCTGTACTGGCATCCGCAATTGTAGGGAAACTGCGTGACAGCAACTGCAAATAGCGCAAGTCGCTCATGATGCTTTCAGGGGTAATATTACTCATTAATATTAACTATAAATTATTTATTATTAATTGGCTGCGCAGATAACGCTCAATGCTCTGCTTTGGGTTCTTAAACCTCTACTTTACGTTCTCAAACCTCAACTCTACGCTCTCAAACCTCAACTCTAAGTTCTCAAACCTCAACTCTAAGTTCTCAACTTAAGAAGAACATCAGTAACACCTGTGCGATAATCACCCGCAGGAACATGCACAACGGATAAACCGTGGCATAAGAAACTGAGGGGTTATCACCGGGAATGGTATCATTGACGTAATTCAGTGCCATCGGATTCGCCATACTTCCGCACAGCATCCCGGCCACCGAACCGAAATCTATCTTCATCCAACGGAAAGCGATAATTCCCATTATCAGTACTGGGAGCACAGTCAGCGCGCAACCTATCCCTATCCACAACAACCCTTCCGGACGGAACACCGTGTCGAAGAAATGGGCACCCGCATCCAGTCCCAGACAAGCCAGATAGAGAGACAAACCCAAGGCACGAAGCATCAGGTTCGCACTACGCGTCGTATAAGTCACCATGTGCATCCTCGGGCCGAAAGTGCCGATAAGGATACCTACAATAATCGGGCCTCCTGCCAGTCCCAGCTTCACCGGTGTACTGACTCCGGGGATAGCGATAGGTATAGCTCCCAATGCAAGACCGAGGACGATACCAACGAATACGGCCACCAGATTGGGTTCTTTCAGGCTCTTCACGGCATTTCCCAGCACTTTTTCCACATTTTGTACGGCAGCCGCCTCACCTATTACCGTCAGTCGGTCGCCCAACTGCAAGGTAAGTTCCGCCGTGGCCAGCAGCAACACTCCGCTACGGTATACGCGACTGATATTGATGCCATAATGGTTGCGCAGGTGAAGGGAGCCGAGCTTCTTTCCGTTCAGTTCCGGACGTGTCACCACGATACGCTGCGAAATCAACTGGCTGTCGATAGCATTCCAGTCGATATCTTCCTTATTCCAGTCAGTGTTTTCCTGTTCGCCGAACAACACAGTCAGTGCAGGCACATTCCTTTCGGAAGTGATGACCAACAGGCGGTCATTTTCTTTAATCACCTTCTCGGAAGTAGGAATACTCACATTCCCATCCCGCCACAAACGGGATATAACGAATTTAGGATAGCTCAGTTGCGCTATATCCTTCACGCTCATATTGAAGATTGCCGGATTGTGCACCTGAAATGCAACGATATACGGCTTATTCACATTGTCTTTCTCTTTGACTTCCAAATCTTCCTTACGCACCAGCATTTTGCGTATCAGCAGAATGCCGAGGATTACTCCCACTACGCCCAGCGGATATGCCACCGCACATCCCAGAGCCGGAGTATTCGCTTCAATGCCCATCTGTTTCAGGGTTTGTTGTGCAGCACCCAGCGCAGGTGTATTGGTTGTAGCACCACAAAGGATACCCACCATGTCCGGCAAGGAGACTCCCAGCCCATAGCTGCCCAGCAACGTCATCACCGTACCAATCAGCACCACGCCGACCGCCAGCATATTCAGTTGCACACCACCCATCCTGAAGGAGCTGAAAAAGCCCGGACCGACCTGCAATCCCAGTGCATACACAAATATCACCAGACCGAAACTTTCGGCATAATTCAGCATCTGCGGGTCGATGGACAACCCGAAATGCCCGGCAAGGATACCTGCGAAGAACACAAATGTCACTCCCAACGATATGCCGCAGATATGTATCTTCCCCAGTCCCAAACCAATAGCGGATATTAGCGAGAGCACCACAACCGCCTGCAGAGCGGAATGTTCAACGAATAAACTGTATAACCAATCCAAAGTATTTACGTTTTACTGATTTCGGAGTGCAAAGATAGGAAGTATTTCGGATCAATGAATAACTCTGAGGAGTGAAATTATAAATTCTTATCTTTGCCTTCAA
>OGIE01000753.1_pt1 | contig 47987 bp, 96 predicted proteins | sample 1571581 | NCBI WGS metagenome assembly OGIE01 (sample SAMEA2582021, study PRJEB24529) | metagenome | biome: Human gut stool | place: China | collected 2011 | reverse complement strand
AATGAGAGGGTAAAATAAAAGCCAACTGCAATGCAGTTGGCTTTAAAAATTCTGTCCCGTATTCGTTAGAATAGGGCAGATTCTAGCACTTGTAAAGTGCTGGGATTGATATGTGATATTTGTAGATTTTTTTGGTTTGAAATTTTAGTAATTATATTTTTGATTAGAGAGTTTGTATATTAGATTGTAAAAAGGAGAGTTTGTAAAAGTAGAGGTGTATAGTGGTAGATTTGAGATGCCCAATAGAAGGTGAGGAATCCGTATAAAACCAATGAAATAAAACCTTCGGTGTATTCATAGGCTTTTTGTTGATACATTAGTTTGTAAATGTGTAAAATGTCGGAGATGAAAAAGAAGAGGGAAATTAGTAACCAGATAATGTAATATAATAACATAGTTATACAGTTTGTAAATGATAAGATTGTTAATTTGTAATATTTAATTCAGCAGATTGTACTTCGTAAACGCAGTCACTTTCGTCCATGTATCCGAGTGCGCTATCTGTAAGGTCTACACAATTACAACAGCCATCTTTTGTTTCAAGTGTTTTCATAAAGTAATGACTAATTCCATTAATCTCGTAACGAAACACATCTCCGGGTTTTAGTGAGTAAAATTTAACAAGAGCAGAGGGTGTGTGAATGTTAATGGTCATGGTTTGTAAATCTCCTTAGAAATGATTGTTATAAAGACCAGAAAGAATATATTCATAGAAGTCAATATTTTTCTTTAAATTTTCGATTTCAGAATTTGGGGTATTTGGTTTCTTCTGTGAGTTTGTATACTTGATATTAGATTTAGACAGGAGCTTTTCTGTAATTTCAATAGCAGTTTGTTTATTCATAATTATAATTAAGAATTTTAGTTTGTGTGTGGGGAGAAAAATTTAGGAGAGGATATTTTGTAAATTTAGGATGTAAATACTTTTACCGCACAGAGTACAGTTAAGAAGTTGTATAAACAGAACATCAAAACAGTCCAAATATCCTTATATTCTTTTACAATAACAAGATATGCATACAAAATAGTAATAATAAAACACATAATCAAAACAACGTAACTCATTTTAGTGACCTCTTATTTTATATTTGTAAATTTAGGAGATGGATATATTACAGAATAGAGAGTAATAATTTAATGATGTGTTTAGCTTGTAAATTCTTCAAAAATTTAATAAAAAATTACTTTGTAAAAACGTGAGCTGTGTTACACATAAGCATTGCCCGAGTCATTAGACCGACACCACCAATTCTAGGAGTAATATCAAAGCAGTAATTATATTTGTCAGAGCGTAGCTCTTCTGATACATCTCCATACTGTTTGCCATCGTCTCCATAATTGATACCAACGTCAATGATTAGTTCGGGGCAAGAGCCAGAGTTTCTGTAACCGCTAATATCACTACTCCATTTACCATCAATCATATTAGGAGTTAAAAAATTCATACAACCAACGGCAGTAACAATAACGTCGGAGCGTAAAATAAGCTCTTCCTTAGTATAAGTTTCAATTGTACTATTTACAGAGAAAACATTACAATGACGCTTTAGAAGCATATCAACCATTGGCTTACCAACAATATCAGACTGTCCAAAAATAAGAACATTCTTACCATCAAGGTCATAATTGATTGAATCAAAAATCTTCATTACACCAAGCGGAGTACAAGGATAAAACTCAGAGTTTTTGTTAAATCCGTCAACATCAGCCCAATCAGGAATCTTAATATTCTTTACATCAATATGTTCAGGAACAGGAAGTTGTAGAATAATTCCAGAGCACACATACTCAAACCCATCAACTATATAGGTATCTTGACAATCATCAATTTCTTTCTGAATTTGTTTCTCGGTAGTATTCTCTGGGAGTTTAATAAGTTCAGCATGGATGCCTACTTCCTCAGAATCCTTTAGCTTCCCACGGATATAAGCGTGGGAAGCTGGATTATCACCAACCTGAACAATATAAAGACATGGAATAATTTTTTCGTTCCACATACAATTGACTTTTGCTTTCGCCATATCTTTGTATTTTTGTGCGATAGACTTACAATTAATAATCATCTGAATTACCTCACTTTCTGTAATTATTATAACATAATCACAGAGATATGTCAACGGTTAAAATGCGTATTTGTAAATTTCATTATAGACAGGTGGCTCAATTTCGTATGCCCTATCTGTCTGCCTGTCATATCTAAACCACATCTGTTTCATCTCAGGCATAGGATAAAAACCTTCATCAAACGCTTCGATAACAGCGTAGTTATAGCAATGTTCAAAAACATCCAGCTCATTATTTTTAACGGCATTGATAGCATCGTCGAGATTTGTAAAATAACCAGCAGTCCAATCAGAATCAGCCATCCAATACATCGCTTTATGAGAAACGGGAGAACTGAAACGGGCGTTCCCATCGTCTTTAAATTCATCCATAAGAGTTACTGTATAAATCATTTTTTCAAATCCTCAATCTGTCCTGTTACGTTACTGATATACCACCAATGTGTAAAGTCATTAGTCTCAAGAGTGGCAGTATATCTGTCTGCTCTGATATCGAATGGTAGTTCACCGTCTATATATTCATTAATGTCTTTCAGCATATAGTCTACTGCATCAAATTGACTGCTGAAAAACATAGGAGTATAGTTGAAATTACTATCGTCGTATTGTGTTACACACCAAATTTCATTAGTCATAAATATTTGCCCTTTGTAAACCAAAGTCTTTAGTTTCAAGTGGTTCAGTAGGCATTCTCTTATATTCCCACCATTCAGACCCATCATATTCATGACGTTCAAGCCAGAAATCCTTGCCGACTACTACAAGCGAAAGCGGAATTTCTGCCCCACCATATCCATTGTCGTACTCGAAATTAGCCTTTGACTTAAACCACTCCCAAGTATTTTTTACATCAGGGTAGTCAGATGCCCAATCTTCACAGCGTCCAACCCAAAGAACATCGTCCTCCGTCTTACCACAATCCTTTAGCATATCCAAAGTTTCTTCAAGAAAATTAATCATTTACTTTTCTCCTTTTTTAACAACAATACATCTATCTGGGCCAACAAGGGAGTATCCTTTTTTCTCTCCTTTCCAGTTACATGGTGGTGCAATTTTGACCATGCAAGGCGTAACCCCTACAACCGTATGCTTACTCCAATGCGCTTTTTCTTTAAATACAGTTACTAAGAGAATTTCGTCACCAATTTCAATTTCATCCTGTTTTGGGTCAACCATTTTGTAATCCTCACTTATAATTGATGTTAAAATTTGTGCAAGCACCAGTAAGAGCAATAATAAATGCAAGAGCTACTAAAAACTTACTATTCCATTCGTATGCAAGCAACAGAAAAGCACAAGTTGAAATCGCTGCACCCATAAATAAACCTCCAATTTTATTATTGATTTCTCTTTGGGTTATTTTGACCAACCTCTCTTTGCCAAATAATTTGGCATATAAATAGGCTCGTCTAACCGCTTTAGAGTGTTTTCGGCGCACTGTGTTACATCACAAAAACCTTCTGCTTGCGACCATTCATCCCATCCAGCATGATATTGGGAAATAGCTTGTAACGCAAGAATAGCACGTCTATATTTTTCCTCAATCGTCATTTGCTTCGTCCTCTACACTTTTAGAGTTAATAATAGAAAAATACCGCGTTCACTCAGGACTATTTATAGGAATCTTTTCGGTAATTTTAAGAGCCTGTTCTTCACTCTCAGCTTTAATACGAACGCCTGTAATAAGTGTAATTTGAATATCATAGTCAAACATTGTGATATCTCCTATCATGATTATTATATCATATAAAACCAGATTCGTCAAGTGTTATTTTGGAATCTTCTCGCCAAGCTCTTTATATGCCGCAATAATTTTTTCTCTAATCCTAGTTTGCTTTTCCGTATTTGCGAATTTATTTAGGCTGTCAAGTAAACTCTGTGCAAGTTCTGCTTTTTCTCCATCGCTTGTATGAATAATATAATTTAGTTTGTTAATCAGTTTCTTGCTACCAAAGTTAAAATAATCGCTGCATTCTTGGATATATTCATAACACATTTCCTGACGTGCGTTTGAAGTATCATTGTAGTCCTTATATTTTGTATCAATACCACCTTCGTCACAAAAAGCAATAAAGAAATCGGTAACAGCTTCGCCAAAAAAGATAGGTTCAGAACCACAACTATGCAAAGAACTAACAAGACGTTCACAACCATACATGAGCTGTTCTGGTGTCCACCAACTATAAACTTTGTCTCTTGTCATCTTTTAGTCCCCCGTATCCCAAAAATTCCAATGGTCAAGGCTGATTTTGTGCATTTTCGTCAGAAATAATATCTACCCAAGCGTTAAGAATTTCTCTGTAAACAGTCATATTAGGGCAGAAGTAGCCATCTTTAAACACTGGACTATCGTCATTACAGAGAATCCGCATAGCAGCAGCACATACAGCAGCAGAGCGAGAAACACCAGCAGAACAGTTGAAGCAGAACCAGTCAACCTTGTTTTTATTGTCCAAAATAAACTTCGCAATACTAATCGCTTGTTTTTCTGTAATTACACTTCCCTCTTCTGGACAGATGCAATCATCAAATTTTAGCGTAAGCGTATCAATATGGTCATAAGATTTTGAAAAATCAATATTCTCTCCGTGTGCTTCCGTAATAGAAACAAATGCAATTCTACGATTATGTGGTTCACGAATAAATTCTTCTGCATCCTGTGCAGACATAACCATGAAGTCCCAAGAACCGTTGATACCACCATTAAACATAGTTTTAATCATAATGTTTACCTCCGTTTGTTTATCTCTGTTTTCTACAAGTATTATAACACAAAAAGGATAGGTCGTCAAGACCTATCCTAAAATTTAACAGGATTATTTTTGTAATTGGTAAATATCTACGATTGAATACTCGTCATTCTTGAAAACTTTCTCGATGATTTTGTAAACATCATTCCAATTTGCGCCACCAAGACCACATCCAATACCATAAGGAATTGCAATGGTGAACTTGTTAATAAGTTTACTCTGTTCTCTAAGACTTAAAAATGCCTGAAACAGCGCCTTTAAATCTGTTTGTTGCTTATCTCTGCCATATCCTACTTGCCCAAACAGATTTGCTATATAACGTGTATACGGTAACGGCATAGTGTCGTCAGAGTTCATAGTTAATTGACATTGCCCAAGTAAAAGTTCTGGTCTATATGAAAATTCATCACATAATTCTTTATAATAGTCAAAATTTTCTGGATATTTTTGTTTCATTTGTTTTGCAATACCAGCGCCCATTGTACCCAAACAATTTACTTGATGACAGATAATGGCAGAGTCAGAAAGAAAGATGTCTTTAAATTCATGTTTTCTAATCATATTATTCACCAAGTTGCAACAGATTCGTATTTGTGCTTAGATAGTAACTAGGATTACGCATAATCTTTTCATAATCATCTGCACCTTGAAAACTATCAATGACCTGTTTCTCTTCTTCTGTCATATCGTTATAATGCTTATTGCCGTATGTAGGAGGTAGATATCCAAGGTGACGAGACGCATAAATATTAAAACGTTTCAGCAAATCCATATCTTTAAATTCGAGCCACATACTTCCTTTTTTGAAGAAAGACACATAGAAATATTTTGTTTCAATCTTTCTGTAATTGCACTCGTCTCTTGCTTTTGTAATTACTGCATTAAGATTCACTTCTTCTGTCTTACCACCATCCAGATAGTTTAGGGCTTTCTGAATATCGGAAAGCAGTTCAACACAATTGTAAACATTAAGAGGCTGTTTATCCCATTTCCAATCTGAGAAAGCACCATTACAAGGAAGAATAACCTTCTTGTTTACAATATGTGCTTTGTTAGTTTTCCATCCGTTGTAATAGTGAATATTTTTATCTGCTCCATCAATATAGGTATGCTTGAAAGAAAATTTCTCAAACAGGTCAAGAATGGTTTTCTCAATACCATCTTGCAAACCAGAGTTCATATCATTCATTAAAGTCTGAATGTTAAACATAGTAAAATCATATTCTGCAAATTTACTAATCATTGAAGAGTATTTATCTTTCAAGTTCTTTGTTAACATTCCTATAAACTTTTCGTTGTTTAATAAAGAAGTCCAATACTTATGACGTGTTAGATTAATAAACTTATTCTTAGGAGAACAGGTATAGCCAACAGCCTCATTTCCAACTTTCAAGGAAAGGTTAGAATAATTACCGGCATCCCCAACAACGTTACGATTCAGATAAGGAAGCAGAGCGTTAAATTCATCAATAAGAGCTAGACCAAGTTCCATTTCCTCATTATATTGAGCAATCAAATCTTCTAGGAAATTAGTAGTCGTCAGCTTAGAAGATTCCTCTCCTGTCGATTCCTTGTATTCTTTTGCCTTCTGGAACTTTTCGTAAATCTCACTGTGGTGTTCTGGTTCTGGAATATCAATATAAATCAGAGCAACACGAACATCTGTCTGACGTTCCGCATCACTGAATCCATTATCTATAAACTGAATTTTTGCTCCAAGGTCATTCAGTGTATTCATCAGGAATTTACGCTTGTTAGAGTACAAATTCAACAGGGTTTCAGCATTAAGAATGCAAAGAATTTTTCCACCATTTTCTTGTTGCATCTGAATCGCTTTCATCAAATGTTCATCGCCATTTGCAAAAGGTGGATTCATAAGAATTAAGTCATAATGCTTCTTACTTGCAAATGTCATAAAATCATTATGAACAACTTTTACATGGACATAAGTGGAGCGCTCTTTCACTTCTTCTTTTAGCTGTTTAAGTTCTGCAATTTGTTCGTCAGTTAGACCTTCATAGTCATCTTCTTTCCAGAGATAACGGCGATTCTGACTAATTTCATACATCTTGTTGTTAAATTCCTGAACACGTTGACCACAAAATTCATAATTCAAAATGCCACGAAGGTTAGGGTCAAATTCAATAGCGTCAACATTACAAGAAGCGTTATTATAATCTTTCTTATTAACACCTTTTTCCGCAAGAGATTCTTGGTATTTTTCATTTTTATAACAACCAAATGCTCTTAGTAAATCTCCTTTGCCAGCAGATGGTTCAAGAACTTCACGGATGGCTTGTGTATCAATCATATCAAAAAGCTGATAGGCAACAGACTTTGGAGTAGGATAAAAACCATTTTGTGCTTCTGCTGTAGAAACAAGACTATTCATAAACACCTCATATATTAAATATATTTTACAAAACTTGTATCTTTCAATCTAATAACGCACCAGCATGGTTCTTGACAACACGGACAAGTTGCGTAGGCTTTGTTGTCTTTGATTCTAATGCCATGTTCAAATTCTTCCATTTCAAAGAAGCATCCACACTTTTCACAAATAAACGAATAAGTCTTAGGTTTATTTCCCGGAATTAAAATTTTCATTTTTTCAACATTTCCTTCCCGTATTCTACTCCTTCAAGGCAATTTGAGACCATTACCCCATCAACATCCCATGTGATATAATGTAAATTATCGTTTGCAATTACTTGAAAGGCAACAATCCGCTCATCATAATAAATGCCAATAATTTTCTGATATTCTGGGTCTGTAAACAAAATCCAATAAAGCTCTCCGATTTCATCAGGCGATAAATTGCCCTCTTCGTCAGTAAACCATAGTTCGTCATCAACAACTTGGTCTACCCCTTTAAATTTTGAAATCTTTATATCAACACGATAAGGAGTGATTTCGATTTTATTAATTTCAATTCTATACTTTTTAATTTTATATGGGTCTACAATATTTGTCATCTAGGTGCACCTCCAATAAAGTTTTGACCAATTTTGTATGTTAAATTATAATATTTCTTGTAAACCACATTAACCAGCTCGTTATACTTTTTTACCGCTTCCTCATAGGTGTCTGCGAAATAATAACTTGAAGCATATTGACGCAGTTCAATAGTATACTCATTTTCTTTATCTGGGACAAAACGTCTCCAGTAGCTATCATTTTTAACGACACCAAGGGTGGGTTTACGATTTACAATAGGTTTAGTTCTACCATAGCGAAAACCGACACAATACACCTCTTTATCAAGTGGAACAAACTGCCAATTATAGACCATATTACACCTCACACAATATAAAAGCCGCCAACTACTTTGCAATCCAATCTTTCCATAGAGAAAATAAAGTGGGTTAAACCGGGATGGTCGCCATGTTCAGAAGATGTAATATGGTAAACATAATCCCACCCAGCTTCCATATATCTCAGTCCAATAGCGGCTCTAATATTTACAGGGTATTCACCATCAATAATTGCTTCTTCCCATTTATGCCAACCGTGATAGTTTTTAATAGAACTATCAATTTTCTTTTCAAGTTCATCAAGTTTCATATCACATTCTTCAAGTTCTTTTGGAGTAATCATGTTAACACCAACCTTTCTATTAGTATTATAACATAAAAATCCAGAGTGTCAATACTCTGGATTAAATTTAACGATAAATTTTAATTTTTACGGCTTCACCTCAACGTCAGGAAGAACTTCTGTGTGGAAGTACATCTTATAATGGTACGGGTCGGTCATTGTTCCAGTAATATCTTCCACGACATACATCGTATAGGCATTTAGATAAATATAATTCTTCTTATAAGTATCTGCTCCTGTCTTAATAGTACATACAAGCTCATTGTCAGAATTATTTGAGATAGACATTAACCCCTCTGCTTCAAGAATAATCTTATCAGTACGAGCATTATATACAGTAATACGACGTTCTGTTTCAAAATAATTTGCTTGCTTTGAAATGTTGTGATTTACTCTATCTGCTTCGGAACAACCCACACAAAACAAAGCAATAACCGCAATTATGATTGAGCAAACGATTTTCTTAAATTTCATAGCAATTAAACTCCTTATCTTTAATATTTCTTGCATTTTTCAAAATTACTTTGTTTATAATCTTCGATAAAACTGATGGCTTTTTCTTTAGACCAACCCTTCATACGTCTATAACTGTTAACGCTTGTTGCATCCCAACACATCTCAAATTGATATGGAGTCATTTCTAAACACCAATGACAAGAACCGTTCATGCCATCATTATTGCCAAAGTCACAACAAGTGATATACATATCCATAGGTGGAACATAGTGGTGTTTACACCATTCAAGAGTTTCAGGAATAAAATCTTTTGTAACGGGATATTTAATTTCTGGAATTTCACCAGTATCTTTTGTCCACTCAAAAGAGTTTTCCATATTATACCTCACTTAATTTTATTCTTTACTTCATTTGGTGATTTTGCCGGGTGTGATTTGGGCTTGTAGCAATAGTGACCGCTACTTGCCTCCATGGCGATAGTAATAGGAATAAGAAATAGCGTACAAAGCACAAGCACCAAAATGAACTTCCCTATAAAAATTAGAATATTTAGCATTTAATCACCAGCCTTTGCAAATTTCTGTTAAAATATTATGTTTGGTATCTAAAAATTTTAGTTTCTTATAATCGACATCTCCGCTTTTATTCGGTTTTCCTCCCAATAAATTTCTTACTGCAAAACATCCTCTTTGTCTTCTACCAAAGACAAAATATTCCTTATTGTTATATCCCACCTTGTCAAACAATCTAAACCCTTTTACAAGGTATTCTGCTTGATTATTTTTCCTGACTCTACCACTAGAGAAATTCATCTTATGAATCTGTCTATTATGACATCTTACTTTCTTCTGATAAAAATAATATCTAAGTGGTTTAGCATCTGGATTACCAGTAATGCAACGAGCATCAATATAGTGGTCTTTAGGAAGACTGTGGGTAATTCTAGTATTCTTAGTGATATATCCATAAGTTTCTTTTACATTTGGACATATTTTTCTTAATTCAAATAATAAAGATTTTCTCATAATACCCATAAATGTAGCATCTCTAAACGACATTCCTCTGTGAATTGTTTTAGGTAATTTAACAAAGCCATTATGATAGCCCCTATGACAAGTCTCACATAAAGTAATTAGATTATTAGGCGCATCACCGCCTGTCTTACGAGACTCAATATGATGCACATTTAGAATCTTATCTTTGGATTTACCTTTACAACATTGGCAAATATGATTATCTCTAAAAAGAACGTATTCTCTCACGTTCCAAAATCCAAGCTGTTTGCCTTGCTTGTATTCTTCACTAGAAAGATTAGGGTTCTTAATCTTTTGAATATCAAAAGAAGCAGTTTCAACAATCAGGTTTTTAACTGGAAGAATTTCGTATACATTAGCAACAACTGTTAAATGAGTCTGAATCTTCTGCTTAATACTTGGGGCTAACCAACCAGCTTTCTTAGTAGAGACTCGATTATTAAATCTGGCTTTACGATATCTTGTATTGCGATAACGCCTTCTCTTTCTCGCTTCTTTACGAGTAGAGATTAAATCAACAATATCATTTCTTAGTTCGACATCTGCTTCATACAAAACCTTCTCTTCTGTTGTAGCAGAGACTCCAATATGTTTACTACCAGCGTCAATCCCAAGATTGACTTCCTGTGTGTATCTGGTAGAATCATATAGAAGCTGAATTGTAAATGGACAACGCTTTACTACTTTGGCTTTGCCATCTTTTAATAAACGTCTAACCTTACCATGTCTTTCAGTGGGCATGAGAGGATTGCCGTCTATGTCTAATACATAAACCATATAAACTCCTTAAAAGTAAATCAGAACATAAGTTCTGTTGTGATACCTTCGCCAATGTTAATAAGAGGTTTTATATGTTTGCAACACTGTTCCTACCACTCAGAACTGTTTAATCACAAACCTTAGAGCTACAAACTAGGTATAACATTCGTAGGTAACTATATATTCTCTCTTGACGTAGTCATTTAAAACTTAGGCTAGTCAACTAGTGGTTTATAAGCCACGCGCCTTTAAAGCGCATAAGTAGTTGACAATATCTTTAATTGCATCCGTTAAATTATCAGAGACATTTGTTACAGTATCGTTGACATAATCAGACACAGTTTGAATATTATTAGGTGTAATCATTTTCGCTGCAACCATCTTATAAAGCGTCTCTTGAGATGGAATTATCGCTCCAACAACTAATGCCAAAAATCCACTAACTACAATTTTCCGAAAAACTTTATTGTTATCAATCTGACCTATACTTAGTATAAAAAGACAGAATCCAACAGTAATAAACACATAACGAATATTAGGAATTGTGTCTGCTAAGTAGAACCAAATAGGACTAATAATAGGATTATCCATATAAATCACCTCAAATTTGTTCGAGTCTATTCTTCATTATATCAAAATATTCTTTATTGATTTCAATTCCTACGAAATTTCTATTTAGATTTTTACAAGCAACTCCTGTACTGCCAGAGCCAGCAGTAAAATCTAAAACTGTATCATTTTCATTAGTCCATAATTTAACACATCTCTCCATAAGTTGCACAGGTTTCTGCGTTGGGTGTGCAACTCGTTCTTTGCCCCAAGGGACAATAGGGGAAATATCAGTCCAAACATTGCTTAAAGCTCGATTTGACTCCCCGTTTTTCTTTCCCATCCCACCTGTTTTCTTTGGAATATTACTTGGAATTTTATTAAATGTGTAGTTCTCCCCATTAGTATACCAAAGAATGTCCTCTCTGGTAGAAACTAAATTTGTCTTTGCGCCGCATCCTTTGATACGGTCGTAAATAATCCAATTTCTCAAAGTAAAATACCTATCCATAATTTGCTTTGTTTCACAAACATGGCTCCATCCATTGAATAGAACGATATTTCCAGATTCTTTTGTAATATCTTTTAGAAGTGGAACGATATCAGAGAGATTAAAACCAGTATCCAAATCTGCCTGACCAATATTGTATGGAATATCAGCAATTACAGCATCGAATTTGATATTATTTTTCTGAAATTTATTAAGAACATTCTTGCAATCGTTATTATAAAGTTTAACCATAATACCTCAATTATAATCAACAAAATAACCGTTATACTTAAATTCTTTTGCAGCTTTCCCAGCAACCAGAAGATTTCCTGCGATGGAAATCATTTCATCCGGCTCTTTAGTAATACCCGGAATAGAAACAACTAGATAAATCGGCTTGTCTATACCATCACCTTTACGAAAAAACTCAATACCTGTATCGCTAAATTGAGTACGCAATTCTCTTTCTGCCTGTTCAAGAACAGAATACTTTACTTTATTCATTTAAATTTCCTCAATGATGAAACAGAAATTTTAATTACTTAATAATTACAGTTGCTTCGTATGCGCAGAAAAGAATAATTGCTAAAAGTACATTCTCCCAATCATCATTTACTACATTCTTGCCAATAATAGCACCAATACAAAGAGAAATCAAACATCTAATCCAAAACATTATACAATACCTTCTTTCTTTGCTTTGTGTTCTGCCCATAAATCTTGTGCAATCTTGATAGCATGATTCTCGTCTTTAGCCATGACAAGAACCGAATACACCCACCAGTCATCACGAAGAATATTTTCTTTAACAATATTAATACCAGAAAGTTTTCTCACGTCAAAATCTTGCAGAAACGTATCGTAACTACCATCTGCTCTATATATTATATAATAAAACCCCTCGTCTTTTGATTCGCTATCAAAAAACTCTTCAATCATTGGCTCTGAATACTTGCCACTATATAGTTTCTTAATATTCTCTGCGCGTTCTTTATTATCGGTGATGGCGATAATATGATAATCAGAATAATCACCATCAGTAACAGCATAAAAAGTTTTCATATTAATCCTCCAATTTATAGCTAGATTCTACGTTAAATTCAACAATTTCGTAATGTGTATAATCAATCAACTCGATACAATCATCAGAATTTAGAAGATTCGTTAGATGGAAATAAATGTTCATACCGTAATTACCAAAATCTTCTATATTGTCAATTTGTTCTTTTACTTCTTTCCTACCAAGTTCCATCAATTGTTTTTCTGCATTGCGCTTACCAGTTTCGTTCAGGACAGCTTTGATATCGCCATTATATTTATCAATTAACACCCAAACCTTCATATTAATCCTCCAGATAAATAAGCATCCACATAACAAAAATAACAATACAGAGAACCATATTGTCAAAATTATCAGCCCTGAAAAAGTGCATTCCAGTACAACCAAGTGCCAAACAAATTGCAGGATTCAAAATATTCTTAATAAGTTTCATTATAATACCAACCTTTCTTTTTGTGTTTTTGTTTCTATAAGTATTATAACAAAAAACAGAGGTCTTGTCAAGACCTCTGTTGAATTTATTTCAAATTAGCGCTACAACATTTAACACGAAGAGGGAGAGTGCAGATAATACAAGAAAAAAAGTTGATTGCTGAACCCAAAACACACGTTTGTCGTTATTATTCTTTTTACTTTTTTGAACATTAGAAAGCTGAATAATCATTTGCTCTTCATAATCGGATTCGTCATTATAATCGTCCTTATATTTTTCTAAATATTCCTCAAATTCATCTCCAATAAGCATTGTTTCGTATGGTATCCTACGTTGAGAAAGAACAGAGGAAATAAAACTTACAATAAGTAAAGTAGTAACAAAAACAATATTGGCGTTAATGTCGATACCGTTTTCTGACAATGCTTTAAAGTTAAAGAATGCGATAACAGAAATAGTTAAGCACGAGAGGATTAATCTCTCTGCATTCTTTAAAATATTGGTCTCTCTCTTTTCTTCTAGCGAATAAGATAACTTAGCAAATTCTAGTGCGTACTTTACTTTTATCTTTTTATCCATTTTACCCTCCATGAAAATTATTTTTGATTTACATATTGCGTCTTTTCTTTAGAGTTTTTCCTTCAAGATACCTATCCATCTCTGACTGACAATCCTGTAACGTCTTTACAGAGTTGTCTTGAGCTTGATGAATTAAATCAGTAAGATATTTTAGAGAATCCATTTGCTCTGCTGTAGCATTACTGGTTTCTTGAGATATATCAATATCGGCAAAATAGCGACAGAGCTTACGATAGTCTCTGTAACTTTTAGGAATAAACAGAATTAAACCATTTTTTTCTCTCAAACTCTTATAGAGTATACTCCGGGAGAGTCCTTCGCCTTTGTAATGCTTATAAGTGTAGATTAAAAGGAATGCTTTGCTGTCCGCAATACCATAACAGCATGGGTCAATAATGGTATTTTTCAGATTTAGTTCTGGGACGTTTAACATACTAATAATTTGCTTATAACTCATTACAAGCATATACGGTTGTAGTTTTCTTTCTTTAATCATATCCATAAATGCCAAGTAGATATAGTAGTGAGCGCAAGTCATAAATCTATTTCTTTTCGGGAAATGCCTTGGCAAATCACAAATAATACCAATAACAAGCATAAAGAAAAGAATTATGCCAAATGCCACAAAGTAACACAGTGCTTGAATCATCACTTATCACCATTACCATCATATCCATTTTGGATAATATCAGTAATTTCTTCGATAACACCACTAATCTTGTTTATAGTATCTGGGTATTTAATACTATGGTCTACGTCAAGAAAAGTATAACCATAATGGTTCGCCCACTTCTCAAACTCTGCAATCATAGCGGTAGAAATCTGAATTGAAAAATGCTGAATTAGAATAACAACGGCAAGGATAATAATAGCACAAATCAAAATACCATAAATCATTAGAATGGACAACCCTCCTGTTTCTCTTTTTTCTTACTCTTGATTTCTTCTGGAATATCTTCCTCGTTCCAAATATTAGTTACAAATACACGCTCTAGCTTCATTTCCTGATTTTTTACATTCATATCATTAACACTAATAAAATCATCATAAGAAGTTACAATGCCACGAACAAGAGCTTTATTTGAATTATTAGAATAACAGCAAGTCCAAATTTTATCCTCCGTAACAAAATGAAGACCATGAGAAGATGCGAACCAATCATTTGTCTTTACTTCACCATAATCTTTCCACTTAAAGTTGCTATTAAAGAAACTGCAACGGTTCTTGGCATCAATCCATTTATAGACAGTCATTGGAAGTTTGACGATTTCTTCAATAGGTTTCTTTCTCGCAAAAAGACATTTATCAACGTCTTCTTTATCTAAGCGTCTAAAATCTAGCGTGTAATATTCGTCATCATATTTAAAATAATCAAACGGAATACCAACCTCCATAGAGATTTCTGATTCATTCATTTCAGAAAAATCAAGTTCGGTTGTACATCCACAACTCTTATCTGCGTCATCAATTTCGGAAAGCCTACTTACGATATAATTTAAATCAAAAGGCTTACCCTCGTTCTTTAGCTTCTCTGCGAACTTGTTGTAATTCTCTCCATACATCCCGCCAAGAAGACTCTGGAACTTATCGTAACTATCCACATTTTGCTGACTAATAGTGAAACCAAGTTTAAACATCTCAGGAACAGGGATATCAAAACCCTTATTCATATACTTTTTAACACGAATAAGAGACATAATAGGAGAATCAGTTTTTTGATTGAAATGAATAGTATTGCTTGCTAAATCTTCGAGAAAAGTATGACCTAACACGAACTCTTCCGTAGAAAAATCATAACAGCCCATGCACACAGAGAAGTCAAAAGAATTTAGCACATCCTGTACAGTAGGATATTCATGCTTATAAATTAGCTGAATAGTTTTACCATTTTTGGCAATAGTAATAGCATAATCACTTTTGAAAATTGTTCCATAGGATTGCTTATAAAGAAAACGAACAATATCTTCCTTATGTTTAAAGAAAATATCATAATCGTTAATGTCCTTATTAGTAAAGATAGAAGTAATAGCACCACCAGCCAAATAACATTCATAGTCTGAGAATATATCATAAAGGTCGCCAAGTTCACGCTTTAACCTACGTTTCTGCCAATCGTACATCACAAATTCCTCCCAGTCTTAGTAAGAAAATCTTCTTTCAGAGCCTTGTTAAGTTGTTGTTCGTCCATGATTTTAACGTGTGGATAAATACTGCGATAATATTTAACAGAACTCTTTGCGTTTTCTTCGTTCGTAGAATAAACATTACGAATAATCATTGCTGTATCAAAACAGACAACCCATCTGCAATCATTCATTGTTGCGTCTCCTAGACGAAAGAATTTGTTTTGCAAAATATACTCTACCATCATCAAGACAAGAACGATATCCGTTTAATTTAAGAGCAAGAGATGCTAATACAGCATCCTCAAATGTGTTATACTCTGTGAATACTGCTGGATAACCTTCCACATACGGATAATAACAATGATGGAAACTGCTTTCAGAAGTTTTATGACTTTCTTCTACAACAAACATAGAGCCATCTTCGCTAATATCGTGAGGGACAAAGCCATATTCAGAAAGACTTAGATTACCTCTGGATTTGCGATACAGGTCACAAACTTCAACTCCGCACATCATTGTTCCTCCATAGGCTTATCAATCAATTTTTCGAGAACCATAACCATATCTCCCACTTTCGTAGCAGATTTTGTATTCATATACTTCATCGCAACAACTGCAAGAACTGCACTGTCATAATCCAGATAGCAGCAACTTCCCTTTACGACTGTTTTATCAGAGACATACGGATAATAATACTTATTCTTTCCGCTAGTTTCTTCTACGATGTACATACCATCCCCAATTTTTGAGACATCATAGTAACAATTATTGCCGGGATAACGATTCTTGAATAATTCTGCAATATCAGCGCATTCTTTCTGTAGCGCCTCATAAGCAGTGTAAACACCGTATACTCTGCACTTTTGATAATACTGATTTTTTTTGTTAAAGAATGTCTCCGTATCAGGATAGACTTCTTCCTCTTTTTCGAGATATTTCTTATTCGCAACAATCATTATAAAATTCCTCCGTAACAATCGGTTCAACAATTTCAAGATTCATCTTTCCACCGTTATCTACTGGAATATAAATACACTTTCCATAAGAATCCATACTAAACTCATCATCGCCGTACCACATAGAATAATCAGGGGCGATACAAGGTGTCTCATAATTTAACAGAAATCTTCCTGTATATTCTCCATATTTAATCTTATCGCCAATATGGAGAAGGAATCCGTTCTTGTCCTGAATTTTTGTGATGTCTCCAATATGAAACTTTTTCTTTGGAGTTTTATGTTCGCGTTTCGCCATATTTATCTCCTTTTCTGTGCTTTTGTTTCTACAAGTATTATAGCACAAAAAGAGCTAGGATGTCAATACCCTAGCTCAGATTTTCTTATTAAATTTTACTCAACATTCAGACCCATGGTTCATAATACTGACTATTGCTGGCTTTCCACATCACTTCAACGAATGCTTCTGCCTGTTCGATAGAATTAAAATCAAAATCTAACCAAACAGGTTTATCTAGTTTACCCGGTTCTTCGTTGTCGTTATTAAAAGTCACACTGACTTTTACGCTGATTCCGTAGTCGTGATAATTCTTCATATACTCATAAAACTGAAAGTCAATAAAGTATTTCTTGCCAAAATCATCGTCAAAACGCTTTTGATATGAATAATCAAATGTATCTATACGACTATTAGGAATCCACTTTTTATAGCCATGCTCTGTTAGTTTCTTTTCAAAATCAGAACAAGAATCTCGACTGTAAAATACCAACTTTATTCACCTCTCAATCATATCTCCAAACATCTGGGGTTCTATAATAAATTAACGCATCTCTAGCCATCCATCTGCCACTAGTAGAATAATATTCTTCATATTCATCATCATCATATCTAGCAATAACATTACTGTTTGGGGTGGGCAAACACTGTTCTGGGTCATTCCAATCTGTCAAACTTGCTTCGGGCCAATTCAATTTATTGCCGCAATTGCCACAGAATCTATTACGATTCCCGCTATTATTATAAAGATAGGTTTTACTGAAACAGGATTGACACATACAAGTACCGGATTTAGCGAATGGGTTATTAATTGTCATAGCTCCACCTCAATAACCAGAATTTGTCCAACAGTCACCCCACCAGTCACAGCTAGACTTCCTCACATCATCAAGTTTATTCTCTGCGTTATCTAGCGATGTTTGATACAATGCGATACTTTTTTCAAGGTCTTTAATTTGCTTTTGAGTTTCTGAAATTAGGTCTGTATATTTTTCCACCTTAGACCTATAATACGGAATATAAAAGACTTCTTTATACCCAAGGTCTCTTAGTGCTTTGATATAAGAATTTATATCATATTCAGGAATGTCTTTTGCAACAAGCTCATCTCCTGTTTTTGTTTTAACAGTACACTCCGGAACATTTGTGTATTTTTCGCTCTCATGTACAGTGTAATCCACACAAAACTCTTTAACCATCATTTTCACCATTTTTAATAATGTTATACTTTTCTCGCATTTCTTTTGCTTTGCCGCAAGACATATTACCTTCCGGGCAAGCGCCACAAACACAAGATGGGCCAGCACTCTTGAACAGATGAGGTGCAACAGGATAAACTAGCTTTAGCATTTCTTCTGCAACTTCTCTAATTTCACGGCTGGCACGATTACAACAACGTAGATTAAAGAAATGATTTAGCTCACGAGCATTCATTGTGACAATCATACGAGTGCAACAAGCTTCTGGAAGCAAATAACGAGCGTCTTCTTGCGCTTTTTTCTTCGCAGGAGATTCTTTCATACCTTCTGCAATATACTTCCTTGTCAATTCTTCCTTTAGCTCATTATAATTATTGAAGGAGTTTTTCACGGACTCTTCATATAGACGAACAGCGGAATAACCAGCGTCATAAATTTCCTTTGGAACAACATGGTCTGCATTATCCATATCTACATAGCGCTGACTTTGAACGGAAAAGCTGGCAATACGATGACGTGAAATCTGGGCAAGAAAACTACGAGATACGCCTTCAATGCCAAATGTAAAAGAGGCGTGCTCTAGTGGCGAACAATTACCGCATAGACATACTTTACCATTTCTTCTCACAACAAGAAGGCCAGTAGATACGGAAGCACAGTACACTTTACCAGAGTAGTTTACAACCTTTGCGTTTGCATGGTCACGAGTTCTACTATCGTTAATCATTGGGAATAGAGATTTCTCTTTATAAAAGTATACCCGGTAACAACTACTGCGAACCCCATCACTATTATGAGCTACCGTACAAGAGCAGTTAGAGTTATTGATAGAACACAGCGCCTGTAATCTATCAACTAATTCCATACTGCAAGTGGAATATTCCATATTCTTACCAAGACCACAATAATGCCCGTCAGAATTTAGAAGACCATCAATAAAACAATTAAACTGAGAACTTGTCATAGTCAAAAAGGAGAGAGGGAATGTTTTATCTCCCTTTTCATTATAAAACATTTTTCTGAATTTTCCAGCGTAAAATTCATCAGTTTTAATTGAGTATTTATTGTTAGCATTATATTTTAATTCAATACCAATCTCTTTGCAAAGGTTTTCTAGGTAAGAAATTTTTCTTTCTTTCTTTAGATGGAAATGAATACTTGATTTATCAAGTTTATCAGAAGCGTATCCATCACCAATAAAAAAACCATATAGCTTATAGATTATGTCGGCGTTCGACGCTTCGTAATTACTGTTCTTAGCAGATAAAACAAGTCTAAACGGACTTTCCCATACCTTCTTGCCAGTATTAAGAGTGTAATTAGTTGGAATCAGAGAGTATTCCGGGTGTACACGGAGTTTGCTTCCCCTACTTATAGAAGCGTAAATTTTGTGACCGTTAGTAATAAGCAAATCGACATCATGGTGAGAAATCTTTACCATTTCGCCATCATAATCATAATTGAACAACTGTGTTGCTTTTTCAAAACCTACGAAATCTCGACTTTTCGGGTCAATAGCCGCAAACTCTGTGTTTTCATCTACGTCCGGCCACTTAACAAATCCGTCCTTTGTAAGAACTTCTGTGTTACCATCGTAACAATGACCTAGATTAGATAGCTTTTCAAGAAAGTTAACAACTTTTTCGTCTGTTAGGCCATCCATCAGAATTTCAATGTCTGACTTGGAGTAACACAGTTTAGCAGCAGCGGCTACTGTCTTTTCAGGGTCTTTAGTGTACGTTAGCAGTTTTACATTCATTTTAAAATCTCCTTGTGTTTTTATTTTTAATGAGAAATCATTACAAGATTCATAGAACTTACAAGATAGGTTACGCCATCAATAACAACTTGAACCTGTTCTCCGTCATAATCACGCCAGCTATCAAGTTTGCCCTCAACAATCGTGCCGTCCGGCATTTTAATCTGGGCATAATCATAAGAATAGGTCAGGTCAATCACCTGTCTATTACAACCGCAAAGAATAGACATTGCAATTGTTACGAGAAAAACAGCGATACACTTTTTCATATCAAATCTCCATTTCTTTCCAAAAATCCAATGCTTTACCAATGATAAAAAGTTTTTCCGTTGAATAGCTTTTATCAGTTGATTTAATACTTCTACTAACTGATTTATGCCAAATTTCCGTAAAATCATCCGGCATATTTTCTTCACTAACAATTACAATATTGTCACGAGAAAGCTCACGGCAGATATCGTAAAATCTATCGTAATCGAAATTTTTTGAAACACCGTATTGCTTTGTTCCTTTATATGGCGGGTCAAAATAAAACACAGCGTTTTTGAAAAGGTCTAGTCCGTCCCAAGCCCAATCATTAATATCAGAAACGAGAAAACTAATTCCAGTTAAATTTTTAGCCTGTTCCTCAAGATTTCTCTTGCACTCCTGATAATAGTCTCGATAGCGTTCTCCATTCTTTGTTTTTTCATATCCCGGCTTGGCATAACCACCGTCAAAGAAACGACCATTATATGACGCTAAGAAACCAACATTACCAACATACCAATCTGGATATGTCTGTTTGCTTGTACCATTATAGAAATCTCGCGCCTTATCGTATTCTTCCTTTGAAACACTATCAGCAAGTGAACCATCAAGTGCAACATGGCTTAACAGAGCAATAAGATACTTGTTTGCATCAAAACCAACTCTACTAGAGCACTTAATCTTGTCAATAATGTTGCCTCCGCCGACCATGGGTTCATAGTATTCGGTAGCGCCAGATTTATCAATGAAAGATTGGATAATTGGAACGATATATTTTGCAATCCTAGATTTAGAACCCATGTACTTCATTATTCGTCATCCTCATCATCGTAATCATGCTCTAATTCATAACTATCAATTTGATTTTGAATTTCGTCTTGCATTTCAGACTGCAAAGCACGAACATAATCATCACCTAGAACCGCTCTGGCTTCATCAAGCAATTCATCTAAAGTATAATAGTAATGTGGAAATCCATCTTTATCGTAAAAATAACCAAGCATTTAATCACCTTCTTTAAATATATTATATCATAAACGAATAAAATATCAAGAGTTATCTGCAATATTTTTTAGAATATAAGCGACTACACCAGCCGTCCATCCATTACCAACGGCGGTATATCTTGCCGTATCAGAAACACCAGCGGTATAATTATCTGGCAATGTTTGCAATCTTTCGTATTCAACAGGGGTTAATTTCCTGCATCTCCCGTTGATGTATACTTTCTTCTGTTGATAACCACCATGTACACACGTTAAAGTTGGGCACTTAAAATTTTTACTATATACTCGCTTTAGCATCTCATGCGTATTTACATCCAACGTAGCAGCAACGTGTTTATCTTCTCCATGAAAGTCATAGCCGCAATTATAGAAATATTTTTCATCAACAGAATCTTCAAGAATATCCTTCAATACATCACCGCAAATGTTAATTTCATTATTTAGTGGAATATTTGTCCAATAAAGTCTTGGTCTATTTTGAGCAGAAAAATTTTCACTATTGATATACACTGGTTCGCATCCAAGACACTCTGAAATAATACGCTTGCTTTCTTCATTCATGGATGCAACATTTTCAAATAGAAAATATTTTGGGCGAGACTCTTTTAACGCTCTTGCAAACTCAAAAAATAATCTACTTTTACCATCAAGATTAGTTCTGTTTGCGCCAGTGGTGATAGAAAGACTTTGGCACGGACTACCACCAATAATCAAATCAATTCCTTTGTATTTGGTGAAATCTTCTGTTATTACATCTCCACAATGAACAATGTTCGGATAGTTCTTTTTGCTAATCTTAATTGCATTCTGGTCAATTTCGTATGCGTAATAGTTATCAATTTTTAGTCCAGCTCTTTCAGCCGCAACCATTCCGCAACTAATTCCATCAAAAAGACTCAAGACATCCATAAATATCTCCAATTTTCGTCAAATTACACAACAAAAGTATATAAATACATATAAATTTGTAACAATATTACATATATTTTGAGGATAAAGCTTAACTTTTATAAATTCGTTTGTTCCATGCTTCGACAGCATCCTCTGCCGTGTCAAACAGTGCGCCACCCATGCTTTGATTGTCTCCATCCGTGCAAAGGATACATTTGCCCCATCCTTCATGATGCAAGTCATAAGAAAGCCCGCTCCACGGGTCTTGTTCGTACTCGCATCCCAAATGACCATGAAAGTTGCCTTCATCGTCACACACACCAATGTAAATTGCGTTCTTGCCGCAAAACGGACACGGTTTCAATTCATTTTCTTCCATCACGATTCTCCTAAATCTCAGCTTTTATCAGCGTTTACAAGCGTCCTTAATGCGATGATACCCATTGAACACGCTTCGTACTTTTGAACATCCTTTTCATCGAAGCAGTTAAAACCAGCTCTCATGTCAGAAAGCACATGAATTGCACCCCAAACTTCCTCTTCGGTATATTTGTACGCCATAATACGTTTGATTCCTTTCAAATCCTAACCTCTATTAATAGCTTACTTTTCGTCCTCAGAAAAATATCTTTTTGCAATCTCGTCAAAAAACTCTTTCTCAGCCAAACCGAAAGTATCAGGGTGGCTAAGCCATTTGAATAAACCTTTGATTTTGTTTTCTTCTACCATGAAACAGTTAGAAATTAATCTATCTTTCTCAAACTTACGAATATCTCTAAACATCTCTTTTAGCTCTTGCTTTGAATATTCCGAGAACATATTCTTTCCAAACATATAATTCATTTTAGTTCCTCCTGTTTTGTATTTCGTTTGTATCTGTATTATAACAAAAAACTCTAGCCATGTCAATAGCTAGAGCAATAATAATTTATAAAATTTTTAACACACGATTATATAACCCATGAATATGGTCAACGTCCTTATCCATGTGATAATGTCCATGATACCAGTCTTTATAGGTTACTTTATAATCAACCTCTTCAAGATAATCAGTAAGAACATCTGATTCATAAAAACCGTATGGGTCATAATGAGTCATAATACTTGTTGGAGCGCAATGAGTTATAATGTAATCTACTTTATTGTTGTTCTTTTCAAGATTATCCAAACCGTGTTCCATCATTTTTACAGATGGAATCTCTTCTTTCCACCAAGAAATATGTTCTTTTCTACACCATTTATCATGCGAAGTAGCACCGCCCATTACGAAAAACTTTTTGCCTTGTAGATTATAGACATCGCCATTATTAAGATAATAAATGCTATTAGCAATTTGACGCGCCTGACCACCATGAAAATCAATTAGACCAAAGTTGTTATAAAGAATATCATAGTTTTCGTGGTTGCCCGGGCAACATAGTGTCGTCCACGGTTTTTCATTGTACCATTTTGTCCACCAACGTGTTTCACCAGACCAATCCCAAGTAAAACCACAATCTCCACAAATAATTACGTAATCATTCTTTGTCAAATTTTTTCCTTCTGGAAAGAATGTAGAATTTAGTTTTGCAAAATCATGGTTTAGGTGAATGTCACCTGTTACATAAATTGCCATTATAAATACCTCTCCACAATATAACTCAAATTACCAGTATAATGAATTTCCCTAATTCCCAAATCTCTAATTGCTTTACTACACGCTCCACAAGGCTTACTCAATGCGATTTCACCCTTCTTAGTCTCTCTGTAAATATAAAACGTGACCTTGCTAAAGTCAACATCCAAATCCTTAATCTTGTTGATACAGGCGATTTCTGCATGAGTACCATGTTTATTAGGAAGAATTGGGTAGCCACGGTATTTGTTATAGGATTCTTGTAGAGGGCTTGTCTTGGTAGTATTCCAACTAATTGCGATTACTTTATTTTTATAAACTGCGCAACAGCCTAAGTGAAAAGTAGGATAGTCGCTAAATTCACTGGCTTTCTTTGCAAAATCAAACCCTCTACTGTCGTTCATAGTCTTACAAAAACTCCTTCAAAATCTCATCGTTACAGTGGTCAAGAACTGGGACATCTACAACCTCATATCCTGCTTCTTTAATTACGTCATCCATATTATCAGAATTTAACAGATGGATTAGATGTTGTGTTTCTAGCTGTTCATTTGTAACTTTATTTTCAAGTCTGTCTAGTCTTCTAATTACAGCGTCTTTTGACTGCGTTACTTTATCAACGGAACTGAAATATCTTAGCATATCTGAAAGCACCTTTTGTTCCTCCTGATGTGATTTAAGGATTGATTGTTTTGATTCATACTCACAAGAGACTCTTTCGTAGCATTCGACATAAAGAAGTTTCTTTGCTTCTTTGATTCCGTCTTCATTGAATATTCCAATATCTGGGTCTAAGAAACTCTTATCATAATATTTTGTATCAATAATTGCGTAAAAAGACATCCTTATTCACCCCTTAAATTAAGTCCTTAAAAATAACAAGCCATTCAATGTCCTTAATAATCTCTTCAAGTATAACTGATTCTCCAAGATAATAGCTTGTCATCATACCATCTTCTTTGTTTGTCGCATTTTGCAAGTTTTTCATAACGACATCTTGTGTATTTTTAAGTCCTTCAACTATATATTTACACGTTGCTTCATCAATCATAGTTATTTGCCTTTCCATTTGTATTTGTTTGAAGTCCATACGGAATAATTTTCCAACCAGCCTCATAATCAAAGTTAAATCCAATTTCAAATTTGACACTTGCCATGTTATCACCTCAAATCTTTCAGTATAGGAACTGTAAAGCCTAGACGTATTCCAAGTTTATTCCACACGCTCAGAATCATACTTTCTGTGAAGACCTGTTTGGAAAGAAGATTCCATGCTTCAATTCCTGTTAAATTTTTGTAATTCGTCAATTTAACAGGAATATCTACAATTTCCTGTTTACTTTTATCTACTTTGCTAAACATCCCTTTAATGTACAGGTCTTCTCCAATTGGATAGAAATAACAATATTTACCATGTGGATAATAAAGTTGTCCACCGTATCTTGCGCAATATGGACTGGTTTCTTTAATTGCTTTTTTATCAGACCATTTTCTACCTTTTGGTAATTTGCATTCTACAACTTCACTTCTTGTCATACATAGCCTCAATGTCTTTATCAGAATAAAATTTAACAGAAGGATTGCGTTTATGCTCTTTAAAGTAGTAACTCTTGAAATGCTTCATAGATTCCAGAAGCATAGAAGCACCCATCATCAAATCTTCATCATCTGTGAAATTCAGGATATTGTTTGCATAATACTCCAAGTTTTCAATTGATTTCAAGTCCATTTTTCTTAACCTCTCTGAGTCTATAAGCAGAATTAATTGATTTCTCTAGTTTATCTTTATTCGCCATCGGTCTAATATCGTTAAGCTGTTTGATAATTTTTTTGTAACAATTTAAACAATACTTCTTATTGCCATATCTCTCCGCGCCGCACCAGAGACATCCATTATTAGCGATTTGACGTTCTCTCTTGTATTTTTTGCTACTCTTTCTTGACTTTAATAAACACTCGATACAATATTTCGTTCCGCTATAAGTTTGTTTCTTGCCACACTTTGAACACATTTTGTCATAAAGATAATTCTCTCTTAAATTTTTGGCAGTCTCTCGAACTTTATTATTGTCTGGCTTATGTAATTGCTTGTATTCAGACGCTTTCTCTAAACAGTCATCACATCTTACACGATTTGGAGCTACCGGATTTTTACGGCACTGAATGCAGATATGATGTTCTACGAACCATTGTCTATCTTCTGTTTCTCGTTTATTTTTCTTTCCTGCACAAGCCCAGCAAGTGGTTTTACACTTTCTTGCCTTGTTCTTACCGCATCGAGTGCAAATACCATGTCGCTTACACCAATCACGTTTCTCTTTTGTCATAGACCATACACCTCTTTGCTTTCTGAATGTATTATATCACGGATTTAAAACTATGTCAAGACTTAAAATGGAATTTTTATCTAGTAATAATTATTATATATCTAATACTAGTATATATAATATATTTATTATTATATTATTATTTATATTTAATATATATATATATATATATATATTAAAGTTATGAGTATTTATAATATATATAAATATATATTTAATAATTTAACAAAATATTATTATATTTATTTATTGAATAATATATAATTAAATAAATATAATAATATATAATATATTTAATTAATAATTTAAGATAATATTTGTTATTTTTCAAATTTGGTCTTGACAAATGATTGCCAATATGTTATAATACTTATAAATAGAAAGGAGATAAAACAATGGCTGTTGATAATTTTCTGCTAAATTGTCCTTTTTGTGGTTCAGAATGGATTGAGCCTGTTAAGGTTTTGAATAAATCAAATAAGAATAAATTTTATATCAGATGTATGAATTGTGGTGCGAGAACTAGAAATCAAAGTGTGATTACTGATGCTATTGCTCTTTGGAACAAGAGGGTTAATTATGAATCGTGAATATAGTTACTGGGAAGAAATTTATAATGCTTATGGGGAAACAGAAAAATGGATGTGTCATAACTGTGGGCATACTGTTAATTATGCCTCTAACTTTTGCCCTGAATGCGGTCGCGTTATGACTGGCTGCAAAAAAGATAGTAGATACACCATCGTATTTAATTATGAAAGGTTTAAAGATTATGACTGAAATGCAGAAACTCGATAAATATCTAACTGAACATAATATTAAACATACCTATAAACGTCGCTGGCCTAATATGGAACAATCCTTCCCTGAATACCGAGAAGGAGAACATCACGATGGCGGTTATCAGATTATGGTAAATGGCGACAACGGGGAGTATCTTTGGGACGCAATTTGCGGTTATGGTAGCTTTGGATTTGAGACTGGCGCAATCGAGATTATGGGGTGCATTGTTCCAGAATGTGTTAGCGACTCTGTAGAAGGTCATTTAACCGCTAATGAAGTAATTGAAAGAATTGAAAAATATTATGCCAGCAACGGGCTGGTTATAAATAATTGAAAGGAAATAGATTAAAATGGATGAGAATAAAAGTTTAGAAATTGCATTAGGTAAGCTATCATTGCAAGAAAATGATGTTATAGTTGTTAAATTTAAATATGGGAATTGCCCTGTCGATAATTTAGCTAGATTCATGGACGCTATCAGAAATATTTCTTCGTGTCCCGTTATTGCTATACCTGATGATTTGGATATCGGGGTAGAAAATATTGATAGAGTTATTCAATATCTTGAAGATATGAAGAAAACTTAATTATTATAGAAATGAGTTGACTATTTATTGGCAAATATTAAAAGAAGTTATGTGCGTAGTTTAGGGAAGAGCACTGACGATGTAACTGGTAGTTGTTTTGAATTAGTAACTACTAGCGGCGATAGAGTGCTAATTGATTGTGGAATGAAACAAAGTTCAGACGATTTAAAAGATTATCGAGATAATATTGAAATAATCAAAAATCTAAAAATTAAACGTCTTGACGCAATAGTTCTCAGTCATAGCCATATCGACCATTCTGGCAATATTCCTGCCGCCTTTGCAAATGGTTTTACAGGCGTAGTATATATGCCTAAAAACTCAAAAGACATTGTTAAATTACTTTGGTTAGATTCCGCAAAGATTATGCAGCAGAATCAACAACTATTAAAAAAGAAGGGCAATGTAAGTGGCAAGCCAACCTATACAGCGGAAGACGTAGAAGTTGCCTATAATCATATTGTAGAATGTGAATTTAATCAGGTTATTGAAATCTCTGAAAATCTGTCTTTTCAATACATCCATTCAAATCACATTATTTCTTCAAGCCAAATTATTTTTTATGTAAAAGATAATGGCGTAATGAAAACAGTTGGTTATTGTTGTGACCTAGGAAGCCCAAATATTCAAGGCACATATCTTGACCCGTTTGAACCTATTAACAGAGTTAATTTGTTGATTGGTGAATGTACATACGGTATGCAGTTAAAGACTAATAATAAGAAAAATAGAAACAAAGATAAAGAAAAAATCAAAACTCTTATTGAACAGGTCAATGAAACTGGCGGGCGTTTAATTATTCCTGCATTTAGCCTGAATCGCTCTCAGGATATTTTGACCGTTCTGTATGAACTATTCCATGATGACGAAGAGTTTAAAATGCCAATTGTATTTGATGGTATTTTATCAGTGGAAATTTCAAAACGGTTTGAAGACTGTATAAATTATAATAAAGAGCTTTGGAATAAAGTATTCTCTTGGGGAGCAGTTGTAAAGGTCTCTGATTGGACTGATAGTCTCGCATATCAGAATTATACATCGCCACAAATTATTGTTGCATCTGGTGGTATGCTCAAAGGAAGAAGTACGGCTTATGTAAAGAAATGGTTGTCTGACCCAAAAACTACTATTTGCTTAGTTGGATACGCTGGTGGTGAGGGTAGCGTTGGATACATGATTCAAAGAGAAAAGGAATTTCCTGTTATCAACATTGATGGATTTAAGATTCAGAATAAAGCCCATGTTATTTCTTTAAATTCCTTCTCTTCTCACGCGAGTCATGCTGAACTATTGGAATATTATAGTTCTATTGAATGTGAAAAGATTTATTTGGTTCACTCACAAGAAGACAGAAAGAAAGAATTTAAACCATTACTTGAAGAAGAAATCAGCAAAAAGAATCATACCACAAAAGTAGTTCTTCCAGATTCTAAAACAAAAATGTATTTATAAAAATATTTAGAGTAGGGTATTGACAAACCCTACTCTTTTTGTTATAATGCAATCAGAAGCAGAAAACAAACAGAAAGGAGTGATAAAAATTTTTACTATTTATAATGGGGATTTTTATATTGCACAATTCTCCACTGGACTAAAACCAGTTCGCACAAAAGAAGAAGCTATTCAATTTAAAACTTATGATAAAGCAAGCAGTTTCATGTTAAATATGCCGAAGTCTTTTAAGAATCTTGGCTATCATATTGAAGGAAATGCCGAAATTGTTAAAACGACGCAAACACAGACGTGCCCACAACAAAACCCCTCTGAACATAAAAAAGTCATTGTTAAATATGATTCTAGTTATATTCAAGGAGTTAAAAATCAGATTTGTCAAATAAGTAATTTTATATCTGATTTAAAAAATAAAAGACTGGAAGCGGTTGAAATTGTTGAGAAATGTGAACGAGAAATTTTTGACCTAGAACATAATGCTGAATTTTATAATAAAAACGCTTGTGAAGGTTATAAAATGTGGCGCAAGCTAGGAGAAGTAAGACGAGAAAGGCGTAGAGCAAAAGATTTGATTGTAATTGTAGATGCAATTCTTGAAGATAACAGCTTTGATGGTATTCTTAGTCAGAAAACATTGAATCGGATTTCTGGGTTAGAAAATAGAACTTATTCCATTCGTGAACTTGATGATATTTTCCCAAATAAATGAGGTATAGTATGTTCATTTACACTGTTTATTTAAAAGAGCATGATGGATGCGATTTAACTATCACACACATGAAGTCATTTAAATCTTTGACGATGGCTGAAATATACGCACAAGAACTGAGAAACAAAAAATATGATTGCGATATAGATGTTTGTATCATGCTGAATGAACTTTATTAAATTGAGAGGTGTAGTTATGGAATATAAATATTTTGCATCTGCGCCAGACCAAGAATATACTAAAGAATTTCTAAAGCAAATTCGTGAAGAAGACTTGGTTGTATATGACGGAAAAGCTTGCCATGCTGTGAGAATTATTCCAAGAAAAGGTAAGAACCCATTATTTGAGATTCTTGGAGAAGATGATGGTTATTTATTCAGTTATGACAGTCCTATTAAATTTGATTTACACTGGACTGATGGATTGATTAAACAACTTGAAGACGCTAAGAAATACTGGGGAAAGATTAAAAACACATATAAGTATGATGGGGTATAATTATGGAAGATGATAAGAAACTCTGCCCTATTAAATTTTTTGTTAAATCAGACCCTTATGGTGGTCTTTGTAACAAAAATAGGTGCGCATGGTATTGCAATCGCACAGGGGATTGTGCTGTAACAGATATTGCGAATCACATTAGATGGGTTGCAAATATTGGTCTAAAAGTAGAGGATAAAAATATTGTATGAATAATTCTGAATGGTGTGCTATATCTGCTGAATGGTGTATTATATTTGCTATTAATGATAAGGTTCAAAACTTTACAACCTGTTATAATACAACCGAAAATGCAGTTTATGAATATTGCAGAGAAGAATCTGATAGGTATAGCGAAGAATCTGGAAGAAGTCTTTTCAATACTCAAATCCTAGACCCGGAGCAGAAAATGGTAGAGATGTACATTGGGGACGACTATTACTGTTGGGTATATTTTGCGTATGATTCTCAAACAGATTTTAGTGATTTAGACCGTCTGTATCATTCTAAAACTGATGAGTCTGTTATCAATTCTTGGGATTAATGTAAAACAGTATTTTAGGCAAGTCATCAAATGCTGTTTTTATTGATTATAATTTAACATAAATACGTTATCTTTTGGAGAATTAATATGAAAAAGGATGAACTTAAAACGGGAATGATTATCCAGACTACGCACAATCGTTATGGATTTGTTGAGTGTGATAGAAATAGAATTGTTATTTGTTATGACCCCGATGTAATTTTAGATGAATATAGACATCTTGAAAATGTATCGCTGGATAATGTCTTTGAATATGACAATGGCAAACTTGGTATTGGATTTATCGTGACGAAAGATGATATTAGTAAGTTTCCTGATGTATATGGGGATAATAAACCGGGAGACCTTCTAATCAATTATGAAATTGTTGCGGTTTATACATCTAATAGGGTGTATTACAATGGTGTTGGGAGCTACCCACCACTTATCACTGATGGTTGAAATTTAACAAGTGGATAAGACGTACTTTACTGGTGTGTTTCTATTATTGAAAGATTCCCAAAAAGTTTGGTTTGTTTAATGCGGAGATGTGATTATTATGACAACGACGGATGAAGATTTCATTGAAAGCCTTTGGTATAAACTTCGTAACACACAAGATGATAGGCTCCGAGCATTACGAGACGGAGACAAGCACAAGTCTACCCTTCTTGCTGGTGAAGTAAACGGAATGCTATGGGCTATTAAAATGGTTGAGGATTATTTGAGTGATTAAGGAGATTGTTATGCGTGTTATTATGAATAAGTTACAGACAGAAAGATTTGAAAATATTAAGATTGGCACTCCGTTTTATCGTTATAATAGAGATTATGGTCACAATGTCCTATATATGAAAACGACTGAAAGTTTTTCTAATTCCGAACAATATCTTGTTCAAAAAAGATATAATATTGTGAATATTGAAAACGGAGAGCTTGATTCTATTAGCAATGATGCTTTGATTGTTATTGCTGATGTTCACGTTGAATGCGATTCTAAAATTTAAAAGAATAATTTAAAAACTCTTGACTTTACTAATTTTCTGTGCTATAATACTTACAGAAACGAACAAGATATAAATAAAGGAGTAAGTGTTATGACCATTAAAGATTTTCGCAAGCTCTGCAAGGAGCATAAAGCTATGGATTACGCAATGGTTATTGCTAATAGCAGAGCGAAAGAAGAATATCCTTTTACTGCTAGAAGCCTGAGAGTAAATAGCGACCTTGAAAATGTTGAAATTCATTTCAGCATGAACAATAAGTTAGTAGACTATACCAACGATTACATGACGGTTGAAGAATTTTTGAAGTGGGCTGGCAGTTTTAAGAATTACGGTATCAAGCTTGTGGATGTTGCTTATACTTGGATTTGCGAATCTGATATCAAGTTCTGGGACGAGGACAAAGTTGTTCAGCTTTACTTTATTTAATAAGGAGTAAATAATATGCGTATTGGAAAACCTGAAAGCAATGAAAAAGGATTTGTCAGATTTGAAGATATCGGAATCTGATGTTGTTTTCGTGAATATGACGATTGGAACAGTGACGAGCCAGTTTATATGAGAACAAACGGGTTTAGTGTATATATCAACGTAGATAGAAGTGCATACTATAATGCTGTAAACCTTAAAACCGGTAGAATGTGCGCGTTTGAGGGCACGGTTAGGGTAGAACAGTTAGTTGACGCTTATATCGGAGGAATTGAGTAATGCGTATCGGTAAAGAGTATAAACCTTATGAACTGAAATTTAAATCTCTCAACATTGGTGATGCCTTTTATTATGAAGGAGAATATGATGAGGGCGATTGCCTTTATATGAAGATTCAGCGTGTTGAATATGATGCAAGTGGATTTCATGATATAGAGAAGTATAATGCTGTAAAGCTTGAAGATGGTTCTCTTACGTTCGTAGAAGATAATGATATCGTTACAATCGCAAATGTATATATTGAAGAGGGTTAAGGCGTGTTATGAAGCGAGTTAAAGGTTGGATAAGTGTTCGCCCCATTGGTTGTTGGGATTTTGATTTCTTTGTAGATGATAATATGTCTGAAAGAGAAATCGAGGATATGATTATGGATGAAGCAGAATATAGTTTTCATTATGATATTGAACCCGGTTATGAAAAATATACCGAGGTAAAATATCGGAAAGGCGATGGCTATGAAGATTAAATCTATTGATGATAACGCAATTACCTTCGATAATGGTATGGACATCACTTTTGACCATGTAGCAGATTGTAACATTATAATCCAATATCGTGGTTATGATGCGTGTTGTTTGATTGGTGATAGTGATAAAGAAATTATCCTATGAATTTTAAATTTTCCTTTTGACATAGATTCGTTTATTGTGTATAATATAACTACAAAATAAGTTAGGAGAAAGAAAATGAAAACTAAACTAGAAAAAATAGAATGCACATTTGGTAAAATTTATGTAGGGAATGTATTCGACGGAAAAGATAATGACATGTACATGAAGATTGATGAAATTAATTTCCGTCTTCGTTGCCCTAACGCTTCTATTCTACCTGCCAACGCCGTTAATCTTAGGGATGCTAGTTTGGTCTGGTATAAAAAAGATGAACCTATTAAGTGTATAATTCTTACTAGTGAGGAATAAAGGAGAAGTCATATGAAGATTATCTCTGTTACCAGTGACGCAATTATTTTCGATAATGGGGATGAGATTACTTTTGACCATGTAGAAGATTGTTGTGAATATAATTATGCGGCATTTGAAGAGATTGATGATTTAGCAAAGAATTTTGAGTTTTCCGAAAATCTAATCTTTGAAGCTGTTCCTAATTCTGGATTTCGTTTTGGTGATAATCCTCAGAATATGGTTTTTGTTCCTTGCTATTCAAAGCAGAATGGATATTATAGTAGTAATGTAGATATTTACTACAATGATAAGCAAGTGTTAAATGCTGATTGTGATTGGATTAATGTGTAAAAAAATAAAATTAGGTCTTGACAATACTTGATTTTAATGATATAATATCAATAGAAACACGAAAGGAGAAATGTGTTTATGAATTTCGACAATATGTTTGGTATGAGTGGTATGTTTGACGGTATGTTCCGTAAGGTTGGCCCTGATATGTGCCGTCTGACTATGAATGGTAAGATTGCTGTTCGTACTGCTCCCGGTGTTTACAAGAGCTACGATGTAAAGCGTAATCGTCTAGTAAACCACAGTAATTTTGCTTTTGATATTGGAAATGATTGGTTCTTTGTAGTACCTACTAATCATGTCAAGGTTGGCGATATCATTATCGTTGGTGATACTCCCCGCTGTGTAATTTCTGTTTCTGGCGAGGAAATCAAGGTGTTCAATTATATGAACAGCACCATTGAAATCGTAGTTAAGGAACGTCATGTTTTCATGGGTAATACTTATTACTACGGCAAGATTGTCTCTCCGTTTGGTAATATGATTTCCAAGAAGGATGGTCTAAATAGCATTATGAAGATGGCTATGATGGGTCAGATGTTTGGAAATAACGCCAACGGTATTGGTAATAGTTCTAATGGTCAGAATGGTCTTATGATGGCAATGATGATGTCTGGCGATATGGGTGATATGTTTAACGGCCTGTTTGATTTTGGTGACATGGATATGGAACTAAATGAAGACGAAGACGCTGATGATTCTAATGAAGAAGTGGAGGATTAATTATGGGTGGCGGTTCTTGGACTAAGGATGCGTATTGTAGTTATACCGTTTCTACTCGTGGTGTTGACGTAGACTCTTTTAAGACTATGGATTGCACTGCACAGGAGATGTATAAGTCTCATAGTCTTGATAAAGCTCTGAATCCGTATAATGTAATGCGTGAGTGTTGTGACAGCAAGGAACATCCTAATACTAAGCCTGTTATTCTTGCTCTTGATGTAACTGGTTCTATGGGCCATACCGCTGTTGACATTGCCCAAAAGCTATCCGATATCATCGAAGAATGCTTTAGTAAGTATTCAGACATTGAATTTTTGACTATGGGCATTGGCGACCTTGCTTATGATTATGCGCCTATTCAGGCAAGCCAGTTTGAATCCGATATTCGTATCGCTGAACAGCTGGATAAGATTTACTTTGAAGGTGGCGGTGGTGGCAACAGCTTTGAGAGTTATACTGCCGCATGGTATTTCGGTGTCCATAATTGCAAGCTTGACTGTTGGAATCGCGGAGAAAAGGGTCTTATCATTACTATGGGTGACGAGCCTTGTAATCCGTATCTTCCTCACACGCCTCTAAATAAGGCGCTTGGTTCTACTGAACAGAGTGATGTTGAGACTAAGAATCTTGTTCAGGAAGTTACCAAGAAGTATGACGTATATCATATCTGCACTCGTGGCTATGACCACCTTGCCGCTAGTTATAGACAGTATCTTCCTGCTGACCGTGTAATTGTGTCCGAAGACGATAAGATTAAGGACGTAATTATGAAGATTATTGCAGACAAGTATGGTGCTGTTCATACTACCGCAAGCTCTGAGGTTAAGACTAACGACAACGGCGAACTCGTCTGGTAATTAATGTAATTTAACAAGAAAGATACTATGTCTGAATACAACGTAAATATTGTTATTGGTGCTAACTTTGGTGATGAAGGAAAGGGTTATGTTTCAAACGCTCTTTCTGCCAACAAGAAAACTCTTACTATTCTTCCTACTGGTGGAAGCCAGAGGGCACATACTGTTGATTGTAATAACAAATATTACAACGGTCGTCATGTTTATCATCACTTTGCTTCTGGAACCATGAACGGTTCTGACACTTATTATGGTGTTGATTTTGTTCTAAATCCTATGGAATATGTTCGTGAAGCAAAAGAGCTTGATGAAATGTATAACTTTTGGGAACTTCGTACCAATCAATATGCTAGTCCTAAATGTTATGTAACTACTCCATTTGATATGTTTCTTAATCAAATTAAGGAAGAATATCGTGGAGAAGGTAAGCATGGCACTTGTGGATATGGTGTTTGGGAAACTATTAAGAGAAATCAGAACTCTCAACCTAAATATTGTCTAAACTACGAAGAGCTTTATCATTGTCTTAGTAGGGATTATCTTGCAAAGAAAGGTATTGAGCCTATTCGTAAGAAATTGGTTGATATTCGTGATGAATATTTTAAGGGTGAAATAGAACGTCATCATATTACGCTTTCTAACGAATGGAAGCATATTGTCTATGATGATAGAATTATTCAGCACTGGATTATGGATGCAAAACGTATGTGCTGGTGTATTGAGTGTGTAGATGTTTCATACGCTATTTCCAAATGTAAACCTAAAAACATTATCTTTGAATTTGGACAGGGTGTTCTTCTTGATTGTGATAATCTTGAATACGCTCCACATCTGACTTGTGCAAAGACAGGTCTTGATGGTATCAATCAGCTATGGAATCAGGATTATAAGTTAATTCTAAATGATGCTAAAAATGTCAATGCGTATTATGTCACACGCACTTATTTAACAAGACATGGTACTGGTCGTCTTGATAGTGAGTGCCTAAGAAATAACATTAGTGACAAGATGGAAGAGGATAAGACAAATGTGCCCAATCCGTTCCAGAATCACTTGCGTTATGCGCTTCTTGACTACGATTCTTTGATTCGCAGAATTTTCATTGATAGTGAAATGTATAATGTTGACGTGAATATTGTATTCACGCACTGCAATGAGCTTCCTGTTAAATTAGAAGAACTCAATAATGCTATTCAGGGTTATTTTGAAAGCAATGTCCGCATTTATGAACAGTTTTCAGAAAAAGAATCTTTTGAAAATTTGAAAAATTATTTTTTAAAACCACTTGACAAGGCTTGATTTATGTGATATAATACTTATAGAATAACAAAGGAGAGATTGAAATGACTCGTAAGCGTTTTGTGAAATTGATGATGTCCGATGGTTGGTGTCGGGATGTGGCGAATGACTATGCTCGCACTCTAATTGAGCTTGCTCTAATTGAGCATGGTAATTTTTCTTATCGAGACGCTTGGAGTGAAATTACAACACCAGAGTTGACTGATTGAATAATTAAAAATATTTTGAAAAAATTTCAAAAAACCTCTTGACAAATCACATGATATGTGATACAATACTTATAAAGGCAGGGAAAACTACATAGCAAGTAGAAATCTGACTCATGATAGGATGGATAAACTACTATGTAAGCTCTTGGAATGACAGATGGGTTCTTTATAGTGCTTCTGATAGCCAACTGTAAGGCAGTTCGATTCTTGCTTGATTCTAAAAACTGTCTTTTATTGAGCGGATATGATGGAATGGCAGACATAGCAGACTCAAAATCTGCTGGTAGAAATACCGTGTGAGTTCGATGCTCACTATCCGCACTAGCCTTTTGCTGGTAATAGGCTAGAAAAGAAACCAGAACCCGGAATAAATAAGAATTAAATCATGTTGCACAAGGGATTTAGCCCTCATGGAACTGTTAATGATGGTTCCGCTTACTGGTTTCTTAGTCTTCCTAGGTGATACATGAGCCAGCTAATAATACCGTGAAGTGGTCAAAAGTCTCTCGTAGATAATGACCAGCCAGAGATATAAAATCTGGTTCTCCCTACTCTTTAGAGTGTAGTTAGACAAGCTGATGGTCTAGCGAACGAACGGCATCCTGAAATAATGGATGAAGATGGGACAATGGCATAGCGATATGTCAGGCGAAAGCCGCAGGATGTTGCGAATCCTGTTTTATATGTGTGCATGGCGAAATTGGAAGACGCGCTGATAGTCTAGCTACAGTGGTAGGAATACCGTGAATGTTCAAATCATTCTGCACACGCCATTGCCTCCTATGGCAGACATAAATTAAGCTTCGCATATTATTCCTAGCTCGTCCAAAAGATGCAGTATGACTTTGTAGGCTGGGTAGTAAACAAGTTAATATCTGCCAGTATTGACTTGTTTATGTGTCTGTGTAGCTAAATTGGTAAAGCACTTGCCCTCCAAGCAAGAGATTTTGCGAGTCCGAATCTCGTCACAGACTTAGGTCTTACCAGATAGACCTTAAAAAGAATCTGGATAGACAGAAAGGCAGTTAGATAGATATGGTATTTAAGTGGTTGACTTATGAAAAGGATTCTAAGGGTGACGGATATCATGAAAATTGGCATTTTGTTGACAACGTGAAGGAATCGTCTGTTTATTGGAACGAAGAACTTCGTTGTACTTGTGTCCATGTTTCAATTGGAAATGACGAAGGATGTGTATACCCAATTTATAATGCGGCTTTCCTTCTTTCTGATTCCGGCAAGACAATTGAGCGTATTAAAGCTCCTGATTGGGTATTAAATCAGGTACGCGAAAACTCTCAACCTGTACCTGTTGAAGAAGAGTCCGATTCTTAACTGACTTGCACTTTCGTGTACTCAGTGTAGAAATAAAGTACACATTTTATATGCGGGAGTAGTTCAGGGTCAGAACGGCGGCTTTCTAAGCCGTGTCAACATTGGCGATACTTGTTGGAATTAGAAGAAGGTCTAGCCAACATTCTAATCAGTTTCACATGGCGATGGTTAAAATCCATCCTCCCGCGATTCATGCCAGCGTAGCTCAGAGGTAGAGCAATCGCCTTGTAAGCGATGGGTCGAGATATCATAATTCTCCGTTGGCTCCATTGCGTATTGTATACGCAAATTCCTCCATTTGAGTTTGAGTGCGGTTTGTAGTAAATTATTCCAGTAATTTACTACGTTCTCTTGTGTGTTCAGAATTAAAATAGAATACACTTTAATATGGAAGTATAGCTCAGTTGGTTAGAGCACCGGATTTATAACCCGGCATTGCCACCAGATTAGTGGACGACTTCGGTTCGAGTCCGAATACTTCTACCAGTTACAAATTTAACAGAAAAGACGTGATTAAAATGAACACAAAAGTATCTCGTTATCAGCTTCTTTTTGATGACGAACGTAATGAATTGAAATTCAAACAGTTTAATGAAGTCATGTTTCAGCTTCAAAAAGAAATGGTTCAGATTGCCAATAGAGAAGTACAGATTCTTTGGGAAGACATGAACTGGTCTAATGATGTAAAAACTCAAACTGGCTCGTATCCTACTAAAGAAGAGGTTCTTGAACATTATAGTTGTCCTGTAATGACGTATATTTATCGTAGCGTTCCACAGGAATATAACTATACTGGTAACATTTCTGTTTTGCAAAGAAATGTTAATAAGCGTTTTATGCAAAACAGAAAAGGAGTGATACAGGGTAAACGGTCTATTGATTCCTACAAATCAACTCTTCCGATTGCGATTCATGGTAATAGCATTAAGATTAAGAAATCTGGGAATAAATATCTCGTTTCTCTATCCCTCCTCTCCAACAGCTACAGAAAACAGCTTGGAATTAAGAAAAACCAAATTACTTTTGAGTTAATGTTTGGGAAAAGTTGGTCTTCTCGGCAGATTGTTGACTCTATCCTTTCTGGGGAATTTTCGCATACTGCAAGTTCTGTTATTTGTAAAAATAGGAAGTGGTTCTTAAATCTCGGTTATTCTGCTCCTGATAAGGATAGTATTAAATTTATTGAAGGACGCACAATGGGCATTGACCTTGGAATCGTCAAACCTGTTGTAATGGCTTTTAATGACAATCCTGTACACTTTGAAGTTGATAGCAATGAAATCTCTGAATTTAGAAAACAGATGATTGCTAGACGTGCTTCTATCGGCAAACAGACTAAACACTGTGCAGACAGTAAAATTGGTCACGGCGTTCATAAGCGTATCGAAGGAATTGAGAGACTAAAAACAACAGAATCAAATTTCCGTGACAGAATCAATCACCAGTATAGCAGATATATTGTAGATATGGCTGTTAAATACAAATGTAAAACTATTCAGATGGAAGATTTGAGTGGAATTTCAAAAGACAGCACATTTCTAAAATCTTGGCCTTATTTCGACCTTCAAACAAAGATTGAATACAAGGCAAAAGAAAATGGAATTGATGTTATCAAAATCAATCCAAAGTTTACTTCTCAGCGTTGTTCAAAGTGCGGATATATTTCAGAAGCGAATAGACCAGAACAGGCAATCTTTCAGTGTAAGAAATGTGGTTTCGGTATCAATGCAGACTGGAATGCCGCTCTGAATATTGCAACGCCGAATATTGAAGAAATTATTAAAAACTCTGATATAGAGTAAGCGTAGGTGCGAATCATAAGCTTCCATAGAAATTCTGGGAGCTTCGCACTAAAACTATTTGGGTGGACTATAACGCCCTAAATCGAGATAGCGGCAGTAATTCGCTATATTGCATAACGTATGTATCGCTCTCGGTAAGGTTCTTTGTTAAATATGACAAAGAGTAAGTCTCACATGAAGTAGTCCTTGTGAGCAGTTCTTATATGCGCTCTAAAGAATTGAACATTTTTATGCAAGTTCGCCGAATCAATTCAAGCGTATGTGAGAATTGATAGATGCGACCATCATTCCGAACATTGATAGTGAAACGAATCAATTCAAGCGTATGTGAGAATTGATAGTTGCCTTTAAGGGTTGCGCTAAGCCTTGCTCGTTGGAATCAATTCAAGCGTATGTGAGAATTGATAGCCGCTGGATAGGCCTTATTATCTTGCCCAACGTGAATCAATCTGCGCGTATATATGAACTGATAGTGACGGCTGCGTTTTAACATCTTATCTGAATATACAGATTACGATTTTAATTTATCTTAAATTGCTTGATAAAAATTGGCGTATCTACGTTGTTCTTAACTAAATAAAATTCGTCTTTTACGTTCAAGCAATTTTATATCACGCAATAGCATAAAGTACACTTTTCTTCCAAGAATTGTTGTCAGTAATGTGCTGGGTGTCCATCCCAGAGATGTGGTGCAAATCCGCAAGCGTGAAGCGGGAAGTTCTTTAGAAATTGTTCTTCACCTTAAAGAAGAAATGTGCTCCGTTGCGTTTTGTTGGGTTTAGGTTACGAGAATACGGATAAATCCATAGCTTGCAAGTGGGTCTTTCCATTTCTTCCTCTCTGCGGATGAAAAGAAATGGTTTTATATGAAGTCTTAGCATAGGGAACAATCCTCTTAAAGCACACTTCGCCGCTACGGCGGCATTAACAGAGAGATTGTCGGTAGTGCAATCCTTGACGGGAGAGACATTGGTTCGATTCCAGTAGACTTCAACGTGCGAATGACATTTGAGATAACCCTTTACACATTCGAGTTTAGCACACTCACTAAAGAAACGGTTATCCCCTATTTTTCTTGTTGGTTTTTAAGGGCTAGTAAAAATCAGCTACTTTGCAAAGGGGTTCGTTATCTGTCCTCTGTTCGCAGAAATAGATGACATGGGTTAAATTGTGTTAAATCACAGAAAAGATATTTCTGGTATGGTTACTGTCTTATGATTAAGTTCATTCTTCATTGTCCATATTCTTTCTTTTGCTGGTTCCCAGAACTATTGTAAGGACGCTTGCAAAAGTATACACAAGCCAGCTATTATAAGTCCTCGTAGCTCAGTTGGATTAGAGCGCCAGACTTCTAATCTGTTGCGGTCGAAAGTTCAAGTCTTTCCGGGGATGCCAGTGTGCGAAGTGGAACAAAGCAGCCCACGCACTGAATCGAATGGAATAATGTTGATATGAATGTATCAGCACCAAACGACTAAACAAAACAAAGGGCGATAAGTGGTTGGCTGACCTTAAAGCTAATATCAAGGCTTGGTGAAGTAGTCTAACACGGCTGGACGCAGTTTATCACAGGTGCGAATCCTGTAGCCTTGAGAGTTATCTAACGCTCTTTTGCTTATACTAGTCGAAGTGAAGAAGTTAGGAGTAGAGCAGTGTTGCAACACTGCTCTTATTTTTTTTGTTAAATTTAAATATACTATTGACGAATGGCGCATTATATGATATAATACAAGTAGAAAGTGAGGTATAAGTTATGGTTATGATTGGAACTATTTGCAAAATTATTTTTTTAGCGTTTTTGCTCTGTTTCATTATTGGGCTTATGATTCCAACACCAACAGTGACGATTAAAATGCGCGGAAGTATCATTACAGATATTTTTTATCCTCTGATTAAATTTGTCGCATTTAGCGTATACTGTGGAATGTATGCTAAATATTTGGTTAAACATTATATTAACAAATGGTGGTTTGAATGAATAAAGATTACAAGTGGGATTTCGATTTAACAAACAAACAAGACGACAACCTTATTTTCCTTGCAGAACAAGGAGTAGATATTATCAAGAATCCAGATGGTACTTTTAAATTTGAGAAACCATGTTGGATTGAAAACAACCATTTCTATTCTAAATATGATTGTGAACATACTTGGGGTATTGATGCAGATGGGAATAGATTTCATAACTGTGATATCTGCTCTCATTATCTATCTAATCATTGTTGCGAAGTACAAGCCAAGATTGCTAATCTTGGAAAGAATACCTATCCAATGAGTACGGAGGTTATCAAGTGTGAAGCTTATGACCCAATTGAAGAATTGAATATCATTCACAACATGAATGAAATGATTACATTCATGAACCGCACTGTCAATTTCCTTGGTGGTTGGGACGCTTGTTGCAGCTTTTATGGCTTTGAAATTCCATCAGACGAAAACGGCTATGTAACTTCTACCATTGAAGAATACTATAAAAATGGTGGGAAATTTAAAAATATTCCAAAAGAAGACGAGTTCCCTGTTGTGATTTATTTCGACTATCATTCTACCTGTTATGATACGTTGGAGTGGATTAGTATTAAAGGTGAGCTAAATGGATAAGAAGGTGAGCTAAATGGATAAGTTTGTTTGTATCAATGATTATTATGATGACATAGATTGTGCATTCGCAACTTTTTGTATGGATAAAGAATATTTTGGTAAAATTCAGCCTGATGGAAGTCTTTCTGTTGATTCAGATGATATAGAAGACGTGGATGAGTGGCTTGGTGGCACACATTCGTTCCCGAATGGCGTATGGCAAAATATTTTTGAAAGAGATAAATAAAAATGTTGTTTTGTTGTTGAGGTGACAATATGTTTTTGTTTGGATATAGTGATGTTTCTTGTGTACCTTTCGATACAACCAAAGCAGTCGAACCAAAAGACCCGTTTTGCATCCGAGACATTAGCTGGATGTTTGTTGTCCCAGACAAACGTAAAAAGAGTGGCGATTTTAAGAAATTGAAAATATATTGCGTTGTATTAAATTCACTTGATAGTTCACAACCGTATACTCTTATTAAAACTGGCGGCAATACTTGCGATGTAAGGCTTGTTGGTAATGATTGGCATATCAGTTATAATGTAAATGATTACTATGCGGCATATTCTACACCAGACACGTTTACGCTGTGGAAAGGTCATGGTGTTTGGCCTGTCGCAGATAGCACAAATAATTATTATCCAGACTATCACAAAAATAATACTTGACTTTATTTGTTAAATGTGTTACAATATCAATAACAAAGGAGATGCAATTATGAATATCAAAACCACTATCAATGACAATCCCGTTTATTTTTATGAAATTCCAGTTGGTGATATATTCGTGTACGCAGGGAAAGCCAATATCAAATGCGTTCTTGTAAAGACTGACACAGTATATAATGAAGACAGGACGGCTGTATATAATGCATTGCCAATTACGCACCATTGCGGTTATCCTGAATACTTTACAGATATGGAAAAGGTATCAAAGGTAAAGAATGCAACTCTAAATGTCGATATTTAACAAGAGGTCTAAAAATGAAGTTTTCAGTAACAGCAAAACCCAATATGCCTTGCGTAGACGAAGAATTTATCGTAAATGGCAAGAAGGCAGAAGTATCAGATTTTGGTCTAGTATATAATCACGGTGTAGGGAATATGAATTGTTGTGAATCTATGCGCTTTGAATCTATTGAACCAACAAACAAGGTTCTACGTAAGTATCGTATTAATCTTGACGAGTATGATGAAATTTGCAGTTACCTTGCTGATAAGTTTACTATCGGTAAGTGCGATATTTGTTTTAAGTAAGGAGAAACCTATGTTTAATATTGGTGATAGAGTTGTTATAAATTCTAAGATGGGTAATAATATTATTCCGATTATTGGTACTATTGTTGAAAGGTTTGCTGGCCGTGAAAATTATCATAACGGAGACACGGAGCTATGTTATAAAGCAGTATCAGACAATGGTGAAATGTACAACAATGAATGGGATTATTATTTTAACGAATTTGATGGAGATTATGATGGTCTTCTCGCAAGAAGGATTTTAATGCATAAAGAAAACATCAAGAGATTAAAACAAAAAATTCAGCCAGATATTCAAAAAGAAAGGAAAGCAATTAAACTTTTGCAAAAGCAACTAAAAGGGCGCAATTAATTGAGGTATAATTATGAAGGTAAAAGATTTTCTTAATTGGCTAAAAGAAAACGATGTAAACGAAGATTCTGAAATTGAAATTACGAGGTTCCTTGACAACGATATCGTGGCTAATGGTAATTTCTTTGAGAATGACCTTAACTACGATAAAGACTTGAGGATGGTACAGATTTTTGACTGAGGTATTACGATGAAGGTTAAAGAACTTTTGAAATTAATTAATGATAACAATATTGATGGAAATACAAAAATTAAAATTGCAAAAAGCGTTCAAGATGGTATTTATAGCGGATATTCTGAAAGTTCTTGTTACGATATTAAGTTTTACCCTGAGAGTCAATATAACGAAGATGACAAACTCGTGTTCTATATTGTGTAAGGTGGTTTACGATGACTGTTAAAGAGTTCTATGAGATGTGTAAAGACAACGGACTAGAAAACGCTCCAATGTTAATCGAAGAAAGTAGATATGATGAGAAATTTCACGACATGGTATATTTTCAATTTGAACCGTTCAAAGTAGACTTTTACAAAGCCGACCCAAATGACCCAGACCCAGATGAAGAGAAGGTTATTTTATATGTCTAATAAGAGACAAGACATCTATCGTGGTCACAAAGAAAAAGGTATGTGGTGGTTAGACGAGTTTGAGCATATCTATACATGTTGGGCAAATCACAGAAATAATTGGTCAAAAGCAAAAATATTTGAAAAGCGTTATGCCAAACGTAGAATGCGTCAGAGTCAAAGAGATGAAATTCAACAAGAGTTAGAGGATATGGATAATGACAATTGAAGAACTATATAAGTATGCTGTAAAGCATGATATAGAAGACTACGATATCTGGTTTAATTTCCTTGGTGAATATCAGTGGGAGAGTGGCCCAGCTCGTTATATTAACGAAGAAGAGATAGACCACGAATGCAAGAAGGTGTTTCTATGACTATCAAAGAATTTTATCAGTGGGTCGAAGAAAACAATATCGAAGACTATGAGCTATGTTATAATGGAGACGCGGGTGGCGGTTCTGTTAAGGCTGTTTTAAGCGATATTGAAATTAACGATAAATTTAAAGAGGTAACTATTGGATGACGATTAAGCAACTGTATGAGTGGGCGTTTCAAAATGATGCCCAGAATTTCGATATCGGAATGGTTAATCAAGACTCTCTTGAAATTGACTGGATTTCGACAAAAGACCTTTTTATGAATAAGCAAGAGATGGAGGTTATTGTATTGTGAAAGCAATTAAGCATGGTGCAGACCTAATTTTTACTTGTGACGACGGCAAGACAGTCAAATATAATCTAAATACTGGTGTTTGTATCGGTAAAAATGGTAAACCTTGTATGTATCTCAACAGTCAGCTCAGAGGTTATAGTGTTGATGAAATTGCCAATTCTTTTGAAGACAAGAATTTTGGTAAATTTATTAGTCATGTTGCATGGAAGTGTTCTAGGAACGGACAGAGTATTCAAAACATTGGCACTGTATTTCAGAGAATGGATGAGTACAAAAGAGAAGAACAGATTTATTCTGCTGGACTAACTCTCGCTGGTGCTTCTGGTAGCGATTATTTTAGAGGGACTATTAACGAAATTCCAAAGGGCCTTGTAAAGATTTTACGAGAAATTAAAGAAGGTGTCAATAATGTAAATATCGGAGAATACAAAGCTCATCCTGACGCTTTTAATTACGCATTTAACCATGAATTTATTTCTCTCTCAAAAAGAGATGCATATCGGTTCTTAGTATATGTTTGTAGTATTTGGGATAGAAATGAACATCGTTATACATACGGTAACAAATTCTTTAATATTTGTGAAAGATATGGCTATACTCCAAAGTCTCTGTTAAATTATATTGATTATCTCGTAACATATGAGGCTATTTCTCCTGATTATCCTTCAAAAATTCTAGGGGAAATTGACGACAACTGTAATATGCTTTCTCAAATGTCTGATAAATACGACAGATATCCACGTCATTTTCTAACTTCTCATCAAATTACAAGTCGTACTTACCAGCGTTGGAAGCAGGAATTTAACGAAGAATTGTTTGCAAAACGTGTAAATACAAAGATGGAAGTAACCATTGGAGATTACAAGTTTATCTATCCTAAAACAACCAAAGATATTAAGGACGAGGCAGTTCAGCAGTCTAATTGTGTTGCAAGTTATATTGATAAAGTAATCGGCGGTTCTTGTGATATCATTTTAATGCGTAAAAAGAATGATGTAGAAAATAGCCTTGTTACTGTTGAAGTCCGCAATGGCAAGGTTGTACAGGCAAGACAGCGTTTTAACGAGTCTGTTAATGAGTCTGAACAGAAGGCTCTCGATAAATACGATGAATTTCTCTCTAAACTAAACAACAATAAGGAGTGTGCTTAATTATGCTATTAGTTGGTTCTTATGTTAAACTTACAAAGAAACCCTACGAATCTTTCCCTGTTGACACTACTATGCTAGGTAAAGTTATTCAGATTGAAAATGATAATATTCTTGTTCATTATCCTATGATGAACATGGCTATGAGCTTTGACGAGTATACAAAGTTTTTTGCCGTTGTTGAAGTCCCTAAGATGGAAAAAGAAAAATCTAATAAGCCTGTGTTTACTGAATGGGAAATTTTTGATAGTTCCTTTGACAAACTCGATGATGCTGGAATTAATCATTATCCTTATGAATACTGCACTAACGGCAAGGTTGTAAAAGTTCGTAAGCATTATCTTCCCGGTATTAAGAAAGACTGTGAAATTCTAGTTGGTAAAGCTTCGTGTTACAATAAAGATGTTTTTGATTTAGAGAAGGGTATTCGCCTAGCCTACGCTCGTTGCAAGACGAAGGAAACAAAGGAAAAGATTCTCAAGCTGGGCCAGAAGCTAAATTATTACGCTCCTGCTCTCTGGATGGAGTGATTTACAAACTATGAATATTAATATCTCTTCTGAATCATCCCTTGTTAAATTTTCTGAGTTAAAAAGTGGTGATGTGTTTCGGTATCTTGATAGTAATTGTATGAAGATTTATGACCCAAATAACTATGTAAATGTTATTCTTCTATCTGATGATGGTTGTCAATGCTCTTACATGGGAAAAGATACCATGGTTTACAAAGCTAGGTCTGCTAATCTTTCCATAATTTTTTAACATCGAAATTTTAAATTAAACTATAAACGAGGTAATTTACAAACTAATGCTCATCAATATTCTTCTCCTTATTCTCTGGCTATTTAATCTCTTTATGTACACTTATCTTTACTCACAAAACCAATCTGAATCAAATATCTTTTGGATTATCGTATCTATCTTCTGGATTATTGTTGAAACCTTCTGCATTCTCAACCATCTATTTCCTCTATCATAATTTCTCTCTCTTACAAACTCTCACCCATTCAATCACATAAAGGAATTACAAACTATGACATTTAATCTCATCTGGCTTATTATCTTTCTTCTCTTATTTTCATACAATCTCAAAACTACAATTTCTTCTCTTTCAACTTTTAACATTTTTTTTACAACCACTTGCTTTCTCTGCGTCCTTTTACAAACTCTTGACATCTTTCTCCCTTATTACGCTACTAAAATCTAAAATATTATCCCAATGCTTTTCAAGCATTAGAATCACTTCTGCTAGTCGTGATACAAACTCTCCCTTTTACAAACTACTAAATTTTCTCCCCAAATTATAAAAATTCATACCTAAAATTTTTATAAAATTCCAATACCTAATTTTTCCACCCAACTATAAAAGGCAAGCTTTATGCTTGCCTTTTTCTATATCACCTTTTCAAAACTTTTTCTTCCACCTATTTACACCTTTTCAAATGTTTCCTTTTGTCTTTTATATCGCAGATGCAGATATCCTGCAAACACACAACGTTTTATAG
>OGIE01000739.1_pt1 | contig 48289 bp, 35 predicted proteins | sample 1571581 | NCBI WGS metagenome assembly OGIE01 (sample SAMEA2582021, study PRJEB24529) | metagenome | biome: Human gut stool | place: China | collected 2011 | reverse complement strand
GCAGAAGTGGCGGAATTGGCAGACGCGCACGGTTCAGGTCCGTGTGATGGCAACATCATGAGGGTTCAAGTCCCTTCTTCTGCATGATCGATAGCCCGGTACAGAGATGTACCGGGTTTTGTTTTGTTAAAAAAATAGATAGAATATGATGCTGGGATTTGCCATATAAGCATAAACTGTAAAATGAGTGAATTAGTGAATGGCAAGAGCCAGAAAAAAGAAAACCTTTTAAACTTATCTTTGGATGCGACAGAAGCGGAACGGGAAAAGTCCCCGGCACTTCAGATGGGATACGACCAGAATACGAAACGCTGGGAATTAATCATTCAATATAATGGAACTGTGGAAAAGTTGCAGGAACAGCTGCCGCAGGCGGAAATTTATCCACTTTCCGGCGGCTACGCGATTGTGCGGCTCCCTGAATCGCAGGTGGATGATCTGGCAGGATTATCACAGGTTGAGTATATAGAAAAGCCGAAGCGTCTTTATTTTGAGGTGAACCGGGCGATTCGGGATACCTGTATTGCGCCGGTGCAGAGCGGAAATCAAGTCTCTCAAAACGTGTATGGCAGAGATGCTGATTTAAGTGGTCGAGGCACATTGACTGCCATCATCGACTCCGGAATCGATTATTTCCATCCGGACTTTCGAAACGCAGATGGAACGACGCGCATCGCCGCACTTTGGGATCAGGAGCAGAACCGGATTTATACGCGGGAGGAGCTCAACCGGGCATTGGAGGCGGGCAGCCGGGAACGCGCTTACGAGATCGTCCAGTCGCGGGATGTGAGCGGGCACGGGACGGCAGTTGCGGCGATTGCAGCCGGAAATGGCTGGGAGGGCGGCGGACACTACCGGGGAGTAGCCTGGGAGAGTGAACTTCTGGTCGTGAAGCTTGGAACGCCGCTTGCGGATTCATTTCCCAGGACAACAGAGCTGATGCGGGCGTTGGACTATGTGGTGGGAATCGCACAGGAATGGCGGATGCCGGTGGCGGTGAATCTGAGCTTTGGAAATACTTACGGTTCGCATGACGGAACCAGCCTGCTGGAGACGTATCTAAATTCGATGGCAGAGCGGGGGCGGACTTCCATCATCGTGGGAACCGGAAATGAAGGATACGGCATGGGACACCGGGCGGGATTTCTGCAGATGGGACGTCCGGTGGAGATAGAGCTTGCAGTGGGGGAATATCAGACGGGCTTCGGTGTGCAGCTATGGAAATTGTATCAGGACCGGTTTTCAGTGGAAATTTTCAGCCCGGGCGGCAGCAGCACCGGGGTGATCCGGGAATCATTGGGAGCACAGCGCCTTTCCTATGAGACGGAAGAGATTCTTCTATATTATGGGATGCCGAGTCCATACAGTCAGGCGCAGGAGATTTATCTGGATTTGATTCCAAAAGGAAGCTACATTCAGGACGGGCTCTGGAAAATCCGTCTGATTCCAGAAGAAATACGGGATGGTCAGTATGATCTGTGGCTGCCAGCGGGCATGGCACTGAACAGGGAAACACGTTTTTTGGCGGCATCGCCGGACACGACGCTGACAATCCCATCGACCGCCAGCCGGGCGATCTCGGTGGGGGCGTACGATGACGCCACGCAGGCGTATGCAGATTTTTCCGGTCGTGGATTTGCAAGATTGGGGCATCCGATCAAACCAGAGCTGGCGGCACCTGGTGTAAATATCATAACCGCCCGCGCAGGCGGCGGATATGAGGCAGTGACAGGAACTTCCTTTGCCGCTCCATTTGTGACCGGATCGGCGGCGCTGATGATGCAATGGGGGATTGTAAATGGGAACGATCCCTATCTGTATGGGGAGAAGCTGAAAGCATATCTCATCCGCGGGGCGCGGAGTCTGCCGGGGGAGACGGTATATCCGAATGAGCGGTTGGGGTATGGGGCATTGTGTCTGGAGCGAAGTTTCCCGTTGTAAAAACAATAGGAAGTGCAAGGTGCACAAAAAACAATAAATGAAATTGTAAATTATATTTAAAGTGTTAATTGAATTTTTTGCTCAAAAGAGTATAATTTATATGATATAAAATGCAATGAGCATGGAAAGACATAAAAGAACGGAAATACAGAGAGTCACTGGATGGATCGGGAAAGCTGTTGGGATAGAAAATTCGCCTTTGTTATCCGACTGGATAGCAGAGGCGTTTTTTTATAAATAAACAAAGGAAAGAGGTTTAACTATGAGTGGAGTAATGATGATGATAATCGCCATCGTTGTTCTAGGAGGAGCATACCTCCTGTACGGGCGTTATCTCCAGAATAAGTGGGGCATCGATCCGAATGCCAAAACTCCGGCATATGAGATGGAGGACGGTGTCGATTATGTACCGGCTGATACAAACGTTGTGTTTGGTCATCAGTTCGCGTCGATCGCCGGTGCGGGTCCGATCAATGGTCCGATCCAGGCGGCAATTTTTGGCTGGCTTCCGGTCCTGCTTTGGATTTTAATCGGCGGCGTATTTTTCGGCGCCGTTCAGGATTTTGCATCCATGTATGCGTCTGTCAAAAATAAGGGACGTACAATCGGATACATCATCGAAGAGTACATTGGAAAATTAGGAAAGAAATTATTCCTTTTATTCTGCTGGCTGTTCTGTATTCTGGTTGTTGCAGCGTTTGCAGACGTTGTAGCGGGAACATTTAAGGGATTTACGGTCGATGAGGCAGGTGCTGTCACAAAGATAGCGGCAAATGGAGCCGTTGCAACTACTTCTATGTTATTTATCATCGAGGCAGTTGCACTTGGATATTTCCTCAAATATACCAAATTCAACAAATGGATCAACACAGCCGTCGCTATCTTATTACTGGTGGCAGCGATCGCGCTGGGACTGAATTTCCCGGTCTATGTCGATCTTGGAACCTGGCATATTATTATCTTTGTGTACATTCTGATTGCCAGTGTCGCTCCGGTATGGGCGCTGCTTCAGCCGCGTGATTATCTGAACAGCTATCTGCTGATCTTTATGATCGTCGGTGCAGTTATCGGTGTATTTGTGGCCAATCCGGCATGTAATTTGAAACCGTTTACAAGCTTTAATGTAAATGGACAGTATATGTTCCCGATTTTATTTGTAACGATTGCCTGTGGCGCAGTTTCCGGTTTCCATTCTCTGGTATCTTCCGGTACTGCATCTAAACAGATCAAAAATGAAAAGAACATGCTTCCAGTTTCGTTTGGCGCAATGCTGATGGAGAGTATGCTTGCTATCATCGCACTGATTGCAGTTGCTTCCTTTGCAGATGGCGAGGCAGCAGCACAGGGACTTACCACCCAGCCGCAGATTTTTGCAGGCGCGATCGCAAATTTTCTTTCCGTAGTTGGTCTGCCGCATTCGCTTGTATTTACATTAATCAACCTGGCGGTATCTGCATTTGCACTGACTTCCCTGGATTCGGTTGCCCGGGTAGGACGTCTGTCGTTCCAGGAATTTTTCATGGATTCGGACACAGACGAGGAAAATATGAGCCCGTTTGTAAAGGTAGTAACCAATAAATATTTTGCAACCATCATCACACTGGTACTCGCGTACCTGCTTACCAAGGTCGGCTATGCAGAGATCTGGCCGTTATTCGGTTCTGCAAACCAGCTGTTATCGGTACTTGCTCTTGTAGCTTGTGCAGTATTCTTAAAGAAAACCAAGCGTCAGGGCTGGATGCTCTGGGTGCCGATGCTGTTCATGATGGCAGTTACCTTTACTGCACTGAGCATGACCATCATAAAGCTCACAAACGCATTTATGACGACCGGTCTGGATCTGGGAAATACACTGCAGCTTGTATTTGCAGTGCTGCTGTTAATCCTGGGTGTATTAGTAGCAATTCAGGGTATCAAGAAACTGCTTGAAAAAGCGGATAAGTAAAAATAATAAGTGAAAATAAAATGTAGATGAGGTCCATCAGGGACAGCCGTTACGTTTTGTATGTATGATAGTAAAGAGAGGATGTCTGTATTCAAAAGAACAGATGTCTTCTCTTTTTCATTCTAAGCCCCTTTGTTCAATAGATGGAAATAAGTAGTCATAATTCCCCTTCTTTCCACATAAAATAAAAAAAGAAAATAGAAAAAGATCAAAAATCCATGGAAAACCTCTGTCCCAAATTACAAAAATATGATATTATTATAAGATAATGGGCGAACTTTCGAATTTATTCCGTAAATTATTCTGAATAAAGGTGGGATCTGGATGAATATCAGAGAAACGATCGAAAAATGGGAACAGGAAACCCTGAGTCCGTATGCGTCGCTGAGTGCGAATACACGGGGACGGGAGCGGAAAGAACCGCTCTGCGACATCCGGCCAGAGTATCAGCGCGATCGCGACCGTATTCTGCACAGCAAATCGTTCCGGCGTCTGAAACAGAAAACGCAGGTTTTTCTGGCGCCGGAGGGCGACCATTACCGGACGCGCCTGACGCACACGCTGGAAGTATCGCAGATAGCGCGCACGATCGCGAAAGCGCTGCGGCTGAATGAGTCTCTGGCGGAGGCGATCGCGCTGGGGCACGATCTGGGACATACGCCGTTTGGTCATTCGGGGGAGGCGGTGCTCAACCGGCTCTGCAGCGAGGGGTTCGCGCATTATCAGCAGAGTGTCCGCATTGTGGAGGTGCTGGAGCAGAAGGGGCAGGGGCTGAACCTGACCTGGGAGGTTCGCAACGGGATCCTGAACCACCGGACGAGCGGTCATCCGGCGACGCTGGAAGGGAATGTTGTGCGGCTTTCAGATAAAATTGCCTACATAAACCATGATATAGATGATGCGATCCGGGGAAAGATCATGAAGGAAGAGGATTTGCCGCGGGAGTACACGGACATTCTGGGAAACAGTGTGCATGAGCGGCTGAATATCATGATCCACGACATCATCGAGCACAGCCAGGACAAGCCGGAGGTGGCGATGTCACCGGAACGTGAGGAGGCGATGCACGGGCTGCGCCGCTGGATGTTTGACCATGTCTACCATGACGGGATTGCGAAAGCGGAGGAAGGGCGCGCACAGCAGATGATCGAGATGCTGTATGGATATTATATGGCGCATCCGGAGGAACTTCCGGAAGAATCCCACCGGATTATGGAGATGAGAAATGAGACGAAAGAGCGCGCGGTATGCGATTATATCGCGGGTATGACAGATATTTACGCGATTGACCGGTTTAAGGAATTGTTTATTCCGAAAGCCTGGAGCGTATAAGGAGGAAGAAATGTATTATCCGGAAGAGGTAATCGAGGAAGTCAGAATGCGTAGCGACATTGTGGATGTGATTTCCGGATACGTGAAGCTGCAGAAGAAGGGAAGCAACCTGTTTGGACTCTGCCCGTTTCATCATGAGAAATCGCCATCCTTTTCGGTGTCGCCGTCCAAGCAGATGTACCACTGCTTTGGCTGCGGTGTCAGCGGCAATGTGATTACGTTTGTGATGGAATATGAAAATTATTCATTCCGCGAGGCGGTTGAGATGCTGGCGGACCGTTCGGGCGTGAAACTGCCGAAGATGGAATATTCTAAAGAGGCAAAGGCGAAGGCGGACCGCAAGGCGGCGCTTCTGGAGATCAATAAGCTGGCAGCCAATTATTTTTATTACCAGCTCAAGCAGCCGCAGGGAAAGATAGGATATGATTATCTGGTAAAGCGGAAGCTGACGGATGAGACGATCCGGCGGTTCGGACTGGGATTTTCCAATAAAATCAGCGACGATCTGTACCGGTATCTGAAAAGCAAGGGCTATGAGGACGAGCTTTTAAAGGATACGGGGCTGGTGACGATCGAGGAGCGCGGCGCCAGGGACAAGTTCTGGAACCGTGTCATGTTTCCGATCATGGATGTCAACAGCCGGGTGATCGGGTTTGGCGGACGTGTCCTCGGGGACGGGGAACCGAAATACTTAAACTCACCGGAGACGATGCTGTTTGACAAAAGCCGGAATCTATACGGACTTAATTACGCGCGTACTTCGAGAAAGAAATATATGATGCTCTGCGAGGGCTACATGGATGTGATTTCCATGCACCAGGCGGGTTATACGAACGCGGTCGCATCGCTGGGAACGGCGCTGACCGAGCAGCACGCGGCGCTTCTGAAGCGGTATACGGATCAGGTCATTCTGACCTACGACAGCGATGGCGCGGGCGTCAAGGCGGCGCTGCGGGCGATTCCGATCCTCAAGCGGGCAGGAATTTCAACCAAGGTACTGAATATGCGTCCGTATAAGGATCCGGATGAATTTATGAAAAATCTGGGAGCAGAGGAGTTTGAAAAGCGGATCGAGACGGCTAGAAACAGCTTTCTCTATGAGATCGATGTGCTGAAAGCCGGCTTTGATATGGAAGATCCGGAGCAGAAGACGGCATTTTACAATCAGACGGCGCGCAAGCTGCTTGAATTTGGCGAGGCGCTGGAGCGGGATAATTATATACAGGCGGTTTCGCGGGAATACTTTATCAATTATGAAGATCTGCGGCGGTTGGTCAACCAGCTCGGAAGCCGGTATGGCGTCGGGGAGACGGCAGCAGGCGGATATGCGGGTCGCTATGGTGATTCATATAGAACCGGAAATACGACTGGTGCGGTACAAAACAGGGAGGTAGGCGGAAGCGTCGGCAGTGCCGGGGCAATGGCGGAAAACCGCGGTGCTGGAAATGCAGAGTTTCCGGGAAATACGGGACCGGCGGTGAGACCGGTGGGCAGGAAGAAGGAGAAGGACGAGGGCATCCGCCGTTCAGAACGCCTGCTTCTTACATGGCTGATTGAAGAACCATCGCTGTATGCCCGGATCAAGGACATCATCGGACCGGAGGATTTTGTAAAACCACTTTATAAAGAAGCGGCAAAAGCTGTATTTGAGGGTCTGGAAGCTGGAAATGTCAATCCGGCGGCGATTTTGAACCGCTTTATCGACGACGAGGGCAATTATAAAGAAGTCGCGGCGCTTTTCAATGCAAGTCTGGAAGAATCCTTAAACAATGAGGAGCAGAAAAAGGCATTTGCGGAGACGGTGCGCCGGATCAAGAAGAACAGCCTCGACGATCAGATCCGGCGGGCGTCGGATTTGAATGAGCTGCAGCGGCTCATACGGGAACAGGCGGGATTGCCTTCGCTCGTAATTACGTTGGAGTGATTGCGGATTGGGAAAAATTGGAAATGGTCGGGCAGGTTCTGAGGATGGAAGGAAGGACGAACTATGGAAGAGAAAAAAGTTACATTTGAAGAAAAACTCACACAGCTTCTGGAATTGGCAAAAACAAAGAAAAATGTACTGGACAATAAAGAAATATTGAATTATTTCCATGGTGAGATACTGAGCCCGGAACAGCTCGATCAGATCTATGATTTTCTGGAAAATCATCATGTAGACGTTCTCCGGATGGATGACGATGAGGACATGGAGCCAGAACTTTTTGAAGACGGCGAGGAGGAGCCGATCGACGTGGACAACCTGGATCTCAGCATCCCGGATGGCGTCAGCCTCGATGATCCAGTCCGGATGTATCTGAAAGAGATCGGAAAAGTGCCGCTGCTTTCCCCGGAAGAGGAAATTGAGCTGGCGAAGCGGATGGAGCTGGGAGATGAAAATGCCAGAAAACGTCTGGCGGAGGCGAATCTGCGCCTGGTTGTCAGCATTGCGAAGCGCTATGTCGGCAGAGGTATGCAGTTCCTTGACCTGATTCAGGAAGGAAATCTGGGTCTTATCAAGGCGGTTGAAAAATATGATTATTCAAAAGGATTTAAGTTCAGCACCTATGCAACCTGGTGGATCCGTCAGGCGATCACGCGCGCGATCGCGGATCAGGCGCGGACGATCCGGATTCCGGTTCACATGGTGGAGACGATCAATCGTCTGATCCGGACTTCCAGACAGCTTTTACAGGAACTTGGACGGGAACCTACCCCGGAGGAGATCGCGGAAAAGATGGAGATGCCGGTTGAGCGTGTGCGGGAGATCATGAAGATTTCACAGGATCCGGTTTCCTTGGAGACACCGATCGGCGAGGAGGAAGACAGTCATCTGGGCGATTTCATTCAGGACGATCATGTGCAGGTTCCGGTCGATGCGGCAACCTATACATTGCTGCATGAACAGCTCATGGAAGTGCTCGATACGCTGACCGAGCGGGAGCAGAAGGTGCTGCGTCTGCGCTTTGGCCTGGACGACGGCAGACCGCGCACGCTCGAAGAGGTAGGACGGCAGTTCAATGTCACCCGCGAGCGGATCCGCCAGATCGAGGCGAAAGCGCTGCGGAAGCTGCGCCATCCGAGCCGGAGCAAAAAATTGAAGGATTATCTGGATGAATGATCTGGAAAGAAGAAATAAAAAGTAGAACACAGGAGAATAAATCATGCGGACAGAAGTAAAACTCTCGAAGCGTCTGGAACGGATCGCTTCTTTTGTACAGCCGGGCAGCCGGGTGGCAGATATCGGCACCGATCACGGTTATGTGCCGATCTGGCTGGTGCAGAAGGGCGTGTGCCCGTCGGCATTGGCGATGGATGTGCGGAAAGGCCCGCTGGAGCGGGCGGAAGAACACGTGGAAGAGGTGGGGCTTTCCGGGAAAATTGAACTGCGCCTGTCAGACGGACTGGCAAAATTGAAGGCAGGCGAGGCAGACACAGTTGTGATCGCAGGAATGGGCGGAAAACTGACCTGCCGGATTCTGGAACAGGGACGCCATGTGTGGGAGAATTGGAGCGAGGGAAAAGAACGCCTGATTCTGTCGCCGCAGTCGGAGCAGGACGAAGTGCGTCATTTTCTGGAAAAACAGGGATTTTCGATTCTCCGGGAAGCGATGCTGACGGACGAGGGAAAATATTACATAGTGATAGAAGCGGCGCGAGGCACGATGCGGCCGGGGAGAGAGCAGGATTACCGTTTTGGAGCCGATTTGATCCGGAAGAAAGATCCGGTGCTGCTTGCGTATCTGGAGAAAGAAGAGAAGATGACGCGGCAGGTGCTGGCAGGGCTGACAGAAAATGATGCCCAGAACAAGAAGAGAACTTTAGAAGCCAGTGAAGCGGGAGAGACGGCGATCAGCCGCCGTGGAGCGCGCATCAACGAACTGACCGCCTATCTGGCGCTGATAGAGGAGACGAGACATGAAATGCAGTGAGATTATCAAGATCCTGGAAACACTTTCGCCGCGCAGCATGGCATGTGACTGGGACAATCCGGGGCTTTTAGCGGGGCGCAGCGGGAAGGAAGTGAAGACGATCTTTCTGGCGGTGGACGCCACCGATTCTGTGATTGAGCAGGCAGAGCAGGCGGGGGCGGATATGATTTTGACGCACCATCCGCTTATTTTCAAAGGAATCAAGCAGGTGTCCGATCAGAATTTCATCGGCAGAAGAGTCCTGCGGATGATTCAGGATGATATTTCCTACTATGCGATGCACACCAATTTTGACGCGGCGCCGGGCTGCATGGCAGATCTGGCGGCAAAGAAGCTGGGACTGACGGATTGTGAGGTTTTAGAGAAAATGGGAGAGACCGGAGACGGCACTTCCTACGGAATCGGATGCACTGGACGATTCGAACAGCCGATGACGCTGCAGGCAGCTGCCGAGCGGGTCAAGGAGGCATTTGGCCTGCCGTATGCGGCGGTATTCGGTAAGCTGGACGGTGAGGCAGTGATTCAGAAAGCGGCGGTCTGCCCGGGTGCGGGCGGAAGCACGATGGGAGAGGCGCTGGCAGCCGGGGCGCAGGTTTATATCACAGGAGATATCAGCCATCATGAAGGAATCGACGCGGTTGCACAGGGCATGGCGGTCATTGACGCCGGACATTATGGAATTGAACACATTTTTACAGAATTTATGGAGAAATATCTGATGAGGAAGCTGGGTGATGCCGTGAAGGTTGTACGGGAGAAACCGGCGTTTCCAATCCAGATTGTTTAGGGAGGGGATTACATGCCGGAGGTACGGATTGGGAGTGAGATAAAAACATATCCGCAGGGAACCGCCTACGCGGAGATTGCGGAGGAATATCAGAAGAATTACGAGAATGATATTCTTCTGGTCTCGGTAAATGGACGGCTGCGGGAGCTGCATAAAACACTGCAGAAGGACTGCCAGATGGAATTTATCACAGCGGCAGATACGGCTGGCTATCTGGCATATCAGAGAAGTGCCGTCTTTCTGATGATGAAAGCCTTTCAGAATGTGGCAGGCAGGGAAAATGTGAAAAATATCACGGTCTGCTTTTCTGTTGAAAATGGCCTGTATGTGGAGGTGGAAGGCAGGGTAACACTCAGCCAGGAGCTCTTAGACCGTGTGAAAGCGGAGATGAAGCGCCTGTCTGAGCAGGATCTGCCGCTGCAGAAACGGAGTGAAAATACGGATGAGGCGATGGATCATTTCCAGGAGCAGGGCATGTATGACAAGGCGCGTTTGTTCAATTACCGGCGGGCGTCGCGGGTCAATGTTTACCGGCTTGGCGATTATGACGACTATTTCTACGGATATATGGTCATGAGCACCCGGTATCTCAAATATTTTGATTTACAGATGTACGAGGAAGGATTTATCCTGCGTCTGCCGAACAAGAAGCAGCCGAAGGCGATTCAGCCGTTCCATCCGCAGAAAAAATTGTTTGATGTCCAGCAGGAGGCAGAAAAGCTTGGTCACAAGCTCGGTGTATTTGACGTGGGAACACTCAACGATACGATCGCGCAGGGCCGCATGAACGACCTGATCCTGATGCAGGAGGCGCTGCAGGAAAAGAAGATCGGAGATATCGCGGAGCAGATTCATGAGAGCGGACGCAAGCTGGTTATGATTGCGGGACCGTCCTCTTCGGGGAAAACGACATTTTCGCACCGTCTGTCGATTCAGCTCGGTGCGCTGGGATTGAAACCGCATCCGATCGCGGTGGACAATTATTTTGTCAACCGTGTGGACAGTCCGCGGGATGAGAACGGAAATTACGATTATGAGGCGTTAAACTGCATCGATGTGAAACAGTTTAATGAAGATATGGAAGCACTTCTGGCGGGAAAACGCGTGGAGCTGCCGGTTTACAACTTTGTCAAGGGCGAGCGCGAATATAAGGGCGATTTTCTGCAGCTTGGGGCGGAGGATATTTTGGTCATCGAGGGAATTCACTGTTTGAATGATGATTTGTCGTATTCACTGCCGCGTGATAAGAAATTTAAGATTTATATCAGTGCGCTGACCCAGTTAAATATCGACGATCACAACCGCGTTCCGACGACGGACGGACGTCTGATCCGGCGGATGGTCCGCGATGCGAGAACGCGCGGAGCGTCGGCACAGGACACGATCCGGATGTGGGATTCCGTACGCCGGGGCGAGGAGCGGAATATTTTCCCGTATCAGGAAGAGGCGGATGCGATGTTCAACTCTGCGTTTTTATATGAGCTTTCGGTGCTCAAACAGTATGCGGAGCCGATCTTATATAGTGTTCCGCGTGATTCGGCGGAGTACAACGAGGCGAAGCGGCTGCTCAAATTTCTCGATTATTTTCTGGGTGTCAGCAGCGAACAGGTGCCGCACAATTCGATTGTGCGCGAATTTATCGGCGGAAGCTGTTTTAAAGTATGATTGACTGGACAAATGCCTGAAAATATGGTAGAGTTAGGATGTTTTGAGTAAGACAGATGGTCGCGGCTGCAGAACCGAAAGGCTGCAGGTGAGGAAAGTCCGGGCTTCACAGGGCAGGATGCCAGATAACGTCTGGTGGAGGCGACTCCAAGGACAGTGCAACAGAAATGTACCGCCCGGTTTACCGGGTAAGGGTGGAAGGGCAGTGTAAGAGACTACCGCCCGGCTGGTAACAGCCGGGGCACATGTAAACCCCATCCGAAGCAAGACCGAACAGAGAGCGCAAGGCGGCCCGTCTGCTCTCGGGTAGGTCGCTTGAGCCTGCTGGCGACAGCAGGACTAGATAGATGACCATTCAACGACATAACCCGGCTTACCGTTTTGCTCAAATCATTTAAGAGGGCTGTTGCCGAATGCAGATACCAAAGAGCATCTTTATCCGGCAGCGGCTCTTTTTTCTATATTGCATACAAAAGAAAAGGGGGAAATTTTATGTTAGAAGGATTTGCATCACTCGTTGGTGTGATCAGCAATGTTATGTACAGCTATCTGTTGATTATCATGCTGCTGGCGGTCGGACTGTATTTCACACTCCGAAGCCGTTTCGTACAGCTCCGTCTGCTTCCGGAATCAATCCGGGTAGTCGGAGAAAAGACAGACAGCAACTCCGTATCCGCATTTCAGGCGCTGATGGTATCGACGGCGAGCCGCGTCGGCACAGGCAATATCGTAGGTGTAGCCAATGCGATCGCGATCGGCGGTTACGGCGCGGTGTTCTGGATGTGGCTGATCGCGATTGTGGGCGGCGCATCGGCTTTTGTTGAGAGCACGCTGGCACAGATTTATAAGAAGCGCGACGCATCCGGCGGAAGCTACGGAGGTCCGTCTTATTATATCGAGGCGGCGCTGAAGAGCCGTGCGCTGGGCGTTGTCTTCGCGATTGCCCTGATTGCTACTTATGCTGGCGGTTTTAATATGCTGGCGTCCTTTAACCTAATTGACAGCATGTCGAATTACGGCTTTTACCATCAATTTATGATGGGGGACAGGAGCCTGGTTCCGATGATCGGCGGCGCCATTCTGGCGATTCTGGTCGGCATCTGTATCATAGGCGGCGGAAAACAGATTGTCCGCATTACCGGCGTGCTGGTTCCGTTTATGGGCGTTTTCTACATCCTGATGGCGATTGCGGTCATGATCTTAAACATCGGAAGACTCCCGGAGGTATTTGTCAATATCTTCTCCAATGCCTTTGATTTCAAGGCGATCTTCGGCGGATTTGCAGGTTCTGCCATGATGCAGGGAATTAAGAGAGGTCTGTATTCCAACGAGGCGGGTGTCGGTTCTGCACCGAACGCGGCGGCAGCAGCCGATGTCAGCCATCCGGTTAAGCAGGGACTGGTACAGATGCTTTCTGTTTTCATCGATACGATCCTCATCTGTACGGCAACTGCGATGATGTGTCTCTGCACCGGCATCGTTCCGTCGGAAGAGCTGAAAGGCGCTCCGTTTGTACAGGAATCGCTGGGAACAATATTTGGTGTGATTGGACCGTACTTCATCACATTTGCACTTCTTCTCTTTGCATTCACGACGCTGCTCGGCAACCTGTTCTACTGTGAAGGATGTCTCAACTACATCGCAGGCCGCACGCTGAAAAATAAAGAAATGAATGTGTTCCGCCTGTTTGCGGTGGTAGTTGTTTTCATCGGCGCACAGCTCCAGTTCGGTCTGGTATGGGATCTCGCGGATGTCCTCATGGGTATCATGGCGATCATCAACCTGCCGGTTATCGTGATTCTGGGAAATACAGCGCTCAAATGTCTGGATGATTACCTGGTGCAGAAAAAGGAAGGCAAGAATCCGTGCTTCAAGGCTGAGAGTATCGGGCTGGAAGGTAAGACAGAGTTCTGGAATTAAGATGTTCAAGGGTAGGCACTTTTGGAATCTATAATCTGGAAAATAATAAAAAGCCATGAAATCGCTTATGATCTGTAAATCTACAGAAAAGTCGTTCATGGCTTTTTTGATATTCATTTGATATATTCAGGAGAATTTACAGCGAATACTTCTCATCACAGTACTGGCAGCGGTATACCTCTTTTTCCTCATCCGCGAGATAGAAGATATGCGGAAGCTCCTGCTCGATCGAGGTAATGCAGCGCGGGTTCTTGCAGTGGATGACATTCGTGATTTTTTTCGGCATCTTGACATTTTTTTTCTCTACGATTTTTCCATCCTTGATGATGTTGATCGTGATACGGTGATCGATGTAGCCGAGCACATCAACATTTACCAGATCAAGGCTGCCGTCGATCTTGATGATGTCCTTGCGTCCCATCTTGCTGCTGCGCGCATTTTTGATAATAGCCACCTGGCAGTCCAGCTTGTCCAGCCCCAGTTTAAAGTAAATATCCATACTGCGTCCTGCCTGGATGTGGTCCAGAACAAAACCTTCTTTTAATCCGCTGATATTTAACATGGTTTTTCCACCTCCAGTAAAGTCATGATCAGAGCCATACGGACGTATACGCCGTACTGAACCTGTTTGAAGTAAGCGGCACGCGGGTCGTTGTCCACCTCAACGGAAATCTCATTGACACGCGGAAGCGGATGGAGCACAAACATATCATCACGGGCAAGCTCCATCTTCTTTTTGTCGAGAATGTAGCAGTCTTTCATACGGATGTAATCTTCCTCGTTGAAGAAACGCTCTCTCTGGACACGTGTCATGTAGAGAATATCAAGCTCCGGCATCGCCTCATCCAGGTTTTCAACCTCTTTGTACTCGATTCCCTTTGCATTCAGTGTATCCTCAATGATATAATCCGGGACGCGCAGTTCCGGCGGGGAAATGAGGACGAAACGGATGCCTGTGTAGCGGGACAGCGCATTGATTAAGGAGTGAACCGTGCGTCCGAATTTCAAATCGCCGCACAGACCGACTGTTAAATTGTTCAGGCGTCCTTTTAAAGAACGGATCGTCATCAGATCGGTCAAGGTCTGCGTCGGATGCTGGTGACCGCCGTCGCCGGCATTGATAACCGGGATGGAAGAGTGTAGGGAAGCAACCATCGGCGCACCTTCCTTCGGATGGCGCATCGCGCAGATATCTGCGAAGCAGGAGATAACGCGGATGGTATCTGCCACACTCTCGCCCTTGGAAGCAGAGCTTGAATCGGCAGAAGCAAAGCCAAGAACCCGTCCCCCTAAGTTCAGCATAGCAGCCTCAAAACTTAAGCGTGTACGGGTGCTTGGCTCATAAAACAGAGTCGCGATTTTCTTTCCGTCGCAGACGTGTGCATATTTGGCTGGATTGGCTTCGATATCGGAAGCGAGATCCAGAAGCTGGTCGATCTCCTCAACGGAAAAATCCAGTGGATTCAGCAAATGTCTCATTTGATTCTCCTTCTCTATTCGTATTAGCATATTTTTCCCAACTATTATAAAACATTTCCAGATGGATTGCTATAGCTTTTAATGATCTGTGATATAAAAAATATGAATAGGGGGGATAGAAAATATGGACAATGTGATGACGGCTGGAAGATTACCTGCGATGAAATAGGAAATAAAAATGACTTTCTAGGGCAAAATGGATTAGCGTAAGGAACGGTCAGACAGGGAGAAAAAGCTGGTAAGAAGTAACTGTTCACAGGTAGGAATTTTCTGAACTGAAAATTCCGTACGATACAGTTCTGGCAGCAGATTTTGCCGATTTGGAATGCGCAGCATCGGCAAAATCCCGTTGCTGGGCACACGTGTGTGAACAGTAACGGTAAGAAAAGCGTAAGGAACATTAAGAAAAATAAGGTAGGAGAATTGAAACAAATCCGGTATAATGTAGAAAGAAGAACTGGAATTGCAATGGTTGAAACTTGTATAAATCCAGGTTGTCAGGAATGGATTTCGATGGAATATTCAGGAGCATGAAATAAGTTAGAAAATGGAGAAGGCTGATGGAAGAGCGGAAAGTGCCGGGGAAGAATGAATTCCGGAAACGGGAACCTGTCATACAGGTAAAAAATCTATATAAAGTCTACCGCGTCGGCGAGACGAAGGTATACGCGCTGAACGGCGTTGATTTTACGATGTACCGTGGCGAATTCTGTGCGATTGTAGGTACCTCCGGTTCGGGTAAATCTACCTTATTGAATATGCTGGCGGGGCTGGAGAAGCCGACGAAGGGCGAGATTGTCATAGCCGGACAGCACATAGAAAAATTAAACGAGAACCAGCTGGTGGCATTCCGCCGGGAGCGGGTCGGATTTATCTTCCAGTCATATAACCTGCTCGCTACGATGAATGCGGTTGAAAATGTAGCGCTTCCGCTGTCCTTCCGCGGTGTGCCGCGCGTCAGGCGCCGGGAGATGGCGGAAAAATATCTGAAAATGGTCGGACTGGAAAAAGTCGGCGATCATATGCCGAACCAGATGTCCGGCGGGCAGCAGCAGCGTGTCGGCATCGCACGGGCGCTGGTGGTACATCCAGAGATCATTTTTGCAGACGAGCCGACTGGAAATCTGGATTCGCACACGACGATGGATGTGCTGAAACTGATGCAGCGGATCGTCCGGGAACAGAACCAGACGCTGGTTATGGTCACGCATGATAACCATCTGGCGGCGTATGCGGACCGGATCTTCCATATTATCGATGGTAAGATTGTGAAGATAGAGGAGAATCGGCAAATGGGTAAGGAAGATGGGAAAATAGAAGGCTAAAACACAGGAATGCTGACGATAGAATGAGAAATTGATAAAAGCAGCATTTAATGTGAGAGGATATGGAGGTATGAAAAATGAGAGGTATGAGAAAGTGGAAGAGATGGGCGGTGTTTTTGCTGCTTTTTGCGGTGCTGGCGGTGGGAGGAAGCCGGACGGCGCAGGCGGAAATGCTGGATATGACAAAATATAACGATGATTTAATTACCGTCAGTAAAGTGCCGCACGGAAAGGCCGGAAATAAAATTTCGATTAAGATGACGGTTCATAATAATGGCAGCAAAGGAGATAATTATTTAAGAACAATTCGTTTAGCCAATGCGGATCAATACGATCAATTTTATACATATGATGATGACGATGATGATGACAGTGATTCGGATTCCAATATTTCATGGTCTGGAAAACATTTTCCATTTGAAGCTGATTCAAATACGTTTAAAGAAAAAAGAATTGATGTAAAGCCAGGTTCGTCTAAAAGTGTAACATTGACGTATAAACTGCGCCGGGATTTGGCAGCAGGATATTATCAGGCGTTTTTCTATATTGATGACAGCCTAAAAGTCGGCATCAACATCTGGGTATCCGCCTACGATGGTTCCTCCACCGAGGAAGACGACAACACGAAGCTGGACTACGATTTTTCCATCGGTGATAACCAGCAGACGCCGTATGCGGGGTACAATCAGGTCATGGATTTTGGCGTGAACCTGACCAATACGGGACTTAAAAAGGTTTACGATGTCCGCGTGGATATGCAGCTTGACGCAGATATTACGAAATTCCCGTTTGATATCAATGAGGGCAACTATAACCGTAAAATGGGGGATATGGAATCAGGGCAGATGGTGACGGTTCCGTACAGCATGATGGTGCGTGAGGACGTAAAATCGGGCTTTTTCCCGATTCACTATCTGGTTACATACCGCGAAGAAGAGGGCGGCGAGTTTTCGGAGCCGGTGGACAAGGTGTTTTACGTGCGCGTCAAGGGAAAAGATGACGATGAGCTGTCGGCGGATGCGGGCGAGCAGGATCGAACCAAGGCGCGTATCATTGTGGACAGCTTCGAGACGCTCCCGGCAGAGATCTATGCCGGACAGCCGTTTGAACTGCGTGTGCGGATGAAGAATGCGTCTTCGGATGTGGCAGCTTCCAATATTATGTTTACATTTGCTTCGGAAGAAGTTGAAAATACGCCGATCTTTACATCCGAGAGCGGTTCCACCTCCGTAGTTGTCAATAACATGGCGCCGGGGGCGACGGCGGATCTCTCGATGGTGTTCAAGGCGGCGCCGACGGCGGAACAGAAATCATACCGCATGACGATTCAGGAGCAGTACGACAGCCCGGAGTTTAAAAATGCCAAGGAAGAGGTCAAGATTGCACTTCCGGTCAAGCAGGAGCCGCGTCTGAACACCAGTACGATCGATGTGATGCCGGATGCGATCGAGGTTGGTTCTGAGACGAATGTCATGTTTGGCATCAACAACACCGGAAAAGTAATTCTTTACAATGTTATGGCGCGTTTTGAGGCAGATTCTATCCAACCAGCTGACTCTTACGTGGGAAATATCAAGCCGGGCGAAACCGGCAATGTCGATACGATGCTGACCGCGATTGCGCCGACAACCGATGATGGAAAAGTGAAGATTATCATTTCCTATGAGGATGAAAATGGAGTCGTTTCAGAGACTGAAAAAGAAATGCTTCTGAACGTGAGTGAGGCGTTTTCCGATGACGGGATGGACGGCATGGATGGAATGGACAACAGCATGGATGCAGATGCCGATGCGGCGCAAGCGGGCGGCGCTGGGCGGATCGCTCCGATGCTTGTGATCGCTGCGCTGGTGGGCGCAGGTGTCGGTGTAGTTGTCTGGAAGAGGAAAAAGAAGAAAATAGCAGGAGAAAAGGCGCTTGAAGACGAATTAGAAGAGGAACTGGATAATGAGCTGGGCGAGCCGGAAATGACGACAGCAGATGTATCGGAAGACGAAACAAAGGACGTTGAAAAAGAACAAAACGATCATCTGAAAAGAAAGAAAAAATAGAAAGGACCGGTGAAAATGAGATTCAGTGATCTGCTGACGATGAGCGTCAACAACCTGTTTCGCAGAAAGCTCCGTACCTTTCTGACGGTTCTGGGAGTCGTGATTGGTACGGCATCGATCGTTGTCATGGTTTCCATCGGAATAGGACTGAAAGAATTTACCATCAAACAGTATTCTTCCTATGGAAGCCTGACCGCGATTCAGGTGTATAATTATAACAATGGAAATTCCAGTGACAAGAAAAATCCGGAAGACAGCTTCATGACGGATGAGACGATGAAGACGTTTGAAAAGATTCCGCATGTGACAAGTGCTTATCCGGATCTGAACCTGAATGTGATTATGCGTCAGGGTGTCTACGAGGGAAATGTGCAGCTGCATGGGATCCCCTTGGGAGCAATGAAGAATATCAAGCTGGGGGAAGGAAGTCTGCCGACTGCCGAAACGAAGGATATGGAGATGGTGGTCGGAAACATGGTCGCGCAGAATTTCAGCAACGCTAAGACGGGAAAAGGCTATTGGGACACCGGAGAGATGCCGGATATCGATTTTATCAATAAGCCGATGTTCACGATCTTTGACACGGATGCCTACTATCAGTCTAAGAGCAATTCCGGCGGTGATGACGGCAGCCAGAAGGTGGCGGCTCCGAAGAAATATATGCTGAAAACCGCCGGTCTGGTCGCAGGCGGACCGGATGAGTGGAGTGATTATAGCTACGGCGTCTACGTTGATCTGGATAAGCTCAAGACACAGCTAAAACAGATGTTCAAGAAAAAGCCGATTCCGGGTCAGCCGACCAATAAAAAAGGAAAACCGTACAATTATTTTGTATATGAGGAAGCGACGGTCAATGTGGACGATATGGATCATGTAATAGAGGTACAGAAAGCCATCAGCAACATGGGCTACGAGGCAAACAGCCAGATGGAGTGGCTGGAACAGTCCAAGCAGCAGTCTAATATGATTCAGGCAGCCCTCGGCGGCATCGGCGCCGTCTCCCTCCTGGTTGCTGCGATTGGCATCGCCAACACGATGATGATGTCCATCTATGAGCGGACGAAAGAGATTGGCGTGCTGAAAGTGCTGGGATGTTCCCTTGCAACCATCCGAAATATGTTTCTGATTGAGGCAGGTTTTATCGGTTTCATGGGAGGACTCATCGGACTGACGCTGAGTTTTATGGTTTCCGTGCTGATTAACCAGTTTCTGGCAGCGACTTTTTTATATGGAATGGATGGAAAACTGTCCGTGATCCCGATCTGGCTGGCAGTTCCGTCGGTGGGATTTGCCGTCATCATCGGCATGGCAGCCGGATTCTTCCCGGCGATGCGCGCAATGAAGCTGAGTCCGTTGGCGGCGATACGGAATGAGTGATACGTTTGCTTATGCGATAAAATAGGCAGATGCCAGTTTTCCTCCTTGCAAATCCCCCCAACTTGTTATATACTTAAATATACTATGTTATTATAGTAATGAAAGAACGAAAAAAGGAAGGAATTACCGATGACACTGTTAGAAAATTGGCGCAATCTGGCATATGGTGACGGGCTGGATGATAAAAAGAAAGAGGAACTCTGGTCTGGATATTTTACGATTGAGAAAGGCATTTACGAGCAGATTCTTGCAAACCCGACTGAGGTTGTAGAAGGTACCGTTAAGGAACTGGCTGAGAAGTATGATACCGAAGTTATGATCATGACCGGTTTCCTGGATGGAATCAATGAGAGCTTAAAGGGCTATGAGAACCCGATCGAGACCATGGACGAGGATACCAAGGTTAAGATTGAGATCGATCCGGAAAAGTTATATTACAACATGGTAGAGGCAAAGGCTACCTGGCTGTATGAGCTTCCGCAGTGGGATGCAATCCTGACTGAGGAGAGAAGAACAGAGCTGTACCGCGAGCAGAAGGCATCTGGCACAGTCCGCAATACACATAAGATTTACCCGAACGATCCGTGTCCATGCGGAAGCGGTAAGAAATATAAGAAGTGCTGCGGAAAGAATAAATAATAGATTTATGAATCAGAGAAGCACATCCGGAACACAGAGAGAACCGGATGTGCTTTTTTTTATGGAAATATAGGACGTGCTCTTGTATAATAGATATAGAGAAAAGACAGCAGACGAATGATGGCAGGAGGCATGATAAAAGAATGGCAGGTACAAAGCAGTGGAGGGCGGCAGATGGGAGACTGCAGCCGGGATTTCAGACAGCAGGTTTTACATTGAAACAGGTGGGAAAACTGCAGGCGCTGGGAGCGCAGACACTGTATTTTGAACATGAGAAAAGCGGGGCGTCCCTGTTTTATATCAGAAATAAAGATACAAACCGGGGATTCTCGATTTCCTATCGGACACCGCATCTGGATGAGACGGACACGAATCATGTGTTTGAGCATTCGGTACTTGCTTCCTCTGATAAATATCCGAGTAAGGATATTTTTTTTGATCTTTGCAGCAAGACATACCACACATTTGTAAATGCATTTACCTATATACCATTTACGGCATATCCGGTGTGCAGCCAGAGCGAGGAACAGCTGCTTAAGATGGCAGATGTGTATTTAAGCTGCATGAAAGCGCCGGGAATCCGGCGGGAACGCCGCTTTTTTGACCGTGAAGCGGTCCGCTATGAGCTGCGCGACCGCGAAAGCCCGATTACGCTGGCAGGAACGGTGTACAGCGAGGATTTCGGCATGCTGAATGATACAGATAATGAGGCACTGCGGAATGTTTTGCGGGCGCTGTATCCGGGGGAGACGGCGGCAAATGCGAATGGACAGGCGCACCGTTTTTATAAGGATCTGACGTATGAACATACGATGGAGATGTATGATCGATTTTATCGGTTCGATAATGCTCTGATTTTGTTGTATGGGGATCTGGACTGGAAACGGTTTCTGGCATTCCTGGATAAAGAGTATCTGTGTGATGCAAAGAAAAGCTATGGAAAAGAAGACGGATGGAGTTTCCAGTCAGGCAGCGGGCGACAGGAAAAACAGGAAATGCAGAATATAGGGATGAGTGCGTTTTACAGCCCCGAGCCAGATGGTTTGGAAAATGGGGGAGAATCATTCTTCCGTCAGGCAACCGTTCCCAGTCCTGCTTACCGGGGAGACGCATCGGAGAATGCGGCGGTGGTATCGTATGCGATGGATCTGAGCGGCATTTCATGGGAAAAGCTGATCCAGTACAGCATCATTGCGGGAATGATGAATGTGGATGGATCGGTTTTCAGGGAAAAGCTGCGGACGGCGGGCATCCATTGTGATGCGAGTGCATCGGTGATGATGGAGGCAGAAAAGCCATTTTTTGTTTTCGAAATGACAGACAGCAGTCCGAAGGATGCAGAACGGTTCCGGCAGGTGTCGGATGAGACATTATGCGAGATGCAGGAGCGCGGGATCGACCCGTCAGTGGTGGAGACGGCGCTCAAGGCGCGGGCGATACATGATTATACGGCAGGCGAAGATACGGATGTATTTGCGGATTCGATCGTGCCGGAAGTCAGCCTGAAATGGGCATTGACGGGCGATGCGGATGTGTATGCGGATGAGGCGGCAGCCTATGATTCTCTGGATGCAGGGACGGCACAGGCGGAGATTCGCCGGTTTGCGGCAGAGCTTGGCGCGGCGAAGCGGCGGGTTCTTGTCACGACGATTCCGACGCCGGGGATGGCAGAGGCGATGGAGCAGGAGCGTGACGCGTATCTGGCGCAGATGAAGGCGGAGATGAGCGAGGCAGAGCTGGATGCGCTGATTGCGAAGACCCTGGATTTTGATGCGTGGAATGCGTCGGAGTGTTCGAATGCGGATTTTATGATCCGGGTCGATGAGCTTCCGCCGCCGGAAGAGACGCCGGAATATCAGATATATGAGATAAATGGGATTTCGGTCTATGAATCGCCGTCGGATCTGGAAGCGATCAGCTATAACCGTTTATACCTGGATTTGAGCGGCGTGCCGGAAGAGGACCGTTTTTACATTCCTTTATATACAATGTTTGTTTCAGAGCTTGAAAATGCCCGGTATGGCAGAATGGAAAAGGAAAATCAGATTGAGCGCTATCTGCATGATTTTTCCATGAATGAGGGACATCCGGAGGTTCGGGCGGGACGAAACAGCCATCCGACGCTGGCGGTCAGCTGGTACGGGATGGCGGAAGATTATGAAGAGAGCCTGTATGTCCTGTTGGAACTCTTATCACATCCACTCTGGAGAGATAAGAATGCGGTTCTCCAGGCACTGGATGAGACGATTCCGTCCTGTGATGAGTCGCGCAGTGATGCGTATTCGCTGGCGGTGCGTCTGGCGGCATCTGGCTATAGCATCAATACGCGGTATCAGGAATATGTCGGCGGACAGGCGTTTTATGAGTTTTTGAAAAAACTGCGCGGGCGACTGGAACAGGAGGATGCAGCGATCTTCCAGCTGGCAGAGAAGATGGAGGAGGTGCGCGACCGCATCCTACATGGAACAGCGGTGACGATCCTTCATGTTGCACCGAGGGAAAATCTGGAATGGATGCGGAATTGTGCGGGGCGGATTCTGGGAAATCTGCGGGGAGAACAGATGCCAGACCATGAGAATAAAACGGAAAACAGAGGGGAAAATGCTGGGTATACTTTCCCGGTTCCGGCGCGCAGGGAGGCGGTAATTGTGGAGAGCTCCAGCCAGTATACCGTCTTTTCGGCAGAGCTGAGCGCTGTAGATGGATTTTCCGGGCGGATTCTTCCGTATGTAAATGCGCTGGATGACCGGTATTTTGTGCCGCAGCTCCGTTTTCAAGGCGGCGCATACAGCGCGTCGTTTGCATTTACGCCGACGATGGACCGGATCGTGGCGAGTACATACCGGGATCCGAAGGTTAGTGAGACGATCGAGGCGATCCGGGCGGCAGCGGGTGTATTGGAAAAACTGCAGCTTTCGGAGGCAGATCGGAATGGCTATATTTTAAGCAGTTACGGCAATGCGACGGCGCCGTGCGGATGCCTGGGACGGCGGATGGCAGCGATGCAGTATGCGTACAATGGCCTGGACATTGTACAGATCCGTCGTTGGACAGAGGAGATCCGTGAGACGACCGCAGAGGATCAGAAAGAGGCGGCGCGGATCATCCGGCGGCTTCTGGAAGAAGCGTGGATTGTGACGACTGGAAATCAGACGGCGATCGAGATGGATCGAGACTGCTTTGACCGGATCCGGGATTTCCGCAGTAAAATGGCTGAATAACTAGATCGATATTTATAGGGAGGTAGAGAGAATGCGTACAAAGCGATTGGGAGACATGCTTTTGGAGCTGGGACTGATCACAGAAGGGCAGCTTAAAGAGGCGCTTGACTATCAGGCGAAGGAGAAAGAACGTCTGGGAACAACGCTGGTCAAGCATCATTATATCACGGAAGGTCAGCTGATCGATGCGCTTCGCATGCAGCTGGGTATTGACTATATTGATTTGACGCGGGTCGATATCAGCCCGGAAATGTCGCGTTTTGTGCCGAAAAACCTGGCAAAGAAGATGACGATCGTACCGGTGCGTATTTCCAAAGACCAGCTCTATCTGGCAATGGCGGATCCGCTGAACTTCATGGCGATTGAGGAAGCACAGCATACTTCCAAAAAGAGAATTGTGCCGATGATCGCCTCTGAACCGGCAGTGAAGCGTGCGATCAATATTTTGTATGGCAACGAGGGCGCGGCAGAAGCGATGGCGCAGATGCAGGCAGAGACGGCAGCGGCACAAGAGGCGCGTCAGGGGCAGACGGCGGCAAGAGAAGGACAGGAAAATGTGACGCCGATGATCCGCCTGGTCAATTCGATTATTGAGCGCGCCATTTCGGAAAATGCTTCGGATATCCATTTTGAGCCGACGGAGGAGGAGATGGTCGTCAGGATGCGTATCGACGGGCAGCTTCATCGGATCATGACGATCCCGTCGGAACTCAAGGATTCGGTCATTTCGAGGCTTAAAATCATGTCCCAGCTCGATATCGTCGAAAAAAGAATTCCGCAGGATGGTCGTGCGGTGATGCATTTAAGAGGAAAAGATATTGATATGCGTATATCCACCCTTCCGACCCTGTATGGAGAAAAAGTGGTTATCCGTATTCTGAAACGAAATGAGGAGACGCTGAACCGCCGCGGTATCGGTATTCCGGCAGTGGAGGATGCAAAGATTGATACGCTTTTAGGGCTTACTTCCGGTGTTATCATGATTGTAGGACCGACTGGATCAGGTAAATCTTCGACGATGTATACGCTGATCCGCGAACTTCTTTCGGATCGGACCAACCTGATTACACTGGAGGATCCGGTGGAATACCATATCAAGGGCGCGACACAGGTGCAGATCAATGAAAAAGTGGGGCTGACCTTTGCATCGGGTCTGCGCTCAGTTCTGCGTCAGGATCCGGATATCATCTGCGTCGGCGAGATCCGTGACGGTGAGACGGCAGAGATCGCGATGCGTGCGGCAATGACGGGACATCTCGTTATCACCACGATTCATACGGAAGATGCGATCTCGGCGATTGACCGTCTGCGAGATATGGGCGTAGCGCCATACCTGATTGCGGCGGGACTGCGTGGCGTTATTTCCCAGCGTCTGCTGAGAAAAATCTGTCCGAACTGCAAGACCCAGATTCAGCCGCCGAAAAAAGCGCTTGAGATGGCAGGAATCTCGGAGAAGCCTGGAAAATTATACTGGCAGGGAGCCGGATGCGATCAGTGCTTCCATTCGGGATACCGGGGCAGAATCGGTGTGTTTGAGGTAATGCTGATTCAGGAGGAGCTGCGACGGTGCATTCTGGAAGGAGCTGACCGGACACGTTTCTTAGAAGCAGCCAGAAGAGCGAGCCAGTATGTTCCGATGCTGGAACACGCGCAGAAGCTGGTAGAAGAGGGTGTTTCGACGGTGGACGAGGTGATCCGGACGCTGCTGGCGCTGTAAATGGTGCAGAAAGAGAAGAGGAGACAGATGGTATGTATGGAATCGAGGAATTAATCGCGCTGGCAGCTGAAAAAAGGGCATCGGATGTGCATCTGATTGCAGGGCTGCCGCCAAAATGCAGAATTGACGGCAGAATCGAGACGCTGACGGATGGCGGGCTGACGCGTGAGGATTGTGAGGAATATGGACGCCAGCTGGCAGGCAATGCGGCAGATCAGATCGAGGCGATCGGACAGCTGGATTTTAGTGCTTCGTTTGCGGGACGGCGTCTCCGTGTGAATCTGTTCCGGCAGCAGGGCGCGCTCTCTGCGGCGATCCGTCTTCTGGGCAGTACGATTCCGAACCTGTCGGAGCTGGGGCTTCCGGAAGCAGTGAATCAGTTTTCAAGCTGGAATAAAGGCATTATTCTGGTAACCGGCGAGACGGGAAGCGGCAAGTCAACGACGCTGGCGGCAATTTTAAATGAGATCAACCAGAATCGTCCGCTCCATATGATTACGCTGGAAGACCCGATCGAGTATGTCTATGAACCGGCGCAGGCGATCATCAACCAGCGCGAGGTGGGCGTGGACGTAGAGAGCTATGATAAGGGGCTTTATGCGGCGCTCCGTGAGGACCCGGATGTCATTCTGATTGGAGAAATGCGTGATCCGGCGACGATCGAAACGGCGCTGATGGCGGCGGAGACGGGACATCTTGTTTTTTCCACTATTCATACCAATTCGGCAATCGACAGCATTGACCGGATTGTGGGTGTTTTTCCAGAGGATAAACAGCCGCAGATCCGGATGCAGCTCTCGATGACGCTGCGGGCGGTGCTGTCACAGCAGCTGGTGCCGAGGGCGGGTGGCCAGGGCAGGGCGGCAGCTTGTGAGCTTATGATGCTCACGCCGGCGATCCGGAATCTGATCCGCGATGGAAAAACACCGCAGATGCAGAGCTATCTGCTTTCTAGTGCAAAAGAGGGCTCTATTACGATGGATAATTTTCTGATCCGTATGGCGAAAGAGGGCGTGATCACACCGCAGACGGCAGTCGATGCGTCCCAGAACCCGCAGGAACTGAGAGAGAAACTGGCGGCGGTGCAGTATTAATAATATGGTAAAAACGGGTGAATGAATCCTGCGAGGAATGCAGATTACTAGAAAACATAAAAATGTATGTTTGTGTAAATACTGAGATTGTAGCGAAAGTTTGAACAGTATATTTTTGACAATGTTTTTATGTTTCAGGAGGAGTTATATGCAGGCAGGTAAATCAAGCATCCAGTTTGAGCATCCGCCCATCATCACATCGGCGGCATCGATCGTGGGGCAGACGGAAGGCGAGGGACCGCTGGCAAGTTTTTTTGACCGGGTGGAGCCGGATCCGACGTTTGGGAAAAAGTCGTGGGAGGAGGCGGAGAGTGAATTGCAGCGCCAGACGGTGCAGAAATGTCTGGATAAGGCGGGCAGACAGGCAGCGGATGTGAATTGCCTGTTTGCGGGAGACCTGTTGGGACAGATTGTGGCGACCTCGTTTGGTGTGGAGTCGTTTGATATCCCGTTTTTCGGGCTTTACGGTGCCTGCTCGACGATGGGGGAGGCGATGATTCTGGGGGCGATGGCAGCAGGGGCTGGCTATGCGGATCGGGTTCTGGCGCTGGCGTCGAGCCATTTTGCATCGGCAGAACGGCAGTTCCGGTTTCCGCTGGCGTATGGGAATCAGAGACCGCAGTCCACAACCTGGACGGTGACCGGGTGCGGGTGTGTGATGATCGAGGGAAATGAGAAAAATGAAGGGAAAGATGGGCGCAGAGCGAAAGAAAATGCGTCAGAATCACTGAAAAATGCTGGACAGGAAAAATTGCATCCCAAATTTCAACCTTGTATCCCAGCTGCCACCCCCGGAAAGATCGTCGATATGCAGATGCGCGATTCCATGAACATGGGGGCGGCAATGGCGGTGGCGGCGGTAGACACAATCTTGCAGAATTTCCGTGATTTTAACCGGAAACCATCTGACTATGATCGGATCATCACTGGCGATCTGGGAATGGTGGGGAAGGAAATCCTGCTTGATTTTATGCGCGAGGCAGGACAGGATATTTCCGGCATCCATATGGACTGCGGGATCGAAATGTTTGACCCGAAGACGCAGGATACCCATTCGGGCGGGAGCGGCTGCGGTTGCTCGGCGGCGGTGCTGTGCGGCTATATTCTTCCGAAAATACAGGCGGGTGAGTGGAAACGCGTCCTGTTTGTGCCGACCGGGGCGCTGCTGTCCCAGATCAGCTTTAATGAGGGGCAGAATGTGCCGGGGATTGCCCATGGAGTGGTGCTTGAGGGAAAAGAATCGTTCGGTGAATGATAGGTATTTGCAAGAAACTTTAGAGAGGGAGCAGAAAAATGGACTATATCAAAGCATTTGTGAGCGGCGGACTTCTCTGTGCCGCCGTGCAGATTCTGATGGATAAAACGAAACTCATGCCGGGGCGGATCATGGTACTTTTGGTGGTATGTGGCTCGATTCTCGGTGCGATCGGCTTGTACGAACCGTATGCCAAATGGGCGGGTTCCGGGGCAACAGTGCCGCTGCTGGGGTTTGGGAATACGCTTTGGAAGGGCGTGCGGGATGGAATTGACAAGGATGGGGTTCTGGGGCTGTTCACCGGCGGATTCACGGCGGGTGCGGCGGGGATTTCCGGGGCGTTGATCTTCGGCTATCTGTCGTCGCTGATTTGCAAACCCAAGATGAAGGATTAGAGAGAAGACGAAAGAAAAGTAAAAGAAAGCAAAAGAAAATCAGTTGAGAAAATTAAAAGCTGCTGTAAAAGAGGCATATGAATGTCACTTTTTACAGCAGCTTTTTGCAGATATATTATTTTGCTGTTAATGCTCCGGATTCGCCGGGACAATCGGAATATTATTTCCATTCCGTCCACTTCCCGCCATCGGGCGTGGAACCGCAGAGTGGATCGGAGCCGATAGATTATCTGAATCGGGGCTGTAGCCCGGAGCTGAGAAATCGGCGCTCTCAGAAGGATGGATGATCGTGGACGAACCATTGTGAATCTTGCACTCGCCCGGCATGGAGAAGCGGGAATCGTCCGTTTCTCCGCCGTCTTCCGGAACGACCATAACTGTCTTGGAAATCTGCTGGTTCGTCGGGCAGAAGGCAGTCGAGATGCCGCCGGAGGCGGAGCAGATCGTCACGCGGGTGTGGTGATCGCAGGTCTCGGCCGGAACCGTGCCCTTCGCGAAATATTCAGTGTAGACGGCCGTTCCGCGCGGGTCACTGCTGCAGACGCCGGAAACCGGAAGCTTGCCGGATTTGCGGCATACGTCAGCAGTTTCAATGCTGTCCGGAACCGTAAATCCGGGGTCGCTTAAGCTCTCATGGACACGTGTCATGATATTTCGCCAGATGCGCTTGTGGTAACTGGTACCGCCGTTTGAAACGGTGCCGCCTTTTAATGGCTGGTTATTGTCGCACCCGCCCCAGATACCGGCAGTGTAGTACGGCGTAAAGCCTACAAACCAGACGTCGACGTTGCTGGTGGTCGTACCGCTCTTTCCGGCGCAGCTCATATTGGGAATCGCCGCTGTCGTACCGGTCGATTTAACCCCGGAACCGGAACGCGTATACATTGTATTGCTCTGCATAACATCCTGCATCGCGCTGGTTAAAAGATAGGCGGTAGAGTCTTTGAGCGCCTGCCGCGTCTCCGGTTCATTGTCGATCAGTATCTTTCCGTTGCGATCCAGGATCTTAGTAAAGAAGACAGGCTTCGTGTAGGTGCCGCCGTTGGCGATCGCCGCAAATGCATTTGTCAGTTCCAGGTTGCTGACGCCCTTTGTCAGACCGCCGAGTGCTGTCGAGAGAGTCTGATCCTGGCTTACGAGGGAAGTGATTCCCAGCCGTTCGGCATATTCGACACCGAGCTGCGGCGTTACCGTGTCCGCCATGCAGCGCAGGGCGACGATGTTCATGGAATAGGTAATGCCGTCGCGGATCGTGTGATAGCCCTTGTAATCGCTGCCCCACCAGTTTCGGAACTCTTTTTCACCGGAAGAGTATGGCCCGTCATAGTAAACAGTTGATAGGGTCGCGCCGCAGGCATCCAATGCCGGGGCAAAGGAGGAAATGACCTTGAAGGTCGATCCTGGCTGCCGCAGGGAGTCGGTCGCACGGTTTAGGGTGCGGTTCGCCGTCTTTTGTCCGCGCCCGCCGTTGATTGCCTTGACATAGCCGGTGGACTGTTCGATCAGGACGAACGAGGTCTGCGGCTCTAAAATCATGGTAACTGATTCCCCTAGAACGGTGCTTCCGTCCTGCGTGAGGACGGTGCGGTACTCATCGATCGCCGCCTGGGCCTCTTCCTCGGAATTAAACAGCCCGTCAAAACCGCTTTGTCCCTTGACCTGCTGAATCCATGTTTTCAGAGTCTCCTGTGAATAATGCTGTGTTTTCCCGTCTGGATGGGTCAGGGAAAGGCGGTACTCAACCGAATAACGCGCCGCGTCGTAGTTCGCAGGATTGTTGACTTCCTCATCGACGATCGCCTGTATCTGCGGATCCTGCGGGGTGTAAATCTGCAGTCCGCCGCTGAACAGGAGGTTGGATGCCTGCGTGTCAGTGTATCCGAGCTGCTCTTTGAGTGCTTCAGTGACCTGGCTGATCAGCTCGTCCGTGTAATAGGAGTACGGTGTCTCATTTTCCTTGAGCGCCGTGTCGACATTCTGGATACGGGCGTAGACGTCGTCCGCCAGTGCTTCCTCCTGTTCTTCTTTTGTGATATACCCCTGCTCATACATTGCCTGCAAAATGACCTTGCGCCGGGCGGCATTTGCCTCCGCGCCGCTGATCGGATTCAGCTTTGCCGGATTCTGAGTGATACCGGCGATGACCGCACACTCAGAAAGGGTCAGATCGGAGACGTCCTTATTAAAATAGCGCAGCGCCGCTGCTTTGACACCAAGTGTATTGCTGCCAAGGTTGATTGTATTTAAATAGTTCGTTAAAATGACCTTCCGATCAACGTTTTTTGTCAGCTGCAGCGCCAGATATTGTTCCTGGATTTTTCGCTCGATTTTGGAACCCTTGCTTGTCTCCATACCGCCGTTGAAAACGGTATTTTTGATGAGCTGCTGGGTCAGGGTGCTGGCGCCGCCCTTATAATTATTTGTCAGGACGCCGACCACGGCGCGTGAAATGGAGCGCAGATCGATACCGCTGTGCTGCCAGAAACGCGAGTCCTCGATGGAGACGAACGCGTCAATTAGATCCTGAGGAAAATCCTCGTAGGATGCTTCGATTCGGTTCGAGTTGGAACCGACCAGCGTGTCAGTCACTTCCCCGGCGCTATTATATATAGTAGAAAAATATCCGCTTGGGGTGAAGCTGTCCGGGTTGAAGTCTGGCGAACTGTCCAGAATGCCTTTAAACATGCCGATAAAGGTGCTGGCACCCGTCACGCAGAGAAACAGAACAAGAACAAAGGCAGTCTTGAAGAAGGTCAGAAACAGCCGGTTGGCGTATTTCTTCTTCAGGAAATTGGCTGCCCGGATCCGTTTCTTGGTTGCTTTTACACCGTAATTCATGAGAACCTCCTTTGGGTTCGTAGTGGTTCATTCTATTAATAAATACAGTATTTCCAATTATATCAAAATTCATAGGATAAATAAATACTATTGTCATGAAGTTTTTTTTACGGTATCATAAAAGATAAGGTTTGTTAGTGGGCACGTATGCGTGAACAGTAACTAAGGTTTACAAGCGGTTAAAGAAGTGAAAAAACATCCGTTTTAAGGATGCGTAGTTCATAGATGGAGGAAAAGATGAAAGAGCGCTATAAAATCGTCTATCAGGGCGGCGAGGGCGAGATTGTGGAGAAGAAGTCCCGCTTTATCGCGGAGATCCGCCCGGTGGAATCGGAAGAAGAGGCGACGGCATTTATTGCGGAAGTCAAGAAGAAATATTGGGATGCGAGACATCATTGTTCGGCATTTACGATCGGAGAAAATAACGAGGTGGCGCGCTGCAGCGACGACGGCGAACCGGCGCAGACGGCGGGACGCCCGATGCTGGATGTGCTGCTGGGACGCGAGCTTCACAACGTCTGTGCGGTTGTGACCCGGTACTTTGGCGGGACACTTTTAGGAACTGGCGGACTGGTGCGGGCATACGGCGGCGCGCTCCAGGAAGGTCTTAAAAACTGTGTGGTTCTGGAAAAATGCCTGGCTCGTAAATGGAAGGTTGGGACAGACTACAGCGGGCTTGGAAAGGTGCAGTACATTTTGGCAGAAGCAGAGCTGCCGATTCTGGACAGCGAGTACGGCGAGGGTGTGGATCTGACGATCCTGGTGCCGTTTGACCAGGCGGGAGCAGCGGAGAAGAAGCTCATAGAGAGCACAAATGGAAGATGCCGGATCGAAAAACTGGATGAAGTTTATTTTGGCATGGATGACGGAAAAATCATTTTATTGTAAAAAAAGATTGAATAATGGATAAAAAAATGCTAAAATAACAAGCTGTATTATTTTGTGGGCGGATCCTTTGCCAAAGACGAAACGGCAGGATGCTTGTCTGTGACAGAAAATAATTATTAATTAGTACATGTAATGAATCATCATAAGAAAAGAGAGTAAGCAGATATGAAAATGAAACGGGAAGATGTCAGAAACGTTGCAATTATCGCTCACGTTGACCACGGTAAAACGACGCTGGTAGACCAGCTGCTTCGCCAGAGCGGTGTATTCCGTGCCAATCAGGAAGTAGTCGATCGCGTCATGGACTCTAATGATATTGAGCGTGAGAGAGGTATCACGATTCTGTCCAAAAATACGGCTGTTAATTACAACGGCACCAAGATCAACATTATCGATACACCAGGACATGCGGACTTCGGCGGCGAGGTAGAGCGTGTTCTTAAGATGGTAAACGGCGTTATCCTTCTGGTAGACGCATATGAGGGCGCGATGCCGCAGACCAAATTCGTTCTGCGTAAAGCACTGGAACTGGATCTGCCGGTTATCGTATGTATCAATAAGATTGACCGTCCGGAAGCACGTCCGGAGGAGGTTGTGGACGAGGTTCTCGAACTTCTGATGGATCTGGATGCATCCGACGAGCAGCTTGACTGTCCATTCTTATATGCATCTGCACGTTCTGGATATGCAAAGAAGAACCTGGACGATCCGAATGTGGATATGAAGCCACTGTTCCAGACCATTCTGGATTACATCCCGGCGCCGGAGGGAGATCCGGATGCAGAAACACAGGTTCTGATCAGCACGATTGATTACAACGAGTATGTAGGACGTATCGGCGTTGGTAAGATCGACAACGGCTACCTGAAAGTAAATCAGGACTGCGTCATCGTCAACCATCATGAGCCGGACAAGTTCCGCAAAGTTAAGATCGGTAAGCTCTATGAGTTTGAAGGTCTGAATAAAGTAGAAGTACAGGAAGCAAAGATCGGTTCGATCGTAGCGATTTCCGGTATCGCAGATATCCACATCGGTGATACCCTGTGCTCCCCGGAGAAACCGGAGGCAATTCCGTTCCAGAAGATTTCTGAGCCGACCATTTCCATGGATTTCATGGTAAACGACAGCCCGCTGGCAGGTCAGGAAGGTAAATTCATCACTTCCCGCCATATCCGCGAGCGCCTGATGCGGGAGCTGAATACCGACGTCAGCCTGCGTGTAGAGGAGACAGACTCCGCTGACTGCTTCAAGGTGTCCGGCCGTGGCGAGCTGCATCTGTCCGTCCTGATTGAGAATATGCGCCGCGAGGGCTTTGAGTTCGCAGTCAGCAAGGCGGAGGTACTCTACAAATATGACGAAAGAAACCGCAAATTAGAGCCGATGGAGATCGCTTACGTCGATGTACCGGATGACTTTACCGGTGCTGTTATCCAGAAGCTGACCAGCCGTAAAGGCGAGCTGCAGGGCATGAGCCCGATCGGCGGCGGATACACAAGACTGGAGTTCTCGATTCCGTCCAGAGGTCTCATCGGCTACCGCGGCGAGTTCATGACCGATACAAAGGGAAATGGTATCTTAAACACCAGCTTTGACGGCTATGCACCGTTCAAGGGCGAATTAAGTTACCGCAAACAGGGATCCCTGATTGCATTTGAGGCAGGCGAGTCCATCACCTACGGTCTGTTCAATGCCCAGGAGCGCGGAACCCTGTTCATCGGACCGGGCGTTAAAGTTTACTCCGGCATGATTGTCGGACAGAGCGCAAAACCGGAAGACATCGAGTTAAACGTCTGCAAAACCAAAAAGCTGACAAACACCCGTTCTTCCAGCGCCGATGAAGCCCTCCGCCTTGTTCCGCCGAAAATCATGAGCCTGGAGCAGTGCCTCGACTACATCGATACCGATGAACTTCTCGAGATCACCCCGACCAGCTTACGAATCCGTAAAAAGATTCTTGATCCGACTCTGAGAAAGAGAGCGATGATCAGCCGTAAAAATAGCTAAATAATCGTAAAGTGGGAGCAGCCGCGCAAGCCAGCTGCTCCTTTTCGTATATTCAAGCGAGAGATATCCAGGAAACGACGCGCCCCGCCGTTTCCGTCCCTCTGCCGATCCCATTCCCTCTGCCGATCCCATTCCCTCTGTCGATTCATGTCCCCCACCCTGTCGAAATTTCCCCCTCACTTCTTCTTCTAAAACGGTCATTCCCCTCATACATATATACAGTAAGAAGCAGGACTCCAAGAACCTGCCGTGAAAAACTGCAAAAAAGAAGAGGAGAGAGATACTATGTCGGAAAAAATGATTGAAAACAACAAGGTTAGCGTGATTGGTGAGGTCGTATCGGAATTTACATTCAGCCACGAAGTATTCGGGGAAGGATTTTATATCGCAGACCTGGCAGTCAGCCGTCTGAGCGATCAGGTGGACGTGATTCCACTCATGATTTCAGAACGGCTTCTGGATGTATCGAAAGACTACCGCGGAATGACGATGGAGGCGATCGGCCAGTTCCGTTCCTACAACCGTCATGAGGGCGCGAAAAACCGTCTGGTGCTGTCTGTGTTTGTCCGTGAGATTCATTTCCTGGAAGAATTTACGGATTACACCAAAACCAACCAGATTTTTCTGGAAGGCTATATCTGCAAGGAGCCAATCTACCGGAAAACACCGCTGGGACGCGAGATTGCCGATATGCTGCTGGCGGTCAACCGTCCGTATGGAAAATCCGATTACATACCGTGTATTGCGTGGGGTAGAAATGCCCGCTATGCGTCCGGATTTTGCGTGGGAAGCCACGTGTGCGTGTGGGGGCGCGTGCAGAGCCGTGAATATACGAAGAAACTGAGCGAGACAGAGTGCGAGAAACGTGTGGCATACGAGGTGTCGGTCAGCAAGCTGGAGTGCGTGGAAGAATAGGATAGGTTTAGGATGTTACAGCAAATTTTGAAGCCGGTTATGCAATCGATAGGACATGATAAATGGCTGGTTTTGCCATAGCTTGCCAAAACAGATAAAATATGCTAGAATAAGGCAGTTTACAGAATTCGTAAAACGATTATTGGATGGATAGAAATAAAACACACAGGCCTGTGTGTAAAAAGACATCAGGAAAGACAGTCTGTGCGCCAGCGCAGCGGGAGGCACAGAAAGAGGAGAGGGAAATGAAAAAGGGGAAAGTTCATATCATCTTCGGCACCGGGATGGGAAAAACAGCGATGGCACTGGGACGTGGTGTCAGTGCAGCCATGCACGGCCGGAAGGTAATTATGATACAATTCTTAAAGGGAGTGCTGAGTCATGAGACAGCAGATGGGTTAAAACAGCTGGAGCCGGCATTTAAAGTATTCCGATTTGAAAAACAGAATGAGTATTATGAAAATCTCTCTGAAGAAGGCAAAAAGGAAGAGCTCTGCAATATTCAGAACGGGTATAATTTTGCAAAAAAAGTACTCTGTACCGGCGAATGCGATATGCTGATTCTGGATGAATTTCTTGGGGTGTTAGATCAGAAACTGGTCGGAGACGATGCCCTGGAAACACTGCTGGCAGCGCGCGAGGAGAATGTCGATCTGATTCTGACCGGAAAAGTATGCCCGGCTGGGGCAGAGGAGCATGCAGACGAGGTGACGCGCCTGGAATGCCTGAAGCCGTCAAACGATCATGCGTGCATGAACGGTTGACAAGTATTCAAAGTAATGCTAAGATAGAAAAAACAAGTAGAGGTTGCGTTGATTATCAGTAAGCGGTCGGATGCGGCAGGTGCAGGAGAAGACAGCTGAAAGGATGATACGCCGAAGGGCTGCGGCGCCTGTATCTGCAGTTCCTGGGTGCAGGATGAAGAATTCTGTAACTGTCATCGACAGATGGGGAGCTACTGGGAGTTTGGATTTGAATTCATAGAGCTGGCCGTCGTGCCAGCTTTTTGTACGCTCAGGACCGACAGGCTGCAAACAAACATTCGTTTGAAGCGGGGACAGAAACGGACTCTGGAATAGAAACTCAGCCATCGTGCAAAAGAATAAGGAGGAAACAAAATGTCTATTTTTGAAGGAGCAGGCGTAGCGCTGGTAACGCCATTTCATGAGGATGGAAGCGTAAATTATGAGAAACTGGAGCAGATCGTAGAAGAACAGATCGCTGGCGGTACAGACTGTATTATCGCCTGCGGTACGACCGGCGAGGCGGCTACATTAAGCCATGAGGAGCACATCGAGGTGATCCGTTTCGTATGCCAGGTCGTAAATAAGAGAATCCCGGTTGTAGCAGGAACTGGTTCCAACTGCACAGAGACAGCGGTATATCTGTCTACCGAAGCGAAAAAGGCAGGCGCAGACGGACTTCTGCTCGTATCCCCGTATTACAATAAATCAACCCAGAAGGGTTTAAAGGTTCATTTCTCAGAGGTCGCAAAGGCAGTTGATCTTCCGATCCTTCTGTACAATGTACCGAGCCGTACCGGCGTCAATATCACCCCGGAGACGATCGTGGCACTGTGCAAGGAATATGAGAACATCGTCGGTGTCAAAGAAGCAAGCGGCAATTTCTCCGCGATCGCACAGATTGCAAGCCTGTCAGGCGGATCAGTTGATATTTACTCCGGCAACGACGACCAGACGGTTCCGATGATGGCACTGGGCGCAAAGGGCGTTATCTCCGTATTATCCAACGTGGCACCGCGTCAGGTACATGATATGTGCGCGGCATTCAAGGCTGGCGATGTAGCGAAGGCAAGACAGATGCAGATAGATGCAATTCCACTGATTGAGGCGCTGTTCTGCGAGGTAAACCCGATTCCGGTTAAGGAAGCGATGAACATGATGGGCGAGGAAGTGGGTCCGTTCCGTAAACCGTTAGTGGATATGGAACCGGCAAACCGCGATCGTCTGAGAAGAGAACTGGTAAATTACGGAATCAGCCTGAAAGAGTGATAAGAACCGTTAAAATTAGGATGAGATAGGGAAATGAGGTTTTAACAGATGGTACGAGCAATTATGCATGGCTGCAACGGCGCCATGGGACAGGTTATTTCCGGAATTGCAGCGAAGGACGAGGAGATCTCTATCGTTGCGGGTATTGATATGAGAACCGAGCAGAAAAATGATTATCCGGTTTTTGCGTCTCTGAACGAATGCAAGGTAGAAGCGGATGTTGTGATTGATTTTTCCAATGCAGCAGCTGTCGATGAACTTCTCGACTGGTGTGCAGAGAAGAAAATGCCGGTTGTTCTGTGTACGACAGGACTTTCCGAGGTACAGCTGGCAAAGGTAGAAGAGACGGCAGAGAAGACAGCTGTTCTTCGCTCTGCAAATATGTCTCTTGGTATCAATATGCTCTTAAAGCTTCTGAAAGAAGCAGCGCAGATTCTGGCTCCGGCTGGATTTGATATTGAGATTCTGGAGAAACACCACAATCAGAAGGTGGATGCTCCGAGCGGTACGGCGATTGCGCTGGCAGATTCGATCAACGAGGCGATGGGCAATACATACCATTACAAATACGATCGTTCCGCTACACGTGAGAAACGTGATGCGAAGGAGATTGGTATTCAGGCGATCCGCGGCGGCACAATCGTAGGCGAACACGATGTCATTTTCGCTGGTCAGGATGAGGTGATTACCTTTAATCATACAGCTTATTCCAAGGCGATTTTCGCAAAGGGTGCGGTACAGGCAGCCAAATTCCTGGCAGGAAAGCCGGAAGGACGGTATGATATGGCGGATGTGATCGGCTAAGAGATTTTATACAGATGTGAAAATGAAACCCCGGCTGTGAGTAAGTTTATCCACTCACAGCCGGGGTTTTCATTTCTGGAACCTTTCCCGCCCTTGTGTTTGTGGATGAAGGCTTCTGAAAATCAATTTGTCAAGGTTAGTGTATCATTTTTTTACATCTTGTGTAAAAAAATGACATCTTGTGCAGTGTGAATTGTAGAAAAATAAAACAAATGATAAGATGAATACAACAAGAAAAGCTTGAAACCGTGAAAAAGAAGAAAAACTCCAGAATTAAAAATAAAAAATACATGAAAGACAGCTTTTCGATTAATAAAAATACGAGGAGGTATGAGGATGAGAAAACGCAAATGGATGAAGGTGGGTGCCTGCGCACTCAGTGCCGTTTTGATCATGGGCTTGTATGCCGGACCGGCTTTTGCCGAATGGATAGGTACAGGAAGTGCAAGAGCCTACATCCTAAACGGACAGGTGCAGACAGGCTGGCAGCAGATCGATGGAAAATGGTATTACCTGAATGAACAGGGAGCACCGCAGATCGGCTGGGTAAAAGACGGGGACAAACAGTATTTCTGTACGGCGTCGGGAGAAATGGTCAGCGGTGTCGTATGGATCAATGGAAAAACCTATTATTTTGGCACACCGGACAGTGGAGAGATGGCAACGGGCGTTGTCAGTATCAACGGAATTCCTTATACGTTTGAAAACGATGGCACATCGTTCGGCGGCCGCAAGCCGAGACCAGCGAGAAGCTTTGAAGTAAAAGTGGCAGAAGACGGAACGATGACCATCTTAGAGACGACCAATGCCGATACACCGAAGCTGAATTCCAGAACATCCAAAGAACGCAGACATTCTGGAGGCGGTGGAAGTGAAACGCCAAGTGTGGTACCGAGTGATGCACCGGCGACGAAAGAACCGACCGAAAACCCGACGTCGACCGTGAAACCGACCCAGCCGGAAGAGACGGAAGGGGATACAACAACGGAGCCGCCGCAGCCAACAACGGAGCCGTCGCAGCCAACAACGGAGCCGTCGCAGCCAACAACGCAGCCAACAGATCCGTGATCAATCTGAAACTAAGAGTACGAAGTGAAAATAATCGGCCAAGTTCAGATTTGGGGCGATTACAATCATCTATAATTTAACCTTGTTTTTGCTCTCCTGCATATAGGATGATGGAAACAGATTCATATACTCTCGAGCTCTTTCCTGCGTATGTGCAGGGAGGAGCCCGGGAGTATATAAGTTAGAGCGATGAGAAAGAAACGGCGTGCCTGAGGGGAGTGCCACTGAAATGGAGCACTTAAAAAGTCGTTAAAGGAGGTGCCAGAATGAAATCAGCTTACTGTATCGCCATTACGGCGTGCCTGACTGTCATCTGGCTGTATGAGGAAAAGAAAAAGCGGGGGATGGCGGGAAAGCTTTGCTGGAAAGCAGCGGCCGGGTATCTGATTACGCGCTTTGTATTCTTTGCCATTTCTAATCAGGAGGTTCATGGCTTCCTGGAAGTCATGGCAATGGATCTGGTGACAGCCGGACTTTTATATATTTTGTCCGGGAAAAACGGAAGCCGGGAATCAGTGTGGGAATGCCTGTATCTTTATATCTGGAATCCGATCCCGGTATTATCTGTTCTTTCACAGGGAAAAAAGCGGATGCTTTTTATCTGGCTGGCGGTATTGATTCTTTTCGTGGGCAGTTCGTGGATAGAGCACTTCAGAGCGCGCCTTGGAATAGAAAGATTCAAAAAAATTGGAATTCTTCTCACGGTTGCGGGAACTGGCATACTCTGGGCGCGGGATATCACCGGAGAGCGCTTCGGACAGTGCAGTCCGGGAGATGAATTTTATCCGCTGATGCTGATGTTTTTTGCGGTACTGGGTGTGGGAACCTGTGTATATGGAATCGCTTCTTATGTTGGAATAATATATGAAAAATGTCAAATTCCTGAATCGAAAGTCGAGCTGGATGAAGCAAAAGCGACACGCTGCGTATCAAAACGAATGACGGGGAGTGAAAAAATAGATGCCGGGAAGAGCTTGGGAATAAAATCCTGTGAAAAGAACACAGAGTCGGAAAAGACCGGCGCGCCCTGGTCCGGCCGTGACTGGTGTATGGCAGCAGGATTGACAGTTCTCTTTGCTGTGATGGCATTTGTGAATCTTGGAAGCATGAAGGCACCGCAGACTGCGTATGAATTTGAAAAAAATGATAGCCACGGAAATGAGATGGTGCTTCGGTTTGATGGAAGTGTGACTATCTCAGAAGCGCAGGTTTATCTGGGTGGAAAGGAGAAGAGACATTTTGTATGCTCGGTTCCGAATGCCGAGGGAGATGGTTGGGATGCCATCGGGGAAGAGACAGAATTGTTATCTGTATACTGCTGGAATCCAGTGGAAATTCATTACCGCACTTACGAACTAGGGATCGTGTCGATGGATGAGAGTGCAGAGGTTCTGGAAATCGTTCTTCTGGATCCGGATGGAAATCCGATCCTTCCATCCAATGCAGATGATTATCCAGAGGCATTTGATGAGCAAGAATTGTTTCCGGCGGATACAACCTATGAATACCAAAGTATGTTTGATGAGGTTTACCATGCCAGAACGGCAAATGAGATAGTAGAAGGGCGTACAATTTATGAGACAACGCACCCACCGCTTGGAAAATGGTGGATGAGTCTGGGAATCCGCGTATTTGGAATGACACCGTTTGGATGGCGGTGTGTATGCGCTCTGTTTGGCATCCTGATGGTGCCGGTCAGCTATGCGTTTATGCAGAAAATCAGCCGGAGTACATGGATTGCCTCATTTGCAGCACTGTTGATAGTCTTTGATTTCATGCACTTTACATTGTCAAGAATCGGAACCATTGATGTGATAGTGGGATTTTTTATCCTGCTTACCTTTTATCTGATGTATCTGGTGCTGGATGACCTGAAAATGGGATGCAGCTGGAAAACGGTGTGTCTGATGATTTTAAATGGCATGGCAGCTGGAGCGGCGATGGCATCGAAGTGGACAGGGGTATATGCCTGCGCGGGGATTGCAGTCCTCTTTTTTACATTTTTGTTCCAGGAATATGGGACAGCTGCGGCACGGACCAGAAAGGGAATGTCTGGACAGGCGGCGATAAGTTACCTGGCGGGGCTGTCTGTCATCTGTATCGCTGCATACATTTTGATTCCGGCAGTGATTTACGTTGCATCCTATCTTTCTTATGGAAATGGTATGGGAAATGGAAATGTTTTCCAGACTATGTGGGAAAATCAGCAGCTTATGCTTCATTACCATGAGAAAACGGTGTTTGAACATCCATATGCCTCTGAATGGTATGAGTGGGCCTGGATTAAACGACCGCTTCTGGATGCATACACGTCGCTTAAGTCTGGTAAAATCAGTGTGGTTTCAACTTTTGGAAACCCGGTAATCTGGTGGTCGGCAATTCCGGCGCTATTTTATACTATATACCTGTGGCAGATTCGACAGGATAAAATAGCGGGATATCTGTGCATTTCCTATGCTTCTATGCTGTTTCCGTGGTTATTTATCCACAGAACCGTGTTTATCTATCAGTATTTTGCGTGCAGTATGATACAGATTTTAATGCTGGGAAATTGTCTGCATTTTTTCTGGGAAAGAGATCCGAAACGAACCAGGAAAGCAGCGTTGCTGTACCTTGCAGCAGTGATCGGCGCGTTCCTTCTTTTCTATCCGGTGCTGTCTGGATATCCGGTAAAACAGGAATTTGCCGAGCAGTGGCTGGAATGGCTGGAAGGTTGGGTGTTGTCATGAAAGAAAAAAAGAGAGACTGGGCGATCAGCGCTGGCTTTCTGGGGGTGCTTTTGACGGCTTATGTGATAAATTATAGATTTGGTTTTCTGGAAATTCTTGATTTTCATATCGAGAAAGTAAAGAAAGCATACCCAGCTTATTTTGGCACCTATGACCGGATGGGTGAATTGACTGCATGGTTGAATAAAATCGAAAATCTGTTCTGTATCGGACGGAATGGACAGCATCGCTACAATAACATGGATCATTCGATGATGATAGCATTTTGTGCAGTGGATCTCCTTCTGGCGGGAAGTGCGGATAAGGAGCATATCTGGAGTGTGAATACAGAAAAAGCGTATCATGAGAAAAAATAAACTGCCTAAAAACCACAACTTTCAGTTCGGAAAAGCCCTGCCTGTGAGCCGCATCATCTTTACAGATTTTTTTCTATTTGTTATAGTAAAAATGGAGAGGCACCTGCGGGAGGAATGCAGATGTCAGAGAAACATAGAAATGCACAAAAATCAATGCCGCAAAGCAGAAAGCTGTTTAAATATCAAAAACGGAAGATTCGCCGCTATCTGAAACGCGTCCGCTGGCGGAGGAAGCGGAGGCAGAGGTATTTTCTGTATGGACTTGCACTGGCTGTATCCATGTACCTGGCGAGTATATGGAAGATGCGGGAACGGATCTGGTCGATCCGAGAGATGGATGTGATCGAGTATGAGCTGCCGGAGGGGGAAAGAGCAGAGAATGGGGCGGAGGAAGCGTCAGCAGACCGGCAGGAGAAGAGAACAGTTGAACGGGAAAATGCCGGGGAAACATACGGAGCGACAGAAAAAACGGGAACTTCCACGAAAATCCGTCTGCATCTGAAGACCGGAGAGCTGGAAATCGTGCACGAACGGGTGGAATCAGAAGGAGAGTGACTGTTTGCGGCAGGAAAAACGTTTGGCCGGGCATGAAGGATGAATGGAAGAGCAAGAACGGTTACTGTGGCAAATGCCGTTACTGGGCATGTGTGCGTGAACAGTAACCAAGAATGAAAGAGCTGCAGCCGGAACAGCGAAAAGTGATTGATTTTGAAAAGTGCCTGTATTATAATTTGCAGGTAGGATATTGAGAAAATGTGTCGGTGACGCCTTCAAATGGCTGCGAAAGAGACTATTTTCCATACCCTGAAAAAAGAAAGCGAGGTAAATTAGCCATGTACGACAGATATGTAAGCCCTCTTTCCGAGCGCTATGCAAGCAAGGAGATGCAGTATATTTTTTCTCCGGACAAGAAGTTCCGCACCTGGAGAAGACTCTGGATTGCGCTGGCAGAGACGGAGAAGGAGCTTGGCCTTCCGATCACGCAGGAGCAGATCGATGAATTGAAAGCACATAAGGATGAAATCAATTTTGATGTTGCTAAAGAGCGTGAGAAACTGGTGCGCCACGATGTTATGTCCCATGTGTATGCGTACGGCGTACAGTGCCCGACAGCAAAAGGAATCATCCATCTGGGTGCAACTTCCTGCTACGTAGGAGACAACACCGATATCATCATTATGACAGAAGCCCTGAAGCTGGTACGTAAGAAACTGATCAGTGTTCTGGATGAGCTGGCTAAATTTGCTGATAAATATAAAGCACAGCCGACCCTGGCATTTACCCATTTCCAGCCGGCACAGCCGACCACCGTCGGTAAGCGTGCAACTCTGTGGATGATGGAGCTCAAGCAGGATCTGGATGATCTGGATTATGTGCTTGGATCCTTACGTCTCCTTGGCTCCAAGGGAACAACCGGTACACAGGCAAGCTTCCTGGAGCTCTTTGATGGGGATCATGCAAAGTGCCGCAAGGTAGATCAGATGATCGCGGAGAAGATGGGCTTTGATGGATGCTATCCGGTATCCGGACAGACCTATTCCCGTAAGCAGGATACACGTGTATTAAATGTTCTTGCCGGTATTGCACAGAGTGCCCATAAATTCTCCAACGATATCCGTCTTCTTCAGCATCTGAAAGAAGTAGAAGAGCCTTTCGAGAAGAATCAGATCGGTTCCTCCGCTATGGCATATAAGAGAAATCCTATGAGAAGCGAGCGTATGGCTTCCCTGGCTAACTATGTGATGGCAGACGTGATGAACCCGATGATGGTTGCATCTACCCAGTGGTTTGAGCGTACATTGGATGATTCTGCGAACAAGCGTCTGAGTGTTCCGGAAGGCTTCCTTGCAATTGATGGTATTCTGGATCTGTACCTGAATGTCGTTGACGGTCTGGTTGTATATCCGAAGGTTATCGAGAAACACATGATGGCAGAGCTTCCGTTCATGGCAACCGAGAATATCATGATGGATGCAGTAAAGGCAGGCGGTGACCGTCAGGAACTGCATGAGAAGATCCGTACTCTGTCGATGGAAGCTGGAAAGAATGTGAAAGAGAAAGGTCTGGATAACAACCTTCTCGAGCTGATTGCAGCGGATCCGGCGTTCAATCTGTCCTTAGATGACCTGAAAGCAGCGATGAAACCGGAGCGCTACACCGGCCGTGCAAAAGAGCAGGTAGATGAGTTCTTGGCAGAGGTAATCCAGCCGATTCTGGATGCAAATAAAGAAGATCTGGGCGTGAAAGCAGAGATTAATGTCTAAACAGGATTTACATGGAAGTGTGAATCTGGAGTATTACCGGGTATTTTGCAGCGTGTGCGAATGCGGCGGCATCACGGCGGCCGCAGAGGCACTCTGCATTTCCCAGCCGGCGGTCAGCCAGGCGGTCCGACAACTGGAGACCGCGCTTGGCTGCCGCCTTTTTTTGCGGACATCGCGCGGCGTGAAGCTGACGAGCGAGGGAGAATTGCTTCTGTCGTATGTCAGACGGGGAATTGATGCGATACAGGACGGGGAGACGATGCTGCGGCGCATGAAGGACCTGGAAACGGGCGAGATCCGCATTGGCGCGAGCGATATGACACTCCAGTTTTATCTGCTTCCATATTTGGAACAATTTCATGAGCAGTATCCGAATATCAAGGTGACGGTTTCAAACGGTCCGACGCCCGAGACCCTTGAAGCACTCTATCAGGGACACATTGATTTCGGTATTGTCAGCACACCTTTTGAGACCAAGCAGGCGGTAAAGAGTTTTCCAGTTCAGGAGATCCGCAATGTGTTTATAGCCGGACCCAAATACGCAGCCCAGTTAAAGGGCAGAAAACTTTCATATAAAGAGCTGTTGAACTGCCCCTGCATCTTCCTGGAGCGCAATACCAGTACGCGCCGCTTTATGGATGAGTTTCTGGCAAAGCGCGGGGTTCGGCTGGAGCCGGAGTTTGAACTGGCCACCAGTGAGATGATTGTCCAGTTTGTTAAGCGGAATCTGGGAATCGGCTGTCTTATGTCGGATTTTGCATCGGAGGCTCTTGGAAATGGGGATGTTTTTGCGTTGGAATTTGACGAAGAGATGCCATCCCGTGAGTTTTGTCTGGTGGCAGCTGAGAAAGCCTGGATGTCCCCAGCGGCTGTGAAGCTTTTTAAGCAGCTGGCGAAGGTAACCACATGAGAAAAATAGGAGCTGCAAAGTAGAGGTTTTTCAAATCACATTGCCTGGCATATGTGTGAGCATCAATAGTATAAGTGTTAATTATGTAGCTTATAAATAATATTGATTTTACTTATATAGAAAAGTTGTGTATGATTATACAGTAAGAGGGCATGATCGTTTTTCGATCATGCCGAAAAGTATTTATATTCTTCTGAGGGAGGAAAATTCATGGTACGAGCAATAGTAGGAGCTAACTGGGGAGACGAAGGCAAGGGTAAGATTACCGATATGCTTGCTAAGGAATCCGACATCATTATCCGTTTTCAGGGAGGAAGCAACGCAGGTCATACAATTATCAACAATTATGGCCGTTTCGCACTTCACCTTCTGCCGTCCGGTGTATTTTACGGACACACAACCAGCATCATTGGCAATGGTGTGGCATTAAACATTCCATTCCTGGTAAAAGAGCTGGAAAGTCTGGTATCTCAGGGGGTTCCGATGCCACATATTCTGGTATCGGATCGCGCACAGATCCTGATGCCGTACCATGTTCTGTTTGATACGTATGAGGAAGAGCGTCTGGGCGGCAAGTCCTTCGGTTCTACCAAGTCCGGTATCGCGCCGTTCTACTCTGACAAATACGCGAAGATCGGTTTTCAGGTCAGCGAACTGTTCGAGGACGAGGCAGCTCTGAAAGATAAAGTACAGCGTGTCTGCGAGACAAAGAATGTCCTGTTAGAGCATCTGTACCACAAACCGCTGCTGAACCCGGATGAGGTTCTGGCAGAGCTGATGGAATACAAGAAGATGGTAGAGCCGTATGTATGCGATGTATCTGCATATCTGCATGACGCGATCAAAGAGGGCAAAAACATCCTTCTTGAGGGTCAGTTAGGTTCCCTGAAAGACCCGGATCACGGTATTTACCCGATGGTTACTTCTTCTTCGACTCTGGCAGCTTACGGCGCTATCGGCGCAGGTATCCCGCCGTATGAGATCAAAGAGATCACAACCGTTGTAAAGGCATACTCCAGTGCAGTCGGCGCAGGCGCATTTGTCAGCGAGATCTTTGGTGATGAGGCAGACGAACTCCGCCGCCGCGGTGGTGATAAGGGCGAGTTCGGCGCAACCACCGGACGTCCGAGACGTGTAGGCTGGTTCGACGCAGTAGCAAGCCGTTACGGCTGCCGCATCCAGGGTGCGACCGAAGTGGCTTTGACCGTTCTGGATGTTCTGGGATATCTGGACGAGATCCCGATCTGCGTGGGCTACGAGATCGACGGCGAAGTTGTTAAAGACTTCCCGGTAACCTACAAGCTGGAGAAAGCAAAACCGGTTCTGAAGACACTTCCGGGCTGGAAATGTGATATCCGCGGAATCAAGAAATACGAAGATCTCCCGGCAGAGTGCCGCAACTACATCGAGACGATCGAGGCAGAGCTTGGCGTACCGGTAACCATGGTATCCAATGGTCCGGGACGTGATGAGATCATTATGAGAAAGTAACTTTATAGAATCAATTTCAGCGGCGGTCCTGCATGATGAGTGCAGACCGCCGCTATTTTTGTGTAATAGGAAATTCCTTGGAATTCTCTATTACACAAAAAGGCACATTCTTTTTCAAGTTTATTCTGAAATCAGCCAGTCAATTAAATTTTTAGGACAATAAGCGGGAATCCTCGGCAATTTAATTACCGAGATGAAAGCGCAGGAGTGTGCATATCTGCACAATGCAAATAGTATAATAATTCTCATCCTTTGATGGTAATGCCGTAACCGGCATACAATAAAAACGAAAATATGTTCGAATAATAATTGCGTATTACACTTCAATATGATATACTATATGTATGAAAGAAAATCTGATACATTATAGAACTTGCGTGTGTAATATTAACTACCATATGGTTTGGTCGGTGAAATACAGACGGAAGATATTAACCCCAGAAGTTGAGAAATATCTACAGGAACTCGTGCAGCAGATAGCTGACGATAAAGGTTTTACCGTTCATTTATTTGAATGTGGTGAAGGTGATCATGTTCACTGTTTTGTATCAGCTCCACCAAAACTGTCAATAACAGCCATTATCAAGTATCTGAAGGGGATCACAGGCAGGAAATTATTCGAACGTTTTCCGGAAATAAGAAACCAGTTGTGGAAGGGAGAACTGTGGAACCATTCCTATTATGTGGAAACGATCGGATCCGTATCTGAGGAAAATATTCGCCGTTATATTGAACATCAGAGCAAGTCGTATTAATTCAATGTGAATTGTAAATATTCATATGCATGGCTGTCTGAAGGGGGAGGAGAATGCTGTTGTCGCACAGAACATCGGTCAATATCCGGCCGGAATATTCTAATATTATAGGGCATATGTGTTACGCTGCTTCCAAGCTCTGGAATGTCTGCAACTATGAACGCCGTCGATATAAAGAATTGGGGCTGGAGAAGTATCCTGACTGGTATTATCAGAAGAAAGCGCATAAAGGAGATCTGTGGTATAGACAGCTTCCGTCCCAGACAGCGCAGGAGACCTGCAAGCAGCTGGATAAAGCCTGGAAATCATTTTATGTTCTTAAAAAGACCGGTGGGATCAAAGATCCAAATCCGCCGCGATTTAAACAGGACAATATACCGATCACTTACATGCAGATGGGAATCCGGCACGAGAAGGGTTCCGGCCAATTACGGCTGTCTCTGTCAAAGGATCTGAAAAGCTATATGGAAGAAACTTACGGGATTCATGAAAAATTTCTATATCTTGAAAATAAGATTTTCAGGAACATGGATCACATAAAGCAGCTGCGGATCTATCCACCGGAAGATGGAAAATGTGACCTTATCGTTATCTATGAGGTCAAAGAGCCGGAACCGCTTTCCCTGAATGGCCATTATTTATCAATTGATCTTGGAATTTATAATCTGATGACCTGTTATGATTCCGGAAATGGAAGGAGTTTTATTCTGGGAAGAAAATATCTTTCGCTGGAAAGATACTTTCACAAAGAAATCAGCAGGGTTCAATCAATATGGTATGCACAGCAGGTGGAAAACGGCATAAAATATCCCCGATCATCGAAACACATCAAGAGGCTTTATCGGAAAAAACAGAACGCAGTAAAGGATTACCTTCATAAGGTGACCAGATGGCTTGCAGAATACTGTAAAAAAGAAAGGATAAGCTGTGTAATCATAGGAGATATCCGAAATATCCGTAAAGGAAAAGATATAGGGCACAAGACAAACCAGAAGTTTCACGGACTGCCGTATAATAAACTTTATATCATGTTGGAATATAAACTAAAACTGTATGGAATATCACTGACAAAACAGGAAGAAAGCTATACCAGCCAGTGCAGCCCGTTTTCACCAGAAATATCAAAAAGATATGCAGAAGCATCAAACAGAAAAGAGCGGGGCATGTATATAACGGATGGAGTAAGATATAATGCGGATGCAGT
>OGIE01000730.1_pt1 | contig 48716 bp, 34 predicted proteins | sample 1571581 | NCBI WGS metagenome assembly OGIE01 (sample SAMEA2582021, study PRJEB24529) | metagenome | biome: Human gut stool | place: China | collected 2011 | reverse complement strand
TGAAAAACCATTGTCCTTCACAAACAAGTTCTTTACGACGTTCATTATTTATATGCTTCAAATTAAGCTTCATACCTTCACGACCTGCAAAACCATTCAATCCCCTTGACCGCAACACGGGATCAAAATATTTAGTTGCATTATCCTGATCATCCATACGCAAATAATATTCCGCAACGATATAATGCAACTCAGGCAATCTAATCATGTTCAATCCGCTTAATTTAGCTACAGGCCTGCTTGCTTGTTTTACTTTATAACGGTCAACAATCTTCATACATCTTAACCCCGTAGCTTCATAATCACCAAGAACCTGAAACCATTTATCCTGCCTATAATCGAATCCTTCTTTATCTTCATTATAGATATCCTCATAACCACTTTTAACATCCAAACTGTAATCTCCGCCCGACGCATACATGGTACGTCGAGTAAAAGTCGGAAATTCCTCTGAATAAATTCCCCATATTGTCTCCTTGTTCGAGATGACTCCATTCATGATATCTTCAACATCGGTTTTCTCTTCCAGTTTAAAAAAGCCACAATTAATCACGCTCAAAGCATAATCTTTTGCTTTTTCCAAATCCCCCATCTCCCAATAAACTCTTGCTAATAAAGCTTGAACGGCATACAAATTCATGTGTATCACTCGATCTAAAACAAACCCTCCAGCCTGTTCATCATTTCGATCAAAATACTCCCCGTGCTTCGCTAACAAACGTTCGGCTTCTTTAAAATCCCGAATAACTTTCTCATAGGCATCTTTTACCGTTTCAAAAGGAGCAACTTCATAAGAATACTTCTCATAATAAGGAATTCCCCGCGTGTTCGGAGCTTTTAAATAACTCTCCGCATATAATCGTAAAAGTTCAAAATGCATAAAAGCACGTAATCCTAAAGCCTCCCCTTTATATAAATCATACAAACGAAAAGTCGTTGAATCTTTTTTCGATAAATTACCCAAAATATTATTCACGTATGAAATCCCTTTATACATAGTCGTCCATACCGTATCTAACTTGGGACGAACATCCATGTGCTTATAATCATACGTGCACAAATGACGACTCCAATGAGAACTCCAATCATTATAAAAATATTGACCGGCAATATCCATGATATAATAACTCAAGTTTTGACCATATAATGGTTCTCTCGCTAGAAAAGAATAACTCCCGTAAAGAGCCTCTTCAAAACCTTCGGCCGTTTCAAACAACTTATCATTCACGATCTCTCCCGTCGGTTTAACCTCCAAAAAACTATCGCAGGAATAAAAACCGAACAGAATAAGTATCAAATATTTAATCTTTTTCATATCTCTGTTACATTAAAAAGTGGGACTAATGGAAAACACAAATCCACGGCTAAACGGGTAACTCGTTCCACGTTCATACTTAATCGTTGACAAACGGAAAGGATCGTTCATCCCGACACTCACGCGCAACCGTTTAAACCCGATGGATTTTAGCAATTCCGGGTTAAACTCATACGCTACGGTTATTGTTTTTACTTCCAATGTATTATCATCTTCTACAAAACGACTCGTATGAATCGAAGTACGAGAGTCAGCATTTGCGATATCCAAATAAGGGGGAATATCATTTACATTTTTCCAACGCTCGTCAAAAGCACGGCGATCTACATTATGCCGAGGGTTCACATTTTCCACGTTTTGCGCACGAGTACTATTATATTTTTGACCTCCAAACCGATACATCATACTCAAATTCAACGACCAGCCTTTATAAGAAAGCATTGGCAATATAGCACCTTCCAATACAGGAGTTTCATCCCCTACAACCACCTTATCGTTCGAATCATATACCAAAGTATACGCTCCATTTTTCTTGATAAATACCTCTTCTCCCGTCGCCGGATTAATACCTGCCGAACGAACAGCGTAAATTGCCGTTTCCGACTCTCCCTCCTGATACAACACTTTAGGCGCAACCGATTTATCCGTACTCATCTCGTTATTATACTTTAACAATGCATTACTGATTGCTAAAATCTTATTCGTGTTATGAGCCCCATTCACTTTAAGACTGAAACGCCAATTTTTCGTATTAACAATAAGCCCGGTCACATCAAACTCAATCCCTTTATTCCTCATACGTCCCAAGTTATTCATTACTGTACTCTCTCCGACGGAAGGAGGAACACTCATATCAATCAGCATATCTTCCGTTGTCTTGATATAAGCATCCAAGGTCAAATCCAAACGCCCATTCCACATACTCAGATTCAATCCAAGATTATGCATTCCCGTGGATTGCCATGTCAAATCTTCATTCCCCATAGTTTTAGGCAAAGTTCCCATCCCATGTAGGTAATAATTATCACCGTGATAAAAATAAGTTGTCACCGCTTGATAGGGAGCGAATTTAACCTCACCGGTAACCCCGTAAGAATATCTTAACCGAAACGTGTTCACCCAACCGAAACGTTTCATAAACCATTCATTATGAATATTCCAACCGGCACCTACCGACCAAAAAGGTGCATATTTATTATTCTCTCCAAACTTTGACGAACCGGAACGTCGGAACGAACCATCCACGAAATATTTATTCCTCATAATAAAGTTCAATCCGCCATAAACCCCTAAACGAGTACTGATATCTTCTCTGGCAGAAGGACGAGAAGCCTCCGGATATTTGGCTGCAAAATTAGGAGCATTCAAATTAGGTTTATAAAATCCAATAGCTTGATAAGCATCTTCAATATCTTCCCTCTTATTAACCTCCCCTCCAGCATTCAAAGTCAACAATGTATTATCTCCGAAACTTTTACTATAATTCAAGTTCAAACTCCCCGTATACTCCAATGTTTTAGTCTTTGTCATATCAAGTGATCCTCGCTCCTCCCGGACAACACCTATAAAATCATTAGATTCCGGTGATATAAAATCTTCTTTTGCTTCATTAGAAGAAAGAATTGTTCCCGAACCGTTGATAAAAAAACCAGGCACCACGTCCCAACGAAAAGATAATGTATTTGTGAAAGAATGAGAATTCCCCTTATTATAATTTCCACATTGCGCCTCAAACAATGGATTTGCCATATCCCAAGAGAGCGTTTTAATAATTTTTCCATATTCATCATAAGGTGCATCATAAGGATTCATAATCACGTAATCGGAAAAATTACCAAAAGGACTCTCCTTCCATTTTACACTAGAATATTGAGATTGAAAAGAAACCGTAACCTTATTATCTACATGATAAGAAAGATACATCGCTAATCCAACCGTGTTACGATAATCTTTTTTCATAACACCTTTCACGTTTCTCACGTTAGCATTCATCCGATAAGTCATACCACTACCGCGTCCGCTAACCCCGATCGAATTATTTATTATAAAACCGGAACGCAACGGCTGTGACATCCAATCCGTATCCATTCCTTTAGCGATCAATATTTTCTTTCGATTATACTCCTCAAATCCCTGCATTGTCTCGAAATTATACAATCCCGCCAAACGTTCAAATTCCAATTTATCTTCGGCATTCAAATAATCGTATGACTTCAAATCAGGCACATCTAAAGAACCTTCCAAATTATAAGTCAACCGCAATTGATCATTCAAGACTCGTTTACGTTCTATTACAATAACTCCATTCGCAGCCCGCTCTCCATACATGGCTGTTGCTGAAGCATCTTTCAAAACATCCACACGTTCAATATCGTTAACATCAATATCATACAAATCTCGCATAGAGATCTCCACTCCGTCAAGAATAATCAACGGCTGATTTGCTGATTGATCCGCCTCCGTGGATAACGAAGAAGTTCCACGAATAACAACTTCCGGCAAACGATTCGGGTTAGATCCTGCCTGATTATTTTCAATAAGTCTCAATCCTGGAGTTAACATTGAAATCGCACTAATAATATTAGTTGGAGATATCGCCTTAATCTCTTCTACCGTCATACTTTTTACGGCTCCGGTAAAACTATTTTTTTTCTTCGTGAACATACCGGTAACAACAACATCATCCAATGCCTTCGTGTCAGACTTCATCACGACATTATATTCCGTCTTTTTCTTAGACACCCTCAACTCGTAATTTTGCATACCCACGAAAGAAAACACCAATCTCGTCGTGTCGGATTGAGGAACCTCCAAATTAAACTTTCCATCAATATCCGTAGCCGTCCCTATCGTTGTCCACTTAATCATCACCGTGACACCCGGTAACGGGATCCCTTCCTCGTCCGTAACCGTACCTTTCACTTTAATCCCGGCTACTTTCTTCTCGTCATCCTGTTGCTTGGCGTAAAAGATCACGACATGATCACTTGTAATTTCATACCGTAAAGGTTTGTCGGCAAAGATAGCATCAAGTATCTCCGACACGGTTTTGTAATGCATTTCTCCACTAACGGTATACCTTTGAACATCTTCATGATTAAACACGAACTTCAAATTGGTCTTTTGCTGAATCTGTTCAAAAAGCTGAACCATATTCATGTTCTCAAACACCAGATCAATCCGATCTTGCTGCGACCACACTTTCGCATTTAAACTAGAAAAGCCCAAAATCAATACCAGAAATACCAGCTTGATTTTAATCATAATCCAGATTAGGTTTCTACATAAAAAATTCATAACTTTGTTTTTCAAGTTTAACATTAAAATTCCTTTGGCGAGGAGTTTTTAGACAGGGAGCATGTTGGCGCAAGCTTCCTGTTTTATTTTTAATTTCTACTTATATCTTTTACCGTGAGAATTCGTCCCTTCAGATCCAGACTTATTTTTTGAGTTTTTTCCAATATACTTATCACCTCATTTATAGAAGAACTACGTTTAAACCACGCCGAAAAATGATAATTCTTCACCTGTTGATTCATGTAAAATACATCGACATCATACCAACGGGCAAGCTCTTCCATTATATTCTCCAAACGACACTGGGAAAACGAAAAGACCCCGTTTCTCCAGGCCACTTGCTCTTCAACGTTAACTGTTCGGATACAAATCTCGCTCCCCTCCAACACCGCTTGTTGACCGGGTTTCAATTTATCAACTCGCCCCTTTCTTTCGATCTGCACTCCCCCTTCAACCAAAGTTGTTGCCAGATTCTCGTTCGAATAATTTCGAACATTAAATTGAGTGCCGGTTACCCGAACATTATAGTCGTTCATCTTCACGATAAAAGACTTTCCCGCATTTTTGGCAACCTCGAAATAGGCTTCTCCCTCTAATTCAACCCATCGCGTATCCCCCGAAAAAGCAACCGGATAACGAATATAACTATCCGAATTCAACCAAACCGTTGTCCCGTCAGACAAAGTTAATTTGTACTCTCCCCCGCGAGGTACCGTGACCGTATTATAAACTTCCTTCGTTTTCAGCGTATCGGCAACTTGTTTATATACTAATTCTTTATCCGGAAAATTAGAAATCGAGATTCCCTTTTCATTCACGTGCACGATCGTATCAGCAAGCACGACTTGCTGTCCGGTGGATAATGTCAATACCGCTTGTTTTTTACCGGGTTGTACCATGACATCCGCGAAAATGACCTTTTCCCGTTTACTTTCTCTGGTAAGTAAGAAAAATCCCACGCACAGGGGTAATACAACAAGTGCAGCATATTTTAATAATACCCGCATTCGGAAAATTTTTCGCACGGGACGTACTTTATTCCATGCTAACCCTTTATTGATCTTTTCCCCCGCTTGGGAAGCAATAAGCCCGGAACGAATCTTTATCAAATCCCGATAATATTCCTGATTAACCGGATTTTGATACCATTCTTCAAAACATTTCTCTTCATCTTTTGACAAATGTTCTTCAGAGAGTCGTTTTATTACTATTTCTTCTATATCTATTTCCATTATTTCTGCTTTATACCCTAAAGACAGGAGAAGAAATAAAACGAGTGGCTCAAAAAATAAAAAAATTAAAGATTAATTATTTTATACATGCTTTTTCCCTGTAATAGAGGGCAAAAAATAATACCGGATAAGAAATTTCTTTACGCGCTTCTTCCCGCAAAAAGGCGTATGCTTTTTTTACATGATCCTTCACCGTATTCAACGAAATCCCTAAAACACCCGCGATCTCGGCATAAGACTTAGAATCTATCACGCTCATTTCTAAAACTTTTCTACGTTTCTCGGGCAATTTTTCCAATAACTTCGCGATATCCTCGATGAATGATTCCGGATCACAATCATCATATTGAACCTCCTGTAACAAATAATGCTGCTTATATTTATCTACCACTTGCCGATGTTCAAGATAATTCAAACAACGATTCTTCACGCTAAATAATAAATATCCCCGAAGATTATCCACCCCCTTCAATTCTTCTCTTTTCTCCCACAAACGCACGAAAACTTCTTGAACGACATCTTCCGCGGCGTCAGCATCATTTATATAATAAACAGCACGTTGCACCATTCCAACATACAACAAATCAAACAAAGATTTGAATTCCTTCTCGTCCCCGTTTATTAAACGATCTTGATTTATTGGAATTTTCGATGTCATAAAATGAACGTTTAATAATATCTGAAATAGATTATTACGTTCAAGTTTGAGAGGAATTGTGCAAAATATAAATAACTAATTATTATACGTTTAAATAATATCGGTACGTGTGATATTATTTAAGAGTTTATTATTATTAAACGTTCATTTAATAATACAAATATAAGACTTTATTCCAACTATATTCGCCTTTATACACAATAATATATCCTCACTTCACACAAAACGAAGTGACAGATAAATACAATTATGTCGTTTTCAATTAGAAAGTCAACCCTTCCAGCGTTTCAACATCGGAAAGAATTTTTTCATTTCGGATCTCGCTTCCTCCTTCGTGTACGGACGCTCCATATCTTTATTAAATTCATCCAGGAATTCCAGACAATGATCAATCATCCCGTCCATCGTACAATCCTCGGTAAAAGCCCCGTCCTGATAGCAATAACTACAATATTCCTCGTTGGGAGTACCGTCAGCATTACTTCCGAATTGTTCCGCAGCCGTCATCTGCATCCCGCAACTCTGACAAAATTTCACTTTCATAGTATAGTTTTTAATTTGAAATGTCACAAATATAATGATTATTGTAATTGCCGGATTCGCACGTCTATTCCCGGAACGTCCTTCAAGGAAGATTTCAACTCCGCCACGTTCGTATCGCCATAGTGATAAGGATACAAAACCCGGGGATTTACCATTCGGGCCGCGTGATCCGCCTGGAGCACCGTCATCGTGTAGGGCTGATTAACTGGTAGAAAGGCTATATCAATATCTTTCAATTTTTGCATTTCCGGGATATCCTCCGTGTCTCCCGCGATATACACCCTTGTCCCCCCGAACGTCAGTACATAACCGTTATCCCGATCTTTCGGGTGATAAATCTCCCTACCGGGCGTCGTGTTGTAAGCCGGAACTGCATCCAACGTAAACCAACCCGCGGGTTGTAAACGGTCCCCGTTCTTCATGACAACTCCTTTGCCTAACTTTTTTTGAGAGTTAGCATTCGCGATAAGAATAGTGCCCTCTTTCTCCACGGCCGAGATAGCTTTCGGGTCCAGATGATCACCATGCTCGTGCGTGATCAGAATAACATCCGCTTTAGGCAATTTCGTGTAATCGGCATAATCGGAAACCGGATCCACATACATGATTTTCCCGTCGAACTCGAACATCAGGCTTCCATGTTTGATAAAAGTAATTTTCAACTCTTTCCCGTCTTTTGTTTTAAAAACGTCGGATTCAAATTTCCCCGTTCCAGTCATAATTCCCGTCATAATCAACAATACCGTTACTACTATTTTCATGATGATTTCAATTTAAAATGATAACAATCACCAGTTTGTCGATTTACGCCAAACTCCTATTCAAAGTTATATATTTTTTCTCAACAAATCACAAAGTCGAAACCAATTCCCGTTGTTTTTTGAAAAAATGGATACGCTGCAAATCACCGCTTTGCGATATCAACGTCGAGAAACGCTTCAATGATAAAATCCAGTTTTTCACGCTATCAAACGTCTTGTCATCCAACGAAGCGATCGCGTTTAACGTGAAAGCTTTAATCAAAGTCAAGTTACATTTCTGGGTCTGTATATATGAATAGGTCGTGTCAAAATTGATATTGGAAATATAAAAATGAATTCCGTTCCCGTTTTCCATCTTCCCCTTGGCAGCAAGTCGTTCTATATAATCCAAAAAATGGAACAATTCCTCTTTCAACTCCTGCACGTCATCATCGGAAATCAGATTCACGCTCGAAAAATACTTGATATCATTAATCAAATAAAGGAAAATCATGTTATCCCATATATAACAAGTATCTTTCACTCGTTGCGTTTCGATAACAAAATCTTTTTGAATATTCAACAAACGTTCCTGAATCGTGATCTCGTGTAAAGGTCGCACGGCATCTAACCCGTCATGTTGCGCCTTCCATTTAAACAAATAGAAACGAGCCAGAAACTTATAATTCAAATAAAGCGCTTGCGGAAGGATATTAGCCGAAGAGGCACACTCGGAATAAGAATTCGGTTCTATCGACCGGAAAACTCTCACGAAATCCTCCATCATCAAAAAATCAAGCTCTAACGGATTTATAAACTCCGTCAACTTCAACTGAAAAGGACGACTTTTCGGGGATACCGACTCGAATATCCCATCAATCGAAATATTCATCTCTTTCGAGATCATGGCAGTTTCCAACAACGTGAACGGAACATCTCCCCGTAGCCTCCGGTAGATCGCCTCCTTTCCGATACACAACATATTCCCCAAAACACTTGCCAGATTTTCTTCTTGTGGGATTTTCTCCCGAATCGCTTTCAACAAATTATCATGTAAAAATTCCTGTTTCATTTCATGTTATTCTTTAGTTACCCGCTAAAATCATCAACAAACCCAATCTCCACCATGTTATCAAAAAACGCTTCAGGATTTTTGCCGGACAGCATACTTCCGTCTTCGGATAGACATTTCGGACGAAAACATTGTATTCAGGCCTAAGATTGCCCCGTCTAAGATATATTTTTTTCTAAATAAATACAAACGGCATGATCTTTCGGCCCATATAAACTAACAAAATTCACACCAAAATAATCACAAAACGAATTTACCCGAATAAACCGTTTTTTCATTAAATAAAGCCACTGGTGCTTTTTGTTTCAAAAATCGAATCCCCGTAGTGTTACAAATCACGGCATATTCAATAATAGAAATAAAGAAATAACGACCATTCCTATTTAGAACTGATCCAGATAAAATTCCTCTCGTATTTCTATCCGAATTACCAAACCTCTATCTAATTTTGTTACATTCAAAAGTAGAACAAAAATGATTAAATTTACATAACAATGATCTATCACATTACCTACGGCCACATCCAATTCCACATCCAGAAATAACCCGGATAACACGAGGGAATTAATTCCTCCTGTTGAAACAGGTTATACCAATATCGTGTCCCTTGGCCGGGCGATCAGTTCCAGAGCAACCTCAACTACCTACACACAGCCTGACTGATCGCCATTTTTTTATTTCAACGCGAACCCGAAAAACGCAATCCTTTGAAATATTGCCAATCACACGCGGCAAACCGGTTTCACTCCAGCTCCCCAACATGTCGCTAGTAATCTACACCAGTTCGGTCTAAGCAAGTAGAATTGTAAGGGCGTGTTTAAATATGAATCCGTCATTAATGCTTGGTGACTACCTGATGAGTACCGTCATGAAGCTTATAGATACTTTATAGAAAGCTTATATGAAGCTTATTTATTATAAGCTTCATAAAGTATATATATAAATGATTTATTATTTTATTATAGGTAGTGATCAAGTACTCATAACCTATTCACTACACATTCATTATTTAACAGCACATTTACAATAAATCATATTTCATAGAACTGATGTCATTTTACGAGAATCCGAAAATCATATATACCACATTTTTTATAACTTTGTGATCGTGCGAAAAATTTAAACAAATGGTAACATTCATTATTTCTATCGGTTTATTAATCGTTGCTTATTTCACTTATGGGAAATTCGTTGAACGATTCTTCGGAGCCTCATCGGCAAACGCAACTCCTGTAAAACGTCTGGAAGACGGGGTTGATTACCACGAATTGAAACCCTGGCGTATTTTCGTCATCCAATTTTTAAACATTGCCGGCCTGGGACCGATTTTCGGGGCCATCCTCGGAGCCGCCTACGGGCCAATGGCATATTTATGGATCGTGATCGGCTGTATCTTCATGGGTGCCACCCACGATTATTTTTCCGGTATGCTCTCCATTCGCCACGACGGGACAAGCCTTCCCGATATTGTTGGGAAATACCTTGGAAACAACGTTCGTAAATTCATGACCTTTTTCACCGGATTCCTGTTGCTAGCCGTGGGAGTTTCTTTCGTGAACGGCCCGGCAGATCTGCTCGGGAACCTGACTAACATGAGCATGACCCCGTGGTTGTATATCATCTTCGCCTATTATATCCTTGCCACGTTATTACCTATCGACAAAATCATCGGAAAGATTTATCCATTCATGGGAATGGCCTTGATATTCATGGCTCTCGCCGTGGGCGGATACCTCCTTTACGGTGGATTTTCCGGAAAACTCTATTTGGAAGAGTTGACATTCGACGCCATGAGAAACATGCACGCTGACCCGACAAACAATATTCTTTTCCCCATGCTGTTCATCGTGATCTCCTGCGGGGCTATTTCCGGCTTCCATGCCACCCAATCTCCCATGATGGCACGTTGCATGGCAGACGAGAAATACGGGAGACCCATTTTCTACGGGGCCATGATTTCGGAAGGTATTGTTGCCATGATCTGGGCCACGGCGGCCATGGCTTTCTTCGGGGGAGCCGAAGGATTGAATGAGGCGGCCGCCACCGGTAAAACACCCGCCATCATCGTGGATGCCATCTGCAACACTTGGCTAGGACGCTTCGGAGCGATTATCGCCATCATCGGGGTTGTCGTTTGCCCGATCACTTCCGGGGACACGGCCTTCCGCAGCATGAGACTGATCATTGCCGACGCCTTGAGATTTAACCAGAAACCGATCAGAAACCGTTTGATGGTGTCCATTCCCATATTCGTCATTGCCTACTTGCTCTGTAACGTGGACTTCTCCACGATCTGGAAATACGTGGGGATCGGGAATCAGGTCTTGGCAACCATTACCTTATGGACAGCCGCCACCTATCTGGCTAAAAAAGGTAAAGCCCACTGGATGATGTCCATCCCCGCCACCTTCCTCAGCATCGTGTGCGCGACCTACTTCCTGATCGCCCCCTACAAAGTGGGAGGATTATTCCTTTCGCCCTCTATCAGTTACCCGGTTGGAGCCATCGTGGGAATAGGCCTCTTCATCCTTTTCATCACGAAAATTGCTAAAAACAAATAATCAAAATAAAAAGCAGTCTGCAAGATAAACCGCAGACTGCTTTCTACACACAAAAAAACCATTATCAATTCATACGAATCGCTCTAACTGCTTTACCTCCACTTCTCTTCTCCCCCTCCTTATTATATTTTTCTTCTTCCATCTTGGCTTTGTCTGCACCCAGCGTATCGCCATTTTTCGTCAATAGGCGAGCCTTTGAATTCATCAAGTTGGCTTTTGCGAAATAATCTTTTGTCTGTGCACATCTTGCATCAATCCAATCAATTCCTTCCTGCACCAAAGCTTTATCATCACATCCCGTCAACGCTTCAATATTATTCTGGAAATACATTTGTTCTCCCCCGTTTCTGAACACGTTATATTTAAATGCCTCTCGCATGCTGTTCAACATACCTTTATAATCCCCTTTCCGAACATATTCAGCCGTGTACAGGGTTGCCAAAGCTCCTGGAACAAAAGCATAATCCAAAGATTGGAGAAGTTTAATCAACTCGGCATTTCTAGCCTCGTCAAACTCTCCACGCTCCGGACGCCAAAGCGAGATTCCCACCACGGCTCCCCTGATTGTCATTTCTATTTTATAGTCCACGACTTCTTTACCAGCCACTTCATAGAAACGTTCAACATTAGCTAAAACTTGACGCATCGGTTTTGACAACGGATCGTTTACGTTCTTTTTGATCAGATCCCAATTATCTTTCGTGACGATTTCATCATCCGATAACGCATTCAGATATTCGGCCGCCACGGCACCCTGTTTCTCTTGCATGTAAGCAGAAGCCAAAGCATTCAGGTAACGACTTAACAAATCAACATTACGTTCCCCGGCATCATAGCGTTTTGTCAACCCGCTCAGGTTATTCTGGGGATCTTTAGCAATCTTTCCGCCTTCCATCAACCATTCGGCAGAACCGGCTCCCACCATCTTGTGTACCACTTGTTCCGTTTTCGGATCAACAAAAACCAAGGTCGGGAATGCTTTTATTTCAAAGGCATCTTTCAACTTCACGCCATCCGCATCTTTCTCCATATCATACTTCACGTTCACGAAATCCGCGTTAAACTGATTTCCCACGTTTTCAAGAGTGAAAACTTGTGATGAAAGCATCTTGCATGGGCCACACCAAGAAGTGTAACAGTCAATAAATATCAACTTCTTCTCCTTTTTCGCTTTCTTCAATACTTTCTTCCACTCTTTCGTCTGCTCGAAACGAATACCTTTTTCCTGAGCTTGAGAACCTAAAATAATTCCGGCCAATAACATGACCAATAAACACATTTTCTTCATTACATACAATATTAGATCAAACATCCATTCTTACTAGAACTTTTTCTTCAAGCCTGCAACAATATCATCAAATTCTTTGGTGATACCTTCCTTGAATTCGGGCGAGAGTTCATCAAATCCGAAATAAATAGACAAGGTTACCTCGCATTTTTTGCTCCCCTTCGATTTAACTTCAAAAGCATAAACCCATTGTTTATCCCCGGCATAATCGGATTTCGTTACAAAGTAACAAATTTTGAAGTTATCATAGTCAATCACGCTGATATATTGACTTCTTTTTTTACCAGCCTTCGTTGTCAATTCAATTTTAGCATTCAACGCTTTTTCCTCGCAAGTGAATTCTTGCACGCCCGAAAACTTCTTGTAATTTCCCGGTTCGGAAAGATAATCCCACACTTTCTGCGCGTTAGCGTTCAACACAACTTTCTTTTCAACGGCTGGTGGAATCTTTTTTGCCGCGGTCATCTGCGCGGAAGCCAATCCCGACATACAGCACATCAATACAAAACAAAGCAATAATCTCATATCTTACATTTTTAAATCTATTTCAAAAGAAGTAGGGAGATGCATGCAAAGAACTGTGTGATAAGAAGAAGCATTTACTCCCAACCTTACACGACATCCCCCTATCTCTTTGATATGCTTACATTCCCATGGCAGGCATAGCCACGCTTTTCTTTTTCCCGCTAACTAATTCGGCCAACTTGTCGGTCAAAGCTTTACCTCTTAAATTCTTGGCAACGATACGACCTTCTTTGTCGATCACCAGAATATAAGGAATACCGGAGAACTGATATTGTTTCATCACGTCTTTTCCGGCTTTCGGGGCGCATACTTGCGGCCAAGCCATATTCTCTTCCTTCATGGCCTTTTTCCAAGCGGCATTGTCCTTGTCGATAGAAACACTAAAGAAAGCCACGCCCTTATCACTGTATTCTTTGTAAGCCTCTTTCAAGTGAGGAATCTCCGCCCGACACGGTCCACACCAAGAAGCCCAGAAATCCAACACCAAAATCTTCCCCTTGAAATCCTGAGGTCCTAGATTCTTTTTCCCGTCAGGTGTCGGGAATGAAAACTCGGGAGCAACCTTACCTTCTGCCAAACGCTCTTTTTGAGCCTTAGCCTCGGCCATGTCTTTTTTGTATTTCAACAAAGGCGCATAATTCGGATTGATTTTCTCCAAACGGGCGATTACTTGTTCCACCAATTCGGCATCTTCCTCTCCCCGCAACATGGGCAACACGGCTAACACGCTACTCCGATCAGCATAATGCTCGGCCAGAAATCTCATTCTTGCTCTTGACTCATCACCTAACATCGTGTAAAACTTCCCGGACACCTCTTGTTTTGCCTGATCATCAATTCCCGGAATACGATACACACCTTGAGAAATTCCGATCATCAATTGATATCCCCGGTAGCCATCCCAATTCATCAGGTTCATCACCTCATTTTTCGGCCCACCATTGATATAAACGTAAGGAGGATTCTTTATTTTAATCTTGGCCGTATCCTCTCCCCGGAAATTAATTTCCAGATCCTCATCTTCCGCCCAGAAAGACACGGACTGCCATTTTTGACAATCCAACGTGTAAACACCCGGTTTGTCTACTTTCATCTTAAACTCGTACGTCCCGTCCGGTTTTACCTTGCATGAATCAAGGATAATCTTGTCAAATCCTTGACGCTCCACGATCTCCATGTTGAAACGATCATACGGGAATTTTACTTTTCCCTTGATCGTTATGGTTTTTTGAGCAAAAACTGTACTTGTACTAATCAACATACAAACTACAAACAATAATCTTAACATCTTTCTCATAAATATTATTTTAATTCATTCAAATCCATTATTTTCAATTTACTGAGCATCCGCTTTCAAATCTTTTGCGATTCTCTCAAAGTAAGTTTTATACGACATCATATTCCTCTTCCCCTCTGTTTCTTTTTTAGCCGCTTCAGCCGCAGCATCATCAAACCATTTAGCAGCCAATAATCTCAATACCTTATCCTTACACTGCTTATTTACTCGCAAACCCCAATTATAAAGCAACAGATCAGAAACACCACCTTTTTTAAGACGCTCCGTACCTATTTCTATATAAGTTTTCCAATCCCCTATTTTTTCGGCATTAGTCATTTCCGCGTTAATCACAATATCCTCTCTCCCCTCAACTTTGGCTTTTTCCATTCTCTTCACGTAACGTTTAAAGCCCTTTTTATCCAATTCCATCTGATCCCCGACCTTATTTACAAATTCATTTGCACCCAGAGACCACACTCCTTGAATTTTACGTTTTACATCTCTTTCCCCGTAAATAGAATAGAATTCATCCCGATGTTCATACACGTATTGGAATATATCTGAATCGACATCATTCACATACTTGACAAACATATCCCAGTATTTTTTTTCTTTCAGGTTATTTTTATCCAATGTAGCAAAATACTCCAGACTAACTTTTTCAGCTTCATCTCTTAAATCGGCATTCCCCAAGAAAACCAAATAAGCTTGTATTAATTCCGGTTCCCGGTTACCATTTTGATACTCTGCTTGAGTATACGCCAAGCCTTTCCCTTCCAAAGCAATCTGAGCTTGTTCCATCAATTCTTTCATTCCCGGAGCGCCAACCAAACAATGCACAACTTCTCCTTTCCCATTTATAAAATTCAATGTGGGGTAAGCTTTCACGTTAAAACGATTTTTCAATTCCTTACCTTCCCCTTTCTCCATATCCATTTTCAGATTCACGAAATGCTCGTTGAAGAAATTCGCCACATCCGGATCGGTAAATACTGTTTTTGCCAATTGTTTGCAAGGACCACACCAAGAAGTATAACAATCCATAAAGATCAACTTATTCTCTTGTTGAGCTTGCTTTAAAGCCTGTTGCCAATCACCTTCGATAAATTCGATCCCCTTTGCTTTTTTCAAAGCCATCTCTCCATAACCGATAAATTCATCCCCTTCGGTATATCCTCCGGCCGAATACACGACCTTACCGTCACCGTTAATAAACAGAAAGGCCGGATAACCACTGGTTCCATACTTCTCCGCTAATTCTTTTTCCTTTCCAAAATGTATCTTCAAATTAATAAAATTCTGGTTATAGAAATCAGCAACCTTATTCAACGAGAATACATTTTTCACCATCAACATACAAGGTTGACAATAATCCGTGTAAGCATCAATAAAAATCAAACGATTTTCTTTCTTGGCTTTCTCCATAGCCTCCTTCAATCCAATTTCCTCAAACTGAATAGAACGGTTATTACTTCTTTTCTCCTCTGCCGCTTTCACAGCCTTCTCGCCTGCCGGCAAGAACAATTCCGGTTTCTGAGCTAACAAATAAGGACTAATAACACCCAGGATATCGCCATTAGGCATAAAGAAACCGTATGTCGGATACATATTCATCATCAATTTCGGAGCAAAAGCCTTCCCTGCCTCGGTGTTCATATTAATATGAATAGCAATAACATGTTGATTACAAAAATCCATAATACCAGGGTTAGCAAATAGCTTTTGTTCAGCCTGATCTTGTTTCTTCTGATCCTCTGGTGTTCTCCCCGGTCTCATGGCATCGACCAACACAATTTTGCCCTCTTTTTCGGCCTGTTCCGCGGCTTGCTCCCAGGTCAAATTTTTAAAAATCGATTTAGACTTCTGCGCATTCACGGGTAACGCAAATATTAGCAATAAGCTAACAATACCAAACCATACCTTGATGTTTCTGATTTTTCTCATTTCCATTCATCTTATTAATATTCATGGAGAGAATCAACTCTCCATGAATCTAATCCTATATTACTTAAATAACACGTCGACAATTTTTCCGAACTGACCAAAAGATTGTATACTACTCAGATCAAGTGTTCCACTTACCTCGTTAAAGTTTACCAAATAGACTTTCCCCTCCGTACCATTCCACGTTCCAACGATAAGAGTCTTACCATTTTGAACATGATTATTTTGTTTAAAGACTTTCAAATAAGTAATTGTTTCTCCTGCTGCCGGAAAATCTGCAATTGGATTAGCCTTATTGGCAGACTCCGTGTAATTGTATTGATACAATTTATCGCCAGCCGCATAATAACATACTTTTCCCAAATTTCCGAAAGTAAATAACGTGCTATTCGTCACCCCGGGACAATTATTCATGTTATAAATAGCGACAGCTTTGGCCGGTGTCGGATTCTCATCCGAAGAAGCCTCCGTGAAATTCGCCACGTACAAATAATAATTGGAAGTTCCCTCGTCATTGAACACAGCATAAGTTTCGTTATCCATCCCGCTCCCCAAGTAAACCAACTCTTTATTAACCTTATTTATGTTCCACACTGCATCCGAAGGCAGATTCAAGAATTCTTTCACGGAACTCCGAGCGGCTCCCAAGAAACGGTGTTGAGACTTATCAAAAATAACAGAAGTATAAGTACTTGTATTTACTTCTGCAATAAACGGAGCAGCATCATAAACGGGTCCTGTAACCTCACCAAAAGTTTTCGCCCCTCCCATAGCCATGTGATCCACGTAATAAAGCAGACCATCATTGATAAATAATTCCGTCGGACCATTTGTACTTCGAGCAAAACATGCCGGATCAGGAATTATACCTAAAGAGAAGGTAAATAAATCACCAAAACCCTCCGTGATACTTTCAAACGTGTTAAAATTCAACTTATAACTATTTGAATTTTTAGCGAAAACATAGACTCCATTCAACACCGAACTACCGGAAAGTCCTAAACAACGGCCATCTACTATTTTTTCTCCGTCATTCACTTGCGAGAATATATTATACAAAGCACCTTCATCTTCTGGATTCAGGTTCGTAATCAGACGAGCACTCTTGATCAAATTCAAATCGTACTCTCCATCCCGTTCGTCCAACACACATAATCCGCTGGTCAACTCGGACTCTACTTTAATTTTACACGTCCAGTAATATTTCACATCCACACTTTTATCTTCCACGGTCAGTGTCAAATAATAAGAATCGGGAGCATTATAAATAACCTCATTAAACACCGGAGTTGTTGCCAAAGGTTTAATTGTATCAAATCTATTTTTATCCGCATCCAAAACCGGATTCGTCGGGTATAATCTCCAAGAATAACTCAAATCCTCCTTATTACCCGCATAATTAATTTTAGGATCCACCAGTAAAGTCTGGAATTGATAAGCAATTTTCTCACCCGAGATATTCAATCCGGTTGTATCAATTTCCAATCCGGGCAACTCTTTATAATCATAATTACCCTTGTCATCATAACAACCCCATAGTCCTGTTACTAAGAACACAAGACACCAAACAATATTTCTCATTTTGTTCATAATCTTCGTCTTTTAATCATTAATCCGGAAATGTCACCCGTTCATTATTTTCATCCATCATGGGGCCATTAACGGCCTCCCACTTCTCCAATTCTTTCTTCAACAATTTCTTAGCAGGCACAAATTTGGCTTTATCATACATGAATCCCCATACATTCCAAACAGAAAAATCATAGATTCCAAGTACCTCATATACAAATTTATATTTAACCCGGCTACACTTCCCAAAGCAATCTTCAATACTTAAGTAGAATGACCCGTCCTTCATCCAATTCTCATCTCCAATCCATACCGTGGGAACATCATCTGTAACACTAATGTAAAGTGTGGGATACAGACCCACCTCAAAATCATCAGAACTTTTCAGATTTATCCGGAAAGATTTGGCAGCCTTCATTAAATCCGGGTCACGCAAAACCTTCAATGGAATCGTACACCGGATATCATTTGCAGGCATAATAATTTTCTCCGGTAACTCGTACGTTTTACCCGCTTCGGCATTATTACTGCTAACCACCTCTATAGCAACCTCCCGGTCGTAATCTTTCGGGTACCCCATGACATATAATTTCATGTCAATATCCATAACGTCTCCTTCGTAAAAACCTAAAGAAACCTCTATCGTATCTTTCGTCAAATTCATTTGTCTCAAATCCACATTGATACGCTCTGCATCCGAATAGGCCGCAATATTTTCTTTCTGGCAGGCAGAGAATACTCCCAATACCCCCAAAAGAACAAATATCATATATTTCCTTTTCATGATTCTCATTTTAAATTATTTACCAAACTCTAACTCAGTTTCCGGTTTCGGGAACACGTATTTTACCTCTTTGTTATTCAAAGAAGAAGTTCCTTTTCTTTTGTGATAGAAAAATAATTGTCCTTCACAAATGAACTCTCTCTGGAACTCTTTCAATATCTCGTCTTCCACGTTTACTTCCGACGGCTTCAATAAATTACTAGCTTCATAACCGCGAGCAGCAAGCACCGTGTTCAACCAACCTACAGCGGTTGTCGGCTCTGCTTTATCACATTCAGCCATGATATAATACATTTCGCTCAAACGAATCATCGGCATCCGATCCCGTTTAGGATACACGGTTCCAACTCCGGCCACGAATTTTCCATTATACTGGGCTAATTTCATCGGCAAATTAGCAATATCATCAAAAGCATACGATCTGTATTCAGAAACCGGGAATAATTCGGAAGTAGGAATTCTCACCATTAGAGGTTTATCAGTTGAGGTAAAATAACCTTTAATATTATCAATCAACTTTTTGTTATTCAAGGCGAAAAGATGCTCTGAAGCAAAAGTACGATCTCTCATCTCCTTGTCCGCAGTCACGTCATCGCTTTTTACCCACGGGAACTTCTCTTGTTCATCATGGGCCTTGATCACTAACATTGCTTTCTTCCGAGCTTCCGTGGTATTTCCAACATACATGTATACTCGGGCCATTAAACCTTGAACGGCATAATAATTCAAATGATATTGACGATTTAACAAGTATCCGTGATCATCATCAGTTGAAACCTCACGTCCCGTCAAAATCGGATCTTTAGCCAAACATTCCGCTGCCGCTTCCAAGTCCACAATCACGTTATCAATCACCTGTTTCGGAGATACAGACTTTGTTACCAATTTTGAAATCTCGGATATATAGGGAATCCCGTCTTCATCCGATGTACTAATTCCATTTTTACAGAACAATCGTAACAGATCAAAATGAACGTAAGCACGAATAGCCAGAGCCTCTCCTTTTATAATCTGCTGATTATCCCCGGTAAACACGTTCTTTTCATCAACATATTTCAGAATATTGTTAGCATAAGCGATCGTCTTGTACATATTACTCCACATTGTATCCACTCTCGGACGGATACTAGTGGATTCATAATCATAATTTACAGCATCATAATAAGTATGGCTATTATCCTCTGCTGTAATATTCCATTGCTGAGCAACAGCATCCAACATACCGAATGTCAACTCCCTCCCATACAGGCCTGTTGCATTCATTGAAGTATAAACCCCAGCCAATGCTTCTTTAAAACCATCTTGCGTTTTAAACAAATCCTCGGCCTCCACTTCTGTTTTGGGCTTAACATCCAGCCAACTATCACAAGACGTCATGGCAAATAAAGCCAAACATATTCCCGTGATAAATCTATATTTTAATATTCTCTGTTTCATAAATCCCATTTTTCTTTTATTTCCTCACGTAATTAAAAAGTTGCCTGCAACTGGAAAGAGAAAGAACGAGCAAAAGGATACTCTGTTCCTCGTTCTATTTTTACAGTAGAAGCACGGAATACATCATTCATATAGAAAGAAAGCTTTAGTCGCTCAACAATTCCTTTTTGCAAGAACTTCCAATCCCTGAAATCATACCCGATATTCAATGATGTCATCTGCAATTCATTCAAATCCTGCACGAAACGTGAAGTCGGCCGCGTGAAATAAGCTGGATCCGTCAAACGTTTATACTTGGCATGTTGACCGGGTGCCGTCCAACGTCCCGTGTAAACCCGTCTGTCCACGTTATATTCAATATCAGAATCTTCCACCTTATCTACCAACGTTTGATTATAAGTCTGTCCTCCCAAACGATAATAGAAAGAAGTATTTACGGAAAAACCTTTCCACTCCATGTTAAAACCGAACGTTCCGGTGTATTTGGGTAATTCATCACCGCAAACAACCTGATCAGCGGCATTCCACTTATAAGTCAACTTTCCGTCTTTTGTCAGGAACATCTCATCTCCCGTCGCCGGATCAATCCCCAAAGACCGTACGGCCCAGATTGCACTCATGGATTGTCCTTCAATATACCGAACAGAAGGTTTCGTTGTTTTTTCTTTATCATCCGGATTATAATTCAAACCTTTATCCTCATCATTGGTATCATTGATGCTTGACAAAGCCTTATTAATTTCTTTGATTTTGTTTGTATTATGCATTACAGAAGCAAACACACTCAAATGCAAATCCCGGTTAGCATCGCTAATGGCTCTCCAATTCACACGTCCCTCAAAACCTTTATTCTGAGATTTACCCAAATTCTCCACGTAAGAATCGAAACCGACAGAAGGAGGCAATGTTACAGGAGTCAAAAGATTACTCGTGTTCTTCACGTAATAATCAAAAGAAATATCGAACTTATTGAAAATGCTTAAGTCTACACCAATATTATTGTCCTGCGTTTTCTGCCATTGCAAATCTGGATTTGCCAACGCGATCAAGTAAGCACCGATAATATTATCATATACCTCCTCTGCATAATAACGATAAGTAGACATCGCCTGGTATGAATTAAAATTCTGCGATCCGGTATAACCCGTTGAAGCACGAAGTTTCAATTGCTGTAACCAAGCCTGATTTTTCATAAACGCCTCGTTATGCACGTTCCAACCGGCTCCTACCGACCAGAAATGTCCCCATCTCCGATCTGCCCCAAACAAGGAAGAAGCATTCGCCCGGTAGTTTGCATCAAATAAATAACGTAAATCATAGGAATAGTTGATAGATGCCAGAACGCTTGTTTCTCTGGATAATGATTCGCTTCCCGTCGGTTTTCCACCTTCCTCGTACTGCAAAGCATGGGTTATATAATCCAGCTTATTGTTCGCAAATCCCTGTGCCTTAACAGCAACCGATTCTGATTTATTCTGACTCATACTCCATTGACCATTCGCATACAAAACATGCTTCTCTTGCCATATTTTAGAATAGTTCAAAGAAATATCCGTGTTCACGTTAGACACTTTCCCGTTAGATTTCGTGTACTCGCCTCTTTTAAAATAATCCTCATCATTAATAGATACATTTCTGAATTTCGTATGATCACGGGGATAAAAAATATCAGATTCATCCGTACGGTGAGTAACTCCAACACGTCCGGTTGCTTTCAAATCTTTCAAAATATTCCACTCGATATAGAAATTATTCGTGATATCCGTGTATTTGCTGTTATCATTCGTGTTCAACGAAGCGTTAATCAATGGATTATAAATAGGAGTAGATTGATTGTTATCATAATACCCCAAAATCTCGTTAACAGAACCATCCTCGTTATAAGGTCTCCAATAAGGATTCAGTTTCGCATAATCCGCAAAAGAACCATAAGGTGAATTAGATGCTTTATTCATTGACAACGTAAGTTGCTCCCGGAATAATAAATTCCCGAAACGATAAGAGAAAGTAAAACCACCTCCAAAATTCTGCCGATCAGATCCTTTCATTACACCCTTCACATCATTATAATTCACTGAAATATCATAACGAATAGCTTCATCTCCTCCTTCAAAATTCAAAGAATGTTTATGACCGACACCCGTACGCAAGGGTTTATCCAACCAATAAGTATTCACCCCACGTTCTACTTCTTGCTTTATCTTCGCGTAAGCCTCATCTTTTTGTTGCTGAACAAGCGGATTATTATTCACAGAAGTGTATCGCCCGGCCAACAACTCAACCTCCAATTTTTCACGGGCATTACACAAATCATAACTACCTAAATCAGGAGCTTGTATATCCAAACTTCCCGTGTAACTTACTTTCAAACTTCCGGCTTCCGGACGAATGGTCTCGATAACCACAACACCGTTAGCACCTTTAGAACCGTACAATGCTTTTGCGGTCGCATCTTTTAATAAAGTAATAGATTCCACTCGATTCATATCCATGTCCATCACTTTATCAATAGCCTGTTCGAAACCATCCACGATAAACAAAGGTTGATTCGGATTTGTTTGATATTTATCTTTCATCCCTGAAAAACTGGAAGCTCCACGCATTTGAATGTCAGGAGTTTTATTCGGGTCAGAACCAAAAGCATTACTCTCGATTACTTGAAAAGAAGGATCCAGATTCTTTAAAGACTGCAACACGTTTGTATTACCCACCCGTGCCAAATCTTCTTTTTTCAATGTCCGGGCAGCTCCGGTATAACTTTCCGCCTTTCGGGTAAAAATACCGGTTACAACCACTTCAGCCATTTCTGTTACAGAAGGAGCCAAGGCCACATTGATTTCACTTTGTCCTTTATAAGCTATTTCCAAGGGTTCCATTCCCACGAATGAAAACACAAGAATCATATCTTTAGTAAAAGGTACCGTCAACGCATACTTTCCATCAATATCCGTAGTCCCTCCCAACGTTGTTCCTTTAATCATCACGGTAACGCCCGGCAATGTCTCCCCTTGTTTATCTTTCACCACACCGGTCAGAGTAACACGTTCTACCTTTTCCGCTTTTATCGGGGCCTTACGGATAATCACAACCTGATTGCTAGTCAACTCGTATTCCAAACCGGTACCTTCCAAACATTGTTTAAAGGCAGCGTCAACCGTTGCATTCTTTATCGCGTAATCTTTCCGTTGCACATGTTTCACGTCATCATTGCTAAACATGATACTCAGTTTCGTCTGACGCTTAATCTCGTCAAACACCTCCGACAATGAAGCATTCTTCATGTCAATATTCACCCGATCCGTGTTTTGTTGCGCGAATGAAAACGATACTGTAACCAGTACAATCTTCACCGATAATAGTAAATGGCATAGCCACCGGGGCAAAACCCGGAAACACTTGCGTTCTTTTTTCATAAAGTAATTTGTTTGATTTTACATTAATCTATTTTCTCTTCTTTTTTCGTCTTTCTGTTTGCGGCAGAAATGATTAAATTTTTCCTTTTTTCTTTTAATTTATTTCCATAACTTTGTCTTTGATTTTACATTAGTCTGTTATCAGGCATATAGGAGAGTGGTATTTGCGGTACCGCTCTCTTTATTTTAGTATCACGGTATTCCCGTTCACGCTAAATGACACTCTCTTAATCTTCTCCATCAATTCAAAAATTTCCGATACCTCTTTATACTTCATTATATCCATTGTAAAACGTATATCTTTTAATTCTGGAGTTGAATAAAAGACATTAAAATCATACCATCGTTGCAATTCGTTCATAATATCCTCCAAGCGGGCATTCACGAACACGATACGTCCCGATTTCCAGGCAACAAATTCATCCACGTTTACTTCCCGCACAACAATCTTTCCCTCATGATCGACTTTTGCCTGCTCGCCCGGAACAATTCGATACACGTCATTATCGCTTTTCACTTCCACGGAACCTTTCACTAAGGTGGTCAATAACTCCTTCTCTTCCGTGTACACTCTCACCCCAAACTCCGTACCCAATACGGCGATATCCGCTTTATCCGTTCTCACGATAAATTTCCGGTTATCCTCGTGTTTCACGCTAAAATAAGCCTCTCCGGTAAACCAAACCACCCGTTCGCCTTTCCCGAAATGCACGGGAACACGCAACTCCGATTCTGAATTCAAGTACACGGTCGTACCATCTTCCAAACGCACGATATACTCGCCACCCCGAGGAATCTGAATAACATTAAAACTATTATCTGCAACAACAATATCGTTATTCTTCATGAAATTCAATGTATCTTTCGTGTTCACCAACGTGGCCAATCCATCATTCACGCACAGGGTTGTATCACCGAAAAGAGAAACTCGCTCTCCCGTTGACAACGTGACAACCGCCTTTGATCCCCCAACCTTAATCTCCCGTTGGGCCAATTGCGAACCCGGATTACCGGCATTCGACATATACCACATAACTGCACCCGCCAACAACGGTAAAATTAACACGGCTGCCACCCGTGGCAAAAGTGATCGAAGACTTCGTTCTTTCGTTTGAACAGTCTCTTTCTTCAATCTTTGCCATCTCTCTTCCCGTAATCTCCGGTTATGATCGCCAATAGCTCCTTTCAAATAATTTTCAGAATGCAATCGTTCAAACAAAGCTCGATTACTTTCGGATGCTCCCAGCCATTCGTCCAAACGATGCTGCTCTTCATCCGAAATCTCTTTAAAAAGAGCCTTAACTACCAAATTTTCAATCTCTCTACGATTCATTTTTCCTCAATCCTTAATATCAACAAACGATCCTTTTTTGATCTCTTCAATTTGAAATTTTTATCTGTATTTTTTATTAGACAAAATTCCATTATCAATTCATTCTTAACTCATTAGTTATTTTCTACAAATCAATATTCTTAACCTTATTAATTGATCGTTTATTTCGATTTTAATTAAGAACTCCAAAAAGTAAAAATGGTAGTACTCCAAAAAGCACTTTTTTTCCAAAAAAATAAAGATAAGATTATCCGACGTACATCATAAAACACATCAGATTCTTCAAACGCCCTCTCAGATAATTATTTGCATTCGTCTTATGCTTCTTGATTGTCGTGATAGCGATATTCAACTCCTCGGCTATCTCCTTATGACTTTTCCCTTCCAGACTTTTCATGTAAACATTCCTGCAGGCATCCGGAAGCTCTTCAAAAATATCATTTATCAAAGCGTACACCTCCGCCTCTATCATTTGCTGAACAAACGATTCTTCCGTCTCCTCCACCTTAAAGCCCTCCATTCGTTTCTCTTTTCGTTGAGCATCCCGAATAAAAGTCAAGCAATGATTTCGAACAACCCGGTACAGATAAGTTTTCAACTGCATCTCGTCCTCAAACCGATCTCCTTTCTCCCACAGCTTAATAAATACATCCTGTAACAAATCACATGCAACCTCCTCGTCTTTCACATAACGCATAGCGAAATACTTTAAAGCGGTAAAGTACTCTTCATATACCTCTTTAAATATTCTCGAATTCGACAAACATATCCCATCTACAAATACAGCATTTGACATTCATGCATTATATTAAAATGAATACAAATATAGCGACATTCAAAGAAAATCACGAACGAATTAGAAAATTTCAAAATTACACCTCGCACAACACATCGAATTGCTATTTTTTCATTTACAAAAGATAGAAATGCAACATGGCATAGAAAATAACTAAAAAGAAATGCGTCAAAAGTGTTTTGGACTTCTGACGCATCTCGCATTAACATTATTTCCCGTTTATCCCTTCCCCTTAATCTGCATAACGGGATCTATTAGCAAAATCAGTCTCTGAAATATATTTATATTCCAAATCCAATACCCTGCCGGGAATATTCGTCTCCCAAATAGGAGGGTTCCGTTCTATCAACCCGGTTGTTGTTATATCAAAGGTCATAAACTTGGAACCAGAAGGTGTTTCCACCACCACACCCAACTCCGATTCCTGTGGATTAGACGAGAAATCAATGATACGGGTTCCCGCCGGAAAGTTGTCATAAAAAAGAGTTGTCTTTTTCGTCATTAAATCATAATAATAAATGGCCCCACTCTCGGCAAAGAACAAGTAATCACGAATACGCAATTGATAGAAAAGTGTATTTTCCGTGATATACTGCGCCCCGGAAAATTCTATCACCGAGCCATCTTTTATCGTGGTATATAACGGATCTTCACGATTGTTGTAAGTAGCCCGCCACTTTTGGAAATAAATCTTCCCGTCCTTTTCATACAATAGAACCATATCCGCATTAGGATATACCTCTTTATATCCGGCACAATAAATCAACCGGGCATCGCCCATATCGTTCAAATCCAGAAATCCATCCAACTCTATTTTTTCTGTTTTCATAATCCGGCCGGGTTTATAAAAATCGGTATTAATCCATAATATACGATTTTTCTTCTTGTCATACATGGCCGTGTACTGAGTGGATTCCACTTGTAACAACCGATCGATTTCTATAACCTCACCCTCGTATTCCGACGGGAAATTCACAAATTCGGTCGAATAGAAAGGAGTACTCGATCCGTTCGAGGTAACCCGCGTATAGATTTTTCCGCTCTCGTCCAGCACTAACCCGGCATAATTTCTTTGTGCGAAATCCTTCACCTTCAAGCCCGTCACGCCACTGCCGACAAATTCATCTTTCAGGAATACCTCCTTATCAAGAGAATTCCCATTCAACCAGACGGCCCCACTCTCCTGAATAACCAACAAAAGAGAAGAGGAATTGTAAAGTGTTCTCAGCTTCACGGGCCCCGTACCCAAGGTTTGCCGTCCCTTGAAGAAATCCAGATACGGGACATACACCCGCTTCTCCTCCTCATTCTCCTTTTTATATTCCGGGCGGATATAAGAGAGCACGGACTGCCCGTTTTCATCACTCAGGATCATCCAGCCCTTCTCGTAAGGAGATTTCACGTTAAAAGCAAAACCCAATTGCGTGATGATTCCGTTCGTCGTGTCCTGAGCACACAATTGCACAAGCGTACGTACTGCTTCAGTCGGGGTAAAAACCAATTCCCGCCCCGTGCCCAAGACGATCACATTGCCATTGGCATCCAGCTTGTTGGTCAATTCCCACCAGAATTTAAAATTCGTTGAATCCTGCGGTCGAGTCCATGTCAGTTTCTCCGGCTGCAAACGAAACTCTTCCCCCACGTAAGCGGTAGGATTCCATACACTACCCCAATCAACCTTAACATCATTCGGGGTATCATAATCATAATGTCCCTTATCCTCGTAGCAAGCTCCTAACAACATCAAGCATGCTATCACGCAAAATAATATCTTTGTTTTCATAACTCTCTCTAATTATATTTTCACAGGTACAGACATTTGCATTTCATTTTCCGTGTCCCACGTGGGATTCCTTTGCAAGTAATAATACAATGCCAAAGCGGCAGCCCGTTTCTCACTGTCGGAAGCACTACTCAAATCACTAACCTTGGCCTCCTGAATCAAAAGTTCGTATTTTTTCCGGGAATATTTACCCAAATACGCCTTCTCTACTCCATCCCACCACGCTGGTTTGGACAGCTGGTTATGCATCCAGAAGATTTTAACAATTTTCTCCGCTTGTCCTACCTTAAAATTATCATTCTCTACAACCCGCAACACCAAACGATAGGAATTTGTCTGCATATCATCCGTCAAATAAAGCGTAATATAAGCCGTGTCGGCAATGGTGCCCTTTTTGAAAAAGGTTCTTTCCGGAAGATCAAAATGCACACCCTCCTTAGCCGTCGAAAGCTTCGAATCCGCAACAATTTTGTAATCCCGCTCCAGCGTCGACGCAAACGAGGACATATTCATCACCACGGGCACCTGCAAAACCTTTTCGCCCGGGTAATAAGCAAACGACACCGTAGTTGAATCCACGTACGACTCGGCGAACTGAATATAATCCCCCCCGACGTACGTCTTTATATCATCTTTCTCGCAAGCTGCCAGCAAGAAACAATAACTCAATACATATAAGAATATTCTTTTCATAACAATCAGTTTTAAAGATTCGAATAAGCATCTTCACTATAAGGTCTCGGTAGTACCCACCGACGACTCATGTCTTTCAGTTGTTCTCCGTTGTAAATCGGACGGTTCAAACGTTTGTACAAGAAGAACGTCTGTCCCTCGGACATAAACTCCCGGGTCATGTCATTGTACAACACTTCGAGGAAATCCTTCGCGGTCAAATTATCAAGAGCCGTTGTAGACCCGCGAGCCGTTTTCAACTCTTTCAAAAACACCTTTGCCTGTTTCAAATCCGCTTCATTCTCTGTTCCAGCCAAGTACTCGCACATAATGTAGTACACCTCGCTCATCCGTATCACGGGTGCCAACGGTCCCTGATTCTTCTCTATCGTTGCATCCGATTTATCCGGATTCTTTTCCCAACGAGTCGAACTTCCATCCGCGGCAATAAATTTTTTATATCGAAAATCGCTCAATTCATCTCCGAAAAGATCTTTACTTCCCTTGTAATTTTTGTAACAAAAATAGTTACCCATATTTCTCGTTGCGGCACAGATATCATACAACTTAGCATTATATCCGGCAAACAAAATATCATCCCACATCTTGATATACTTATTTCCGTATTCCATCGTATACCAGTCCGTCCATTTGAACCAAGTACGATCCTTCTTGAAATGATACATATCCAACGCACTCCGGTAAGCCTTCTCACCATCACCCGGTGCGTTTCGATACTGGTATGCACGGGCAAGGATCCCCGACACCGCACAATAGTTCATTCTCACCCCGCGCATGCCAAAGAAATTTCCTCCGGCTGTTAACGTAGAAGTTGCGTAAAAACGCAAATTCACCGTTTGCATACTCGCAGAATATTTATCCAACGTTGACGTATCGTGAGCGGCCACCAACTTTTTAGCCTGTTCCAAATCTCGGATAATGCACTCCAACATCTCATCCACCGTCAAGTGTTTTGTCGAATGACAAGGATAAGTCGTCACGTAAGGCATCCACGCCCCGGAAGGATGTGTTGCCGGTGCCGGAGCAAAAAGCCGCAACAAATCAAAATGCATCATGGCCCGAACCCCGAGCATCTCCCCGAGGATCATATCTTTCTCTATTTGCTTCAATGGAAAGAACGATGAATCGCGTCCCTCGATATTTTCGATAATATAATTACAATTCGCAATCACGGAATACCCGGACTCCCACACCGGATCAATCAACGCTTTATTGTTATTCTCGTCATAAGCGTAATTAGACAAATTTGCATACTTCTCCGGCAATTTACTCTCGTCATAATTGTTTCCGATAACACTGGCAAGTCCCCAAGTCAGGCTCTCCCCGTACAACGAAACATCTCCCAGCAAACGATAGACACCATTCACGGCCGTGTAGAACCCGTCGGGTTTGCTAAATAACTCTTCACCTTTCACGTTTGTACTGGAATCCACGTCCAACCAGTCGTTACAAGACAGTAACACGGCACAGACCGCAAACATGATTATCTTATTCAATATCTTTCTCATAATTTGTTGGTTTAAAAACTTGCACTTAAACTAAAATTAAAAGTTCTGGCAAAAGGATAACTCAAACCCCGCTCCTGCTTAACCGTAGAAAACGTTGCCACGTCATTCATACTAAACTGAGCCTTCAGCATATTTAGCCCTATTTTCTTAACCCAATTGGGATTTACATCATAACCCAAGGATAAAGAATTAAACGTTATATTATTGTTTTTCTGCACGAAACGAGAGGTCGGATTCGTCACCTTGTAACGATCTTTGATAGATTTCAATTTTGTCACGTCACCGGGTTTCTGCCAACGCATGGTCATCACTCGACGATCGGCGTTTTGTTGCCACAAATTCACGTTTTCCACGTTGTTCACTAACGTCTGATTATAAGACTCCCCACCGTATTCGAAAAGGAAAGATGTGTAAAGAGTAAATCCTTTCCAACGCACGTTACAACCAAAAGATCCCTGTAAATCCGGTTCCGTGTTTCCAAGAATTATTTGCTCGGCCGAATTCCACTCGTAAGTGACACTTCCATCCCGGTTCATGAATAATTCTTCCCCGTTCGCCGGTGCGATACCCAATGATTTCATCCCGAAAAGCGAGGTCAGGGATCCACCCTCTTCGTATTTCATGATCGGTGTGGAATAGCCACCCTCAGGCTTGTTCAGATAGGTATTAAAAAAATCATCTACCGCATCATTGTATGCCTTTAAGGCATCCGAGATTTTCAATATCTCGTTTTTGTTATGTGCCCCGCGAACAAACAGGTTAACATCAAAATCCTTACTGCGGCAAACGGCATAATTTACATCAAATTCGTATCCCCGATTCAACACCTCTCCCATGTTTTCCTTATAGGCCGTGAACCCGGTGGAAGAAGGAATTGTCACATCCGTGATCAAATCCACCGTTCGTTTGTCATACCACGAGAAATTCACGCTCAAACGACTAAAGAAACTCAATTCAATACCAAGATTCAACGTGTTGGTTTTCTCCCACTTCAAATGACTGTTTCCCATATAGGACAACTTGCCGCCAATACCCGTCGGGTGCCAACTGTCAAGCATCAACTGGTAGGTATGATTCGCCGCATAAGGTGGAAAAGTCACTTTACCAGTCTGCCCGTAATTTCCTTTGATCTTAGCCGTGTTCAACCAGGTAATGGGTTTTAGAAAGGCATACTTGTGCAAATTGATTCCTGCACCGTAAGACCAGAAAGTAGCCCAACGTTGATCAGATCCGAACTGTGAAGAACCATCAAAACGCATGGAAACATCCATCAGATAAATATCTTTCCAAGTATAATTCGCAAAAAGGAATGTACCTATCAACCGGGAATGACTGTCCGAAACGGACGGATTATTGATAATTTCTTTGGCGTACTTTTGATCATGCAATTGGGCCGACGGGAATCCCCGGAACGAAGATAACTCGTAAGTCGATCTGTCCTCCGTAATATTCAATCCTAAAGAAAGATTCAAATTATGGTTTCCGATCGTGTTGTTGTATATCAACAGCACATTCGTGTTCCAACTGAACGCTTCCTGCCTAGTTTTCGTCAACTCACCCTTCTGAAAAGGAGATATTGTTTGAAGAGCATATTTCGAAGAATTGGGATCTAAAAATTTTTCCGTGCCACTTTCCTTGTACTTTAATGCCAATTGGGCTTTAAGCTGAAGCCCCCGGGTAAAGTACGCATTCATCGTCAGATTATTCGTAAATTCACGATAATCACTTTTGTCGAAATTACCTAATGTCGCTTCAAATAAAGGATTTGGTTTCGCTCCCGACGATCCCCAACCGCCTTCGATTGTCGGGGAATATTCCCCGGTTTCCATATCCTTGGGCGTGTAATAAGGTTGTCTTGTCGTGTAATCGGAAAAACTCCCGTAGGGTGAATTTTGTGCCTTCATCATACTGAATATTACCTGATTATTCAACTGAAACCCTTTTAGCCGGTAATCCACCTTAAAGTCTCCCCCATAAGTCCGGCGATAGGATTCCTTCATCACACCATTCTGCCCGCTATAATTCAATCCCAACCCGAAACGCACGGATTCAGCCCCACCGTCTATATACAAACTATGCTTGTGATTAAATTGCGTCTGCAAAGGCTGCGACATCCAATACGTGTCGATTCCCATAGCTACATTCCGGTATTTGTTCCGGTAATCGCTTAAACGCTGAAAATAATCATTCGTACCACTCGTACCGTTTGGGCTCTCGGCATCCAATAACCCGGCGGCCAGCTCGGCCTCCAATTTCTCCCGTGCATTCATCAAATTATAATCTGAAAGATCTGGAGCCGTTACCGATCCCGTAAAATAATAAGCCATCCGCAACCGCCCGGGTGACGGCGCCACCGTTTCAATCACGACAACCCCGTTGGAAGCCCGGCTACCGTACACTGCCGTTGCCGCCGCATCTTTCAGGATCGTCACGCTCTCCACCCGGTTCAAATCCAAGTCGTACACCTTCTCGACGGAAACCTCGTAACCATCCATAATAAAAATCGGCGTATTCGGATTATTTGTCAAAGCATATTGTGAAATATCATCTGTCGTGGCATTGATTTTATCCAATTGCTTCACGCTCTCTATTCCAGAACGTCCCCGCACGTAAAACTCGGGTAAGGTATTCGGATCGGACCCCATCAAATTATTCTTGATCATTCGTAAAGAAGGATCAAAAACTTGCAAGGCACTAATAATATTACCCGAAGTAACCTTCTTCAACTCCTCTCTTGTAACAGAAGTTGCACTACCGGTAAAACTCGTTTTCTTCACGTTGGCGTATCCCGTTATCACCACATCCTCCAAAGTTATTTCTTGCTCTTTCATCACGACCTTCAATTCCTTCCGCACCTCCCCCGCCTTCAATTTTTGCAATTTCACGCTTGTTGTCTCCATACCGATAAAAGAAAATACCAAAGTGACGGTATCCTGTAGCACGGTGATCTGGAAAGCCCCGTTTACATTCGTTGATACCCCCAGAGATGTACCTTTTATCTGAATGGTTACCCCCGGAAGGACCGTTCCTTTCTCGTCCACAACAATACCCTTCACGACCTCCGATTTCACGGAATCAGCCTGCACGGTAGGCTTCTGAAGAACGATAAAAATAACGTCATCTTCAAAAAAATATTGCAAAGACGTGTTTTTAAATACCTTGTTCAGCACCTCCTGTACCGTACACTTCTCCACCTTCATATCAAAACGAGACAATTTCGCCACGTGTTCTTCATTGTAAACGAAACGTAACCCTGTCTGTTTACGAATTTCTTTGAATAAGGAATTCACGTCTGCACGATGCAAATTCAAAGACACAATTTGTTTTTGCGAATACGTGTTTGCTGTCGCATAACACATAAAAGCAAACATAAAAATCGAGAATAATTTCATAATCTTTAGAATTTTCGATTTTTTAAGCTCCCATTGAGCGAAAATCCAACTACATTTCATAAATTTGTGTTTGAAAGTTTAACAATAGGACAGGAATCTATTAACCCTGTCTTTAGTTAGTATGAGATGAATATGTGTCACCATTTTCATCTCTTTTTATTTATAATTAACTACGATCGTTCTTCCTTTAATTTCAAACTTCACATCGGAAATTTGCTCGAAAAAATAGAGTAAATTCTGAATCTCCTTATAACGCACCATATCCCCGGAAAGATGTACGTTCCGTACTTCATCGTTCCCGTAAAAAACATCCACATCGTACCACAACGACAACTTATCCATGATTGCCCCTAAAGAGGCATTATCAAACACGAAGTTACCGTCTTTCCACGCCACGTAAGAAGTGATATCGACATTTTGGACATACACGTCCCCTTTTTCCTGATCATAGACAGCTTTTTGCTTCGGCAGCAATATAATCTCTTTATCATCCGCGATGATTCCGACACGACCTTCTACCAATACCGTCTCCACGATCCCCTTCATCTGGCTGTTGACGTTAAATTTGGTCCCGTACACCTTCACGGTCATTTGCTCAACATTCACGATAAAAGGTCGTGACTCATCCTTTGACACCTCAAAATAGGCCTCCCCTCTTAACGTGACGGCACGTTTATCTTCAGCAAATTGCACCGGGTAGCTAATTTCCGAATCTGAATTTAACCAGATTTTAGTTCCATCACCCAGCTCCATCTTGTACTCCCCTCCCCGAGGAACGACTATACGGTGAACGATTTTTTCCTTCTCTTCTGTCACGGGATCGTAAGAGACTCCATCCTTCTCGTCCACCCGAATCACTGTTCCCTCCTTCTGAATCTCACCGGTTACTTTTGCCAGAGGGATCGTTTCTCCCGAAGCTAAATACAACACAGCTTTTTTCCCCCCGGGCCGGATAGACTCAATTTGTTCCATGCCTTTTGATTTATCCCATGTTCCCGCATATTTCCAAACACTCACACCTATTCCGCACAATAAAACGAGAACAGCAGCCACGGACGACAGACGACGAATATACAAACGACGTCTTATTCGCTTGTAGGTCTTTTCAATATCATCCCGAACTAATTCGCCCTGATCCTTGATAATCCTAATTTTCATTTGTAACAAATGCCACTGTTCTTCCTGCATTTTCTTGTGGATAGGGTCTATTGCCCTTTCCCAAAAATCAGGGGAATCCATTTCTTGGAAAAGATTCTCATTACGGTCAGACTCACGTCTCCACTGGTCCAACAGTTGAGATTCCTCGTCATTCGTTCCGAATGTGAAATATTTTAACAATATTCGAGATATTTTATACATATCCTTTCTATATAACATCAAACACAACGTGTATCTGATTTTATATCAAAGACGCCAAATATCTGGAAAGGTGTTATATCATTTAATGTTTTTTAGAAAATAATTCTAAAACTTAGATATCAGAAGAAATTAACATCATTAATACAAGTAATTTTTCTAATCGATCCTTTATATAATGATTGGCATTATTCTTATGCCGTTTAATCGTATTTATCGCTATATGCAGTTCATCTGCTATCTCCTGATGAGATTTTCCTTCCAAACTTAAACGGTACACTCTTTTACAAGATTCGGGCAATTCCTCAAAAACTTGATTAATTAAAGAAAAAACTTCTGATTCAATAACACGACTTACAAAATCTTCCTCAACTTCATCACTACCATAATCCTCCAAACGTTTTTCCGCCCTTTTTTTATCCCGTATATAAGTCAAACAATTATTTCGCACGCCCCGGTAAAGATAAACTTTAAAAACTTCTTCATTCTTAAAACTCTCTCCCTTTTCCCATAGTTTCAAAAAAAAATCTTGTAATAAATCAAAAACCATTTCTTCATCCCCCAAATAATGCATAGCAAAGTGTTTTAAAGCGGTAAAATACCGTTCGTAATTCGCTTTAAACTGTTTGGAATCGGATAGATCCACGACCTCTATTGATTTATCACTAAACATTTCTCTCGTATAAAAAGATGCACACTCGCTGACATATAATCTTATTATTCAAAAATAATGAAATATAAATACGAAACTATAATTATCTTGTATTTTAACATTCATTAAATTTACTCGTTTCATTCTATTCCAATTCATCTATATAAATAAAAAATCCCAGGAACAGTCATATTCCCGGGACAATATATAATCCAAACGATTCGCCAGCCTAAGAAGCGATCTCGCCTTTAATAATCTCGATAATCTTCTCGTTATTGATAATAATCATACCATGCTTATCGCTCGTAATACCTTGTTCTAACTTATAAGTATAAGTCGGTAACTTACCCTTCATCACGGTCGGGAGATACTCGAACGTCACGTTATTACAATGTTTTCCAAGTTCCTGTCCAACCTCGATAATGTGGGTCGAAACCATGAACGCGCAATTCTTCCTCTCGGCAATAGCCTCCGTTACAGCCAGTGTCGCATCGAAAGCATCTTTCACGTTCGTTCCCTTGAACAACTCGTCAAAGATCACGAGCAAATGCTTATCCCGGCTAACCTCGATGGCAACCTTCTTCACGCGAAGAACCTCAGCGTAAAAATGGCTATATCCCAGATTAATATTATCAGGCACATTAATAGAAGTATACATACCGTCCTGAATCCGGAATTTCATAGATGTTGCGGCCACGGGGAACCCCATGTGAGCCACGTACACGGCAATACCGAATGACTTCATCAAAGTTGATTTACCGGCCATATTCGCACCCGTCAGGAAGAACACGTTTTTATCAACAGTCACATCCACGTCATTCGAAATCGCCCCATCAATCCGGGGATGATGCACCCCTTTCACGGAAATCAATACATCACCGTCAACAACAGCCTCGGCAAAACAGAAATTCTTTTCCCTGGCGACATTTCCCACAACCACGTTCACATCAACATCTTGAAGAATCTCGATCACCTCCTTGAATTTTTTATGACAAGAGCAACGCAAATTCTGATCAAAAAGAATCAAATCCATTAAACCGGGATTCTCCCGACGTGAATTCTCCAACAATTTAACAATTTTACTATCATTCAATAAAGCCTTCCCGCGTTCTGCCACCTCTTGAAAACGATTGCCGGCAGCATCCTTTCCCAACTCATCGAAATACTTCCGGGCCTTGCGGAAAAACTCTATCGACGTCACGACACGATCCCGTATGATTCCGAACTCTTGATCATGACTGATATAAAACATTGCCTTCGCCCGCATGATCTGCACCATATTCATAAAACCGCGCTTACCGCTAGCCCCGGCGATATATTGTTCCACGGTATCGAACTCCTCTTTACCAAAAGGAAAACCGAAATTATGTTCTTTGAAATAACGGAACACGGATGAACGATCATTAATTGCCTTGGCATCCGTCAACGGGTGCAGGAACATATCTTCCATCTTCCGCTCTCCTCCACGGGTTATAGTATCGACATACAAGCTGTAAACGGAACTATTTTTATATTTCCCCAAGAGATTCAAATCATCCAACGTTTGTTTATCTGTCTCGAAACTCATACTTCTCCATTTTTAATGATTTCAATAATATGCTCGTTATTCACGATCATCATACCGTGACGATCATCCGTGATACCGGGAGCCAGCGTGTAAGTATAAACCGGTTTACTACCCTCCATCTTGGTCGGTAGATAAACGAAATTAATATTATCACACTTTTCCTTCAATACCTCTCCGGCCTCTATAATATGAGTCGAAATGATAAACGTGCAATTCCGGATTCCGGCAAAAGCCTCCGTAACCGCCACCGTTGCATCGTAAGCATCCTTCACGTTCGTCCCGCGGAAAAGTTCATCGAACACCACGATTAAATGTTGAGTCTGTCGAACCTGTTGTGCTACTTTTTTCACGCGTAATACCTCGGCATAAAAATGGCTATATCCCATACTCAGGTTATCCGGCAAGTTGATTGTCGTGAACATACCGTTCTGAACGGAAAACTCCATTTCCGTGGCAGGAATAGGGAATCCCACGTGAGCCAAGAAAATAGCAATCCCGAAAGACTTCATAAAAGTTGACTTCCCGGCCATATTCGCCCCAGTCAGGAAAATCACGTTACTATTCTCGTCCACCGTTATCGTGTTCCCTACCGGTTTCGTCAGGAACGGATGAAACACACCTTTCAGAATCAACGTGTTTTTGTCGTTCGGATGAGCTTTTGCAAATATAAACCCGCGTTCCTTTGCCACGTTAGCAACAGCCATGTACACGTCCAACAGGTAAACGTAATACAGGATCTTCATCAGCTTATCTCGCTCCTCGAAACGGAAAACACGGTCGTAAACAACAGCCTGCTCGTAAGCCAGCTTCTTCTTCCCCTTTTCGGAAACATACCACGACCATTTTTCATTTCCCAACAAACCTCTCAGGTTCCCGGTCAACTCCGCGATCGTCTTGTTCTCAGCATCCGCCTTGGAATTCTTCAAGAAAGCGTCCAACGTGTTCAACAACTCGATACAACAAACAATCCCGTTATGGATCTGGGTATACTCGGTATCCGTTCCAACAAGATTCTTAAATTTTCTTCCCAGCGTGTTATCCTGCGTCATTAATTGGGTACGCCTATCCGTGTTGCCCAAATAAAACTCCATCGTGTCGAAAATCTCGCTACGAAACGGGAATTCGGCCGCAATATCCCGGTAATAACGAATAACATCACTCCGCTCGTTAATCTGTCCGGCATCTGACAAAGGATACAAGAACATCTCTTCAAGAATTTTCGCCCCTCCCCTCGTACGGGTCCGGTTGAAAATATCGTAAACAGATTTCGTCCGATTATTCCCGAAAATGGCCAGATCATCCAAAGTCTGCTTGTCTATTTTAAAACTCATCTTATTTTAATTGAAAAATTGAAAATTGAAAATTGAAAATGTGAATATAGTAATTAATTATCACATTTTCAATTTTCTTATCTATCTGATTTTAAATCCGGAATTATAAATCATTTATCTTCCTTTTCTACGAATCCAGATAAAGACACCTCCACCTGCTAAAATCAACGGAATCAACAACATAAACGACCACTTAATCATTTTAGTTCCCGATTGAGACACATAAACTTTATCATCCGGAAGTGCGGGACGTCTCACGTCAATCGGAACTTCATTATCAGAAAACCAGAAGAAGCCTCCGGTAATCAATGAGAAGTTGTTCGTACGAGCATGCGGAACTCTTCGTCCGAACTCTCCGTTACTGATACAATCGGCATCACCGGTAAGGATAATTTTCTGTTCTTTGTTTCCAACTTTTCTTGACAAAGCCACGACCGTATTATAAATCTTCTCCACTTCTCCGATAGACGGGTTCAAACGAACGGTATCATCAATGAAATCAGTAGTCTCCAACTCATTCCAAACGCCGATCGTGTCAGTTCTAAACATATTCGTCACAACATACCCTTTGTCCTCAATCTGTTCCAATCCGGCCGTAGTAGGCGTTGTGATCACCATGTTACGTCTGCGCATCATATTGAAATCATAAGCGATCGTATCAGCCTCTTCCGTCGGGTACGAAAGGATAACATCTGCTTGAAGATTCGTATCCCGTTTAACCAATACTCCCGTTGTCATCTCGTAACCGAATTTAGCAAACAACTTATTCATCACATCCCGACGTCTCGGTTCTCCAAGAATGAATAAATTACCCCCGCGATCAATATATTGCTGCAAATTAGCTTCTTCTTCCGGCGTAAACCATTCACGTAGATCCGAAACAACCATGATATTAATCTTTTCCGGTACCTGTTTGTCCAAAGTAACATTAGCCACATCAAACCCTTGATTTTCCAAAGAATAACGGAATGATTTATTATTAGCGAATGCACTGTAATCACGGTCTTTACCACCGGCATAACTACGTTCTCCATGCCCGCTCACGAAACCGACAACCGGCAACTCCATCACCATCCGTTTGAATGCGGCAGAAATTTCTTTCTCGCTTGGGAATTTTTGCATATCATTATAAATACGCAACCAAGCCTTTTCTCCATTTTCACGTACAATCTGCCGTACGAACGTGTTATTCTCTCCCGATAAATCAATCATCGCACGAATCTCTTCCGGTCCGATAAATTTATTTGAATCCAACCCGTAAGTTTTACATACCTCGACCATCTTCTGACGGAGAGTCATATTCGGGAACCTTCTGTCCAACATCGGGTTAGCCGTCGTGTCGTAATAGTACACGTATTTTAGCTTGATATCCGGTTTGAAGCGTTGATATTGCTCGAAACGCTCCATATCAGGCTTCAGGAAATAAGGAGCCGCGTACCAGGCCGATCCCGGGTCAAGCGCGTTGATATAAGTCGTTATCGTCATACCGCCATCCAATTTCGCCACGATATCCTGGCTATTCGGGGTCAACGTGTTCAACTTCGTCTTCGTGGCATCATAATAAACCTTCATTGTCGGGAGGGAAGACAAATATCCCAAGAAACAAGCCAAAAAGATAACACCGACATTTCTTCCTAAAGTGATCACGAAACGAATTTTCTGACGAACCGAGTTCAAACGAATAATCGTTAACGCCAAGAAAAGACAAACCACGATCACGAAATAAAGCACGTCCTCGCTACAAATCAACCCGGCAATAAACTTCCCGCTTCGACCGGGCATAGCCAACCAATAAGTCACGTCACGCACGAAATCATAATCCTGCCACCAGCCACCGATCATGCTCAACAACATCAACACGGCAAACGTGCCGATCGCTGCCACGATCTGGTAAGACGTCAAGCTGGACATGAAAATACCGATTGCCGCGTATGCACAAATCAACAGATACAATCCCAACAATCCCACGAGAACCATCGGTAAATCGAAATCCTTGACAACACCCCAACTGCAAAGTACGATCAAAAACAAAATAGCGATCATGAAAAAACCGTAGATCATCATGGAGAAGAATTTACCCACGATAATCTGGAAATTCGTGATCGGGGAAGAATACAACAAACGAATCGAACCGCTACTCAACTCCTTGCTGACCAGACTCATCGTTAAAAGAGGAATATAGAAATACAAGTAATTCTGCATACTCGTGAAAACCCCACCCCAACGGCTGGCAAAAATTGTCATCGTAGACCCATTAATATTATATCCCATTTCTTGGCTGGCCACGAGTCCTTCCAACTGTCCGGCGAAAAGCATCCCTGCTTGCACGGCAAACACGACCAAAATTAGCCACGCCACGGGAGAATAGAATAGCATTTGCAATTCCGTCCTCGCTATATTATATATCATTTTAAACATAACCTGATTTTTTTAATGTGCTTTCTTAGATATTTCTGCAAATATATTATCGAGCGAGCTCTTCTCCACACGAATCTCGGACAGACGCCAATCATTGGCCGCGCTCAACTTCACGATCTGATCTATAACTTCTTGCGCTTCCGAGAATCGGATACGGAAATTCCTGTTTCCCAACTCGTCCACACCCAAAACGCCCTCGATCTTCGTCAACTCATCCACGACAGGAGGATCAATCATAGCAACATAAAGAGAATTCGGAACAATATAATTATCAAATTCATCCACGGTACCCATAAATACCATCTTTCCTTCCTCAATCATCAAAATATGATCACAAGTAGCTTGTACCTCGGTTAATATATGAGTGGAAAGAATCACCGTACGATCTTGGGCAATATCCCGGATCAAATGACGGATCTCCATAATTTGATTCGGGTCCAGACCATTCGTAGGCTCGTCGAACACAACCAGATCAGGTTTATGCACGATCGCCTGGGCAATCCCCACACGTTGCTGATAACCACCCGACAAATTCTTGATCAAACGCTTGCGGAAATGAGTGATACCACAACGGGCTAAAACCTCTTCCACCGCGGAATGGAGTTCATTATCCGGGACCCAACGCAACCGCGCGCAATGAAGCAAATACTCTTCAACAGTTAAATCACCGTACAAGGGAGGCTTCTGCGGCAGGAAACCGATATGCCGTTTAGCGTCAACGGGTCTTTTACGGGCATCTATCCCCTTGATAAAAACCTGTCCTTCCGTTTGCTTGATGACCCCACAAATAATGTTCATCGTGGTTGACTTGCCGGCGCCATTCGACCCCAACAAACCGTAAATCCCCCTTACGGGAATCTCGAAACTTATGTCTCTTACGGCCCATTGAATGCTGTAACGATGTGACAAGTGTTCGACTTTTACAATTGGCTCTTCCATAAATTTGTTATTAAAATTAATATTGCATACAACAACACTTTTTATCAAAGCTTTATAAAAAGACGTTCCAACAACAATTTAGTGTTATTCAAAAATCAACTTTATGAAAATTTTAAGATACCCAAATCAACTAATTCCCTAACAACCACCGAATTACTCTTTTCATCATCTCGCATTTTCAGAAGAAAATAACATATCCACTCTTACCCTTATCATTCCACGAAATAAATTCACACCAAATATCTGGAACCTTTTTTTATATTTCGTTTTGTCAAAAATAGTAAAATCCAAATATGAACAGCATCAAAAAATCGACTTTAACTTTTTATTAATAACAACATTAAGAATCTTTTCACACATAGAAAATTATGTGGATAAAAAATCTCCCGCCTTATTGCAGTTCTAGTCGGAATCACCTAACTTGCAGACCTAATTAGATGCAAACCCTGGATGTTAAAGCAAATGAAAAAAACAAAGTGGATATGGATTTGGGCCGCGATCGGGCTCGTATTGGGTATTATTATTTTCTGGCCTAGTAACAAAGGTAACAAACAAGCCATACTGGATGCCAATGCAGTAGAAGAAGTTGTCGACTCCACGGAACAACAACAGGTACATTATAAATACGGGATACCCTCTGACGATTTCGAAGTAGAGGAAGGAGTTGTGGGTAAAAATCAAAACCTATCCCTAATCCTTGCCAAATACAAAGTTTCCCCTGCCAAGATTCACGAAATATCTCAACGTTGTAAAGATGTTTTTGACCTACGAAAAATAAAAAGCGGGCAAAACTACACGCTTTTCTTGGCGAAAGATAGTCTTCGCACGCCCGAATTTTTCATTTATGAAAGCAACGCGCTCGAATACGTCGTGATTGACTTCAAAGAAAGCGCGGACATTTACATCGGGAAAAAAGATGTCGTGAAAAAAGAAGGTACAGCAAAAGCTGTCATCACATCCTCGTTATGGAATGCCTTCTCTGCCGCAGGAGTAAACCCGAATCTAGCAATTACGTTATCTCAGATATATGCATGGAGTATAGATTTTTACGGGATAGCCAAAGGAGATTCCGTTCTTGTCATTTACGAAGAATCATACGTGGAAGACAAACCGTTAGGAGATTACGAGATAAAAGGAGCCATATTTAATCACATGGGTAGAGACTACTTCGCCATTCCTTTCGAGCAAGATGGCAAGCTTACCTTCTTTGATGAAAACGGGAATAGTTTACAAAAAAGTTTCCTGAAAGCCCCCTTGACTTATTCTCGGATTTCGTCGGGATTCTCCAACAATCGTTACCATCCTGTCTTAAAAAGATACCGGGCACATCATGGTGTTGACTACGCCGCACCAACGGGAACCCCAGTAAAAACGATCGGAGATGGCGTTGTCGTGAAAAAAGCTTACCAAGCCAATGGTGGAGGAAATTACGTAACCATCAAACATAACAGCGTGTACACCACCACCTACATGCACTTGTCAAAATTTGCAAAAGGCATCCAACCCGGCAAAAGAGTCCAACAAGGCGATGTTATCGGGTATGTCGGCAGCACAGGATTAGCAACCGGCCCCCACTTGGATTTCCGGGTATATCAGAACGGATCGCCGATCAATCCATTAAAAATGAACTCTCCACCCAAAGAACCTGTATCAAAAGAGAATATGCCTCAATACATCCAAGTGAAAGACTCGCTCGTGAATATTCTGAGACAGATCTAAAAAAATACGATCACATAGCAAACCGGATTAAATAGAGTTTAACTAACTTGTTTAATCCGGTTTATTATTCTAATAATATTTCTCGCCCGTCACCTTGTAATAACGCCATTTACCGGCATGTCGCCCATTTTTATAACGCCCCTCGCAAAACAAATGTCCCGTGGGATAATAAAACTTTGCCATCCCATGCCGTACCCCCTTGCGGAACGCGATCTCCGCCCGCAACGTACCGTCAGGAGAAAATTCCTTGTAACCTGCAATCAAACCGTCTTTATAACTCACCTGAGCCAGCAAATCCCCATTCTCGTAAAAGAATGGAGCTACTCCCTCAATCTTTCCCTTCCCGTAAGGGAATTGCCCCAGCAACGTACCCGAAACATTAAACACGCACCACACGCCATCCGGAATTCCATCCTTCAACTCCCCTTTAAAAATACATTGATCCGTTCGGTATTCATAATACGTTTGATTACTCACCGCCACACTATCCGGTATCATGGGATAATAAAATCCGGCCTCGATCTTGTTGATCTGATTCTCGAACTGACGATTCAACTCCCTGATTTTATATTCATCGGGAGCCTTATCATTATAATTGGCAATAATTTGTGTTTCAAAAGCCCCTCTTTCCTTCGACAACGAGAATCCTATAGTCTCGAAACTTAAAAAAGCCCCCTTGTTTTTCTCCAGCCCTTCCCTGGAACCGGTTTTAAAAGCATCATACAAATACTCGTAAGTATTCGGCGTCTGCACGTAACCAAACACGTTTTTCCGGTTACCCAACTGCCCTTTCAAACGCATGTACTTCTCGTTATTTTCCAAAGTGTTCCCCAGCACGTACTCCTTGATCATCTCGGCAAGCGTACGGGGAGAATTACTAAAAACGACATAATCGCCCAAAAACGTGTAATAAGGACGTTCAAAACGCTCGAACATACCACCGAAAAAGAGATTGAAAAAACCTTTCAAACGGAAATAATGAATCGTATGCCCATTATATTCCATCGCCTTCTCCCGGATAGGAGTTTTCCGCTGTATCTGTTCGGCTAGATAAGCCATTTGATCCTTTGCCAAATCAATATCCTTTCCCCGCACGGCCAAAACAATATCCTCCGTATCCTGATCACTTTCCAAACGAGGTTTAATGATCGCCACCTCTCCCCCGATCCACGAGGTGAAGACATCCAGAACATCCAAATTCAAAAACTTATTCAGGCGATCCATCGACTTCCTCATCTCGTTATAAGATTGCGGGTAATTCACCTTATAATTCTCCAACAACAGATTCTCGGCCTCTTTAAAAGAAGGAAAACAAAATGACAGGTAAGCCGCCGTATTTTCCCCCGCAATTTTCTCCAAGGAAGAAGGCCCCGCTTCCAAGAAACTCGCCACATCCAGTAAAGAGAATTTATCCGAGTTAGTCCTCGTTTCCCCCGAAAAACGAAGCGCCTTATCACTCAACTGCAACATCAAACGGGTATTACGCAACAACGCGAATTCATCCGAAACAGCCGAATCCTCCATAATCGAAGCGATCCATTTACCCAACTGCCGATGGTCAATATCAAGCGTTACATCTTCTGAAGTAACCAAACTCTCGACCTCTTTCTTCGATTTACACCGTGCCAGAGAACGGGACACCAACGCGTGAGACGACGAACCGATCAACAGATTATCCTTGATCGTGAAAAAAAACTGCCAATCCGCCCAACGCAACGACCGGATTTCCCCGTTCGGGTCTTTCATCGTCTTTATCCTGATCTCGTCATCCTGCATCAGCGTCAGCAGCAAAGATTCAAAAAGCCGAATCACGTTCAGCTTTCCCAAATCACAAACATACAGGAAATCATATTTACCCAAACCGATTTGATGACAGGAGATCGTTACCGGGCGATCAGTCAGCACCTTTTTCAATTTAGGATAGGCATTCGCCAACGAGTCGACATACTGCAAATTCGAGTGATACTCTTCAAAATAAGGATATCCCTTCAACGACTTCCAGATAAAATTCTGCCGCAACCGTTCATGAACACGGTTTACCGAAGTTATATTCACTTTGAAAACAGCATCCACGGGTACCGCTTGCAGGGTATCGAACTTTCCCGCCTTCTGAAAAACCCCGAACCACACGATCAACCCCATCCCAAGCAACAGACAGGTTATCACAATTATTTTTCTCTTCGTACTCTTCCGCATATTTTTCATTTCGCGACGCTTATCAATGCCACAATATTACGAAATTCAAACGAGATTTACACACTCCATCTATTGTTATAACTTACCTGTCCCCTTCTACAACTCGAAAATTAATAACTCAATTCTATAATCCAGCATTCACCAACTTACAAAGCGCAAGAATCAGTATATACTATGAAAGAAGCCAGTTTTATAGTATCTTTGTCCCGATCATAAAGAACAAAATTATGGCTACATACTGGCAAATATTTATCTCGTTTTTCAAAATCGGTTCTTTCACCCTAGGAGGAGGTTACGCGATGATCCCGCTCATCCAGCAGGAAGTCGTGAACAAAAAAGGCTGGTTAAAAGAAAGCGAGTTCGTGGAGATGATGGCAATTGCCCAATCAGCTCCCGGCCCGATAGCGTTGAACACGGCTATTTTCGTGGGATACAAGGCACGAGGGGTAAAAGGAGTTATTTTCTCCAGTTTGGGAACCATTCTTCCCTCTTTCATCGTGATCCTGTTAATCGCGATCATATTCACGGATTTCAAAAACAATCCCGGAGTTGAACGGGTATTCAAGGGTATCCGCCCGGCCGTCGTGGCACTTATCGCCGCCCCGTTATACCAGATGGGTAAATCAGCCGGGATCACCCGTAAAACCGTTATATTCCCGGTAATCGCGGCTCTACTCGTCTGGCAATTAAACCTCTCCCCGATATACATCATCATCGCGGCCATCGCGGGGGGGCTCCTTTACGGCAAAATAACCCACAAACTTTAAATATGAACCGGAATCAATTCTCCATTTTCAATTATCAATTATCATGTCTGAACTAGATCTTTATATCAGCCTCTTTATCACGTTCTTTAAAATCGGGTTATTCGGTTTCGGGGGAGGATACGCCATGCTCTCGCTAATACAACATGACGTGGTAGAAGTTCACAACTGGATCAGCGTGGCCGACTTCACGGACATCGTGGCCATCTCGCAAAGCACGCCCGGCCCCATCGCCTTCAACACGGCAACCTACATCGGTTACACGGCGACAGGTAGCATCTGGGGATCGGCCATCTGCACGATTGCAGTGAGCCTTCCCTCCCTCATCATCATGATCTCCATTTCCAAATTCTTTTTCATGTTCCGGGACAACAAATACGTGGAAATGGCCATGCAGGGATTAAAAATTACCGTGCTGGGCCTTATCGGTGCCGCGGCCCTACTTCTAATGAACAAACAAAACTTCGCGGACTACAAAAGTTACATCATCTTCGCCGTGGCTTTTATCGCCACCTTCAAATATAAAATGGACCCGATTTTAATGATCATCGCGGCGGGAGTAGCAGGCTATTTACTTTATTAAAGCTACATACAGGAGTACGCCTCATCAAATGTCCAGATACAAAAAAACCGCCTTTCAGGCGGTTTCATATTTTAAAGTAGTGCATTAATCTTAGATACGAGAGTAGTCTTAGGTACAGCACCCACCTGTTTGTCTGCAACCTCTCCATTCTTAAAGAAAAGAATTGTCGGGATGTTACGGATACCGAATTTAGCTGCCGTTCCAGCCGCGCTGTCCACGTCAACTTTGGCAACCACCAATTTGCCTTCGAACTCTTTAGAGATTTCTTCCACGATGGGTAACATCATTTTACATGGTCCACACCATTCTGCCCAGAAATCTACAAGTACAGGATGTTCTGCCTTCAGCACAACTTCCTCGAAATTTGAATCATTAACTGCAATAGCCATACTTCTATCTTTAAAGTTTATAATAATTTTCATGTTAAAAGCGTTGGATTAAGTTCGCTTGGTCCAACGCTTCGACATGGCGAAATTAATTAATTTTCATTTTAATAGCATCATTATTTTCGAAATATTCGTATAATTCTCTCGAACGTCCTATCTTACAGGTTCTTGAAAACATCTTTACCCGGTGTCCCGTCCCGTCATACAAAACAAAGTTCAACGGGAGATCCCCTTTCTCGTTCACGAACTGGTTATGTATCTCGTTCACAAGCTCGTGAGTCAATTTTTCCACATCAACCTGCAGGGTAATCGAACGTATCAGATTCTCGCTGATCACGCTCAACAAATCCATACTTTGCACGTTAAAAGTCAATTCTCCGGCTCCTCCCCATTTCTTCTCCTGTACCCTTCCTTTGATATAAACCGATGTCTCCATGATAAAATAATTACGGAACTTGATGTAATCCTCCCCGAAGAAAGGCAACTCGTAAGTACCCGTGAAATCCTCGATCGTCAAGATGCCGAAATCATTTCCCTTTTTCGTTTTCCCTTCCCGCAAGGCCACGATAATACCCGCGATAGTCACGTCCCGATCCTTATAAGAACTCAGATCACTATTCAGACTCTCCAACGGGGTACAAATAGCATTGATCTCCAATTTATACGAATCCAACGGGTGAGAAGTTAGGTAAATACCGATCAATTCTTTCTCTTTACGAGCTTTTTCCACGTCAGTCCACGGCTCGCACAAGGGAATCGAGGGTTTGATCACGTCGTACTCGTCCATTCCCCCGAACAACGTGGCCTGCATCAACATGCTATCCTGCTGTTTCTTCTGCCCGTAATTCACCAGATTTTCGAGGAAAGTCACGTGCCCGTCGGGCATATGGAAAAATTGAGCCCGGTCCAACCCGAAACTATCCAATCCCCCCGCAATAATCAGATTTTCCAACGTCTTCTTATTCACCGTCTTGTAATCAATACGCTCGAAAAAATCAAAAAGATCCTTGTAAGGTCCGTTTTCATTCCGTTCTTTAATAATCGCGTTCACGGCAGCCTCTCCAACCCCCTTGATCCCGGCCATTCCGAAACGGATATCCCCCTTGTGATTCACGGTAAAATCATCATCCGACTCGTTCACATCCGGCGCCAACACACTCAACCCCATTCGCTTACATTCATCCATAAAGATCGTAACCTTCTCGATCTGCGAAAGGTTACAACTCAAGTTGGCAGCCATGAACTCGGCGGGATAATGCGCTTTCAGGAACCCGGTCTGGTAAGCGATATAAGCGTAGCAAACCGAGTGCGATTTATTGAACGCGTAAGAAGCGAAAGCCTCCCAGTCCCCCCAAATCTTATCGACCAACGGGTTTACCTCCTTCCCCATCGCCTTTGCCCCCTTCACGAACTCCTCGTTCTTGTTACACCCGTCGATAAACTGCGTCTTCAACTGATTCATCGTGTCGATTTGCTTCTTACCCATTGCCTTACGAAGCGTGTCCGACATACCCCGCGTGAAATTACCCAAGGCACGCGATTGCAACATCACCTGCTCCTGGTACACCGTGATCCCGTACGTGTCTTTCGGGGAAGCCCCGATCGAGTATGATCACCCGATGATGGAGCCTTACCTGAAAGAC
>OGIE01000729.1_pt1 | contig 48740 bp, 31 predicted proteins | sample 1571581 | NCBI WGS metagenome assembly OGIE01 (sample SAMEA2582021, study PRJEB24529) | metagenome | biome: Human gut stool | place: China | collected 2011 | reverse complement strand
CCTTTTTATACAATATGTCAAAGAACACTTGATTCTTACTTTTTACACAACCTCCAGTTGGAGGAGGGGTGCCCAAAGGGCGGGGTGGTAGGTGAGAAAAGAATTCATTAATGTTCTTATTAATAGGTATTTTATTGCTTACCTACCACCTCCCCCTACGGGTACTCCTCCTCCAACTGGAGGAGGAGAATGAAGATAGTATCGCTTATCATTTACTTCATTTCTTATCAGTTATAGCAGACCAAACAATAGTTCATCGTCCAACAGTGCAGCTTCCTATCAGACTGAATATTCCAGATGGGAGAATATAGCCGAAAGACATTATAATTCTATAACTAATACAGGTTTTAAAGTGCGAGATAAGCAAGGTAATAAAGGCGGAAGTGCCATGCAAGGTATGAATAGCGGCAATTATGTGCAAATGAAAAAATCTTTCCGAGATGCACAAAGACAAATGCGTAACATACGCAACAATGCCCAAAGACATGGCGTGACAATAACACAATCAAAATGGGAAACAGCCACTATCGCATATTAAAAAAGATTTCTAAAAGTCATCGTACGATAAGTGATAAAACTACCCATAAGTAGTTGTCCAATAACCTATAGGTAGTTGGGCAACTACTACGTAATAATCATCCAATTACCTATAGGTAGTTAAACACTGTTCTAAATGTTCGGTGGCGTATATGCAAAAACTATTCCGTCACCAGCGGACGCTTACGCCAATCATCCTTCACGTAACTATCGGGATAAACAGTCTTATCTTTCAATTCACCACCTTTCAGGCGTATCCAGGAAGTAAAGGTACGTTCTCCTTCCTTCAGTACAATCACGCGGGCACCATTAGAAAGATGGTTATACTCCGTATTGCCCCCTGTGAAACGTCCGTAAGCCAACACGATGCCTTTCCACATTACCGAATAATCATTATCGTGGTCATGCCCTACGAATGTCCCCATCACATCGCCGGCTTCTTTCATAGCAGCAAACATACCGGTATTGATGGCAGCCGCACAGGCTTTCTCCATACGTGTACCGTAGAGGATAGCATTCTCATCGGAAGCCGCCTCATTGTATTCAGGCAGAGGGATATGGAAGAATGCCAAAGCAGGCAAAGGCTTCCCACCGTTCTGTGCAGTAAAGGCGGCACTTTGCTGACGATACCAGTTCACCTGGTCAAAAGTAAGCCAGTCATAACCTTTCACATCCGGCAGTTTGGAGTAAGAGTGAGAGTCGAGGCAATAGAGCACGGATGCGTCTTTCTTGCCATCCGAGGACTTCACCGTAAGAACATAGTCGGGAGACTCTACAGCTCCACGGTCGGGCTGGATATTATAAGGCAGGGTGCGAATGATGTCATACAATTCAGCGCGTGTCTTTCCCTGTTCATTGTCGTGGTTACCGAAAGTCACTACGAACGGTATCTTACGGGAAGAAGCACAGGATAGCACCGTACGCATAGCCGTATCAGCAGGGGCGGCATAAACCACATCTCCTGTAAAAACAACTAAATCGGGATGTTCGGCATCAAGCACTTCATTGATACGCTTCAAGGCAATATCCGAAGCCGGGTTACCATATTTGAAATGGATGTCGGTGAACTGAACGATTTTGAATTCTCCGTTCTTGTTAAACTTTAAGGGGGCAACCTGTGCCTGGCAGAACAGAACCGTAAGAAAAGCCAGACAGAGGGCTAAAGAAATTCTCTGCATGTGAATGATTAGTTTTAGGTAGTTATTTAGGTTGAAATCAGTTATTATAGCAATTCGTCATTTTTTGGTGATTAGAACTGTTGCGTAGGCTGAGATGCCTTCTTCACGGCCTGTAAAGCCAAGTTTCTCTGTCGTGGTAGCTTTGATGGATATATCGTCTTCGTCTACCCCCATCACTTCGGAAAGTGTCTGTTGAATGGCGGGAATATGAGGTTTCAGTTTAGGACGCTCCGCACAAATGGTCGCATCGATGTTTCCTACGGAGTAACCTTTCGTCGCAATCAGTTCTACTGTTTTCTTTAATAATATCTTGCTGTCGATGTTCTTGAATTCTCCTGCGGTATCGGGAAAATGATAGCCGATATCACGCATATTGGCGGCTCCCAGCAAGGCATCACAGATGGCATGGATAAGCACGTCGGCATCCGAATGTCCAAGTAACCCCTTTTCATGTTCCAGGCGGATACCGCCTAACCAAAGTTCGCGCCCCTCCACCAACTGATGGACGTCAAAGCCAAAACCTACACGTATTTTCATATCGCTTTTCTTCTTTTTAATTTGGATGAATGCACGAAAGTACGGAAAAAAAGCGAGGTAACAAGAAAAGAAGTTCGCTCAAATACACAAAGCGAACTTCTTTCACATTTTTAAATCAACTAATCTCTATCCGGCAGTTGGGACAGCAGGTCTTTGTAGAAAGCCCTTACATCCTTCCAGTGATAGAAAGGAGCGATGTCGGTCTTCACCGGAATGCTCACTTCTTTTTCATTCAGCATAAACTTCACAATGATATCATCCGTAGTGCCTTTCTTACGGAAGAAAACAATCTGCACATTGGCTGCCATCGGAACCATCTTGAAGTTACACCATGCCTGATAAAATTTATCCGGATCTGATTCTTCGTTGTAACAATTCTCCAACCTCAGCAATCCCACCAGAGGAATAACGTTACCATCATGCCCGAAGCGAAAGGTGGCCGAGTTCGTACCGGAAGCTACCGCTTCGTCGGCCGAGTCAAGGATATTTTCGACGAGAGATTTTGCATTAGCCAGCATCAATCCGTTCGTCATGGGTGAAGGACCGTCACAAACGTAGTTCTTGTAGTTGTGTATCTGCCAGATGTCGAACAATTCCTGTTTCTCAAAGATATCATAGAAACACACATCAGGCTCCACGTTCTGCATATCCGAAGCCACCCAGTACAGACCGCGCATCAGTTCTTCGGGATTCACATTCTTGCGGATATACTCTTTACTATTAAACAAAGTATTTACCAGACGTTCCGGGCGCACATGTTCCTGCTCGAACTTACGGTATTCCTCATACCAGGGACCTTTACGGGAAGTAAACTTCATGGCTTCCTGTGTATGGAAGTTCAGATAATCCATATATTTATTGCTCGACTCACGTTCAATCTGCATCTTCGGATTAAACTCTTTCAGGCGTTCGCAAAAAGCATCCATACTGAGCACGCAACGTATAACAACCGTAGAACGCGCCGACATCTGCGGTTCGCCCTTAAATATTTCGGGGAATGCCTGATACATGCGCTCGGCAATGCCGCGTTGCTGTTTCACCCCTACCGGACTTAAATCGCCTCCATGTCCTTTCGCGTCTTCCCAAACAATATCCAGACGCTTGCGGACATCTTCTCCCAAATCGGTTAACGCTCCCGCTTTATGAGCTTTCTCAAAAACCTCCATTACGCGAACGTAGTCTTCATCCGCAATCAGCCAGCGGGAACCATGACGGCCATAATGACTAATATAAAACGGTTCATAACCTTTCGGAGCCTTGGTTTGAACTCCCGACGGACCGGGATAAGCATAATATACACCACCCGTTGTAGCAATATCATCGAAGATTTCTTCGCGCGTGGCTTGTGCATACGAGGTATGCACTGCCAACGCACCTAAAAAAGTCAATGAAAGAAAAACTCTCTTCATTCCTAATTTCATGGACACTTTGTTTTTTATAGTTTATATTTATTTCTGATAATCCGGATTCTGCGTCAGATACGGATTCGTTGTAAACTCATCCTGCGGAATAGGGTACAATTTATACTTATCGTCCACATCCTTACCCATATATGTACCTGCCTCGCCATTGCTGCTGCCTTTCCAGTCCCAGTTATATCCCTTTGTGAATTTGCCGAAGCGGATCAGGTCTGTGCGACGAACCAGCTCCATATTCATTTCACGGGCTCTTTCATCTAAAATGAAGTCCAGATTCAACTGACTGTCAGTAATATGGCCGGATACCCCGTCACCATAGTTGCCGGACATATAAGCACGGTCTCTGATTTCGTTGACATAGCCCAGTGCCTCGGCACGCGTACCTTCTGCAGCTCCACGAAGAATAGCCTCAGCAGCCATCAGATAAGCATCTCCCGTACGGAACATCGGAAGGTCTACAGACGAGTACTTAGTGCCGCCATCCACCAATTCCTTACGGTCCTTCGTCACATTTCTCCATTTGATGCAAGCATAACCATTCTCAAATGTCTTTTGAAAAGCCTTACCTTCTACCCAGGTTTCCTTTGTATGGTCGATGGTAAAGAACTGTGCACGCTTATCCTTCTTATTATCTCCCCAAGGATCGTTTTCATAGAAAACCTGGTCAACCTCATCAAATTTATCCACAAGTGCCACCTTTACACGGGCATTTCCCCAACCACGGCTACCTACTCCTGTCTTTACATACTTATCCATCGGACCATTCATCAGCGCTTTAATCAGGAAGTTCGTTCCGGCACTGCTCTGTGCATAGTCAGCATCCTGCACCAACGGCCAGATGATTTCGGAACAAGTATTGTTATCCGCCAGGAAGATGTGGCGATAATCCGAAGCCAATGGATAATTACCTTCCGTAATCACCTTTTTGGCATATTTATAGGCATTGGTATATTCATTCTTGCCTACCCATGTTTCTGCATTCAGGTATACACGTGCCAGGAGAAACCAAGCCGATACACGGTCCACACGGCCATATTCATTTCGTTTCGGTTCTTTCAGCAATGTTGTCAGCTCTTCCGTTTCGGAAACCACATAGTCGTAGATTTCCTGACGTGTCTTCTGATGAGGAATTGTACCTACATCCATCGTTTCATCAATGAAGGGACCCGAGCCGTACAAATCGCAAATCATACTGTAGCAATAAGCACGGATAAAGCGTGCCTCAGCACGGTAATAAGGCATTTCAGCCTGCAAAGCATCATATACGCCACGGGCTTTCAGCTTCCCTTCCGCACTTTCGCGCAGAAACTCATTGCAGTAGTTAATGGCCATATAAAGACGATAGTATGAGTAACAAATAATCTTTGTCGAAGGGTCCCAGTTCATATACAGCAAAGACAAACTTCCATGGCTGCCACCGGAATGGAAAGCGATTTCATCCGTACAAGCCTCTTGCAGATAGAACAAGGCACGCGTGTAGCCACTATATCCTTCATCAATGCCCGGCACATCACCGTTACCACCATCACCGCCCTTTTGCCCGGTCTGGATGAGGCTGGCATAGCATTTTGCCAGCACTCCGATGTAACCCTCAGGGGTAGAATAAACCTTTTCGCCCACCAACTCATTGTCGTCCAAAGGCAATGTATCCAAATCTCCCAGACAAGAAGAGAAAAGAAACAGGGATACCAGACATATACTTGCTAACTTGAAATATTTCGTTTTCATTGTTTTCTGTTTTATCATGAATTAAAAATTAAGATTTACTCCCAGCATGAACATACGCGGACGCTGATAGATGTTCTTATCGATGCCGCTGTAGATTTCCGGATCGAGACCACTGTAACCTGTCAACGTACATACGTTCTGCACTGTGAAAGAGAGGCGAAGGGAAGTCTTGTCATTCCACAATCTGTCGAAGGTGTGTCCCAGCGTGATATTGTCGATACGGAAGAAGTCACCTTTTTCCAGGAAGTGGTCGGTATAGATGCGTTCCTGCGTGAATCCTGTTTCGAGTGTAGAACGCAGAATATTGCTGGAAACGCCTGTTCCACCATAAAGACCGTCCAGGGCATCGGAGGCTTTCACATAGTTGTAAACATAAGCACCGAAGCTTCCGTGACCGTTGATACCCAAATCCCAATTTTTATAAGTCAGGCGAGTAGAAAGACCGCAATAGTAAGGAGCTTTGGAACTCTTGCCTGTCACATACTTGTTGGCATCTTCTTCGCTGCTGGTGATAGAACCGTCTTTGGCAACATATTTTCCGTCCAGCGGTTTGCCGTTGTCGTCGTAAGCCTGTTGCAACAGGTAGAAAGTATTCGGAGTTTCACCTACCATATGGACTTGCAAATATTTACCCGTACCGCCGGCATTACCTGTCTTCACGTAGTTGTCCTCACGGTCGATGGTATTCAGCTTCGTTATTTCAGAAGTATTCCAGGTGAAGTTACCGCTAATAGACCACTCCCAATCCTTATTCTTTACAGGAATTACATTGATGCCTATTTCCAGACCTTTACTTTTCATATTACCGATATTGGTTTCAATCATGTTGGTAAAGTTGCTTCCGGCAGGAACAAAAATCTTATTCAGCAAATCTTTGGTAGTACGCCAGTAATAATCGACCGTACCGGAGATGCGGTTATTCAGGAAACCGTAGTCGATACCGATGTTATAAGTTTCCGTGGTTTCCCACTTGATGTTGGCATCGTAGCCGTTAGGGCGGTAAGTAGTATACCATTGATTCCCGAAGTAATAGCGTGATTCGTCATAAGATGCCGTATAAGTCGGCAAATGCTGGTAGTAAGAACCGATGGATTGCTGACCGGTCTGGCCATAGCTTAAACGGAGTTTCAGGTCGGACAGAGCTTTGAAGTTCGAGAGGAAAGCCTCTTCATTCACACGCCACGCAGCAGCAACTGAGGGGAAATATCCCCAACGGTTATCGGGAGAGAAGCGTGAAGAAGCATCGGCACGCAGGGTAGCAGTCAACATATAACGTTGTTTCCAAGAGTAATTTACACGGCCATAGAAAGAGAGCAGGTAAAGTTCCGCCTCAGCATGTTGGGGAGTAGCTAGTTCTTTACCTTCGGTGTCAGTGGTTACACTGTTGTTCTTATACCAGAAACGTTGCCAACCATAACCTGCCATAGCATTGATGTGATGGTCTTTCAGTTCCTTGTCATAGTTGGCATAGAAATCGAGCAAGGTGTTCCGCTTATCCTGATGATAGGTATAACGCTTACCCGTACCATCATTCTGATTACCCGTATACATAGAGGGTGCAAGGTCGGGAACATTGTCATGATTGTCATTCGTCTGAATATCGTACCCCATATTGAGGTTAAAACGCAAGTCTTCGAAACCATGTACCTTATAATCCAGGGCGATGTTACCGATAGAACGTTTCGTCTTGTTCAGTTTATCGGCCAGTTCAAGGTCGGCTACAGGATTTGAAGAAGCCAGTGTGATAGGTTTGCCGTCATTCATCCACGTATAATATCCCAAACCTACATTTCCTTCATAATCCTCATAAACAGGGCGGGTAGGATCAAAAGAGATAGCACTGCCGATGACACCTGTTGAAACCGGTTTATCGTTCTCTATACTCCCCTTTACGTTGATATCTACAGAAAGATGCTTGTTGAAGAACTTCGGAGACAAACCTACGCTGGCATTGATACGCTCGTAGTTATTATTCTTCAACGTACCGTTCTGGTTAGTATAGCCTACGGATACACGGTATGGCATGCCTTTCAAAGCCCCGGTCATGGAGAGGTTATGGTCCGTGCCGAGTGCCACGCGATAGATTTCTTTCTGCCAGTCTACATCGGCATTGCCTAACCGGAAAGTTTCGGGCGCATTGCCATGTTCTGCAAAAGCCTTGCGGAATTCTTCGGTGGAAAGTACATCCATATACTGATATACATTGCTCACCGTCATATTCCCGTTATAGTTGAAAGACGGACGTGTAGTGCCGTCACCTGTACCTTTCTTAGTGGTGATGATGATGACACCATTGGAGGCACGCGAACCGTAGATAGCTGTAGCCGAAGCATCTTTCAGCACCGTAAACGAGGCGATGTCATTCGGATTGATGGCACTGATAAAGGTATTGCTCACAGGCACACCGTCAATAACAATCAACGGGTCGTTATCTGCCGACAAAGAGGCACCCATACGTATGCGGATGGTACCTCCGCTACCCGGAGCACCGTTACCCGGAACAATGTTCACACCGGCAACTTTACCTACCAGGGCATCTTCGGCAGTCAGTTGTTTACCCTTGTTCAGTTCGTCCGGCTTCACAGTCAGCAAAGAGCCGGTCACGTCGCCTTTCTTCACCTGACCATAACCGATGACTACGACTTCGTCCAGCATTTCGCTGTCTTCGAGCAAAGTAACCACAATGAGAGGTTTATTTGTTACGGCAATTTCCTGCCCTTTATAACCGATACTTGTGATGGAGAGTATATTTCCGGTAGCTGCCTTTAGCGTGAAGTTACCGTCTACATCAGAGATAGTACCTACGGATGTGCCTTTAATCAGAATGTTAACCCCGATAACCGCTTCACCGGTAGCGTCTTTTACATGTCCTTTCACCACAATGTCTTGTGCTGAAAGCGACAGGGATAGTAGTAATCCCAACAAAGGGAGAAGTCCCTTGACAAGTCTAAAAATGTTTTTCATAAGGTTATTATTATAATTAATAAAAAAGATAATTCAGTCTACATTTTACCCAATAAAAACTAATACCCAAAGAAGACTTATTGTTAACTTTATTTTCTACGGCAAAGTTAGAGCATTACTTTCAGGGTAAGTGACCTGAGTAGATGGGCAGAGTAGACGGAAGTAGAAATAGAAAAGAGATAAGTATCTGATATACAGAAAACATCCACCTATCCTTATGAACAAGGAAAGTAGATTAAAGTAGACGTTTGAGGAAAACAAAAGGAGGCTATTTTTATCCTATTTGCTGCACCGCCTCCATAAATTCCTCTTTAGAAAGCTGAGATTTATTCCGCACTTTCAAGCGATAGTTATATACTGTTTGGGCAGAATAATGAAGGAAATTAGCAATCTTGCCGCTATCGGTGATTCCCAACCGGATGAGAGCAAAGACACGCAACTCCGGCGTCAGCAACTCACCTTCCTTCGGATAAATGCGCTCATCTTCCTGAAGCAAAGTGTTGAATTGCTCAATGAACCTGGGGTAGAGTTTAAGGAACACACTATCGAACGTATAGAAGAACTCCTTCAGTTCATTAGCTACGAAAGAAGAAGAATTAACAGTCTTGTAAAGGTCATCCAACTGTCCGGTTTTAATTTTCCGGGCAAGCATTTTCCGTTGTTCCTCCTGCTTGTTGATGTAGAGCGAACACATATTGAAGACGTAACCGATGTATTCTTCCTTCACCTGGTTGGACTCCTGCAACTTATTGTTCAATGTATGCAGGTTTGCATTGATATGCTTGAGTTCCTCGTTCATATCGCTCACTGCTTTCCGGGCAACGTTCAGCCGCTTCATCTGGTAGAAAATGAATATCAGGGCAATCAGCAAGATTATCAGTAGAGCAGAAGTCAAGATGAACAAGGCAACCATCTGTGTCTTCTCCTGCCGCAACTTGTTCTCATAAGTCCGGCTAATAATGGGCAGCATTTCCGAAATCTCCTGTGTACGGTAGCGGGCATTACAGAATGTGGCATCCTGCATGGAACATTCGATATAGGTATAAGCACGGTTAATATCCCCTTCCTGAAACAAGAAGTTCGCCAGTTTCCAAAGAGAAATATATTCCTTCGTTGCTGCCTGGATGTCGGCGATAGCGGAAATAATCAGATATTTCTTCTGTAGTTCTGTCTTCCCCATCACACCATAAGCATTCGCCAACCCGATGGAAGGAATGGCAACGCTATATCCTTTCTGTTTATGCGTCTCGTAACAACTGTTCAGTATCTCGATGGCTTCATCGTATTTTTCCTCGTACAGAAGTTTCTCACTTTTCATCAGCAGATAGCCCTGCGAACCTGGCTTCCGGATATTGAGAATAGAATCTTTATACTGATAAGCAAGGCTCCGGTAATGATCTTTCATCTTATCGGAAAAAGCATAATCCGCCATTAATGTGTAAACCTGGTGATACTGATAATAATAGTAAGAAATGCCGGAAGCATCCAAGTCACTGGATTTAATGCCGTCCAGTATCTCCAACCCTTCCTTATACATGGCCACTCCTATCATGACCTCAGCCACATTCAGTTCTGCGGAATAAATATGAAGGGGATTCTTCATGCGCTTGGCAAGCTCCACACGCTGGTTGGCAACCCACAGGGCAGAGTCCATGCGGTAAGAACGGTATTTGCCGAACAATTCGCGATAGACATCAAAGCGTTCCTGGTCCGAATGAGGCAAACGGAGTTTCCGTTGCAAAGCATCTATCTGTTCCTGGCGTTCTAATGTATATTGGGGGCGGTTCCTGATAGACATATCAAGTACCCGAAGCAAAGAGTCTGTTTCATTGGCATAAGAATACAGGGACAGGGATACAAAAAAGACTGCCAAAATTACTTTCAGTTGCCTCATATGGATTTCTTTCACGGTTTAACAATAAATCTTCACGGACAAAAGTACGGAATAAATATTTGAAAAAGGAAAGTTTTCCTGTTCTTTCAGCGGAATTTTACCGGTAACGTTTGACTTGCTTCATTCACAATACAAATCCTATGCCCCCGTCACCTATCACCCATTCCACAAGCACACACTGTTTGCCGTCATTTTTCCATCCGCGCTACTGAATCCCAAATAGACAGCCAACGACTCCGCTTTCCAGCCATCGGGCAGAACCAATGTAGCTTTGCCATCCTGCCTATGGGCAGCGTTCACGTCATATACCGGCTGTCCCAGCTCCTTGTTGTAAACCAGCAACAGGACTACATCTGTCCCGGCAGCATTCCCCTTATCGCTATTATCAGTCCAGAAAAAGGATACTTTATCATCAGCCACCTCAGCCGTAGCGCCCTCTGCCGACGTCAGTCCGCCATGCGACACCAACACTCTGTCAAAGTCGATAACGGGTCCATCCTCCCCCGCCACCACAGCCGCACCCAGTATGCACGACACAGCCACATTGAAAGGCGAGCGGACTGCGGCAAACTCCCGATAACCTACACGCAAAAAGGGTGTCAACATCTTCGCAAGCCCAATGGCCACACCAAATTTAGAACGGGCCGAACGCTGCTTATCCGAACGCGACGGATTGCCTCCTGTGGGTAATGAACGCACGTAATACCCATTCTTGCCTTTGCACCCCACTACCGGTCCCACCTTACCGGAAAAACCGCCGATAACCCCATCTTTTACTTTTCCCATAATCTTATATGTCTTAATTATTTTTCTATCTATACGCACAAAAGTAAGGAAAAGAAATCGCTTCACACTATAAATCTCCAGTAAAAGGATGAGCTATCAGATTCTTTTTTCTATGCTGCTCATACACTACTAATACACTGCTGATACATTACTCATACACTACAAATGAGTGTATCAGTTCTGTTTTGACTTATTCTCTATACCTGATAAAATTATATCCAGTATAAGTCAAAACAGCAGATACACTCATTTTTACTCCAATTCAAGAATTCTTTTAAAGCTCCTGAATATCCTGATTTCTATCCTGTCATTCCGCCCAGTCAGGTTTGGGGAATTCCCTCACCGGACTATATCGGATGTAGGAGTCGAATATCTCTTTATCAGGCCCCACAGTGCGGGGATCTTCCGAGCGCTTCAGTTCATTTACTAAAGCCTGTCTCAGTTCTTTTTCAATCGCAGCATAATCCTTTTTCCCTATCAGATTATCAAGACAGAACGGGTCATTTCCAATATGGTACAATTCAAATTCAGGACGTTTACCGAATGCCAGTTCAAAGTAAGGCTGGATGGCAGGATCTTTATAATGCTCTATCAAAAAAGTTTTTGAAGGCGCATCATCCACATCGGTAAAAGCCCGGTCGGAATGAAAAGTCCCATCTTCACCTATCCCGTACATGGGATATAATTCGCCTGTATCCTTATTCATCATCTGAGGAGCTCCGGCAGGCCAACGTTCCGGTCTGACATTCCAGATTAACAGATAATCCTGATTGCGGACAGCACGTTGCGGATATCCCAGATTTCTCCAACGGGAAGAGGAATGCCTTTCGCGCCCCATGTACACATACTTTTTCGTTTTATCTACTATTCCTTCTTTTTCCGATCGGAGTATATTCATGAAGCTGCGCCCCGAAATAGGAAGCATTCCATCCGATTTCACTCCCGCCATCTCCAGGATAGTAGGAGCAATATCGACAAAGCCTATCGGATCATCTACCCGGCGTTTACCCGGAAAGCCTTTCGGATAACTGACCGCCAAAGGGACATGTGCACCATATTCAAAGCAGTTGGCTTTTGCCCGAGGGAAAGGCATACCATTATCTGCCGTTACTATAACAATTGTATTATTGAGTTCACCTATTGAATCCAGATATTCCAGCATTTTAGCCAAATGCGAATCAGCCCATTCTATTTCTACCGCATAGTCCAACATATCCCCTCTAACCTCTTCCGTATCAGGAAGGAAACCGGGAACATCCACTTGTTCCAGTTTTTTTCCATTACGTTTCCACGAACCTTTTTCATAAACACGATGAGGTTCGGTAGCTCCATACCAGAAATAGAAAGGCTGTCCCTCTTTACGTTGCTGCAAGAATGAACGAAAGTTTTCATAATAATTAATCAATCCAATCCCTTTAGCCGTACGTGGATCTGATGGGCTATTTTTTTGATACCTATGCTTATTGAAGGGATGCCCGGCAGCATTTCCCTTTCTCCATAAGGAGTCCTCATCACTGCGTGCGTATTGAAAAGGATCGACTCCTTTGCCGGTAAACCCGGTGTAATATCCACTTGCCTCCAGAAGGTCGACAAACGGAACATGCTCTTTCATCCAGGAAGAGGCGTGCTGCCCGGACTGCTTGTTTTGCCAGTGGTGGCGTCCCGTCACCAGACTACTTCTGGAAGGGGCGCTTCCCGGAGAACCACCATAACAGTTGGTAAAGTAGATTCCGTCAGAAGCTACTCTGTCGAACCCGGGTGTGCTTACAAATCGGCTGCCGGCAAAACTTGTATGTGCATAGCTTTGGTCATCGTTTATCACAAACAAGATGTTCGGCCGTTTATCCGGTTCTTTCTTTTCTTTGGTTCCGGCAAGTACTCCCGAACTTAGTGAAATCAACACTGCTCCAGTGACAGACCTCATAGTGTTATCAGTTAAAAACATATTTTTTGATTTGATTCTTCCACTAAATTACTTAATCACCCTCGTATACCAAAGGAGGAACATTCTTTTCCGTACCGGGATACCCCTTATTCTGATTGATTATTCCTCCGGAGTTCGTATTGATTGCATACGAAGGAATAGGCCAGAATATATGGAAAGGTGAGCAGGTGAAATAGTTTCCGTAGGGAGTCCGGACACCTTTATTATAGAAGTCACTGACTTCCACCACTCTGTCATACCAGAAGTTATCTTCTGTCAGCCTGTCCATAGTGTACGTCTTTCCATTATAGCAGGAGATTCCTGTCTGGGCATAAATAATAGCCATTCGGGTTAGTTCCACTTTACGTGGTTCTTCATAATACAATTCCCTTGCCCTTTCATCTAATACGGCACCTGTCTTTTGCTTTTCAATATCTGCAGCCGAATACATGTATTGTGCATTGGCCCTTTTACGTAGGACGTTTATATCGTCGGCTGCTTTCTGCCATTCACCCTTCCATACATATGCCTCGGCCCTAAGCAAATAAGTTTCGGCTAAACGGAAAATATAGAAATCCCCCGGTCCTCCCTGGGGTTGCACACGGTCAGGATCAGGATACCAAGTTTTATAGTGTGGCCAGCTAAACCAGCATCTGATAGTGTCATTACATAAAATGTTCCCCTGCTCATTATATAATTGAAGATTTTTCCCATACCACTCATTTCCGTTTTTCTTCAGTGCGGGACTGTTATAAACCAGCATTTCCATTGTCATCCAGTTTTCGTTATCCGTCCGGTGCCTGTAATCAGAAAAGTCTTCTACCTTGTTGATGGTCCATACACCTTTTTGTGCATACCAGGTGGGGCGGATACGGCTGATTCCTCTGCCGTATTTTTCAACAAGGCCAATTTCATTTTTAGCTGCATCCGACAAGCCGTTTGCCCCGTTAGGGGTTTTAATAACTCCCGTCAACCCATAGTAAGGAAGTGCATTACGCATCACATAGGTGCCATTCGTATTTCCTTCCATGCCATATCTATTGATGGCTAATAATAATCCTTCCGTGTTTTCCGGCAAGCTCTTATTTTCAATACGGAACATGTCCCATACCACATCTTTATTGGCAACACCCTTGTCTGCTCCAAACCGCTCAGTGCACAGTTTATGAACTCCTCCGCTGATAACTTCGGTCGTAATACGGATCGCATCATCAAATCTTCCTTCAAGCAAATAGTACTTGGCCAATAGATGCTTGCAGGCAGCTTTGGTCACCTGTCCGCCATTTACTTTATTAGCTTCGGGAACATGCTTTGCTGCAAACTCCAGATCTTTTATCATTTTCAGCCAGATAGATTCTTTGGTGGTGGTATAATAGTCCACTTTGGGCTCGGTAAGTTCTTCCAAAACCAAAGGTACATCTCCATACTGCAAGGTTTTCATGTAGTAGCGATAGGCTCTTACAAAATAGGCACTGCCCAACAATGCATTCTTTGACTCTTCCGATTTGAATGTAGCCTGATCGATTCTGTTTATAATCGTATTGCAGTTTTTAATGTTGATAAAAGAATTATCCCAATACCACCCGATTCTGGTGTATGCCAGGTCATCATTTTTTCCATCGGGCAGCATCTGATTATTCAAATCCTGCCACGGGGTTGCCTTATCGGTTGTACCGTCTACGGCTATATCCGAATATTTCATATTGGTGCAGAATGGTGCCTGGTCGGTGCAGAATTCTCCCCGGAAAGTGGTCATTGCTTTGTCCAATACCGCTTGCAACCCCGCCTCATCGGTCAATGCATTTTCGGGAGCATAAAAAGACAAAGGGTCAGGGTTGAGGAAATCTGATCCGCAGGAACAGAAAAAACAAATGGTAAAAGACAGGATTGCTGCTTTATATTTCATAATGGTTTTCATATCTATATAATTTAGTTTAGAATTAAAGTGTCATATTCAATCCAAAAGTGAAGATTCTTTGTGAACGCATTCCGTCTTCGGGGTCACCGAACTTCCAGTCTTTAGCCCATATCCCCGCATTCTTCACATTCAATGAAAATTTAAGGTTGGATATAGGAGTCTTCTTCAAAAATTTGGAAGGCACCTTATAAGCCAAAGCTACATTTTCCAAGCGTATATAAGACTTGTCAAACCATACTGAATAGCTCACCCCTTTAGCGGGAGCAGACCTCAACCGGGCATAATCATCCAATTGATTTTCAGGAGTCCAATAAGGAATATCCCTGGAGTTACAGCGATCTTCTATATGGTCGTCATGTTTTGCCAGATTATAACTTCCCTTATGTCCCCAAAGAGAATAGAGGACGAAGGAGAATTCAAAGTCATTGAACAGTCTGAAAGTGTTGCTCAATGTCCACGAGAATCGTGGGGTCTTATATCCCAAGAACTGTTTGTCTTCATCTGTCAGCAGTCCATCATTATTTACATCTTCCAGCCTGAAGTCACCGGGTGCCTGGTTCCATTTGGCAGCCTCTTCTTCTTGTCCGGTCTTCCAGGTTCCCAGAATTTTATAATCCCATATCACATCTTTTGCCTGACCTATAAACCAGTTATTGGTTTTGTCATCCGGCTCTTTCCGTCCTACAAAGTTACCATCTTTATCAAACACGTCATACTTTTCACCGGTTATCGAAATGATTTTATTCCTGTTCAGGGCAAAGAGCAGATTGGAGGTCCATTCAAAATTATGCTGTTTCATATTGGTGCTGCTCAGAGAAAGTTCAAGTCCTTTATTCCTTATCTCTCCCAAATTGGCGTACACTCTTTTATATCCGGTGATGGTGGGAAGTTCTCTGTTGACCAGTACATCTGTGGTCGACATATAATAGGTTTCTATTGTTCCGTTTAAAATGCCATTGAACAGCCTGAAATCTAAAGCAAGGTTATACGCTTCGGTCTTTTCCCATTTAAGCTTTTTATTTCCCATCGTATTTATTTCCAGAGTAGGAATGATAATCGGAGTTCCACTTACATCAGTATTCAGTGATTTCTCAGCAAGCATCTTGGACAAGGCAGCATAGTTATCAATGTCTCTGTTACCGTTTATACCCCAGGATGCTCTTAATTTAAGATAATCAACAAACTTCACTTTAAAAAACTTTTCTTCTGAGAGTACCCATCCCAGAGCTGCGGCAGGGAAGGTGGCACGCGGATTGGAGTAGCCAAACAGGGATGATCCATCTCTTCGCACCGACAAAGTCAGCAAATATTTATTCATGAAGCCATAGTTAAGCCTTGCCATCAAGGCATCCGATGTCCGGATCTCATCATTACTCGAAATTTCCGGTAAGTTTCCTATAGACATATCATGATACCCAAGTATATCGTTTGGACTGAAATTCTGGTTATTCATTTTCTCCGTATCATTACGGAACTGCTCGGCGTTTACCAAAAATGTAACATCCACCTTGTGTTTCTGCGCAAAGGTTTTGTTCCAGTTTATAATATTATCAACCTGCCATTCCCTCCTCAATGAATTTTCACGGGAAGCACTTCCTCCAAATAACTTCCACTGTGGATGTGCAGAGGAGTCGTGTGTATGGTTGTGGTAAAAAACGAACCGGGTTGTATAGTTTACAGTATAAGTGATGCCGAATGGTAAATCCAGAGTTGCATAGATCTTAGGGAAGAGCGTAAAGTATTCCTGTTCCCGCGACCTGTATGTGGGATTCAACAACGGGTGAAGTGCCTGATTGTCATCATTCGGATATAATCTTAATGTTTCCTCATCATCCTCATAAAATGAGCTGTAAGGGGTCAGTTTGGTGTATTGGTTCACATCCGCAGGTACAGAACTTTCGTCACGGTAGGAGAACTGTGCATTCAGCCCCACTTTTAAAAAGCGGGCAGGTTTTCCCTCTATATTCACCCGCGAACGTATGGTAGAAAATTCATCCCCTTTTACCAATGACTCATTTGTCATATATCCCAGCGACCAATAATAAGAGAAATCTTCTTTTTTTCCGGAAAGGCTCAGGTTGTAATCTTGTCTGGGACCATTATGAAAAATATAGTCCTCCCAGTCAATGCTTCTTCCTGATTTGTAATTCTCAATTTCCAACCCGGTCAGTCGTAAACCGGATAACCAAGCATCTACAAGATTGTCCTGTGTAGTACTATGGTAAGCCATCCATTGATCCAGATATTGAGGATCTATCGTACGCGGATCATCAAAAGGACTCCAAGGGGTCTGTGGCACAGTTGCACTATAGACTGATTTAAACATATCGGAACGCCATTTGATGAAACCTTCTTTGTCATAAGGTTTCACCCTGTTCGCAGCAGTAGATATCCCTACACTTCCGCTAAAGTTGATAACAGGCTTCTGGGAATTTCCTTTCTTGGTCGTAATAGCAACCACTCCGTTTGTAGCCCTTGAACCATAGACGGCAGCCGAACTTGCATCTTTCATTATATCCAGCTTCTCAATATCATTCGGGTTGATATCCGAAATGTCACCATTATAGATAACTCCATCGACAATAATCAGCGGGCTCGAGCCGGCAGTCAGCGTATTATCGCCACGAATCATCATATCACTACTTCCTTTCGCGGATACGGAATATCCTACACTCATACCCGGAATACTGTTGCGTAGTAAGTCGCTAACACTTGACGGAGTATAGTTTTGCATACTCTCCGCTTTAACCTGGGAAATAGATCCGGTCAGGTCACTTTTCTTCGCAAGACCATAACCAACTACAACTACTTCATCCAGTATTTGTGCATCTTCCTGTAAAATGACTGTTATATTTTGTTTGTCCTGCACAGGGATTTCCTGTGTAAGGTATCCGATATAAGAGACCTGCAAAACCGCTTTTTCTGCAACATTCAGGGAGAAATCTCCATCCACGCTGGTAATTGTACCGTTCGATGTTCCTTTTTCCATAATATTACATCCAATGATGGGTTCTCCATGATTATCTTTAATTACACCAGTGATTCGTTTGGTTGTTTGTTGAGCAGATTTACTCGTTCCATCTGCCTTGAAGATAACAATGTGATTATCTTCTATTATATATCTCAGATTTTCTCCTTCAAAAAGGCTGTCTAAAATTTGGGTAATATTGCCATTCTGAATATCAAGGGAGACTTTTTTCTTCAGATTAACTTCTTCATTGCGATACCATAAAGAATATTCTCCTTTCTGTCTGATCTGCCCCAAGGCTTCTTCTAATGTCACATTCTTTAAATGAAGAGACAGATTTTTTACTTGTGAATGGGCTACTTCCGTGGATGCAAAAAAGAAAGCAATCACAAGAAATAAATAATAAATGTAGTGAGGTTGTTTATTTTTTAATTTTAAATCCATATTTTTGTATTGATTTTAGGTTTGTAAATCCATGAATTATTACAGACTCAAGTCTTATCCAAGCGAAAAATGTTAGCGCATTTTTCGCTTTTCTATGTACGATACTATTTTATCATAGGCACTTCTTTTTTAGGGTTAATAATTTACTTCTTAGCACTTTTATTTTCATCTATATAGATTATATATTCTTCTATTCTGTATTTTAAGCGGTTATCTGCAGTTATCATTCGCAATATTTGTTCCAGATTCTCACCCCGTAGGAAGTCTCCGGTTAAAACTATATTCTCAATATTAGGAGACGTTATATGGATATGGACATTGAAAATACGTTCAAGCTGTTTGGTGATTTCTTTCAGAGGAAGTGCCCTGAAATAATATGCCCCGTTCCTCCACGATGTATAATGAGTAATATCTACGTTACGCGTGGTCAGGGAATGATTGTGTTTATCATAATATGCCTGTTCTCCGGGGGTGAGGAAAATCCTGTTCTTTTTGTCTTCGCTCTGCACCTCCACCTTTCCTTCTGATAAAGAAACTTCAATCCAATCATCTTCTTCATAGGCTTTTACATTGAATTGAGTGCCCAATACTTCGATGCTGATCCGGTCAGCTTTCACAATAAAAGGATGTCCCGCATCATGGGTGACCTCAAAAAAGGCTTCTCCTTTTATTTCAACTTCCCTGTTCTTCGCAACAAAAGCACTGGGATAAGTGATGGTGGTTCCTGCATTCAGAACAACCTTACTCCCATCAGGTAAAGTAATCGTCGACAGCATACCGAATGGGTTGGACATTTCTATCTGCTGACTATTTATCTGATTAAACCCTTCTCTATAGGAGAAGTAACCGGTTATTCCCAATAAAATGGCAATAGAAGCAGCTACCGTGCTGATTTTTAGAATACGACGAATGTATCGGCTCCTGTTTATCCGTTTATTAACTTCTTGCAGGATGCCGGACTTCATTTCTTCCTTCTTTTTTTCAATGTCAGAAGAAAGTCTCATTTCACTAATCAGTTGACGAAAACTACGATTGTCATGAGTCAAACGGCTCCATTCTTCTAACGTCGCTTTCTCATGGTCACTGATATCATGAATCAATTCATTCCGTAGAATGTCAATAGGGTTATTTTCCTCACTCATAATTATTGTTTCTAAACAGAGGAGTACACTCGATCAGATTTCATTTAAAAGAAACCTCACGTTTTTTATTTCTTTAACTAATGACAGGAAAGAAGAGGGACCATAATAGTGAGAGAGTAAGGTCGGGATAATAGGGTTTGATTTGTTTGATGATCTTTTCTATAGCAATTTTCATTTGTACGCGTACCGTGTTTTCCGATATACAGAGTTTCTCTGCAATTTCTTTGGGCTTCAACCGTTCCTGGCGGGCCATCAGGAAGATTAGACGGCATTTTTCCGGCAGTTTACCCACAATTTCTCCCAACAGTTGTTCCATTTCCTTATAAGAGATTTTATCATGGGGGGATTCTTCTTCTGTTATTTCTAACTGAACCGATAATTCATCCAATGAAACATGGTTATGTCTACCTATTTTTTTGTGGTAGTGCGTCACTTCGTTTCTTACAGATATAAATAAATAAGTTTCCAGATTTTCTATATCCTTCAGCCGTTTGCGTGATTGCCACACAGCAAAGAACACATCTGCAACTACTTCCCGGCAAGACTCAGTGTCTTTCAGGAAATAATAAGCATAACGAAACACCTGGTCATAATACATTTCATAGAATATATTAAATGCGAGTGTGTTTTCCTCTTGAATCATTCCTAAGAGGCTATGGATATCTTTTACATCTTTCATCAATTCTATTTTTCAGAACAAACTTACATAAAAAGATGGATTCCTAAGAGTATTAGATAATTCTGAGAGACAAAGATATAAATGTTTATTTTTGCTTCCAAATTTAATTCGTGTGGATTCCTATAAAACATATCCTCATTATTACAGTAAGATCAGCTCATCAACACCCGGGTGTTAGCAAGAAGAGGTATTAATAAAAAGCAGCATTCAGTTTAAAGAAAGCAGGCGAAAGAATAGACAAAACGTTTTTTTTCGTATATTTGAAAGATTATATAATCTGCTAATACCCACAGACATGAAGAAGATATTTCTCGTTGCAATTATCTGCACAAGCCTCAGCGCTTTCGGTCAAACCGCCAACGAGCGGGCAGCAAGCTACATGAATCAGGAAAACTGGTTTGAGTTGCAACGGGAATTTACTGCCTACAAAGACTCATTAGACCCTTTCCTGCAAGGCTTTGGACAAGCATTGCTATGCAACTTCTTCAACCGCCCTGAAGCCGCCTGCGAAGTTATCGGCAAATTGCTGGCCGAACAACAGGAGAATATGGGATTTGAAAATACAACTTCCATGATTTACCTTCTCACCGAAAACCTGAGCAAGCTGGGAGCAAACGACCAGGCCGCCGAAACTCTGAAAAATTTCTGCAATCAACTGGAGGGGCAGGTGGATAGTGCCTTTCTTGCCGGATATCGGGTAAAAGAAAAAGAATATCGTGTTTTGTCCGGCTATGCCTTATACCAATGGGAGAAACCGGATACGGATTTAGTGCTACCTATCCGCATAGACAGTGTGGGCAAGAGCGGTTCGAGAGCTACCACCATAACTCTGGAAGGAAGTGTGAATGGAAAAGAACAGAACTTTACGCTGGATACGGGTGCAGGCGTCAATGTAGTTACCCCCGAAATAGCGAAAGCCTGCGGTATGAAAATACTGGATGTAGAAATCACGGCAAACGGAGTAGGTACGGGAAGCGGACAACTTGCCATTGCCGAAGAGATAAAACTCGGTTCCCTTGTGATGCGAAATGTCCCATTCTATGTGTTGGATATGAAAACCGGGGAAGAAAAGGCCGACCGCTACATGAAACATCTGGAAGCCATCATCGGACTGCCTATCCTCAATCAGCTCCAAGAAGTTAAACTGGATTTCCGCACCAACCGCCTGACTATTCCCAAAGACCTGACTCCTGCACCGGGTTTTGCCCCGAACATTTGCTTTACAGGAAAAAATATTCTTGACCTTGAAGTTGTATATGACCATGAATTATTGCGAATGAACTTTGATAGCGGCTCTGGCCTCAGCCAGTTGAATTACGATTACTTTGAACGGCATAAAGGCCGCATTGAACGAATAGCAGAGAGGGATTCAATGGGAGTTGGCGGTTTCGGCGGGACAGCGCGGGTATGTATCTATAATTTACCGGGTGCATGCTTCCAGATAGGCGAATATATAGGATGTACCGACAGTATCAGTGTAGTGGCAACGCCTGAACAAAGTGGACTTCACTTCGCCGGAGATGGAATTATAGGAATGGATATATTCCGGAGTTTCAGCACAGTTACGATTAATCTGAAGGATATGTTCGTGAAGACAACACCACGGACACAAGGGGTAAATGCAATGATATACGACCCTAAAAAGCTGCATCTGAATATACAGGAAAAGGACCTGAAAATAACAGATATACTATTAGGAATAGCTGGCTTGTATCTGAACATGTGGAACGACCACCGCTAAAATCATCTTCTGCGACGTCCGAACAAGTCTTTTATTCCGTCAAGATCGAAGCCTAACGTAAAGCGGAGTGTCTGGTCGAGCGGATTGCTCTGCGCCGTAGATACCAGATAAGCTGCATCCAGCGAGAATACACTCATCTTGAAGCCTGCACCGAACGAGAAGTACTTACGGTTTCCCTTATTTTCATGCTCCCAGTGGTAGCCGCCACGAACGGAGAACTGTTCGTGATAGGTATATTCCAAACCCAACGACCACTGTATCTCCTGCAATTCTTCCTTGAAACCACCGGGGGCGTCACTGAAAGATTTAAAGATACCTTTAATGGGTGAAATATCATTGTAGTCACGATCCAGACGTTCTTCATATTCTTCCTGCGACTCATCTTCTCCACGAATGGGACGGGTGGGAACCATGTATTTATTAGCATCAAAGCTGACTCCAACCGTATTGTAATCATCTATCGGAAACAGCAAAGAAGCTCCCAAGCGCAGGTTGGTAGGCAGAAACTGGCTGGTATTACCGCTATCATAAGAAATCTTCGTACCGATATTAGAGGCATTCAGTCCGAAAGAGAGCATACACTCGCGCTGTGCGAAAATAATATAATTGGTATAATAGAACGCAATGTCGGCAGCAAAGGCTGAGCCGGCAGAAACCTCTTCATCTTCCCTGTATGCCAAATCAGAATAAATATAGCGCAAAGCAACGGCCGCAGAGAAATGTTCGGAAAGCATACGGGAGTAAGCAACATCTACCGCCATTTCATAAGGTTTGATAGTATAGCCCGGGGAATTCGCATCCTGATACCCTACAGGTACCTCACCCAAAGAGAAGTAACGCAATGAACCGCTGACAGCCTGATAGTCTCCGATACGATAATAGCCCGCTACATACGCCAGGTCAATATCATTCACCAACTTCCGCAACCAGGGGGTATATGAAACTGCTACTCCAGCACGGCTGATAGTGAACGGGTACTTTGCAGGGTTCCAATATTGGGAATTTACGTCCGGGTCGGTTGCTGCACCGACGTCTCCCATACCGCCACCACGGGAATCGGGGGCAATGCCTAAAGAGTTGACGCCGGTATTGACAGGGTTAAACAGGTTCTTATCTTGTGCAAAAAGACTTACGGACAAGAGAGCTATGATAGATACTATGATAAATTTCTTCATACAGTGTTATTTTATGGGACTGTCTTAATAAAACTGCAAACAGCCTCATTTATTGTGACAGGATAATGATTTTCTGCGCTTTCGTACTTTCACGGCTACCATCGGAGACAATGGAAGCACGGTACAGATACACACCGGGTGCCAGGCGTTGTCCGCCATTACTGCATAAATCCCATTCTACATAATAGGTTTGTCCTTCGGATATGCCCTGTTCAAGGTGTGTCCACAACTCCCGCCCGGAAAAATCATATACCGACATACGCACAGCAAGCGTAGAGCCGGGACGATTATGCGATAGAACAAATGTTGTGCTCTCCCTTGCAGGGCTCTGCGTACAAATCACAGAGAAAAGGTTGGGACGCAATCCACGAACGACTTCAAAATCCAACGTCTTTGTAGAAGAGTTATTCAGCAAATCCCAGGCACGGAACGAAAGAGTATGCTTTCCTTCGGCAAGGTCGGGCACAGAGAAGTGCACCATCCCCCGGGTATAATCTCCGGCTGTGGGAGTATAATAATCATTCAGATTATAAGTCAGCACCGCACTACCGTCAATGCAAAGCGAAAGGTCATGCCCAATACCGTTGCCCACCATATTGATACCGTCAGCATCTTCCAACTCTGCCACAAACAGAGGTGTATTATTGGTTTGTCCGCCGGACTGGAAATCCGGAGTATTCAAATAAATCGTCATCTTAGGACCTAAAGTATCCGAAGAAATCTCATCAGCCGTGCCACCTACCAGAAAGTGATCAAAATATCCTCCCGCTTCATTAGTCCGGTCTGCACTCAGAGCATAAAGGCTCAGCAGACCTTCTTCATCCGAATAGTTGATATCCAGCGGCACGGGGAAAGTAAATTCAAAACGCCCCCAACGAACGGAATCACTGCCAGAGAAAAGTGTTTTGCTGCGCTCCGTATAAGTATAAGCTCCCTCGTCCCGATTGTCGAGCGTGGTAACCTGCTCTTTACTGTCGAGCACGGTGGGGTGCACCGTACCGGTAAAGTCCTCTGCCGGATTACCTTCAGGAGTCAGAATATGTCCTTTGACGGTAATCTTGCTGCCAGCTTTCGCTTGCGGATAGACGGCACCTTCTTCCGCCACATTCACTCCTGCAAATTCATCTATTTGTACCTGATAATCGGGATATGCTAAAGTCAGGGCAGGATCACCGATAAGGGCGAAATTCAGTTTATTCTTATCGTTCGCCAAAGACTCGTCGCATTTGGAGAGGCGCATGATGTCTCCTAAGCGGAGACGTTTGCCTTCGGGACGGGAAAAGATGTGACGAAGGAAAGCCTGGTTCAGGGCGGAGTTCTGTGAAGCATATACCACACGGGAGGTGGTGAGCAAGGCAATGGCACCACCTTTTGCATTCAGAAAGGCCTGTTCGCCTGCTGAAGTCTGTATATCGTCAAAGCGGGTGAAGTCGCAGGTAGCTGTTATCCACAAAGGAAGACGAGGAGAAGACATTTTGGTGATATCGTTGGTCGTCAACAGGTTTTCTGCTGCCCAGGCGGAAGTACTTCCATGTCCTGTGTAGTTGACTACCAACATTCCCTTGTCGAACATTTGCAGAAGACGCTTCGTTGCATCAGGATAGGTTTCTCCGGTAGCAGAAGCCTCACGGCGGAAAGCATCAGCATAAATCCGGTTGACAAGCAGGGAGGGATAATTCCGTTCAGTATAACTTGCCAGTATTTCAGATTGGGAGATATGCAGGTTCTTATCTCCATCATCAGATACATAACAGACAGTATGTTTCCAAGGGCCTGCATGCTTGTTTTCCATATAAGCAATGGTCTTGTCTACAGCCGCTTTTGCCTCGGCAGCCGTGCGGACAGGAAAACGTCCGATGCCGATATCCAACATGGCAGCCGTCAGATTATCACTTTCTTCATCATCCAGAAAACCGAAGTAGTCATCAGTCACATAGGAGTTGGTTTCTTCGATAGAGTTCTCTGATTGATAGGAGAGCAAATAATTATCCGGTCGGTAGTTTTTCCAGGAAGAGGTCAGCATGCGGTTGTCATAGCTGCAATCTCCAAAGAACAACAAGTATTTAGGACGTTCGGCAGCTTTAGGGAAACGGTCGTAGAGCATCTTCATCAGGCGGCGGTAGGCTGTTCCGTCCGGCGTTCCGGAAGAGAATTCATTGTAAATTTGTGGAGCAGGAATGACGACAACAGACATTCCATCCTTTTCACGATGCGCCTGTGCCAATCGTTCTGCCTGTGTCATCAGGTCGGTCCGGTCGGGAGAGATGATTACCATGTCGGTTGCTTCCAGAGAGTGCAGGTTCTGGTTCGCTACGCAGCCTGCAGATTCTACTGTTTCAAAGCCTGACGCTTCGGGAGTGACAGCTACAAACTCACGCAGTTTTCCCGCAGGAATGGTGAATGTATAGGTACCATCCGCAAAACGTCCTTCTATTCTACTGATATTTGCAGGGTCAGTCACATCCCAGATTACGGTGGTGGCAGTAGCACCGGATAGCACGAATGTGGTTTCCTTATTGATAGAAGCCAGAGAACGGAAAGGAAGATAGGGAGTGTTCAGAGCAAGTTCGCGGGTGTAGTTCAAGGCAATATAATCCAGACGGCCCGATGTTCCCGACGGACGGGTATGAGTGACGGTTACTGTGGCAGTCTCCGAATTTGCTCCCTGCCAGGAGGTATTTATGGCGGCAGAAGTAGCTTTCGTATAATACTGGTTATCGGATGAAATAGATGCCAACGAAGCACTGCCTTGTGCCACGCCATCCACCGAGACAGCATAAGAAGTAGACACTCCAATGGAACGGGAGGCAAATATAGTAGTCAGATATCCGGTCCCTCCGGACACAATGCCCGGCAAATGCAAGGTATAGTTTTTCGCATTTCCTGCAACATAATCATAGTCTTCATAAAGCTCCCTGCCGGTATTGGCCCAGCTATATGCATCTTTCTCATAAAGGGCATAAGAGTTGAATGTAGTCAGTCGGTTGGCAGCAGTGCCTTGTAAAGAAGGTAGCACTTCGGTTTCCATTTCCGGAATATCATCCCGGTCGGTCAGGAAATAATATCCTTCGTCGGAGTAGAAGTTACGTTCGCGGACAAAATAAGAGTTTTTGGTATCAGGCTTCCAGGAAACAGTGCCACGTGCATAAAACAGCACACCGTCCGACAAACGCAGCAAGGGGACTTCCGGCAAATCGGCTGCCGGATGTTCACTGAAACGCTGGGACAGTAAATAGCCACCATACCCGAATACCCGCACTTTCTCCGGTCTTGAAAAGCCCATCTTCTTCAATTCGGCATTCGTAATCTTAAAAACTCCGGTGTTCCGGACACGTATCTTCGTCCAACGACCGGAGGAAAGAAGTGAATTAGTACAGTCTTTCAGAGAAGTTTTAGTTGAGGAGATTGCAGTGCTTCGGGTGGTTGTTCCCTCTCCCATTCCCTCTCTCTTCGGGAAAGATTTCACCGATAGTTTAAAGGAGTTCAGCCGCTGATAACTACCTTCCCGATAGAGCACGGGAACAAAGTGTATGGAGAGAAAACCGCGATGTGCGGAGACTTTGATGAACGAAGTAATCTGCGGAGATACCGGCAAGCCTTCCCCGAAAGCTATGTCTGCATCCGAAAGCCGGCGCAAACTGTCAAGCCGCGCTTCTAAAACCGCCGCCTCACTCTTGCTTAATCTCTGATATTCCGGAAACTCTATTTCAACTTGATAAGTAAACGAACGGAAATCGTCCTTCAACGGAAGTTCTCGCGTTACTACGGGAAGCGTTTGCGCGGACGGCAACTCCTGCCAGTTCAGCGTAATGAATTCCTGCGCCGAAACCGGAAGAAAGAGAGCAATAAAGCAACAAAGCAACCAGCAACGTTTAATGAACATATATTAATAAATTGACTCAACGAATATAAAAGTCGAGCAACTTATCTTCTCCGAGGTATCCTTGTAAATGCTGTCCTATCTGCACCGGACCTACGCCTGCGGGAGTTCCCGTAAACAACAGGTCGCCAATTTTCAGCGTCATGAAGCGGCTGACGTATGCTATAATCTCATCCACCTTGAAAAGCATATCCGAGGTATTGCCGTGCTGCACTTCCCGTCCGTCTATTTCCATACGGAAATCGAGTTGCTGCACATCGCCTCCTGCCTGCTCCAAAGGAACAAATGTACCGATAGCCGCCGAATTGTCGAACGCTTTGCAGAGTTCCCAGGGATTTCCCACCTCACGGAACTTGCGTTGCAAATCACGCGCTGTAAAGTCTATACCAACCGTCACCGCGTCGTAATAACGGTTTGCAAACCTCGGTGCAATATTCTTTCCCAAACGGCAGATACGTACCACCACTTCTGTTTCATAATGAACCTCATCCGAAAAATCGGGAATAAAGAAAGGCTTTCCGTCTTTCAATATCGCCGAGTCGGGTTTCATGAAGATAACCGGCTCTTTATTTACTAACGTATGCCCCAGCTCTTTATTGTGCAGTGCATAGTTCATTCCAACAGCAATAATCTTCATTATTCGATTTCGTTAAAATTCAAGCGGTTGAACATCACCGCCAAATGAGCATATAGAGAAGTATTCTGGACAACAATATTTTCCGGCACGCGGATACGGAAAGGGGTGAAGTTCCACACTGCCTTAATGCCGCCGGCTATCATCGTATCCGTAATCCGTTGGGCTATCTCGATAGGTACGGTCAGTACGCCGATATTCACATCATATTCGCGCATCTTTTGTTCAAAATCGTTAGAGTGGAAAATGGGAATACCATTCAGTGTAGTGCCTACCAATTCAGGATTGACATCAAATGCCGCCACTATTTCCAATCCGAAATGCTTCAAACCGGAGTCGCGCAACAAAGCACCGCCCAAGCTACCCACTCCGAAAAGGAATGCTTTATGCATATCGGTAAATCCCAGAAAATCTTCCAGTACAGCAATCAGCGTATCAACTTCATAGCCCACACGCGTACGTCCAGAGATATTCACATAAGACAGGTCTTTAGCTATCTGGGAAGCATCTATATTGATTTCTTTGGATATTTGCGTAGAAGAGACAAACCGTTCGCCCCGTTGTTTGAGTAGCTTGACATTCGACAAGTACCACGGCAACCTGCGCAAAGTAGGCTCCGGCACTTTCATGCTATCCTTATATTGAATTGCCTGGTTCGTGGTCATTTTCTTCATTTCTTATAGGTTACGGATTGACAAAAATACGCTTTTTTCCGAAAATGAACAGTCATACAGAAGAAAGTTAACATAATTTCTACAAAAGTGTCACTCACCGACAATCAGAGATAAGGGCAAGCTAATGGAAACTCCTGCTGAATGGTACTTCAGGCAATCGAAACCGACAAACACCCCTATCCGCGCCATATCTGAAAACCCGATTGAATAGCCCAATTCCGTGTAAGGTCGTTGTCCATATATCACAATAGAACGAAGATGCAATGCTTCATCAAAAGATTTTCTTGACAGAAAAGGAAGATGTTTCAGAAGAAGATACGGGGTGTACCAGGAGACGTTTGCCTGAGCCCAGCGGGTATTGGTAGATAAAGCGTAATTATCCAACAGGCTGAATCCGGTATCGAAAAAACGTTCCGTAACCAGAATGCGAGTGGAGGCAAAATGCTTGAAGTCAGGGAATTGCAGATTCTTCACATTCCAAAATGTACCTGCACTTACCGACCAATGCAGACGATTGAACATACCGAATTCTATATCTTGCTTAGCAGAGAATTGCATCAGATGATAGGAAGTTATATAGCGACTTCCATCCATTGGAAAGGCTCTGTCATATTTCAGGGCAAAAGTCGGATAAGGGGAATCTTCATACACTTTCTTACCTTTCGACATGTGATAGTAATGTGCCGGGGTATATTCCAGTTCGAAAGAAGCTTTCAGAATATCATTGTCGGGCATCGGCCGGAAAGCATCGTTCTCCGGCAGGTTTGGCTCAGCATCTCTCTTGAACCAGCTATGCCTGATGTGATTATCCAGCATCTTTCTGCGTTGCCAGGAAAGTGAGGATGAAAAAAGTAATCCGTTGAATGGTTCTATAGCGTGGTTCACAGTAAAGAAAGTATTCTCATAGAGTTTCAGATGATTATGTCCAAACAACGAACTGGACATCGCATTTATGAAACGGGATTCTCCGCTTTCCGAATTATAGTCGGCAGAGACCACCCCACCGGAAAGGGATAAACGACCACGATTCCGTGGAGCATAATCTAATGTAAGTTCTCCTTGTCCTACCCAATTCTTCCGGGCTGTAGTATAGTAAAACGAAGGAACAAAGCGAAGGGTGGAAGCCTGGGACAACTTCACTCCCGTCTTTAGCTTAGCTCCTAACCAAAAACCATCGACAAAATTATATTCGGGAATATAAGAGGTAAGATTAGGTAAAGTCAGCCAGGCATTTTTATTGGAAGTACTGAACGTCTTTCCCCACATGATGGTATTCAACACCTGAGCGAGACCTTTTTTCTGATTCGCTTTATTCCCTCCGGGCAGTGAATCCTTCAGAACAATCTTTTCTTTGTATTGATAACTCTGCACTTCTTCCAATCGCAACGGCACGCTACGCACGGCAGTCCAGTAAAGGGAATCCCGCTTATCGGCAAGTGAATCAACCTGAGTATCTTTACGGCCAATGCGGGCAGGCCGTTCATATTTATGTTTTTTTGGTTGCGCTGCACTGTTCGCTGTAACCTCCGCCGTTTCTTCTTTTTTTGTTTCTTGTGGTTGGATGTCTGTCTTCACTTCCGTATAGTGCACTGCCGCCAGATAGGATGCTTCCGCCTTAAAGCCCATTATGTCAATAGAAGAAGACATCGTAGTGGATACCGGAAGGAAAACAGAAGGTTGCACTTCCTTGCAGGTAACTTTGATTTGTGCTTTCAGACCTCCGCCACGAACACTGACATCAGCAGCAGATATGCACCACAAATCTTCCACAATAAACAAATCACCTTCCAGCAAACGGTTATCCTCTTTCCGGGGAATGATACGGATTTTATTAATCATCTGTCCAGCCTCCACAAAACAACCGTCAAGTCTAAAACGATAGTATGAAAAGGCTTTTTTATTTAAAGGCGATATTTTGCCGAAAAGTTCGGGTGTATAAAGGTTCACCATAGTTATCCCCATATCCACCTGTATCTCCTCCGGAAAAGAATTCTTATGAGCAATAACCCGGTTATTCCAGACATTGGGAGCTGTAAAGTTCACTACTTGTTGCTCTTCCAGCACAAAAAGTTTACCAAGCCACTCCTTCGCATCTTTTCTAACTTCTTTGGATAGCTTCAACACTGCCGGAATAGAAGTTCCCTTTCCTGTTCCTTTCAGATAAGTGCCTGCCCTATAACCTTTCACTTGGGTACGGTGATAAGGAGCACGGGCTATCGCTCGACGCATCACGGCATAAGCCGGATCTTCATTTCCCTTGGTTATGCTCACTTCCGGTAGCGTATAGGTGCGCTCGGCAAGGATTATGTTCTTTTCATAATCACGCTCAGGCATCTGAAAAGAAAAACTCTGGGACTTGTATCCCAAAGATGAAACTTCACAAGTATATTGTCCCATAGGCAGCTTTGTTTGAAAGTGTCCATGTTCATCAGTCGTTAAACCCGACTTCGTCTCTCTCAAATAAAGAGCGGCATAAGGAACCGGATTTCCACTATCATCCGTAACAGTACCCTTGAAATTTTGTGCAAAAGAAAGTATAGTGATAAGGCTCAATAGAAAAAAACAGATATATTTCTTCATGTTTTTGGCATTTGAAGTTAAATAGCATTTTTCTATTAGACGACAAAACTCTCAAAAGATTGCAAAGTTCCATGCAAAATATTACTTTTGACCTTACTAAACAGTACGAATATGAAAAATAATGATTGGAAAGAACGGTTGAATGTTGTCTATTCTACCAACCCAAATTATAGTTATGAAAAGGAAGATGACGAAGAACAAGCCTCTTTGGAACCTTCGCAGCAAAAGCTGCGTGTCCAGTTAGACCGCAAGAACCGAGGCGGGAAAGTAGTTACGCTTATAACAGGTTTCATAGGAACGGAAAATGACTTGAAGGAGTTAGGTAAATTACTGAAGTCTAAATGTGGTGTAGGGGGAAGTGCTAAAGACGGGGAAATCATCGTGCAGGGAGATTTCAAACAGAAAGTACTGGAACTGCTTAAAAAAGAAGGATATACGCAGACTAAACCGGTAGGATAATCCAGTCTGCCGGAACAGACGGTCTGTTAGAGCAAAACAGATGGTCTATTAAGGTCAAACAGACCATCTGTTGAGGGTAAACAGACCATCTGTTTTCAGCAAATACATTATCTGTTTCAAAAGCAACCAATATGACATAAAAAACGACCGCTACGGAGATTCCGCGCGGTCGTTTCTTATATATATTGAGTTGAATTATTCAGCTTTCAAAGTGAAACGCTTGAAGTCTACAATCTTCAGTTCAGGATCAGCAGCTGCCAATACTTCTCTTACAGTTTTCTTACCGTCCATAATATCTTCCTGATTCAGCAAGCAAACTTCTTTCAAGAACTTAGCCAAACGACCCTTAGCAATGTTCTGAATCATTTGTTCAGGCAGATGTTCAGCCTTTTCAGCAGAAACAGTAGCAATAATCTCTTTTGCCTTTGCTACATCTTCAGCCGAAATCCAACCTTTAGCCATGTTGCTTTCCATATGGTCTTCGCTGTCCACATGAGCCGGATTGATACCAGCTTTCTTCAAAGCATTCTCCACAGCTTTCTGCACTTGTTCTGCTTTAGTCTTCTCAATGGCAACTTCGATTTCTTTCTGCTTCACTTCTTCAGAAACACCGTCCTCATCAATTGCAATCGGGTTCATGGCAGCAATTTGCATAGCAATTTGCTTAGCCAACTGCTCGTTAACTTCCTTATTGAAAGCAGCGATAGTACAGAGGCCATTTTTATTCATATGGTTGTAAACAACAGTGTTTACACCCTCGACAGTCATATAGCCATCAAGTTCCATCTTCTCACCCGTAATACCACTACGGTCAGTCACTGCATCCTGTACAGTACCGTTACCCATCGGCAGTGCTTTCACTTCGTCCAAAGTCTTACAATTGTTAGCTACAGCGAGGTCAAGAATATCTTGAGTCAACTTCACGAAGTCAGCATTCTGAGCCACGAAGTCGGTTTCACACTTCAAAGCAACGATAACGGCAAAGTTACCAGTGCTCTTAGCCAAAACGCAACCTTCAGAAGCTTCGCGGTCTGAACGCTTAGCGGCAACAGCCTGTCCCTTCTTACGGATAATTTCCATTGCCTTGTCGAAATCGCCTTCAGCTTCTGTCAATGCATTCTTGCAATCCATCATACCTGCTCCGGTCATTTTGCGGAGTTTGGTAATATCAGCCATTGATACAGCCATAATATATTTCCTTTATATTTTAATTATTAATAATAAAAAAAGTAGTTAATAGTCAAGTAGCTAGTAGTAAGTAGGGAAATGTACTGCTTACCTAAGTTAGTAAATAGAGTATCCTCTGCTTACTACTAGCTACTTACTACTAACTACTTCTATAATGATTAAGCCTCTTCTTCCTTCATGAAAGCAGCAGCTTTAGCTGCATTGATTGCTTCCTCGTCAGATTTGTCAAGTCTTGCTTTTGTAGCTTTCTTCTTGCCCTTGTTAGCAGGAGCTTCACCGGCAGCTTCCATATCTACCTTTTCAGCTTTTCTTTCTTCCAAACCTTCCTGCATAGCAGCGCAGCAAGCATCCAGAATTACTTCTACTGATTTAGTAGCATCGTCATTAGCCGGAATTACGAAGTCAATGTTAGTAGGGTCAGAGTTCGTGTCAACGATACCGAATACGGGGATACCCAGACGGTTAGCTTCGCGAACAGCGATATTTTCTTTCATAACATCAATAACGAACAGTGCAGACGGCAAACGAGTCAGGTCAGCAATAGAACCCAAAGTCTTGTCCAACTTAGCACGTTGACGTGAAATCTGCAGGATTTCTCTCTTAGACAGATTAGAGTATGTACCGTCATTCGTTAATTTGTCGATGGTAGCCATCTTCTTAACAGCCTTGCGGATAGTGGGGAAGTTAGTTAACATACCGCCCGGCCAGCGCTCGATTACATAAGGCATATTTACAGCAGATGCCTTGTCAGCAACCACTTGTTTAGCTTGTTTTTTAGTAGCAACGAACAGGACTTTCTTTCCTGATTTAGCAATTTGCTTCAAAGCTTCAGCAGCTTCGTCTACTTTAGCAACTGTTTTGTGGAGGTCAATGATATGAATACCATTGCGTTCCATGAAAATATAAGGAGCCATTGCAGGGTTCCACTTTCTTTTAAGGTGTCCGAAGTGGCATCCGGCTTCCAATAATGTATCAAAATTTGTTCTTGACATCTTGTTTTTTCTTTAAATCGTTTACTTTCTTTTTTGTTTTTTCTAAACCAACCGCTGGGTAGTCTATGAGCAGAGTCCCAGTAGTTTAGATACTAAACATATTCCTCTATCAGGCAGCACATTAACGCTTGCTGAACTGGAATCTTCTACGAGCTTTCGGCTGTCCCGGTTTCTTACGCTCAACAGAACGCGGGTCACGAGTCATAAAACCTTCTGCACGAAGAGCAGCTTTATCTTCAGCGTTCATCTTAACCAGTGCACGAGCAATTGCCAAACGCAATGCCTGAGACTGACCAGTGAAACCACCACCACACAAGTTCACCTTGATGTCATACTTCTCAGCAGCACCCAGCTTGTTCAATGGTTGTTTTACAACATACTGAAGAATAGTTGATGGAAAGTACTCTGCAAGGTCTCTCTTGTTAATAGTAATCTTTCCTGTACCTTCGCTTACGAAAATACGTGCAATTGCACGTTTACGTCTGCCTAATGCATTTACTACTTCCATTATATCTTATTTATATGAATTAATATCAATCATTTTCGGGTTCTGAGCAGCCTGTTTGTGTTCGCTACCAGCGTAAACATACAAGTTATTCAGCAATTTAGCTCCCAGGATATTCTTAGGAAGCATGCCCTTCACTACTTTTTTCAGTAATCTCTCTTCACCGTTCGGTTTTGCAATCAAACGGGCAGGAGTCATTTCTCTCTGACCACCAGGGTAGCCTGTATATGACAAATAAACTCTGTCATTCCATTTGTTACCAGTCAGTTTTACTTTGTCTGCATTGATGATGATAACGTTATCACCGCAGTCTACGTGAGGAGTAAAGTTTGGTTTGTACTTTCCTCTCAGCAATTTTGCAACTTTTGCTCCCAGACGACCTAAAGTCTGGTCTGTAGCGTCAACGATAACCCATTCTTTGGTTACAGTCGCTTTGTTTGCAGAAATGGTCTTGTAACTTAAAGTATCCACTCTAATTTTGTTTTTTAAATGTTACTACTAAAAATTTTCTTCACCACATATCAGCCTCCCCGGACAAAGGAGGACTAACTTGCTATGAATTAATCTCTTATCATTTTGTGATAATAATCGGCTTGCAAAAGTACGGCTTTTCTTTGAATTGGCAAACTATTTTTGTGTATTTTTCCAGTCGCCTATTCTATTGAGAGTCTTCTTAATACCCGTTATTATTCATTCCATTGAGTTTCGGATTACTTTGTATCTCTTTCAGAGGGATAGGGAAAAGTTCGTGTTTGCCCTCCGTAAAATTACGGTAAGCCGGATATGGTTTGTTCTCTTTCTGATTGACGGAACTGATCTCACCAAACAGTTTCAGAGCCTTGCCCAGTACTCCCCAACGTATCAGATCATATTTGCGTTGTCCTTCAAAAGCCAGCTCAAAGCCACGTTCCCAGTAAAGAGCTGTACGAAACTTTCCTTCCGGTGTAGAGTCGTCGATGAAAGTCAGGTTATGTGTCTTTTTCCGTACGCTCATCATTTCATCATAATTCGCTTCTGTAATAGAGGTTGCTTCAGCACGTGTACGTACGCTATTCAGCAAATCCCATGCTTTCTGTCTGTCCGTTCCCGTTTCATTATACGCTTCGGCAGCCATTAATACCACATCAGCATAACGCAAAGGGCAATAGTTCACATCCGCATAATTGATATTCTTGTTCCACGACTCTTTCGGCATCCATTCCCGGCGCCATTTTCCTACATACCAGCTACCTGCGCTTCTTTCTTCTTTTACATGCTCTTTTTTAGTACCATTCCAAGTATAACGATAGGTGCAAATAGCAACATCACGACGTTTATCGCTCGCTTCGAAGAAGTTACGCCATTCGGGAACGACTATAAAGAAACCATTGGCACGTCCCATATACTGACTTGATTCAGATACAGAAACTCCGGTAGGTTCCGCCACCTGCGGACCGTTATAAATCCCCCATGCTCCACCATTACGACGTCCTTGCGAATGATAGAAAGCAATCTCCCAAAGACTCTCCTTATTATTCAGTACCCCCTGCGAGTAGCTTTTAAAGAGTGCCTCATAACCACCGTCATAAAAATCATGGTACCCTTTCTTTTCAAAAGCCTCCCACTCTTCTATCACTGCATCGAAATATTCCATTCGCTTACTGTCCTCCGGACGTTTCAACTGTCCATTCGACTGAAGGCTATATCCTGCACGCTGCAAATAGACACGCATCAGCAATGCACGGGCAGCTCCTTGCGTCACTCGTTCGGGACTGGAAGAAGCAGTTGCCCAATCCAGATTGTTCTTAGCGAAAGTAAGGTCAGATATAATCTCGTCATAAATCACTTCCCTGTCCACACGTTCACCAAAAGCAGATTCGTAAGATGAAGAATAAGATGTTTTGAAAGGCACATCTCCCCAATATCTCACCAAATCAAATGCGAGGAAAGCACGCAGAAAGCGAGCTTCTGCTTCCAATGCTTTCAGACGGGTATTTTCTGCGTATCCTGTCATGCCACAGATTCCGTCAATGGTGAGGTTAGCCCGGTCGATTCCCTCATATTTCAGTTTCCAGATACTTTCAATCCACGTATTCGTGGAGTTTAGCTGATAATGTGCAATATCGTGAACCTGATTGTCAGACTGCGTACGAGCCGTATAATAGGTATCGTCCGATGCGGGAGAAGCCATTTCGTACCAACCGTAATGATTAAAGTCCGACAATGAACTATATATTCCCATCACTGCCATTTCCGCTTTATCTTCCGAATCGAAATAGCGGTCCCGGTCATATTTTGAGTTAGGTTCTTCCGTTAGCAAATCCTCACAAGAGGAAAATCCTGTTGCCAATAGGGCGAATACGGCATATAATAGATGTATCTTTTTCATGATTACTATGTATTTAAAGAATTAAAATGCTACGTTGAGACCAAAAATAAAAGAACGGCTAAGCGGATATGCCCCAAAGTCAACACCCGGTGTCAAACCGCTTTTCATCGTAGAGACTTCCGGATCGAAACCTGAATACTTAGTCCAAGTCAAGAGATTATTACCGGTGGCATACAAACGCAAGTTCTTCAATCCTACCCTTGCAATCAGGTTTTTAGGGAATGTATATCCCAAAGTCACATTACTTAGTTTCAAATAGGAAGCATCCTCCACTGCCCATGAATGAATATAATTGTCTCCTTGTTGGGCATCATGATAAGCAGCTACGGTTTTACCAGCATTCAGAGCAGCCAGTTCTCCGGGATCTGTCACTTTCTGTCCATCCGAATTGATGGTCATCCAACGATTAGAGCTATTCATCACATCCAATGCGTTGTAGTTCAAGCTACCTACCTTACTGGTAACCAGTTTGGTCGCATTCAGCACTTCGTTGCCATAGCTGAAAGTCAGGAATATACTCAAATCAAATCCTTTGTAAGTAAAAGAGTTGTTCAATCCTCCGTAGAATTTCGGTTGAGCGTTACCAATGACCGTTTTATCATTTTCATCAATCACATTATCGTCTCCGGCCAAGTTCTTAAACTTCCACATACCCGGACGAATCCGGCCTTTATCACCATGATAAGGTATCCCATCTTTCAGGGTATAGGTCTGCGTAGAAGCATCATAATTGAAATCATCTACCTGATACAGCCCTTCGGTGATGTAACCATAGAACTGTCCTAATGGTTCTCCGACAGCAATACGATGAGTGTTTTGGTTAAAGCCGAACCTGGCTTCATAGAGTTGCACCGCCTCACCGGTCAATGCTTTCACTGAATTTTTATTGTGCGACAGCGTCAGTGTAGTGTTCCAACTAAACTTCTTTGTAGAGAAATTCACAGTATTCACAGTCAGTTCCACACCTACATTCTTCGTTTCTCCGGCATTAATCAACATACTCTGATAACCGGAAGAATAAGGCAACTGGGCGTTAAGCAGCAAGTTACTACTCCTATTTATATAGAATTCGGGTGAAATGGTGATACGTTGATTCAGAAATCCTAAATCGACCCCCATATTAAAAGTCTTGTTCGCTTCCCACTTCAGGTCGGGATTCGGTATCTGCTTGGAAGCATAACCGGGAGTAAGCTGATCTCCCATAGCTGTGATGATGGAAGACATCAAAGCAAGGCTGTTATAACTACCGATTCTGTTGTTACCCGCCAAACCGTATCCGATACGGAATTTCAAGTCGGAGAAAACATTCAGTTTCTTTATAAAATCCTCTTCACCCACACGCCATGCTGCTGATACGGCAGGAAAATATCCCCATTTATTATTCTTACCGAATTTAGAAGAGCCATCCGCACGGAAAGTTGCGGAAAACAAATACTTATCGGTAAAGTCATAGTTGAGACGAGCGAAGAAAGAGAGCAGATTGTCATCATAGTTTTCATCGGACGAAGCAACGGATGGAGTACCCAGACTCATATCTCCCAAAATGAACTCATCGGTAGGCAACCCACTGACACCGGATTCGAGTACACGAGTCCAGCGTTTTACAAATTCCTGTCCCAATTGTACCACCACTTTATGCTTCTTCTGAAAACGTTTGTCATAAGTCAGGACGTTAGAAGTCTGAAAACTTCCGGTCTCCGTATTTCTGATAGAGCCGTAAATACCGTTACGTCTTCCCATTATAGATTGGTCGCCATAGAAAAGTTCCCGGCGGTAAAGCTGATAACGCATACCCGTATTGTTGCGGAAGGTCAATCCTTTGATGATTTTGAAAGTCAGTCCGCCATTGGCTTGCAAAGTACGTGTTTCCTTATTATCCTTTTCTTCAGCTGCGGCAATCAACGGGTTCTGCATCACGTTTCCGTCTGCATCGCTTAATACAGGGTCTTCTCCTGCCAACAAATCCGGGTCATTGCCACGTATACCAATGGTAGGACGGTATTGCAAAATCTGAACCATTTTATTAAACTTTGCATCTACATTGCTTCCGCCTTCATTCGTACCGTTTCCGGCAACACCTGCTCCATACACTTTCAGATAATCGAAGTTGATACGTCCTGTAACGGAGAGCCGCTTATTCACTTCGCTTTTCACGCTAAGCGCAATATTATGTTTGTCGCTGCCGCTATATACCATCGCACCTTCATCCTTGAAGTAACCATAAGACATATTGTAGTTCAACTTATCATTACCACCGTTGACGCCTACCCGGTAATTTTGCGTAACGGTAGTGCGTCCCATCGTACGGTCCAGCCAGTCGATACCTTTACGGTTACCATAGTTTTCATGAAGATCGACAAAACCACCATAACGGTTTTGCCATGACCGCATACTTTCCTCGGGATCAGTAGCATCGCCTAATGTTCTTTCATAATCCGCCAACACAAATTCCTCCACACTTAATACATCTAACCGCTTGGCAAGCGTACGCACACCGACATAAGAATCGAAAGTAAGAGTCGCTTTCCCTTCACTTTTCGCACCGCTTTTGGTGGTGATTACCACTACGCCATTCGCTCCCCGGGCGCCGTAGATAGCTGTTGCCGAAGCATCTTTCAACACGTCGATACTTTCAATATCGGCAGGATCAAGGCTGGACATGCCATCTTCCGTCGGAAATCCGTCGATAATATAAAGCGGCTCGTTGCTTTGCGTAATTGATATACCGCCACGAACACGCACTGACATCGTAGCACCAGGCTGACCGTCTGTCTGTATAATCTGCACACCTGCCATACGTCCCGCTAAAGCCTGGGTTACATCAGACGAAGGAACTTTGAGCAAATCGTCGCTTCTCACAGAAGCCACGGAACCGGTCAGGTCTTTACGCTTTACCGTTGCATAACCGATAGCTACCACCTCATCCAACAATACCGACGCAGCCTTCATGGTCACATCAATCTGTTTCCTTCCTTTCACGGCTACTTCCATATTTTCCAATCCGATAAAAGAGAAGACCAAAACATCTTTCTGCGGATCACTAACGGTAATGGTGTATTTACCATTGATATCGGTAATGGTACCCGTGTTTTGTTTTCCTTTCACGGTTACATTTCCTCCAATCACTTCCAAGCCTTCGTTGTCCACCACCTTACCGGTAACGGTCAAACTCTGGGCATAAATGCCGGATGCACCGACAAGAAGCAACAAAATGCAAATAATTCTACTTTTCATCATATTCTGTTTGTTATTTATATTCACTATATTTCATTGTTTATCATTGATTTACTACCCGGGTAGATATAGGACTCCGGTCGGTCATTTCTACCACCTGATAAGCCCCGTCTATCTCGTCGTAAAGCAACGAGGAACCCGTATATTGTCGAGAGTAAAAATTGCCATTCAACGCAGGATTGTCTGTTCCATAACTAAATACCGCCTGTTCGGTGCGATGACTCACTGCAAGTTCGGGTGCTTTGGAAGCATCCAAAACCGCTTTGATCGTCCAGTCGCCTACGTTAAAGGTATCACCGTCACGGTTGATAATAGGGACAGCCTCATCTCCTACCTGGATAATAGCCAGGAAACGGGTGGCAGAACAACCGTCAACCCGTGCAGTCAAGTGCCACTGGTTAGGATACTCCGCTCCGGTGATGGCGGGCGGCACTACGAAACGGTCCGTTTGGGACAGCGTAAAAACATGTCCTCCAAAAAGTTGTGTCACAGCCATCCATCCTTTGATTTTATTATTTGTAGACAACGTTTTCTTTGTCGCATCCATCTTAAATTCCGTAGGACTATGCAACAGCCACTCCCAGCGGACAGCCTCCGATGCTTCCAGTTCATCATACACAATCACCGTATGAGGATGAAGCATCAACACATGTCGGCGGTATTTAGTCAACGGAGTGGCACCGAATCCATTTTCAGGCGTCTGCTCAATACCTGCCTGCTTGAAGTAGCCAACCCACATCGGGTCATTGCTGATACCTCTGTAAGCATGTGAAGCATCTCCCAAACAGTAACTGATATGCTGTCCGCCCATAGCACGCATCACACTGCCATAACCTTCGGTAGAATAAGGTTGCCCGATGCCGTTTACCAACAGTGAATTATGCGCCCTCGTATGGCGATAGGACATCAGATTATGAGCATCGCTGAAATTCTGATAATAACCCGTACTGCGATACACATCGACACCTTTATACAACAGGTTAAAAGCATTCTGACTGGCAGTAGTGTGACTGCCGGACCCGAATGTACTGGAACGGAACGAGAGTGCAAGATCCTTTCCCGTATCTTCCGGAGCACTGTGCATGGCTACTTCACCAGCGTCTTTATACCATACCATTTTATCAGCCCTGGCAGGAAAAGTTGTATTGTAATCCTGCTCGGTGCACATCCGGTAAAGACGCAATTCATAATCCCGGCGCAACAGCTCCCGACATTCTCCGGCATACCATCCGGCATAGGAATCACCCGTTTCACACGCCAGATAATCAGCAAAGGCAGCAACCAAACGGTTGGGTTCGCTACCCTTTTCACTATTGTCACCAAAGCCATTGCTTTTCGATCCCGGCGGACAAGTATAAACCAGCGAACGTCCGACATTCTGATACCACGGATGCGATAGATAATCGTACCGACTGATAAATGAAAGAAGAGACGGCATATACGCCAAAGTCAAGATATTGGCACTGAAATAACCGGTACCATTGTGCCATATACCGTCGCGATTGAAACCGGAAGCAGGAGCACGGGCTGTCCACAATTCATAATAATACTCCATCATGGGCAGCACTTCGGAAGAATAGGCCGGTTTGTCGTAAAGCGACAAAGCCACTTGAAAGAGGATGCGCATATTCTGCTGCCAAAAATGATTATCAAAGAGATGGTTTTCCTGAAAACCGCAATTTACCTTGTAATAGTAACGTGCCACACGCATCATCAGTTCTTCGGCAGCAGTACGATCGGAAGCAGACAAGTTATTATAAAGCAGATCGTAAGCTGCAACAAGACACCATGCGATGTTGCTGGCAGTAAAGTTGGATGCAAAAAGCTGTCCATCAGCAGGGGGAGCGACAATCAACGCTTCGAGAAGCTGGCGTAACTTTTCGGCATAAATTTCTTTTTGGGTTAAATGATAGGCCTGATAAAGATAAGTGGCATGTTGCCGGAGCTCTTCTGCACGGCTATATAAATCAGTCATTCCGGTGTATTCGGCTTTCAATGCCTGTGAAGCACGACTTTGTAGTTCTGCATATTCAGGGTGTGAAGTGACACGGTTACGAGCCTCTCCGATACGGTCGTCTAAAAAACAGTAAATACGAGGATGCAGACGGGGAGCATTTGCTAAGAATGTCTGAAAAGGAGGTGTTACAAATTCCGGTGTATCATTCTTTACTTCGAAACGATAGATAGCACTCCATTCACCGGGCGTAGTTCCATTAAGATTGGTGGAACGAAAGCGCCAATACCATGTGCCGACCTCCAAACGACGATGAAGATTATACATACACCATTCCTGCGGTTCGGAAAGTAGCGTTTCGGAACTGCTGAAATCTTCAGTACGTGAAAGGGAAAATTGCAGTCTTTCGCCCGTCTTCATGGCTTGAGGAACAATAAGAGGAGCAGGATTCAGATACAATTCATTATCTGCTTTGGGATAAGGTTGCGTTCGTATTTTATCCTGATAGGCATCGGGAATTCCGGCAGGCGTCTCTGGCTGCGTACTGTCCGGTTCGGGCAGCGAGTCAGATGTACAGCTACAGAACAGCTGTACCATGAACAAAAGAAAAACCGATAGGCGAAATGTGGTGTGCATATTATTTTCTTTTCTTGGTATAAGATTAGAGGGCTATTTTCAAAAGTTTCAATGTAAGAAGAAGGTAAAGCGGGATGGGGGGATCCCACTTTCCTTGAATTTCTATTGAGTAAGGTCGAATATTCAGTGACTATTTAAAGATTGTAATCATTGGGCGGCAAAGAGCTTGTTGATTAAGAGCTGTCTTAACACTGATACCCGCCTCTTGTGCATTAGTAACAACACCATCAGCTACATTAATACGTACACCAGAAACATTACCTTGGTTATTGATAGTACTAGAAGCATAATTCACTGTAGCAATCGTTTCTCTATCAAACATTTTGCCATTGACAAATTCAAACTCCGACATGTTTCTGAAGTCCTCACTACCAGTAGCTGGTATCTCTTTCATAGTAAACAATGTACCCATGAACGCACTCAATTGCGACAATGTAGGAATATACCATGCACTCAAATTCTCACTATCAGGAGCATGTTCTCCCACCCATTTCTCATAAGTTGTTTTAAAGGCAACATCTCCAAGACCTGTTAATAAAACGTCCGTAGTCTGTGTACCATTTGTCATACCTGCAGCTGTTTCAGCCAAAGTAGTCAATAATTCAGTATTAAGAGTCTGACGAGCAGTCGCCACATTCTCAATCGCTACCGCATATCCGGCAATTGTCTTACCTTGAAGTGCTACAGGATAATTAGCCGGCACATCACTACCAATAGCCTCCATCTTGAAAACAATACCGACAGCATCCGCTGCATCACGTACCACTTTACCTTCTGCATTGATATAACTACCAACTTTCATTTCCAATGCTTCATAATCCGGATCCACTCCTACTTCAATGTCAAAGTTTCCATCTCCGATTTCAAATTTAGCCATAATCTGCATATTAGCGTCCAAAGGTAATGTATTTGCCGGTATTTTAATCTCTTTACTATATCCGCCACTCAATGCCATGGTTATTTCTTCTGTAAATTTACTTACATTTGAAGGAGCAAAAAAGAAATTAGCGAACCAATTGCCATCCGCAGAAGCAAAACTTGCATTTGTATAAGTCACAGGAGTCGTAGCAGAACATTTACCCTCTAAAATATCATATCCGCTCAAAGCGTTATATTTTATTTCCAGTTTATTAGCTGCCGCAGCTACTTCCGGATTCTTCGGTTTTACGCTCACATTAGCAAACGGGCGTTTCAATGTCACACTGGCATTACCAATCGTTTCCAATTTTCCGCAGAAAGCGTCGCTGGCTGCCATCAACGCATCATTTGTCAGATCGAATGACGCAGTATTATATCCTACTACTCTCAAATCAGCAGTGTTATATACTTTATTAGCGGCACCACTTTCCGGCACGTATTCAGCCCAAAACAATGCTTTCGACACTTCTTTTTGTTCATCTACGGAAATAGTGAAAGATACCTTACCGTCTGTAACCGGTTTAGTTACCTGATCGCCTATCTTATTGCCATCAGCATTCAGTAATTGCATGATACATTGCATCGTATAACCGTCAGGGATGGTAACCGCACGGCTAAAGACGTTATTTACAGGAGCCTGTACAGAGATAGTAACAGGAGCATTGATTTCTGTTCCGTTGTCCGAAACGATTTCTTCTTGTCCACAGGATGCAAAAAGCACTACGAACAAAGCCATTAGCGAATAAAATAAGTTCTTTTTCATGATCTTAATTGTTTTATGGTTAAGCAATTCTTAATTGATTTATCTATTTTATAATTCTCCAAGGTCTACCTCCAGATCACCGTCATAATCGGGGTCGATCCCTATTCCTCCATTAGCATCGGAAGTCAGGAAGTTACCGCGTACCGTTGTGTTTTTGCCCCGTTCACAAGGAATACGGAAAGCTGTACGTGCCAGCACTTCATTCTTCTCATTCAAGATTTCGAGCTCTACAGGGATGGAAACGGTTTCTCCGGCATCGGTCAACACATAGTCAAATCCCAGTATCAGTTCTTTCGTACCATCGGCAGGGCGTTCAAAGGCCACTTTATATTCCATGTACATGAGCGAGTTCTTGGGTACATCATCCCACAAATTGTAACCGGTAGGCAAATAATCACTGTACTTCACACGAGCGGTAAAACTTTCACCTTTCAGTCCGCCTGTGGACAGTTTATTGAGAAACGTTGCCACATCTTTAGCCACCAGTTCATAGCGTGCTACGGGGCGATACAGTTCAACGTCAAGACTTGTTTCAGCTCCCCAATGATTGCGGAAAGAAGTCAGGTCTGCCATAGCAGAAGCAGCAAAAACATCTTTATAGCGGCTATTCCCTATATACTTTCCGGCAGGAAGGATAAAAGCCAGATTCTTGGCATCGTAAACAAGTCCCTGTTCCGGTGTCTCCGCATTCACATAATCGGCCCACACCAGGATGCGGTAATTACGGGCGTGCAGCTTCATACTAACAGACAGACTGGCACGGTTAAAATCCTCTTCATATACCGTTTGCCGTGCCGCCACCTGTCTATCCAGATAGGCTTCTACGATGAAACGACGCAGATAGTTGGTTTCCGACGCACGGGTGATGGTCACCGGTGCTCTTTCTGCCAAACTTAGATTCATTGCCAGATTAAGGTTGAGTGTTACAGCTGTCGGGTCCACTCCCAGTTCTCCTTCGGGAGTCATTTCCGGTTCTTCGTGCAGGCTGCATCCATTCACCAGCAAGGTGATGAACAACAAGAAAGTGCACTGTGCCAGTATATATAAATTTCTTCTCATATTGTTATCTTATTTATATGTATGTTCCTATCTAAGGTTAGAAGCGGTAGACCAACGATGCTCCCACACGGGTTATCCCCCAGTAATGACGGACACGCGTATCCAGCTGTGCGCCGTTGTCTACATTATAATAGGTGTTATACTTCATGTTGGCATATCCCACTCCCAGATTAAATTCCGCTCCCCAGTGTTTGGAAAGAGGGAGTTTGTAACCGTAGCTTATTCCGGCTCCCAACAGCGGACGATCAGTATCTTGATAACGGTCATCGTTCCACTTCACGTTAAACCATGCCATGTGAGCGTGCAGTCCGACAAAGTGTCCCCGTCCTGTTTCATTTCCTATCCACCAGCGGGCTTCAGGTTGCAATGCTACCGTACGCACGCCGTGCTTATCCCCCAAGTCCCACAAACTGCAAGTCAACGGCAACTCTACCGTGATCTTTTTATGCACCTGCATTTCCACGGCAAGGTTCAGCAAAGCACAAGCATCATATACTACATTCGTTTTCAGTGCCAGATAGCGTTGACCATCAAAGGCAGCCGCTTTCTTTCCTGCATTCTCTTTGCCGGATTGGCGTTTATCCTCCTCCTTTTTTGAAGAAGTCGCAACTGCTGTTTCCTGCTTTTTGCCGTCGGGCTTGTAAACCGTAGTTTCCTCCGGAGCTGCCGAAGTCTGTACACGGGGTTTACCGGGAGTCTGTGCCGACAAGACGGTTATGCCCGATAATGCAGCCAACAGACATATAGTTCTCATATTAAAAGTAGAGTGTCTCATATATTCGTATCTTTCATGTTCATTGATCAGATTTCCAGTTCGGGCACTGTATCCCTCATTACCGTTTCGTACCCATCCTCATTGATGACAGTAGCTTCACCTTTATAAGTGATATTCACCTTCTCTTGAGTGCTGCGGATAAAGAATGAAGGAGCACCGTCGGATTTCAGGTTAACACTGATCAGCCATCCGCCCACTTTGATACGTCCGTCGGACAAGATTTCGGGATCTTTGGCAGGATATTTCAGTGCATGTGTATTGATGACAGTGGCAAAACGATATACTTGTGCCTTTTCCGATGTAGCGGTGAAATGCCAGTGATTAGGATACTTCTTGAACACCCCTTTGTCATCAGCACGTAGCCAGTTGACTGCCGGATAGAAAAAACGGCTCGTCGTATCAGTCTGCAATGTTCCGGTGGAGAAAAGATAAGCGTCTGATGCTCCTCCGCGGTTCGTGGCTTGAATATGCACGAAGCGATGATTCGATTGATCCACTGTCATGGGATTTTCTGTGGTATGCAGCAAATAACTCCAGTTTACAGGTTCGTCTGCCACGAGTTCGTCATAGATAAAGATGAGTCCTGTCTTTCCCAAATTGACAATGTGACGGCGGAAAGTTTTCACATGGTTCTCATCCCAGCCATTTTCGGGCGTATAATACACCTCCGACTGTTCGCCGCGTGTCAGCCAAAGCGGTGAAATCACTTTTCCGTAAGCATTGGAAGCATCACCCAGCACATACCCGATCTTCTCGCTGGCATAATAACGGGGAATCCATCCATATCCTTCCGTACCGATACGTTGTCCCATACCGTTCACCAGAATCGTATTGTGAGCACGCGTGGCACGATGGCACAACATACTATGTACGTCGGTAAACTCAATGTGGTGTCCGCTACTGTAAAATAATGGTTTTCCACCATAGAACGTATTGAAAGCATTCTGATTGGCAAGTGCATGAGAGGTAGAACCATAAGGGCTTGACCGGAAACTCCACATCGCATTTCCACCTACTCTGTCCCAGTTCGTCTGGAAAGAGGCAAGTCCTGTTGCGGGGAAGACGTATCCTGCAGGGAGTGCTGTCAATCCTTCACCTTCCGGCAGAGGTTTATCACATTGCAGGCGGAACCAGGCCAGATCACCGGGCTTACTCAATAAGGCTTTCTTCATATATTCCGGTTCCACTTTCAATGTACGGCGTACGAAATCAGCGGCATAAGTGTTTCCGGTAAGGCGTGCCAGCGCATCCAAATAACCTATACGGATACTGTTTGGACGTGCCACATTCTGATGCGAACTTCCGTTTCCTCCAGATTTGGAAAAAGGAGGCTGCTGGAAGATGGTATACATGATATTTCCCTGATACCAAGGATCGGAAAAGAAGTCGTAACCGGTCAGTTTGCTATAATAGTAAGGCACTTCTACTAATGTACGGGTGTTGACCGTAAAGTAAGAATCGCCATTGTGCCAGCCACCGTCTTTGTTCAATCCGGGGAAACGTGCTAACCAGACGTTATAACAGTAATCCACCCATGTGTTGGCTTCGGGCAGATCGCCATATACACTGAATGCCGCCATTGTAAGGATGCGAAGTGTCATTTGCCACACATGATTGTCGGCGATGTGGTTCTCCATCCGGTTATTAAAGTTCTCATACATTTCACCACCTTTATTTTTGATGGCTTCCAGCAATGCTTTCTTTTGTGATGTATTCAACCGGTCGTAGAAAGAATCATAAGCCATAGAGCAGAGAGACAATAAGCTAGAAGCATTAAAATCTCCTTTCACATTCTTATCTTTATCCCAGTCGGCCATGATAAATACCCGTTTGATGGCTTCGTCAGCATATTTAGTATCCTGCGTCAGCAACCAGGCCCGTATCAATGCTTCGGTATTTCCCTCTTCCGCATCGATGATGCGACGGCTCTCACGAGTGAGGTATGAATTTATCTGCATCTCGTTCTTCAGATTCTTCACCTGCGAGACATTAATATCTTTCACTGATTTCATTGGAGTCTGAAGTACCTGATCTGCACGCTCAAGATACCATTGCCTTTCTGCCTTTTGTTTGCTGTGATTTATAAAGTCCTTCCATTCGTTCTTCATGATCCACACGCGCGGATGGTCGGCAGGTAGTTTTGCCAACACTGTTTTCAATGAAGGCGGACAGAATTTGCCCGAACGATCTTCTACGGTGACTTGCTGTGTGCTTCCCCAAGTCACTTGTCCGTTTTCTACATAACCGAACTGCCAGTACCACACACCCGGTGCAAGCGGTTGTTCCGGATTATAGAACGGCCAACGAGTTTCCACCTGAACAACTCCGGACTTCAATCCAGCATCCTGCGAATAACGTAACCGATAGGTAACCTTTGTTTTATCTACCTTCTTTACTTTGTGTTCGAATCCATCCAACGGACTGTCCTGCGAGTTCATGTCCGAACGGAGCGGCCATTGGAAAGAAACCGCACGGTCATTTACCACCGCTTTATCAAGAGGATAAGGAGTGGCACGCATTTCATGCATCAACGTTGTTTCCGTCAACTTGATGACTGCTTGTTTTTGCGCATGTGTCATCTGTGCAGCCACAGACAAGATTACGAATGAAATCAATAATACTTTTTTCATGATATCAAATGATTGGTTTTTCTGTAGGCAAATGTAGATAAACTGTCCGAAACGGAACTTTCAATTCATTTCTTCCTTCTCTGATACTGTCTAATAGGACTTTGTTTTCGTTCATTTCAACTTAAAATTCGTCCAAAACAAGCGTTACAGGAAGCTACAAAGAGGGTAAAAGGGTAAAATAGCCCCCAAAACAGAATGACTGGAATTGATAGAAAGATGAAGGTTATTAGTTCTTGTTTAGGTTTTCACCACAGAGGACGCGGAGGACACAGAGGTGAATTTGGTTTATGACTTACGGTGGTGACCCTAATTTTGATGCGTAATCCTCCTACCATAAAGTTGAAAAAACATAAAAACATCTGCCACCTGCAACCAAACACGTGTAATACACTAGTTGACAAACAGTTGGAGCGTTGCAGATACTGTTGCAGATAGGTTGCAGATCAAAGTATCTGCAA
>OGIE01000726.1_pt1 | contig 49013 bp, 30 predicted proteins | sample 1571581 | NCBI WGS metagenome assembly OGIE01 (sample SAMEA2582021, study PRJEB24529) | metagenome | biome: Human gut stool | place: China | collected 2011 | reverse complement strand
AGGTGGTAAAGGTCGTTACATACGGCGGTAAATGCTTTTACATCGTGAGGTAAATTGTATGTAAATACTATCTATTGATAATCAGACAACTAAGTAGGCGTATTGGTGAGGTTGATTCATTCCGGAGCGGTTATGAAGCGAATGTGCTAATGTGATTAATGTGCAAATTACTATTCTCTTTTGATTCTAACGACAAGCAAACATTGAATAGGATACAATTGGAATGAGTCCTTGACATAATTATGAAACAATAATATTTGCATTACAAATATTTATTACTACTTTTGTAACAGTTTACTTTCATGCGTAGAAAGTAGCTTTAGAAATTTTAATTTGAGAACGGTTATTTATTGCATTCCCCTATAAATTCCGCTAAAATTTACAACGGATGACAATAAGTGACAGGTCTCACGCACATTTGTATATATAGCTTGTTATATATCCATATGGGGCGTGGGGCTATCACTTATGTTGTTGTAAGGTCCTAGCGGAGCCTTTAGGGAACATGAGTAGATAGTTTCCCACGCTCTTTTTTTATAAACCACGCATCACTGGGGAATGATGCGGCAACCGAAATAAACCATGTACGAAGACTTTAAAGAATGTATCATCCGGTTAATGCAACATCCCATTATGAGTAAACCTATCTCCGCCTTAAGCGACCCGGAATGCCTGCAAGCCTACGAACTGATAAAACAATTAATCGACTTATCTGTGAATGAAGAATACACTCAACTGGATTATATCCAAACAGCACGCCTCAAATACCATCTCGGAGAGTTATCCTATAAATTAAATGATGAGTGGGAAAACACAATACTGCATTATAAAGGCATTCCCCACCTGTTAGAAAAAGGAGGATTCGACCTGAGCCTCCACAAGTGGATAGAATTGATCAGCCTACGAACAAAATAAGAGTCCAACAGATTGTCCGTTTTTTTACCTCTAAGTTTTTTTACATGTTTTTACGAATTATCTTTGTCATTCGATAAAAAATACATAAATTGCCATGTCTTACAAAACAGACAGACTATATTATTATAAAAACCAAAGATGGAACTATGCAGTATGAGAAAGATGTAATTTATTCCCTGAAAGTTACAGGGACCATGATAACAAATGATTGTCATTATTATCTGATAGAAAATGAAGGAATCAAGTACAAAGTGAAAATGCTGAAATTCCAGCACAAACTGCCGGTTCCCGAAGAAGTGAAGTGTATTGTTTATGGCTATGATGCCGACGATACTCCTCTCTTTGCACAGCACAAAGGTGAAATATCACGCAAACTTTATACGGTCGGAAGTACTTACCCTTTTGTCGTACAACAAAAGCCAGGCTACCAATCCGGACACCGCAATGTCTACTATGGATATGACATGAATGGCATCCGGGCATTTATCCAAGTGGGGATAGGGAAAGAACTGACCATAGGAAGAAATGTCCGCTGCACAGTCAAGCATATCAATCCGGATGGTATCCTTGTCACCGTTCCCGTCAATCAGGCAATAGACTATGAAACCAATTTCCTCACTATCGAGCAACTGATGCATAACATCCATACCGAACAATTCCCCCTCTGCATCCAGCTGGAAACTTTGCGCACCAACTCGGTCATAGACCCGAAAGTGCAACAGATGCTGAAGCAATATGACAACCACGAGGGGGAATGGTTACTGTCATTCCTGAACATCCTACTCACCAGAAGAGAAGAAAAAATTGAGAATAAAGATTGGGAAGGAGTTTGCGAGTTAATACGCTATCAGCTCCTCATCACCGAATGGATACTTGAAGACTCCCTGTTCCTCACATTCTATTCACCATCCGTAGTCCAGTCTCTGCGCGAAAAGGGAGAACGGGAAATGTTTGCCTGCGAAGCAATACAGAAAGCCATAGAACTCATCCGTACCAATACTATGGATGATTTCCTTAAACAGATTTTTACTAAAATACGTATTTCGGGCTATTTATCCGATAGGAACCGAAAGACAGAACTGCTCACCGCACTGTTCCGGCTGGACGATACGTTGGTTGACAAAAACATGTTTACCTTGACGGAGTTTTGCCAATATATAGCATGCAACACTTCAGCTACGGAATCTTCGGCCCTGACATCAGTTACCGAATTAATCAGAAAAATAATAGAGAAAAGCAGAGTGGCGCCTGATATCTCCCCTACAAAAATCATACATTTGCTGGCCGTCTACCTGCTGCTTTGCTATAACCGTGAAGTACACACCTCTCTCTATCGCATCATGCTTTATCGTTACGCAGCCCAGGCAAGCCCCTCTTCCATCGGGATTCTGACAGACAAAGCGTATGATGTATTGACACGGGCAAGCCAGTCTTACCGTCCGGAATTCACTTGGGAGGATGTCGTGCGCTTCAAACCTGAAGCTTTTATAACCAAACTACGCTCATTCATGACGGATGCCTCTGATGATAAAGATAAACTGATAGCCCAGCACATTACGCAAGGGGGGCGGATACTTCTACGTAACGGGACATTCGGGCTTTATGCCGGCTGCAATCCCGGTGCACTGCTGCCCGAGCATCAAAAGGTGACGGAAATGATGTCTGTATTCGACGGCAGAATCAGCATATATGCAAAGAAAGATATCAAACCGAAAGTAAGCGAAGTGCAGAACGTCTTTGTATTAAAGAATCTTTGGGAAGAACTGTCCGGACAATTAACCGGACACGTGGCGACTTCTGCCAAAAAGACATCGGAAAAGATACCACTTTCAGAGGGAGTGCGCGTCAGGATTACCCTGAAAGCATTTAATCCACGCTTCCCACTAATGATGTTTGCCGAAGTGACGGAACCGGGATACGAAGGAAACGGTGCGATTCTCGCCAATGAAGTCACCCGTAGCCATATCCGCAGTCTGGATGGCATTTTCTATGAAGGGGATACGTTTGAAGCCACCGTATCGAAGGTCGGGCAGAACGGTCGTCTGACATTCAGCATCCTCCGGGAGTTATTTGAATTTGTAACGGGAACGGTGAAATACGGTCATCGGGTATATGCAAGGCTTATACGGGTATCCAAGGGAACCGGCATCTGGATATGCGAAGAAGGGTACACGCTTTTCACACCGGGCGCAGCGCCTTATCCGGAAGTCGGCACGACGGCCTTGCTGGAAGTAAGAGGAATCAATGACGCAGGGTATATCAATGCCACCTATATAGAAGAATCAGATAAGAACATAGAAGAAACCGAGGCTCTGGCTAAATTAGTCAGCGAATATATCGACTTCTGTTCCCCGCAGGATGAAAAGGAAGAGGAAGAAGGCAATTTCGGACAAGTATTCACAGACGAAGATGCAATGCTAACCGGAGAGCAGTTGTCACTTCCCCTGATGTGCGAATTACCTTGGTTACTGGCAGTAACGGCATCGGCCGAGAAGTTACTGGTAAAGCGCTACAACCTGTTGGGAACAGCCCGGCTATTGGCGGGGATGCTTAATGATTCGCCCCTGAGCGAATACTTGTCGCTGCAAATGAATTATGAGGAGAACATCTATAGTTTTGCCACCCACAATGGACCGGCGCGATGGACACACTTTTCGCGTATAGACGACGCGGCGGTTTCCCGTTATCCCTCACTCCGGTCTAAAAAAGAACTGCTACAAATTATCAATTTGTTCTATACCCACAACTTTGACCCAGAGCTTGCAGTTGGCATTGCAACCACTAAAGACGAAAATAAGGAACATATAGTCCGGCTGGTGCTGAGCCATACACTTTTGCTCAATTCCCTACCGACGGCAGCATTAGCCCCTTTGCGAAACGAACTCTTGCAACGCATTGGCGCTGGGGAATTTGTATCAACCGATGAACAGAAGTCGAAGTCTGCAGTTGCAACAGAATCCAAGGAAGACATTCCCTGCATGGGGAGGGAGAGTGATAAAGTAGAGTTTAAATCATCCATAGTATATCCGGCTGGGCGCACCGTCCCCAACATGAAGCAACAATCGGAGATCATACTGCGCACCATTGCGGGACTCCTGAATGCATCCGGCGGCACACTGTATGTCGGCGTATCCGATGCCGGAGCCATAATCGGACTGAAGGAAGATTATACCTACATGGTATGTGATTCGGATGCTTATGAGCGCTTCATCCGCCAACGCATCATAACTACTATGGGAAAGGATATCAACAGCATCATTAAAATGGAATTTCCCCGGTATGGCAACCGTGAAATATGCTGCATTACGGTGCCCTGCTATGGCAAACTAATTGAGCTAAAAGGAGTGATATGGCAGCGGCAAGGCAACTCAACGGTAATGCTCGACGGCAATGCCCTAGCCAAGCAGCAGAAGAGGAAAAATGACACATTACAAGCAGAACTCAGCCAGATTGCAGAAAAAGACATGGAGTTAATCAGCGAAAATCTGTTGCAAACCGGAGAAGCACAGACGGCAGTTGCCGCCGCTTTTGTGGCCAGTCTGGAAAAGAAGAAGAAAAAAGTGGAAGCCGGAATCGGGAAAGCTGCGATAAAAACGTCCCTGATACGCCCTAACCCCTATACAGTAAAAGAGGGACACGACGTACAAGTGGTAACTTACTTATCTCTGCTCGATAATGGTGGATATGTATTGAAAGATGAGCCCTCGCACATGGACAATGCGATACTCACACTGGCAATCAATAAAGAAGAAACCGGTGGTGCCCTGCTCCTTTGCTATGAAAATGGCTATGTAAACCGTGTTCCACTAAAAATATTAGTACAGAAGAAACGTGATTATATTTATAAAAACGGCGTGAACAGGGATTCGCATCTGATATTCGCCACCATTGAAAATGGCGAAACGCACATCTTGGTACGCACCTCCCGACAGAAGAATGAATACCTGAAAATGTTTCCCATCGACAGAATAAAACAGAATATGGACCTAGTCCTGAAAGGTACTCCGCTTTTCTCTTATGATTTTGGCAAAGCAATTGCCTGGGAAGTGATTCCAGAAATGGAATCTGAAAAGCTGCAAAAACTTTATAATGATAATCCGGCCCATCAAGGCTACGCTATTACATCAGAGGCTGTTTCTAAAGAAATAGAGTTATTACGGATAATGGGGTGGAATATTGAAATTTAATATATCAGACCTGTTTAAAGGAATATATGGAATATGGGCATAAAAAAAGGAGCACCGCTGTACTCCAACCTTTGTTAACCTTAAATCTAATACTATGAAAAACACAGTACAAAGGTACGCATTTTTTTGAGAATAGCAAGTTCCGTGTGCGGGAACAACGCCTTTATAACACCATTTAAGAGAATGTACTCCTTTTTTCACGTCCTTTTTCATATCTAAGATAAGCTGCATCTTAACATTAAAAATAAGCTTGCTTTTTTTGTATTGCTTTCGGTTTACATTATCTTTGTAGGAAAATAATCAAAACGACTTATGCCTGACTATGATTTGATAGCTATATTAGGTCCTACCGCCTCCGGAAAAACTCCTTTTGCCGCAGCACTGGCAGATGTCCTCGACACCGAAATCATCAGTGCAGATTCCAGACAAATCTACCGTGGCATGGACCTTGGTACGGGGAAAGACCTCGTAGATTATACTGTGAATGGTAAACAAATTCCTTATCACTTGATTGACATTGCCGACCCGGGCTATAAATACAATGTTTTCGAATATCAACGTGATTTTCTGACAGCTTACGAGAGTATTGAACAAAAAGGGAAACTTCCCGTTTTGTGTGGAGGTACGGGTATGTATCTGGAGGCTGTGTTGAAAGGATATAAGTTGTTACCTGTTCCCGAAAACCCGGAATTGCGCACGCAACTTGCCGATAAATCTCTGGAAGAGTTGACCGAAATGCTAAAACAGTATAAATCCCTGCATAATACCACGGACGTAGATACTACTAAGCGTGCCATTCGTGCCATTGAAATAGAAGAGTATTATGCACATACTCCGGTAGACGAACGGGCATTTCCCAAATTGAACAGTCTCATCATTGGTGTGAACATAGACCGGGAGTTGCGTCGTGAAAAGATATCCCGCCGCCTGCGCCAACGCTTGGACGAGGGAATGGTGGATGAAGTACGTCGTCTGATAGACTCGGGTATCCAGCCGGATGACCTCATCTATTACGGTTTGGAATACAAGTATCTGACGCTTTACGCCATCGGCAAGTTGACTTACGAAGAGATGTACAAGGAACTGGAAACCGCCATTCACCAATTTGCCAAACGCCAGATGACCTGGTTCCGGGGTATGGAGCGTCGTGGTTTCACCATCCATTGGGTGGATGCCGGACTACCGATGGAAGAAAAGATTGCTTTTGTACAAGCGAAACTCAAAGAGAATTAGTATTTTTGTAATTTGAGAGTCGAAGATTGAAAATTAAGAGTTGAGGATTCATAATTCATAAATTAGCGTCATGAGTGTAGAGCCCGAAAAGTGGGGGGTGATATACAACCCCAAAGCCGGTACCCGGAAAGTACAGAAACGGTGGAAAGAAATCAAAGAATACATGGACAGCAAAGGCGTGTCTTATGATTACGTCCAGTCCGAAGGGTTCGGGTCTGTGGAGCGCCTGGCCGGTATTCTCGCTAACAACGGCTACCGCACTATCGTGGTTGTGGGTGGCGATGGTGCACTGAATGATGCCATCAATGGCATTATGTCGTCTAATGCAGAAGCTAAAAGAGAAATTGCTATAGGTATCATCCCGAACGGTATCGGTAATGATTTTGCCAAATACTGGGAAATGACATCAGAATACAAAGACGCAGTAGATTGCATCATCAACAACCGCCGCCGTAAAATAGACGTAGGGTTTTGTAACTATTATGATGGTGAGAAACACATTACCCGCTATTTTCTTAATGCCATCAATATTGGTTTGGGAGCTCGTATCGTGAAAATATCCGATCAGACCAAACGTTTCTGGGGAGTGAAATTTCTATCTTATCTCATGGCACTCATCTCAATTATCTTTGAACGAAAACTCTACCGGATGCACCTCAAGATAAACGGAGAACATATCCGCGGACGTATCATGACAGTCTGTATTGGTAGCGCATGGGGGTATGGACAAGCGCCAAGCGCAGTCCCCTATAATGGATGGCTCGATGTATCTGTCATTTATCGTCCGGAGTTATTACAACTTGTATCAGGGCTATGGATGCTTATTCAGGGACGCATTTTAAATCATAAAGTCGTAATGCCTTACCGGACACAAAAAGTGAAAGTGCTACGTGCACAAAATGCCTCCGTAGACTTGGACGGCCGTATCCTCGACAGGCATTTCCCATTGGATATCGGGATTATGCATGAGGCTATCACACTGATTATACCAAACTGAAATTAACGATTAACGTTTAGTGATAAATGATTAGTACTATGCGGAATAACGGCGCAGCCTACTAATCACTTATCACTAAACACTAAACACTAAATACTTATGATTGAACTGAAAAATAACCCTGCTGGGAATTTCTTCTTATTGGCAGGTCCTTGTGTTATCGAAGGGGAAGAGATGGCGATGCGGATTGCCGAACGTGTTGTGACCATCACCGAGAAATTACAAATTCCCTATGTATTTAAAGGTTCTTACCGTAAAGCTAATCGTTCGCGTCTGGACTCATTTATGGGTATAGGCGATGAAAAAGCATTGAAGGTACTGGAGAAAGTACACAACACTTTCGGAGTACCTACTGTTACTGACATCCATTCTGCAGAAGAAGCTGTAATGGCTGCCGAATACGTGGATGTACTGCAAATACCGGCATTTCTTTGCCGGCAAACAGACATCCTGATAGCTGCCGCAAAGACGGGAAAAGTAGTTAATATCAAGAAAGGGCAATTCCTCTCTCCTTTCGCCATGCGTTTTGCAGCGGAAAAGGTGGTAGAAGCAGGAAATAAGGAAGTCATGATTACTGAACGCGGGACTACTTTCGGGTATCAGGACCTGGTTGTAGATTACCGTGGCATACCTGAAATGCAAACTTTCGGATACCCGGTCGTTCTGGACGTCACTCATTCTTTGCAACAACCCAATCAAACAAGCGGAGTGACAGGCGGCATGCCTCAACTCATTGAAACAGTAGCCAAAGCCGGCATTGCCGTAGGTGTTGACGGATTATTTATAGAAACACATGAACATCCTGAAGTAGCCAAGAGTGATGGTGCCAATATGTTGAAGCTGGACCTGCTGGAAGGATTATTGACGAAGCTGGTACGTATTCGTGAGGCGATAAAAGAATGATTTGCAGACTATCTGTCATTCTGAGCGTAGTCGAAGAATCTCTTCCCCTACTGTATAGCGCAGCCTTATGCCAAGAGAGTAGATCCTTCGACTATGCTCAGGATGACGGATAGTACTGCTTATCACTAATCACTAAACGCTAATCACTTTTACTCCTTTCTGCACAGTCTTCTCCAAAAATCTTTCCCTTCCTCTGTGATTTCCTTCCACTCCCTCCGACAAATAGAGCAAGAAACAATTTTAATCTACATCAATATGAAACATTTATTTCGCAGTTTACTGGTTGTAGCATTAGTGTTATGCGCCAGTTTCCAACAAGCGGTAGCACAACAAATGCAGTTCCCGCCCCTCCCCGTTGACAAGAATGTCCGTATCGGTCATTTGGACAACGGCCTGACTTATTACATCCGTCACAACAAATTACCCGAAAACCGGGCGGAGTTCTATATCGCCCAGAAAGTAGGCTCCATCCTCGAAGAGCCGCAACAACGTGGACTTGCCCACTTCCTGGAACACATGGCCTTCAATGGCACAAAAAACTTTCCCGGTGATGACAAAGGTCTTGGCATCATCCCTTGGTGTGAGACTGTAGGTATCAAGTTCGGTACAAACCTGAACGCTTATACCAGCGTCGACGAAACTGTTTACAACATCAGTAACGCTCCTATCGACCGTCCCAATGTACTGGATTCCTGTTTACTTATCCTGCACGACTGGTCCAACTTCATCTTGTTGAAAGATGACGAAATCGATAAGGAACGTGGTGTTATCCGCGAAGAATGGCGTAGTCGTAACAGCGGCATGTTGCGCGTTTACACCGATCTGTCTCCTGTTATTTATCCGGGTGACAAGTATGCAGACTGCATGCCTATCGGTTCCATTGATGTAATCAACAACTTCCCTTATAAGGATATCCGCGATTACTATCACAAATGGTATCGTCCCGACTTGCAAGGTATCGTTATCGTAGGTGATATCGATGTAGATGCCGTAGAAGCCAAACTGAAAGCAGTATTCGCTGATGTGAAAAAACCGGAAAATCCGGCAGAACGTACTTATTTCCCTGTGGCAGACAATAAAGAACCTATCGTAGCCATCGGTACGGATAAAGAGGTGGACGATCCGTCTATCGAACTCTATTTCAAACAGGATGCAACACCTGATTCTGAAAAGAATAATGTAGGTTATCTGGCTTCCCAATATATGGTAAACATGATTACCAGCATGCTGAATGCCCGCCTGAGTGAAATTACCCAGAGCGCTAACCCGCCATTTAACCGTGCAGCCAGCACTTACGGTAATTTCTTCCTGTCTAAAACAAAAGAAGCTCTCAATATTTACGCTTCAAGCAAGGCTGACGGCATTGAAGGAGCTATGAAAACCTTATTACAAGAAACAGAACGTGCACGTCGTTTCGGCTTCACCGATTCAGAATATACCCGTGCACGCGCCAACTATCTGCAACGTTTGGAGTCTGCTTATAACGAACGTGAGAAAACCAAACACGGTTCTTATGTACGCGAATATGTACGTAACTTCCTGGACGCAGAACCTATTCCGGGCATCGAAACAGAATATGCCATGATGAATCAACTGGCTCCGAACATCCCTGTACAAGCCATAAATATGGTAATACAGCAACTCGTTCCAGACAGCAACCAGGTGGTTATTATCGCCGGTCCTGAAAAAAAAGGATTGAAATACCCGACAAAAGAAGAAGTTGTCGCTTTGCTGAAAGGCATGAAGAATCTCGACCTGCAAGCATATGTAGATAAGGTATCTGACGAACCTCTGATGAAAGAAGCGCCGAAAGGTGGTAAAATCGTTTCAGAGAAAGAAGGTGAAATTTATGGCAGCACCAAACTCGTCCTCTCTAATGGTGTAACGGTTTACATCAAGAAGACCGACTTCAAGGCTGACGAAATTCGCATGAAGGGTACTAGTCTGGGTGGTAAATCCATTTTCCCCGACAAAGATGCGCTCAACTTCGCAGTTATGGACAATGTGGTTGCCGCAGGTGGTCTGGGCAATTTCAGCAAAGTAGACCTGACAAAAGTATTGGCTGGTAAGAAAGTATCTGTTCAGGCCGGTCTGGGTGCAACAACTGAAAACGTATTCGGAACCTGCTCTCCGAAAGACTTCGAGACCATGATGCAGTTGACATATCTCACATTCACGGCTCCGCGTAAGGATATGGAAGCATTCGAATCTTACAAAAGCCGCACGAAAGCACAGTTGGAAAGTGCACAAGCAAATCCGCTTTCTTCCATTGGAGACTCTTTACAGAGAGCTATGTATGGCAACCATCCGCGCTTAGTATTGCTCAAACCGGAAATGGTAGATCAAATCAATTATGACCGCGTTCTGGAAATGTACAACGACCGTTTCAAAGATGCCAGCGACTTTACATTCTACTTTGTCGGTAACATCGACCTAGAAACAGCCAAACCGCTGATTGCAGAATATCTGGGTGCACTGCCTGCCATCAACCGCAAGGAGACCTTTAAAGATACCAAGATGGATATCCGTAAAGGTGTATATAAGAATGAATTTGCTAAGGAACAACAAACTCCTACAGCAACCATCGTATTCCTGTATAGCGGAAAAGCTCCTTATACATTGAAAAATAACATCCTGTTGAGCTGTATGACTCAGGTTCTCGATATGGTTTATACCGAAGAGGTACGTGAGAAAGAAGGTGGTACATACGGTGTGAACTGTATAGGCAATTTACAGAAGTATCCGAAGGAACAACTGCTGATGCAGATCATCTTCCAGACCGATCCGGAAAAGAAAGACAAACTGGCGGGTATTGTAGTAGACGAATTGAAGAAACTGGCAGCCGAAGGTCCTTCCGATGTACATCTACAAAAAGTAAAAGAGTATATGTTGAAGAAGTATGCCGACAACCAAAAGGAAAATGCATACTGGCTGAACAACCTGAATGATTACTTCTTTTATGGTATGGATATGACTAAAGACTATACAGACCTTGTAAATGGTGTCACTGCCAAAGATATCCAAAAGTTTGCAGCAGACTTACTGAAACAAGGCAACGAAATTGAAGTAACAATGACGGTGAATAAGTGATTAGAGTATTAGTGATTAGTGATAAGCAGGCTAGCGCTATAAGCAACTTATCACTAATCACTAATAACTAATCACCATCCCTCTCCTACGTTTATCATTAATCACTAATAACTAATCACTAAATAACATGAACTTATTTCTCGAACTGCGCAAGCACGGAAAGTTAGCAGAAAAGCGGCATCCGATGTACGAAAAGAGTAAATTCGGAAAGTTTTGGATGTACTTCATGAGTGTATTCTGGGCTGGTTATCTGATCTTCTTCGGTACAACATTTGCGTTTGCTTTCGATGGTGGAGCTAAAGAAGCCTACCATGTAATGAACAGCGGACTGATATTTATCCTTGCCCTCGACTTTCTCTTACGACTGCCTTTCCTGAAAACGCCCACGCAGGAAGTTAAACCCTACTTGTTACTTCCCATTAAACGCAACCGTTTGATAGACTTTCTGCTCTTGCGCTCCGGGCTCAGCAGTTTCAACCTGTTCTGGCTCTTCCTGTTTGTGCCGTTCGCCATCATCACCGTCACCAAATTTTATGGAATAGCAGGTATAGTAACCTATTGCATCGGCATCTGGCTGCTTATCATATTCAATAATTACTGGTACTTACTGTGCCGCACATTGATGGACGAACGCATCTGGTGGTTACTCTTACCGGTAGCAGTATATGGCGGCATTGCAGCAGCACTCTTCATTCCGGACAACAGTCCGTTGTTCGCCCTCTCAATCGAACTGGGTGAAGGATTCATTACCGGAAATATACTGATATTTGCCGGCACTCTGGTAGCCATTGCTCTCATGTGGTTCATCAACCGGAGCATCATGCAGAAGTTGGTCTACAATGAATTGAATAAAGTAGAAGATACGACTGTACAAGTTAAAACCGTATCCGAATACAAATTCCTGGATCGTTACGGGGAAATAGGTGAATATATCCGGTTGGAACTGAAATTACTGTTGCGTAACAAAGTATGCAAAAAGTCACTCTATTCCATCACTGCAGTAGTACTGATGTTCAGCCTTATTATCAGTTTCTCTGATATTTACGACGGAGGTATGCGCGATTTCTTCGTACTTTATAACTATATTATTTTCGGCATCCTGTTCCTTTCACCTCTGATGAGCTATGAAGGTAATTACATTGATGGACTGATGAGCCGCAGAGAATCTATCTATTCGTTGTTGCGTGCCAAATATATTTTATATAGTCTGGCTCTCATCATTCCATTTGTGTTGATGATTCCCGGCATGGTAACAGGCAAAGTGTCCGTACTGACCTGTGTGTCATGGCTTGTATTTGTTCCGGGAGCTGTATACTGCTGCCTGTTCCAGTTGGCAGTGTATAACAACAAGACACTTGCACTGAATTCAAAGATGACCAGTCGTCAGAATGTAGGTACAGGCTTGCAAAATCTCATATCGGGAGGAGCCTTTGGCGTGCCATTGTTGTTGCTCTTCGCATTAAAAGCAACCGTCGGTACAGAAGTTGCCCCGTGGATTCTCATTGGCATCGGTATCATATTCATAGCCACTTCAAGATGGTGGTTAAGGAATGTGTATCACCGCTTCATGAAGCGCCGATATAAGAATATGGAAGGATTTCACGATAGTAGACAAAAATAATTACGAATATGATAGAGATTAACAGACTTCAAAAGAACTTCGGACAAAAGAAAGCCGTAGATATTGAAAAATATGTCATCGAACAAGGTGATATGTTAGGGTTGGTAGGTAACAACGGAGCTGGTAAGACTACCCTTTTCCGCCTGATGCTGGACCTGTTGCAAGCAGATCAGGGTAATGTAACGATCAACGACATCGACGTATGCAAAAACGAAGACTGGAAACAATTCACCGGTGCTTTCATTGATGATGGTTTCCTGATCGATTATCTCACTCCGGAAGAGTATTTCTACTTCATCGGTAAGATGTATGGTCTGAAAAAAGAAGAAGTAGACGAGCGGTTGCTTCCGTTTGAACGCTTCATGAATAATGAAGTGATTGGTCAGAAAAAGTTTATCCGTAACTTCTCTGCCGGAAATAAGCAGAAAATCGGTATCATCTCCGCTATGTTGCATCATCCTCAATTACTTATTCTGGACGAACCGTTCAACTTCCTTGATCCGAGTTCACAGTCCATCATCAAGCACTTGCTGAAAAAGTATAATGAAGAGCATCATGCCACGGTAATCATTTCAAGCCACAACCTGAATCATACGGTAGATGTATGTCCCCGTATTGCTCTGTTGGAGAACGGTGTGATTATCCGTGATATCCAGAATGAAAACAATTCGGCAGAGAAAGAGCTTGAAGACTACTTCAATATCAGAGTAGAAGAAGAAATTGAAGAAGAACTGGCGGAAGCAGTGATCGAAGAAACACCTGCTCCGGAAACAATCGTTGAAGAAACCATTGTTGAAGAAACTGTAGTTCAACCGGAAAAGAAAGAAGGACAGGAATGAGGAAATACTTCTTATATATAGTTGCACTTGTCGGACTGACATTTAGTTTAAGTTCTTGTCGTAGCTCGGCGCCGCGCCTCGACTACAAGGCACTGGCTAAAGCTTCTGTCCGCTTAGGAATAGATATAAATAAGGAAGATAACCATAAGCTGTACATCGCCTCTGCGGAGTGGTTAGGTGTTCCCTACCGCGCAGGCGGTGACAGCAAACAGGGTACCGACTGTTCCGGTCTGGTATCGCAACTCTATACAAGAGTATATAACATCCGTCTGGCCCGAAGTACTAACGACCAGCTTAAAGAAAGCAACAAAGTCTCCCGCCGCAACCTGCGTGAGGGAGACCTAGTCTTTTTCACCAGCCGTGCCTCCAAAAAGAAAGTGGCGCACGTGGGTATCTACCTCAAAAATGGAAAATTCATCCATGCCAGCACCAGCAAAGGAGTAATTGTCAGTGCTCTCAATGAGAAGTACTATACGCAATACTGGCTTTGCGGGGGAAGGGTGAAATGATAGTTTAAACTTCAAAAAGAAAAAAGAATGAAAAAAATTTTAGGTATTCTCCTCTTTATCGGCATTGCGCTGAATGCCAATGCACAATTATTGTGGAAAATCTCCGGCAACGGTCAGGAAAAGCCTTCCTATATTTTGGGTACACACCATTTGGTGCCATTAAGTATCAAAGATAGCATCGCCGGACTGCCACAAGCTATAGACGGAACTGCCCAAGTATATGGAGAAGTTGTCATGTCCGAAGCAATGTCTCCCGAATTCATGCAAACAATGCAGCAGAGCATGATGATAGCAGGAGATACCACTCTTCAGGCTCTTTTCACTCCTGAACAGTATGAGGTAGTAGGCAAGGTAGTAAAAGAAAATATGATGGCTGACATTGCCATGCTGGCAAAATTGAAACCGGCGGCTATCACTCAACAGCTTACCGTGATATTGTGCATGAAACATTTAGGTGGGTTCAATCCGCAAGAGCAACTGGATACTTACTTCCAGCAACAAGCCATACAGAATGGTAAAAAAGTAGGTGGTTTAGAAACTCTTCAATCCCAAATAAACGTACTCTTCAATAGCCAGACTTTGCAACGCCAGGCCAATTTACTCTATTGTCTTGTAAACGACATTGACAAGGCTATGGACCAGACCAAACGTCTGAATGAAGCATATAAAGCCCAGAAACTGGACGATATGCTGAAGTTGATGGAAGAGCGTGATGGTAACTCTTGTGATCCGCTACCGGGTGAGATGGAAGCTTTGTTAGACAACCGCAACAAAGCATGGATTGAAAAAATGCCCGCCATCATGAAGGATGCTCCTACTCTTTTTGTGGTTGGCGCCGGCCACCTGCCGGGAAACAATGGCGTATTAAACCTGTTGAAACAGGCAGGTTATAGCGTAGAACCAATGAAATGAAAACTATAAATTCTCTCTTTACTAACATTTTATAAACACGAAACAATGTAAGATACCGGGTGATTGCAAGTGATTGCAGTCACCCGATTTTACATAAAAAAGGGATACATCAGGATTAATATATCACTAATTATTAGCTCTTAACTCCTTGTCTACAGGATATTGATACTATGCTTTCATTACATCAAATACACTAACGAAGAATAAACTTCAGCGTCCCCCCTTTTACCAATTCTTCGTGACTGATGCGATAGCGAGATAATTTCTTTCCGCCCAATTCCATTTGACGAATGTACAAAGACTCTGAAGAAGGGCGTTCCGTTTCAATCACCAACCGGTCACGTCCCCAGGTCTTAGCATCCAAGCGGATAACCACACGGTCGAACACAGGCGTGGAAAGAGTATAATACGGAGCACCAGGACAGTCGGGATAGAAACCCATCATATTGAAGATGGCCCAAGTAGACATTGTTCCGGTATCATCGTTACCCGGAATACCATCAGGAACATTTTTGAAGTATTTCTCCAAAAGACGTTGTATCTCTTTCTGTGTACGCCACTCTTCACCTTTGAAATAAGAGAAAAGATGAGCATAGGCTATATCAGGTTCATTAGCAGGATCATAAAGACCATCATCGAAGACACGCTGCAACTTTTCAATGAAAGGCTTCTGACCACCCATCAGACGTGCCAGTCCCTTCACATCATGGGGAACATAGAAAGTATAGTTCCAGGCGCAACCTTCATGAAAACCGGGATTCGGCTCAAAATTCTCTCCCTGACGTGGATTAAAAGGAGAATAAAACTGACCGTCAGGCAGAATAGGGCGGAAAGTACCGAACTCTTTGCTATAATAGTGCTTATAGCCCAAAGAACGATTATAAAAAAGGCGCGCATCCTCTTTCTTTCCCAAAGCATCAGCCAGTAAAGAGAGAGAGTAATCAGCAATGTAATACTCCAACGCATGAGACACGGAGTTATCATACTGTTCGCGCAAAGGAACATACCCCAATGAAAGATAGTCATCATTATCCGGACGCAACAGATTCTTAGCACCGGGCAAAGTGGCAGATTTATACATAGCTTCATAAGCCAAGTCAATATCGAAATCACGCAGACCTTTCAGCCAGGTATCCACTATAACAGGGATAGAAGGGTCACCCTCCATCGTTAAAGTTTCGCGCCCGTAAAGTTCCCACTTAGGCAACCAGCCATGTTCACGATACATATCGAGCATAGAACGGACCATTTGCAACTGGCGTTCCGGATAAACCAACGTAAGGAGCTGGTGAACGTTGCGATAGGTATCCCATAAAGAAAAGACAGTATAGCGCTCTCCCTGAGTCGTTAGTATTTCGTTACTCTCCATAGCCGGATACTGGCCGTTTACATCCTGCAAAATATTAGGATGTATCAGGGTATGATACAGAGCAGTGTAGAACACCGTTTTCTGTTCTTCCGTACCACCTTCGACCAGAATACGTGAAAGGTCATCCTCCCAGCGGGTACGAGCCTCAGCAAGTACCTGATTGAAATTCTTTCCCCCCTGTTCTTTATCCAGATTGAGACGGGCATTCTCCATGCTGACAAAAGAAACGCCCATCTGGACCTCTATTTGCTCACCTTCTTCCGTATCGAATGTAAGGAAGGCACCAATATCGTCTCCGGCAATTTCTTTGTGATAACGGGTATAGAGTTTGTAACGTCCGTTATCCAGATCCCATTCGGCTTCCACTCCGGTCATGGGACGTTGTTTTTTCCAATAACCACTGGCAGAAGGCTGTTTATTGACGCGCATCACAAAATAGATGGGAAATACAGCTTGGGGATTATAACAGAATGTCCCCAGGACTTTCATACCCTCAAACTCAGTGTCACTCACCTGCCGCAGGAACGCACCTGTTTCATTGGTCAGTCCCTCACCCAGATTGAGCAGTACATGGCTCTGCCCGGTGGGAAAAGTAAAGCGGGAAACGCCTGTGCGGGAAGTTGCAGTAACCTCAGTCTTCACATTATAGCGGGTAAGGAAGTTGCTGTAATAACCGGGAGACGCCTGCTCGTCCTTATAACGGCTGCCGTATTCTTTATAATCCACAGACAAATCACCTGTAGTAGGCATCAGCAACAATGATCCCAGCTCGGGACAGCCGACACCACTCAAATTTACATGCGAATAGCCCGTAAAGAAACAATTATGATACTCATAAGGGGTAGACCACCAGCGAGCGTCTTTATCATACTTATTATCTTCCGATCCCATAACATTGAAAGGAACTACGGACATCATTCCGTTAGGACAGATAGCCCCCGGATTGGTAGTCCCGAAATTGGTAGTCCCGACAAAAGGATTGACGTATTTTAAAAGCGAAGTCCCCTCTTTACCTCCGGCAAATGCCGGAAGCAAAAAGAGGACTGAAAGTGTGTAAGTCAATAATATACGTTTCATAGTTTACTGTTTCTTTAGTGAGCTCTTCAACTATACAATACTGTTTTTCTTCGTGAACTCCATGATTTCTGAAATATAACCGAAAGCCATTCCCACCACTGTGTCTGCCGCGCCATAATATACCGCAACTTTATCACCATCCTGCAAGGATGCACAAGGGAATACTACATTAGGCACATCTCCCTGTAATTCATAAGGAGCAGCAGGAGCAAGCAGGTACGGGCGCGTACGGTACAATACCTTAGCCGGATTCTCCTTATCAAGAATAGCAGCGCCCATGGAATAGCGGAAACCGTTGCAGGTAGTGATAACCCCATGATAGAATATCAGCCAACCCTCGTCAGTCAGGAACGGTACGGAGCCTGCCCCTATCTTCGTGCACTGCCATGCACTTTCGGGAAACGGGGTAACTTTCATCACACAGCGATGTTCGCCCCAATACTTCATATCCGGACTATAACTGATGTAAATATCGCCAAAGGGCGTATGGCCGTTATCGCTCGGACGACTCAGCATGGCATATTTTCCATCTATCTTTTGTGGAAACAGCACCCCGTTGCGGTTGAAGGGCAGGAAAGCATTCTCGCATTGGAAGAATTCTTTAAAATCAAAAGTATAGCCGATACCGATTGTGGGACCATGATAGCCGTTGCACCAAGTAATCCAGTAGCGGTCTTCAATCCAGGTCACACGCGGGTCATACTTATATTCGGACTCTATCATCTCCGTATTTCCGGCTTTAAAGCAGATAGGTTCATGGGTAATCTCCCAATTGATTCCGTCTTTGCTGAAGCCTGCAAAGATATTCATCTGTACAGCCTTGTTGTCACAACGGAACACGCCGGCAAACCCATCCTCAAACGGAACTACTGCACTGTTGAAAATACTATTGGAAGTCGGGATATGATAGCGGCCGATAACCGGATTCTTAGAATAGCGCCACATTACATCTGTGCAGCCTTCCGGACGTTCTTCCCAAGGCATATTTGTTGTCAGTTTCATTATTGTTCTATTTATTAGTTAGTTATATATTTCATTTACTCTTTTTCTCATCAGGATACGTGAATGGCACAAAGTAGGTGATAAGAAAAGCCGGAATTGTGGCAAACAACGTGAAAATAAAGAAAGATTTATATCCCATCGCATCGCTGACAAAGCCACTGATACTTCCCGGCAACATCACACCGAGATTCATGATTCCCGAAGCAAAAGCATAATGAGCCATTTGATGCTTTCCCGGAGCTACTTGTTGCATCATGAACAAGGTAAGTCCCACAAATCCAAATCCATATCCAAAATATTCCAATACAATGGCACCACCTATCAACATACCGTTTTCCGGCTGGTAAACAGCAAGCAAAGTATAAGCAATGAACGGCAGGTTGAAGATACAGCATAAAGAGAATAAAGTCTTGCTCAGCCCTCTGTGAGAGATATAATATCCTGCCAGAAGTGAACCTAAAACAAACGCCGCCGCTCCATAAGTACCATAATATAGCCCTATTTCCTGTTCATTCAGTCCTAAGCCACCCGCCGAACGTTCCGCCTTCAGGAACAAAGGTACAATTTTCATCACAAAACCTTCGGCAAGACGATAAATAATTATAAAAGCAACATAATAAAAAATGTGTTTCTTCCGGAAAAAGTCCCGTATCACTTCCACCAGGCGATTCCAGGTCTCTCTACCTGATACTGCGGTAGTTACCGCAGCCCCGCCCGATGGCAACATGCGCATGTGATAAAATCCCAGAAATACCATAATAGCCGCCATCATCAGCATTACCACCATCCAGGCTTGTACGGTTGCTTCGTGTCGTACCGCTTCCGTAGCTCCATCCACTCCACCGAAGTATTTCAGCAGCCAACCCGCCACCCATACCAGCCCGCCGGATGCCACAATCTTTGCAATGTTGTAGAAAGCACCCTGCCAACCGATATATTTCGCCTGATCCTGCTTGTTTAGTTCCGACATATAAACACCGTCCGTAGCAATGTCGTGTGTGGCTCCACTGAAAGCTATAATTGCCAGCAAAGCTATACACACGGCAAAGAAAGCCGGAAGATGCAGTGCCAATGCTACCAAGGCAAAACCTGCCCCGGTAGCCATTTGCGTCAGCACTACAAAGAATTTCTTCGTTTTGAACATCTCCAGAAACGGGCTCCAAAGGAACTTCAACGTCCAGGGAAGCATTATCAGCGACGTCCACAAAGCAATCTGCGCATCGCTGATGCCAAGTCCTTTGAACATCAGCACAGATACCATATTCAGTACCACAAAGGGCAATCCCATGGCAAAGTAGACGGTGGGTACCCAGGAAATGGGGCTACGATTATTTCGACTCATACCTATTTCCGTTTGATTAATTCAGATGACCATCCCGGGCAGGACGGTTCGCCCCCATCGTCAGTTCCAGCGTACCGCCGTCTACAATATCTTTATGTGAGAAGAATGGTGTTGCCAGTTCTTTTCCATTCAGCACCATCTTCTGTACATACTTATTCTCACGACTATTATTGTGTGCAACAATAGTGAAACTCTTTCCGTCTTTCAGTTTAACAGTTGCCTTATTGAACAACGGGCGGCCGATGGAATACACCGGTTTGCCGGGACATACCTGATAAAAGCCCATTGAATTGAGTATGAACCATGCTGACATCTGCCCGCAATCTTCGTTACCCGACAATCCGTCCGGGTCATTGAAGTAAAGCGTATGAAGCACTTCATCCACCAGTTCTTGCGTTCTCCAAGGTTGGTCCACATAATTATACAAGTGTGCAATGTGGTGACTCGGTTCGTTGCCATGTGCATATTGTCCTATCAGACCGGAAATATCAACCGACACTGATTCACCTTCCATGGCCGAGGGAGCGATAAACAAAGAGTCCAGCTTGCCAATAAAAGCATCACGGCCTCCCATCAACTTCACCAGTCCGTCTACATCATGGGGCACAAACCAGGTCCATTGCCAGGCAGTACCTTCGCAATAATCATCGTTACGGTGATTGGAAGAACGGGGATTGAAGGGTGTACGCCAGTTACCCTCACTATCCAGACCGCGCATGAAGCGGGTGGAGGCGTCAAAATAAACCTGATAGCCTTTAGCAAACGCGGCATATTTTTCTTGATTGGCTTCATCGCCCAGAGCCTCTGCCATTACAGAGATACACCAGTCGTCATAAGCATATTCCAAGGCCTTTGCCACCGACTCATTATCTTTGTCGCAAGGCACATAACCAATTTTGTTCTTCCAGTATTTAGCTTGCGGCATCAGATGGGGCAACACCAATGGAGGACACAGGATACCGGTCGTGTCATATTCAGCAGCACGGATACAGGCTCTATAACCATCTTCCACATCAAAGTTGCGATACCCCTTTGTATAGGCGTCGGCAATGACAGAAGCAGCATGATAACCAATCATGGTTCCGGTATAATTCCCTGCAAGTTCCCACATAGGGAATATGCCTCCTTCACGCTGTTTCAGAATGAGTGAACGAATGAAAGCCTGATTCAGATCCGGGTCAATAATCGTCATCAACGGATGATAGGCACGGAAAGTATCCCATAAGGAGAATACGGTATAGACAGGATTGTCCACACTACCCTGGTGAGGTTTCAAATCCATACCCAGATAACGACCGTCGGCATCTGTAAACAGATTGGGTTGTACACCTGTGTGGTAGAGTGCCGTGTAGAACATTGTCCGTTGATCGGCATCAGTTGTCTCAATATCTATTTTTGAAAGATAATTGTTCCATGATTCGCGGGCGGCACTACGCACACCGTCAAAGTCCCACGCAGGGATTTCAGCTTCCACATTTTTACGTGCCCCGTCCATGTCTACAGCAGAAATGCCTACTTTCACAAGGACTTGTTCATTATCCGCAGTCTGGAATTGCAGTAATGCTTTGGCTGTGGGCAGAAGCGGACCACCTTCATCGAGTGCCATGGAATCGGTGACCAACGTATAGGTAAATGGCTTTGAAAACTTAGCATAGAAGTTGATATACTGGTCGAAAGCCCAATATACGGTTTTCTTACGACCGCGTATCTCTGTGTCGCTGATAATTTCCAGCTCCATCTCTTCGTTTTTTTGGCGTTGTAGGCTATAATCCAGGTCAAGGATAAATCCGGCATCTTCCGCTTTCGGGAAAGTATAGCGATGAAGGGCTGCCCGTTGGGTAGCAGTCAGTTCGGCCTTCACCTTGTAGCGGTCCAGAAAGACCGAATAATAACCGGGCTGAGCCGTTTCATTATCATGGGAAAATGCCGAAGCATAAGCCATTTGCTGGCTCTCCTCTCCCATCGGGTGGTAATCTTGTTTACCCACGGTAGGCATCAGCAACACGTCACCATAATCACCGCACCCCGTACCACTGAGGTGAGTATGCGAAAAACCATTGATGGTGGAATCTGCATAATAATAGCCGGAACAAGCGTCCCATTGATAAATGCGTGTGTCGGGGCTGGGCTGAATCATGCCATTGGGCACTACTGCCCCGGGATAAGTATGCCCATGCCCCCCCGTACCGATGAACGGATTGACGTAGGATGAATAATCCTGTGCCACCGGTGTACAACTGTACATGCCCAGCAACAAAAGACCGCTCACCAGCATAGAATTGATTTTCATGTTTTTCCTCATATTTTGATCGTATTACGTTTTAATTTTTAAGCAGGCTCAAAACTAATGGCTTGTCCGCCACCTCTTGCCATGTTAATAGTCAGAGTATCGTTAGCAGTCACCAGTTTCTCAATAATTTCATAAGCCGTAGGATTAAGCTCCCAATCTGCATCGGTCCCATCGGCATAGATTACAGCACGATATACTCTATCCTTTTCCAAAAAATCCAATTTGACATCTACCTCACGCGCCTCTTCATTCGTTGCGGCACCCAAGAAATACTTGGCTTTCGCCTTACGGACAATTACCACAAACTCTCCCGGTTCGCCCGCAAGTGCTTCGGACCAGTCACAATCGGCATCAAAGTCGCGGAAGAACTGGAATGCAGGATGTCCTTCGTAATTCTCTATCATATCGGCCGCCATCTGCAAAGGCGAATACAGTATCACCCAATTAGCAATCTGCTTTGCCAGCGTAGTATTGATGCGGCAGTCCTTGCTATCCATCATATTCCATTTCTTACGGTAGGGAGATTTTTTAGCACGCTCGTACATGATATCGAATATACCCGGAGTATAATCCATCGGACCTGCCAGTAAACGGGTGAAAGGCAACATCACATGATGTTCGGGCGGATTACCTTCGCTCCAAGCATTCCATTCCATACCACGGGCGCCTTCGCGGGTCATCATGTTGGGATAAGTGCGGCGGATACCTGTATCTTTAATGGGTTCGTGCACATCGAGAGTGGTATGATATTTTGCGGCAGTCTCCACCACTTTGCGGTAATGACGCACGTTATATTGTCCATGATGATTATACCCATTGGGAAGTCCGCCGGCGTAACCGGTTTTCACAGAATGAATGCCCAGGTCAGCATACCATTTATAAGCTTTATCCAGTTGCTTCTCGTAGTTCACGATATTCCCTCCGGTTTCATGGTGTCCGATAATCTCAATACCTTTTTCTTTGGCATAACGAGCTATCTCATCCATATCGAAATCAGCATAGGGTTTGGTATAATCGAATGCCTGTGTCCCGCCCCAGTTTTCCCAGCCTTCATTCCAGCCTTCGTACATCACTGCTTCTATGTTATTGGCGGCAGCAAAGTCAATATATCGTTTGGCATTCTCGGTGGTAGCGCCGTGGCGGTCGTTGATTACCCAACTTTCTACGCCCAAGTGCATTCCCCACCAGATACCTACATATTTCATCGGACGTATCCAGTCCGTAGTTTCCAGTACACAAGGTTCATTCAGGTTCAGTATAAGTCCTGAATTTATCAGTCCTACAGCTTTCGGAGCAATCTGTATAGTGCGCCAGGGAGTTTTAAAACTTCCACCGGCTATGCGGACTTTTATACCATCCGGCCAGGGAGCCAGTTCGGATTTGAAGTTACAATCTCCGGCATTCTTCAGCGTCATCTCCGGGAAGTCCGTCAACGCAGCTTCGTGAATACTGGCATACACGCCTCCTGCCTTAAAGGTCATAGGAATATTAGCATTCTCTATCCGGCTGACAGGCTGTGTACGATATAGCAATTCATAGGTTTCGTAATTGGCAGGTATGGACCATGAAGTGCCATCCTGTGCTATATTGAACGCAGTCAGTTCGTCCGTCACAAGAATACTGTCTGCTCCGGGTACTTCATACTCGTAGCGGAATCCTAATCCATCATCGAAAACACGGAAGCGCAGGGTTAATTTTGTCTTTGCAGTATCGGACAAATGAACAGCCATTTCGTTGTAATGATTACGAATGGTTTTGTTTTCGCCCCAAGGTTGTGTCCAGACTTCGTCCTGAGTAGTGAAATCGGTGCCGGTCAAGTGAAAGTTCTCGGATAAGTTTACACCATTTTCTGCAAGAAACCCCAAAAGAGAAGGGTCAATGAAGGTCGTGTCGTTCACATCCACCCGATAAGCCATACGGCTATTCTCATCCAGAACGAATACCAGCCGGATATGTCCGTCGGGCGAAGCAACCTCTGTGGGCTTGGGAGCCGTGCAACTTGCCAGGATTAAAAAAGATAGTATTGTGTATATAAGATATCGTTTCATACGTTGGGGGTCTTTTAAACTTGGTGATATAATTAAAAGAGCCTCACCCTGATGCCAAGACGAGGCTCTCTCTGTGCTTTTACCTCTTAGTTAAAGTATAGTTCTCTGAAACATGATACTTCACCTCCATGTGGGGAGGAACCAGTTTGCCATCTTCTTCATAGCATGGGTCGATAGCCCAACGGTTACCCACACCATTTATCTGGAGTTTTCTTGAACTGATGCTACCTTTCATAGGAATAGCATAATCATCACCATCATAGAAGTTCCATACATTTATCTTTCCATAGGTTCCCCAAAGCATTCTCCATGTAATTGGGTCTGCTTCATCTGCTTCGTGGATTGTCTGCGGAACGGGAATAGAAATAGAACCGTCATAGTCATTATACTCCATTACCAGCGGGTATTTATCTGTGATTTCAGGATATGTACCCCAACCATATACATAGAAGCTCTTTCCTGCCTCTTTCTCTTCAATGCGGATATCAAACGTCTGAGAGCCTCCCCAATCCCACCATCTGGGATTGTTTTCTTCATCTATGTATACATAGAGTGAGTTGCTGGAAGTGGCATCCCATTCACCCAGATAAGACTCATAAATTGATCTCATTCCTTCTATCGGAGACAGACCTGTACGGGAATAACAATAACCACTCCACTCTACTTTATCTTCATACAGAATATTACCTATCGCCGTAAAGTAAGGACTGTAATCATAATCTTGAGATTTGATATCATAGAATACTTGCAGACCATAGCCTGAGTCTTTCATATCCCGTATATAATCTTCATTAAATCGAGCCCATCCTCCATTTAACTCTGTCCCTATTCTCAAAGGAGTAGGGCAATACTTCGCTTTAGGCAGCCCATCAAAGTTAGCCTCACGACCTTTTGTGTTCGGATAGCTTGCTTGATTCTGATAGTATCCATACGTCATATAATCTACCAATTCACCAATCTTTTTACCTTCCACGGTTCCATTGGGAGAATCTTTAAAGCTACCCAGGTATTCGTAGATGCCAAGTAATTTATCAGGCATCGCCTGGCGGCACTCGTAAATCAGACGGGCATAGTTTTCGCGTGAACGCTTCTCAAATCCCGGGCTCGGATTAGTTTGGTAATCAGTGTATTCATCATCAAAGTCCACTCCGTCCAAACCGTAAATGTCCATGTAAGCTTTCAACTCTTTGGCAAAATCAGCAGCCGCAGCCTGAGAAAGATTTCCCATACCAGCCTCGTCATGGTTGCCCAAAATCGTCATATTCACCTTAATACCTTTAGCCTGCAAAGGGCGAATAATCTTATCGGCATTCTGCAAAAGATAAGACACTTGTTCATTGCAAAAGACATGCACACGCCCGGTTTTAGAATCGACATTGATGTTAGCCGCAAAGATGCTGACGATATCGAAGAAAGCGGTTCCATCCTTAGCCATCGTATATTCACCACAATTCAGGATATTTTCATTATTCACCTCTACAAAACAAAGAGTTTTAATGTCTCGTTCGATTGTGCGTACAGGATATGCCGGTTGCGGTTTTACTAAATAAATATAAGTCTGATTGTTAGTAGAAACAGTTGCACCACCGTCTGCCGTAGCCGAAATAGCCACAGCGTAAGTTGAACCTATTGTACCGCCCGCATTGATATTCAATTCCACTGAAGCAGACTTCTTTTCACCGGCTTTCACCGTCACCTTGCCACCATTAGCCAAGTCTAATTTATCAACCGGATACATTTCGTAAGACGTATTATTGGCTTCATTATATGCTACCAAAGCATCTTTATCTATTTTAAAGGTCACCGTAACATCCTGTTCCGCAGCTTTAGTCAATTCAAAGAAAAGATGTCCCGTTCCCGCTTTATCTCCAAATAAAGAAATCGGAGTAAGTTCACGCGCTCCGGCTGCAGATCTTACATAGCCATATACGCCGTCTACAGTCTCTAACTTGTCAGTAGGTCCACTTATTGTAAGGTCATCTTCACAGCCGGTAAAGACTGTTCCGGTGCATACAAACGTGGCAGCCACCAAACTTAATTTTATATTATTCAGATATTTCATAATAAGCATCTGTTTTTTTATTTAAAGAAAAATGATTTATTTCTCAGGTAATGCCACTTCAACCCAGGAAATCGGGTCTAAAGCCATTCCATTATTTCCGTTACCGGTGTAGTCAGTAACTGTCTGACCTGTTCCTTCATCAAACTTCCAGTAAGCCGCCAGTCCTTCCGAATCCGGTTCCACCAAATAAAAATGGTTTTTCGCATTGATTTCGTCCGCAGTCAATACTCTGTTCCAGATGCGGCATTCTGAAATTTCACCTTCCAACCAACGGTCACGGTTATAAGAATGGCCAATCCAGAAACCATTACCTTCATCAGTCATAGTTTGTCCCCAGTTTACAGCACCACAATCTACTGTATCTTCCAACTTATTCTTACCATTAATATAAACTATCATCTTCTTGGCATCTGCATCATAAGTTACGGCAATATGTACCCACTCTCCCGTAGGAATAGACAAATCGGCAGAGGTTACGTTGTGATCCGGGTTAGCAATCTGTAACTGATTCTGCGGAATACCGGCATCTCCGATACGAATCAAGAAGCCTCCTTCAATACCCATAATCGTTGTAAGCATCTTGTCGAACTTACTGACACGAATCAGAGCTTCAGCTGTCAATTGTCTCAGATTATTAGCCACTTCCGGTTTCTTCCAATCTACATGAATAGAATTTTTGGTAATGTTACCCACTACATTAATCAATGCAGCCCCCTTCAAAACATAATACATAGTACGTGCACTTTGCAAAACATCAATACCTGCCTGTTCAATGGTTACGGGCAACACATATATCTGTTCGCTATCCAGATTTAACAGATTCTTGAATTTAACCATTACAGCTTCCGAGGTAACAGTACCTGCCGGAATAACAAGTTCCGTATTCTCCAAAGAATAGTATTCCGCCGGTAAGCCCTGAGCCTTATCATAATAAGCGGCATTATACATTTCAACCAAAGACATATCGGCCTTTAAAGACACGTTTATATCCTTTTCTTCAGGTTTAGCCAAAGCTAATTGGAATTGACCTTCCGCCGTTTCTGTCTTCAGCAATACAGTGCTAGCCTTGACAGAAGTGCTTATATACACACGATTATCGAAATTCTCAGTATCATCACTGCAAGCTGCAAACATCCCAGCTAATAATGCTATTGATACTAAATATAAGTTTTTCAGTTTCATAATATTATTCTTTTATTTACGAGGAGAAGGATTCATAATATTAATAGCCTCTTTCACGCATGGATATATAGCATCGGCATTATAATAGTCATTCTGAATGTTATATATCGCAATACCAGCTTTGGTATAGTCAGCAGAGGATTCCGTAATCCAATAGGCAGCTTCTTTAATAGCTCTTGCCTTATCATAAAATCCGGTTTTGGTGTCGGCAGCATCCATAGAGACAGTCGAAACCGCCACTACGAAACGGTCTGTCGGAGTACTTGCTGAAAGCATAGCCTGACGTGCCACTACTGATAACTTTTCAACAGCATCTACATCATCCGTCGCCAGAATGATGTGGCGGCATTCTGTCAGTACAGACTGGCCTATCAGATTCTCCGGATAGCCCTGGAAAGTCAAAAACTTAGTTGTATTGGCTTGTTTCCATGCCATAACAGCTCCCCAGAAAATATCTTGATTCGCCTTGGCTTCTTCCTTATCAGCCGCAGACATATAAATAGGATTTTTTCCTTTATATTCCGCAATTATACCGTCAAAAGAAGATTCATAACTTATCAGTCTGTCTACTTCTGCTTTCAGATAAGTACTAAAGACACCTGTCTCTACACCCTCCTTCACTTTATCCATATATTCTTTCTGTATCCGGTCAAAACTGATTGTATAAACCACTTTTGTACCTTTTCTACGTACAGCAGCCATATCTGCCAACTCAAATTCAGCCAAATCCGCCGGATACATCATCGAAACAACATCCAAGCTGTCGGGAATATCTGAAATGTGATGAGCACGACTGTAAGGTGCTTTTACACTATTGTCAAACCATGCATATGCCACCTTATGATCGTCAGAACTTTTATATGCATTCAAGTTCTCCAAATATTTGGCATAAAGTTCCGGACTCTGTTCTTCGAGTCCCGGGCGATTGATATCAATACTTTCAACATCAGTACATGATACCAACAAAGCCATAGTCAATATGGGAAGCAACGCTCCGAATATCTTATTACTTTTATTTCTTTTCATACTATTCAATGATTGTTTTGAGTAATTATTTAGCAGGCTTACAATCCCACCAGATTCGGGTTGCCATTGTATCACCTTTCTTATTACTTGATTCCTTAGTCAGTATAGAAACAGCGGCATCCAAATTTTCTCCATTCTCACGATACTCATCAGCAGGATAAGATAAACGACGCGCTCCCTCGGCATCATCCACTACCCCATCACTTAGATTGTGCATCGCAGGCATCAACTTAGGATATCCTGTACGACGATATTCCGACCATGCTTCCATAGTACTCGGAAAGATAGCAATCCACTTCTGAGTAATGATTCTTTCCAGCTTTGTTTCAAAATCTGCCGCATCATCCCAAGCAACAGTTATCGTAGAATTAGTAGAACCTGAGTAATCATATTTCTGACCATCTTCTCCCTTCAAAGGATCTTTATAGACAGTTGGTAATCCTGTAGAATTAGTCAGATAAGTAGAAGCACCAGATACACCACGTTCATCAAAAGAAAGACTAACAGCTTCTTCATACAGCGCTTTAGCCGTTCCTCCCATATTCCACCCACGAAGAGCACCTTCTGCCCGCAAGAAAGTGACTTCTGAAGCCGGGAAGATAAGCATATTATCACTCACCGTCACCTTCATACAAGAATAACCTTGAGACCATGAATTATACTGTCCTTGTCTGATACCACGACGCAAACCAACATAGTCTTCCGTACCTTTATAAGGTCCTTTCGTAGCAAACGTAGACTTATCATAGTAGACTTCACGACGAGGATCACTATAGCCATTCATGTAGCAAACCAAATCAGCAGAAATACGAGCATCACCCCAGTTTGGCATAAAACGTTCCCATGGATTGTGATCCACAACTTTATGGTAAGCACCATCTGTACTTGCAGTCATTACACCGATTTCCGAATTAACCGCTTCTTCAGCTTTCTGCTTTGCCAGACTCTCGTTAACGTATACAATACGCATAGCCATACGAAGTTTCACGGAATTAGCAAACTTAGCCCATGCTTTGGTATTACCACCATAGATACGGTCGCCACTGGAATTGAAATTCTGAGCAGAATAAGTAGTAAGTACATCTATAATGTTATCCAAATCTTCAAACATTTTCTTGTAAACCTGTTCCTGAGAATCGTAGCCTGATTTCAAAGCATCGTTTACACCCACCTGAGAATAGGGAATTGGTCCATATGTATCAGTCACACGTAGCATAGTGCAAATGCGGTATAACTCTGCTAATGAGAGATATACTTCATCCTCACATTGCTCTTTCAACTGAAAGTAGTTAGGATAGAATTTATCGTAAAAATCAGCAAAAGGAATTCTTAACCAAGCCTCAGACGGATTGTAAGTTGCAAAACGTCCCGACCAGCCGGTACCTAAGTTAGAATCTGCCACGTAACCGGAAAATCCGCCTGGCATCAAACAATCTACATATTGGGAGAAATTTTCCTGTTCAGGCATCATCACATCCTGCATATTCAGTAAAAGTGCACTAAACAAGTAATCGTCCGGCAACATCTGATCCAAATCCGGTTCATGAGGATTTTTATTATAATCTATATAATCTCCGGTACAAGCCACGCTACCGAACAATATTGTTCCCGCAGCTACGAATTTCGCTATTGTACTATTTATTTTCATACTTTTCAAGCTTTTAGAATTTAAGTTTCAAATTGAATCCCACGCTACGCAAACTCGGCATCATGAAATAATCAACTCCTTGATAATAATTGTTACTTGTAGAAGCTACTGCTTCCGGATCGAAAGGAGCCTTGCTATAAATCATCCACAAATTGCGCCCTACCAATGAGAGGGTGATATCCATCACATTCTTCAATTTCGCTCTGGGGATAGTATAACTAATGGATGCTTCTTGCAAACGTAAGTTGGTTGCACTATAGGTATACATTTGCGGAATACCACTGTCACCACCTACTGCCGTATACCACTTTTCCGCATCAACAACGTCTCCACCATTGATCATCACGCCACCATTGTCACGTGCCAGGGCCGAAGCTTCAGATACACCATTAGCATCAAGAGTAGCCTGTGTAGCCGAGTAAACGATACCACCCAAACGAGCCGTCAGCAAGAAACCAAAACCAAAGTTCTTATATTGAAAATCATTACGCCATGCCATATTTGCTTTCGGGAATACAGAACCAAGCTTAATTCCATCTTTCAGACTCTCAGTCTTAACAGAGCCATTGGCATCCACATAAATATTATTGTTCGCATCACGCTTCAAATCAGACATAGAATAGAGATCGCCCAAAGAACCACCTTCTTTTAATATAAAGTGAGCATTTGACAATCCTTTCATATCCAATTGCGTCTTAGAAATAACCTCACCAGTCACCGGATGTACATACCCGTCAATCAAGCTGAGGATTTTATTCTTATTGGCACTGAACGTATAATTCGAATTCCAAGTAAATTTATTCCAAGTATTCTTATAACCTAAAGAAAGTTCAACACCACGGTTACGCACGTTACCAGTCTGTGCATAGAAAGTACTATAGCCTCCGGTAGGTAGTTCCTGTGTATCCATAGTCTGATTATAAGTCTTGGTATTGTAAAATGAAATATCCAAGTTAAAGTGTCCTAAGAAACGAGCCGTAAGACCTACCTCCCAAGAATCGGTACGCTCAGGTTTCAAATCGTACAAAGGATAAGCTGATTTTGTACTATACTTACCTGTAGAACTATCCCATTCGAAAGTAGGATAAGCCAGAAAACGTTTGAATGGCAAACCTACAGATGCCCATGAAGCACGCAATTTAAGATAAGAAATACTTTCCGGCAAAGTGAATATCTCAGATAAAAGTATAGAAGCCCCCACTGAAGGATAAAAGAAAGACTTTTGTACCGACTTAGGACCTGCCAATTGTGAAGGCCAGTCATTACGTCCGGTTAATGTCAGGTAGTAAGCATTCTTATAACCGACTTCCGCAGAAGCAAAAATTGACTGCGTTTGTTCACGATAACCTGTTTCTTCACGTTTGGTAGTCTGTTTGTCCAACTGAGTTATTGAGAAGTAGTTAGCCAAACCATCAGCAGGAATAGGACCTTTTACTCCCATCGCTTCAGAATGGGTGTCTGAGTAGGAAGCACCAATATTAGCGGTCAGTCCCCAATCTTCACCAAAACGTTTATTAATATTAATCAGAAAATCGGCATATGCTTGCTTGTCACGTGTATTAGTCACACCATAATAACCGTTGTCAGAACCTTCAGCAATAGTCGGCTCTGTTGAAGCATAATATTTCTGAGTATAAGTATTCATTGAGTTGTCAATACGTACACGCCCAGCTATGTTCAACCAATCCAAGATATCATAAGACAGAGAAGCACTCAGCATATAACGGTCTTTATCGTTCTCACGCAAATTGCGATAGTTAATCCAGTAAGGATTTTGCAAACGGTATGAGCCGCCACCTTGCGGCCAATATTGCGTATATAGTTTACGAACAGGATCATATCGTTCAAACATTTTATATTCTTCCCAATCATTACCACGTGGAAATAAATAAGCGGAAGCTACCGGATTTGCATAAATACCTTGGTTCGTCATATTACGGTCTTTCTGCATAATATATTGCGCACCTACATCCAATTTCATCTTATCATTCAAGAACTGGGTAGTATTACGGAACGTAAAGTTATAACGTTCGTATTTGTTATTGGGCACAATACCGCGGGAGTTAACAGCAGCAGCTGACAAATAAGTCTGATTATGTTCCGACCCAGTAGAAAGTGAAACTGTTTCCGTACCAATAATGCCGGTCTGAAAATAATCATCTTTGGGATTATAACCATAGCGATTACTTGAGTTTAAGCGAGTTCCCCAACTTCCGTCAGTACCCGATGTACCATACCAATCCTGAAATTTAGGCATTATAAAAGGATTCAACATCTCAGTGTTGCTGGACACAGACAAAGACACACGTCCTGCCGCACCTTTCTTAGTAGTAATAACAATGGCACCATTGGAAGCGTTACTACCATATAAGGCAGCAGCAGCGGCACCAGACAATACAGACATTGATTCGATGTCGTCCGGATTGATATCAGCGATGGCTTCAGTAGTACCTTGTGAATCAAACTCACTTGAACCACCTGCTGAACTTAAGCTGTACATAGGAATACCATCGATAACATAAAGTGCATTAGAAGACTGTTCGATACCTCTGGAACCACGCATCACCACTTTACTTGCACCGCCGACACCGGAAGAAGAAGCGTTAATATTCAAACCTGCAACCTTACCATTCAGCGAATTGATAAAATTAGCATCTTTCACAGCCAAGGCAGACTCTGCATCTACTTGAGTTACATTGTAACTCAATGCTTTCTCCGCACGCTTGATACCCAAAGCCGTCACTACTACCTCTTCTATCAACTGTGAGTCTGTCTCCATCAGTAAGTTAATAGGTCCTGAGCCTTTAACAGCAATTTCCTGTGGCTTATAACCAATATAGGAGAACTGGATAACAGGATTAGCTTCGGTGGTAGTCAGCGTAAAGTTACCATCAAAATCGGTAATACAGCCGACACTGGTACCTTTCACCAATACATTCACACCGATAAGGGGCCCCATATCATCCGATACCACTCCGGTGATCGTGCGTTCTTTACCTTGTTGATTCCCCTCTTGCGGCGTAGCCGACTTTTCAGAAAGATAAACGATGTTATCTTCTACTTTAAAAGAAATGTCCTTTCCTTTAAGAATAGCGTTCAAGGCATCTCCAATGGATGCATTCTTTACCTTAACGCTCTCAACTGTCACTGTGGCGAGTTTGTCGTCATAGAAAAATTGATACTTGGATTGAGATTTAATCTGTTCGATGACTGTTCCTAACGTTGTGCGGGACACGTTCAAATTCAGTTGGGCGAAAGTCCACTGAACTGATACAGCCATGAAGAACAAAACTAATAAAGTCCGCAGAAATTTCGAACTTTGAAAAGCATGATTGTTGTTCATAAACAAAGTTTAAAGGTTACACATTGGTTAATTTTAATCAGCTAAGGGAGTATTTCTCCCAGCTTTCATATATAAAACAACAAGCATTCAAAATACACTTACTACAAAATGATATTTTTTTTCATTAAAATTAAAAAGGGGATAGTTTTATTCGCTATCCCCTTATTCAACACATCATTAACGTTTTCTCTTACTTCTTCTTTAGTTCATTGGAGAAAGAGTAAGGATAGTCTTCCGGCTGTGTTCCTCTCTGTAGATTGGGTTTGCTGCCCATATCAAATTTCAGGACACCTCCTTTTATCAGATCTCCGTGTTTCAGATAATTCTTAGTATACGTATTTCCATCCAAACGGAGTGACTCGATATATATATTTTCAGAGTTGTTATTCGCAGCATCAATCACCAACGAATTACCGTTCTCAAAATGCAGAGTAGCTTTCTTGAATAAAGGAGCTCCCAAAACATATTCATCAGTACCCGGGCAAACAGGATAGAAGCCCAGTGCAGAGAATACATACCAAGCGGAAGTCTGCCCATTGTCTTCATCTCCACAATAGCCGTCGGGACCGGGAGTGTACATGCGGTTCATCACCTCGCGCAACCAATATTGTGCTTTCCAGGGTTGTCCGGCATAATTGTACATGTAAATCATATGTTGTATCGGTTGATTGCCATGAGCATAGTTACCCATGTTCATCACCGTCATTTCACGTATTTCATGGATCACCTGACCATAATAACTGTCATCGAATACAGGAGGAACAGTAAATACAGAATCCAGCATACCAACGAACACTTTTTCGCCCCCCATCAAGTCTATTAATCCTTGCGGGTCATGGAATACAGACCAGGAATAGTGCCAACTGTTTCCTTCCGTAAAGGCATCACCCCACTTCAGCGGTGAGAAAGGAGCCTGGAACTGGCCATCCTTGTTGCGGCCACGCATCAACAGGCTCTCTTTGTCGAATACATTCTTATAGTTCATGGCACGTTCTGCAAAAAGTTTCAGTTCTTTCTTCGGGCGATTCAGAGCCTTGGCCATTTGGTAGATGCACCAGTCATCATAAGCATATTCCAGCGTGCGGGCAGTATTTTCATTGATTTTCACATCGTAGGGAACATAACCCAGTTCATTGTAATATTCGTAACCCAGGCGACCGGTGGACGAAACTTCCGGGTGCACATTCTTGGTTCCATGGATAAGTCCTTCATACAAAGTAGTTACATCATCCACTTTGACGCCTTTCAGATAAGCATCGGCAAGTACGGAAGCCGAGTTATTACCAATCATACAACCACGATGTCCCGGGCTGGCCCATTCGGGGAAGAAACCGCTTTCTTTATATGTATTGACGAGACCTTCCTGAATTTGCTTGTTCACTGACGGATACATCAGGTTGAGGAAAGGGAACAGACAACGGAAAGTATCCCAGAAGCCGGTATCGGTATACATGTAACCGGGAAGAACCTGTCCGTTGTAAGGACTGTAATGCACAGGAGCTCCGGTTTCGTCGAATTCATAGAAAGAACGGGGAAAAAGCACCGAACGGTACAGGCAAGAATAGAAAGTGCGATACTGGTCAAGATTACCACCGTCCACTTCTATTTTTCCCAATACCTGATTCCAAGCATCCTGACCCTTCTGAACCAAAGTCTCAAAGCTGTCATTACCCAATTCTTTCAGGTTTCTGTCAGCTTGTTCAAAGCTGATGAAAGAAGAAGCAACACGTGCATGAACGATTTCACCTTTACGGGTTTTAAAACCAATGATGGCACCTGCATGTCCGGCAGACTGTTCATTCTGGTTTTCAGTCACATTGCCGTCGGCAACGGAAGCCTTGTAAGTGAAAGGTTTGTCGAATTCTACAACAAAGTAGTTTTTAAAGTTATCAGGTACCCCACCACTATTGCGAGTGGTGTATCCGATGATCTTGTTTTGTTCGGGAATAATCTTAATATAAGAACCTTTATCAAAAGCGTCTACCACCACATAAGAATGGTCGTTCTCGGGGAAGGTGAAACGAAACAGGACAGCACGCTCCGTAGGAGTGAATTCCGTTACAACATCATGCTCAGCGAGATATACCTTATAATAATGAGGTAATGCTATTTCTCCTTTATGTGAGAACCAACTGGCACGTTTATCTTCATTGAACTCCGGTTTACCTACCACCGGCATGATGGAAAACTGACCATAGTCATTAATCCAGGGACTGGGTTGATGGGTTTGCTTGAAACCACGGATTTTATTGGCAGTGTACACATATTGCCAGCCATCTCCCATCTTCCCTGTCTGCGGTGTCCAGAAGTTCATACCCCAGGGACGCGCAATAGCCGGATAAGTATTACCGGTAGAAAGTTCGAAGGTGGACAACGTACCCATCAATGGATTGACGTATTGTGTAAAATCTTTAGCCTGCCCCCAAAGAGCGCAGCACAAAAAACTAATCGATAAAAAAAGGTTCTTCATGATATTACAATAATTATTTGGTTATCAGGTTTTATATATAATGCGTCATCTAAAACTATTTATTTCTTCGAAGACAAAAATACACTATTTCCCACTATTTTATATTCAATAGGTATCACATTCTTAACAGAGTTCAACACCTCTTCCACAGTACTCTTCTTTTTCAGTGCACCGGTATAAGTTTTTGTCACATCCATTTCAGGAGCCAGAATAATTTTCACCCCATAGGAATTCTCCAAAGTTCGTGCAATGGTGAAAATATCCGCCTTCTCAAATACAAATTGGTTATTATGCCAGTTTTCAATACCTGTATCCACTTGTTTCACTACCAGGCGGCGGGTCATGCCATTCAGCTCCGCTTTCTGTCCTGGAGACAGAACAATCATCCCTTCTTCATGATTCCCTTTAACTTCAATTTCTCCTTTTATCAGTGTGGCTACTGCCGAACGGCTAGCCTTGTCACTCTTCAAATTAAAGACTGTTCCCAAGACTCTGACCTGCATAGCTTCACTTCGTACAATAAAAGGTTTCTCCACATTTCTCTTTACTTCAAAATAGGCTTCACCTTCTATATATACATTCCTTCCCCTTTCTGAAAATTCGCTCGGATACTTCAAGGTAGTATGTTTGTTCAGCCAAACTTTGGTACCGTCGGGTAGCATCAATTCTTTGACTTCGTCTCTTGCCGTGACAGCCACCAATGAACCCGTCCCGCTTTGCGACTGATAAATATGATAACTCAAACCGGATATGAGAAAGATACCTATAAACATAGCAGCATATCGCATCCAGGTATTCATTCTGCGCACCTTATGCCGCTTCGTCTCTTCCAGTTTCAACCGTTTGAATAATTGTTTCTCCGCTCTCTCTATTTCCTTTTCATCTGCAAAATTTTCGTTTTTTCCGAGATGATATATTTGCTCTATCTTGAACAATTCACGCGCGTTACCGTCTGACTCGTTCAGCCAAGCATTCACCTTATGGAGTTCTTCTTCAGAACATTCGCCCATAAGGAATCTGGCCATCAATTCTTCATCCAACTTATTTATTCCTTCCTTCATCATACTAATAAAACAACCGTTTCAATAAAAACACTTATACCTTACCTAATAAAAAGAGGACCAACATGAAGTTCAGGTAGCCCAATCTTTCGCGCAGAAACTTCAAAGCCTTATACATATGGGCTTCCACTGTTCGCAACGATATACCCATCGTTTCTGCAATATCCTTGTTCTTCATATCATGTAGATAACTGAGTTTAAAGACCATCTTACATTTGTCCGGCAGTTCATTAATCGCCTCAGAGAGTTCCCTTCTGAGTTCCTGATCTTCTATCCTCTTCACAACTTCATTGCTATCCGGCTGATAGAACTCAATCCTCTTTTTGTTAATCTCCGTCACAACAGCTTCATAACTATTCTTGACCTCCCGGTGCTTCAATACATTTAAAGCACGGGTATACACTGCCCGATACAGGAATGCCTGTATCTGTTCTCCCACCGTCACCATGTCTTGCCGCCGCCACAACTCTACAAATACATCTTGCACTACATCCTCCGCTTCTTCTTCGCCCACAATGCGTGTAGCGTAAAAGAGAAGATTAGCATAGTACTGACGGAAAAGCAGTTTATAAGTCAGGTCAAAGTTATCACCCATAATCCCACAGTTATCTTTTTAATACCACACCTTTCCCGGCTTGTCCCCCATTTCAAATTCAAGGATGCTACCGTTCATTATTTGCTCATGTGTGATATAGCTTTTATCATAAGGTTTCCCGTCGAGTTTCACCGACTGGATATAAAAATTCTCCTTGCTGACTGCCGATGCCAGTACCGTAAACGTTTTACCGTTAGCCAAATGCATCTTCATCTCGGGATACATGGGAGTGCCTATTTCATACTTGCCGCCAACCGGGTCCACCGGATAGAACCCCATTGCGCTGAACACATACCAGGCAGACATCTGACCACAATCCTCATTCCCACATAAGCCGGCAGGCGTATTCTTATAAAGTTCATGCATCACCTCGGCTGCATATTTCTGAGTTTTCCAAGGTTGCCCTACAGCGTTGTAGAGATAGATGACATGATGGCTCGGTTCATTTCCATGCGCATACTGCCCGATCATTCCCGTACTGAAGATAGGCAAATCTTCATCGGCAGACGGATTATAGGTAAACATACTATCCAGTTTCTGCGCAAACCTCTCCTTGCCTCCCGTCAATTCTATCAAACCGTCAATATCTTGCTGCACAGACCAGAAATACTGCCAGCCGTTACTTTCACAAATATGCGGAGTATAATCGTCCGGACTGAAACCTGCTATGAAATCCCCTTTATTATTACGCGGTTGCATAAAAGAAGTCTGAGGATTATACACATTCCTATAGTTCCGAGAACGTTTGTAAAATTCATCCGCTATCTCTTTCTCACCTAACTTCTCTGCCATACGGGCGATACAATAATCATCATAAGCATATTCCAGCGTCTTAGACAGTGACCAGTTTTCCGAATTGTAGTGATCCGTCACATCATAGGGCACGTAACCATACTTCTTATACAACCCTATGCCACGATATTCATCCATATTGGCAGTAGCCACACAAGCCTCCAGAACTTTCTTAGGGTCGAAGTTCCCTATTCCTTTTAAATAAGCATCTACAATGACGGGCACGGCATGATAACCTATCATCATATCCGTTTCGCTGCCGTAGAAGTTCCACACCGGAAGGCGGCCGTTCTGTTCATAGAAAGCAATGAAGGATTTCACCATATCATTGACACGGTCAGGTTCTATATAGGTATAGAGGGGATGGGCTGCGCGATAGGTATCCCATAGCGAGAATGTGCTGTAGTTTGTCCACCCGTCTGCCTGATGCACTTTCTTATCAGGACCGTAATAAGCACCGTCTACATCACTATAGATAGTGGGAGCCAGCATAGAATGATAGAGGGCTGTATAGAATTTAACTTTCTCATCACGATTGTCACATTTGATTTCCACTCTTGAAAGCTGCTCGTTCCAGTTCTTACGGGTAGCTGCCAGATACTTATCAAAATCATCATCCGGCGCCTCAGCAGCCAAATTACGTGCCGCTCCCTCCATGCTTACACCGGAGATGGCAGTAGTGACAAGAATTTGTTCACCCGCAGCGGTATGGAAATCAAACCGGGCAATGGCGGATGTTCCGATTCGTTCGCCATCTTTGATGACAGCAACAGTGTCAAGCTGCACATCAGCAAACGGTTTGGAGAAACGTGTACGGAAATAAATATGCTGGTCGCGCGCCCAGCCATCAGAGAAACGGTATCCCTGAATGGTGACGGAATCGACTACTTCGATACGTGTATCGTTCGTAAAATCCCAGTTCATGGCTTTTCGTAAATTGAGGAATATAGCAGCATCCGCTTCGGGGAAGGTATAACGCTGAATACCGCAACGTTCGGTTGCCGTGAGTTCAACATTAATATCATAGTCTTTCAGCCGAACCTGATAATATCCGGCACTTGCTGATTCTTCGGAATGAGAAAACAGGGAATGAATGCCCAACGGAGCCTCTGCCTCTTTATAAGGTAAAGTCACAGGCATAAAAGAGATGTCATATAAATCACCGGCCCCCGTACCCGAGAGATGTGTATGACTGAAACCAGCAATAGTGCTATCCGGATAGAAATAGCCGGATATGCGATCCCAGCCCGGAAGGCCGTTATCAGGACTAAGTTGCACCATGCCAAACGGAGCCTGAGCACCGGGATAGGTATTTCCTGTAAAGTCAGTACCAATAAAAGGGTTTACATACTCTGCATAAGAATCACTTCCGGCATTAAGCTGTCGGGATACACACGCTGAAAAAGAGAAAAGAACTGCAACTAAGCAACAGGATTTCAGTAATTTCATAATATAATTAGTTAACGTGCTCATAAAACAACTCAATGCAAAAAAACACTTAGTGCGCCGGCAAAAAACTTTGGCAAACAAAAATAATACAAAAATCCGATAAACACACAACTTTGTTCCCCGAAAATAACCTACACTTCATCATTCCTTAAATAAATTTGTTTCTACCTCCGGTTTACCTTATCTTTGTCGTAAAACGAAGATAAGCTGCACCTCAACATAAAAAATGAACAAGTTCATTTTATTCTGTTCTCGGTTTGCATTATCTTTGCCACAAAAAGCGACAATGAGTTATACAACTTATCTCTTCGACTTTGATTACACGCTCGCAGATTCCTCGCGCGGCATCGTCACTTGCTTCCGCAATGTGCTCAATCAACATGGTTATACCGACGTGACCGATGAAGCTATCAAACGCACTATCGGAAAAACTCTGGAAGAATCTTTTTCTATCCTGACAGGCGTAACAGACGCTGACCAACTGGACGGCTTCAGAAACGAGTATAGAAAAGAAGCGGATACACATATGACGATAAACACCGTGCTCTTTCTTGAAACCAAGTCCGTACTGCTCGCACTGAAAGATGCAGGCGCATTCATCGGCATCATCTCCACCAAATACCGTTTCCGGATAAAGGAACTACTCGACCAGCATTTCCCCGGCAACTTTTTCAATATCATTGTCGGCGGAGAAGACGTAAAGGCAGCCAAACCCTCGCCCGAAGGTCTGCTATTTGCCATAAAAGAGTTGCATGTCACCAAAGCGGAAACCCTTTATATAGGAGACAGCACAGTAGATGCCGCCACAGCCAAAGCTGCCGGAGTAAGCTTTGCCGGAGTAACCCATGGAGTGACCACTGCCGAAGAATTAAGCAAATATCCACACTGGAAAATAATGAGTTCGCTGGAAGAATTGCTGGAAGACGACGAACGCCCCGATAACAGTAAACAGTCGACCGATGAAAAGCATCCGGTTGCCGATAAAGCGAGTGCTTCACGTTCGGATGCCACCCCATCTCCTATTCCCACTCCTCCCGCTCCGCGCAGAAGAAAGATGATAAATATCTGGCAGATATTAATTCTGGCAATATTGCTATGGCTATCTTTTGAAGAGGGAGAAGACAGCAATGTCTTTATGTGGTCTTTCATACTGGTCCTCTGGTACATGCTTACCATACGCCGGGTCATCCCCGACCGTGTGGCAGATTTCATCTCTCCCTGGTGGACTCCCTGCAAGATACGCTTTCGTGCCTTCCACATCAAGATAATACGCGGAAAGCAAGTACCGGTTGCCAGTGAAGAAAGCAACACGTGCCTGAACTGCGGAACCGTCTATGCCGGCAGTTATTGCAACCGCTGCGGACAAAGTCGCAATACCCCCCGATACCGCCTCAGCAATGCTTTCAGGAATATCCTGGGAGGATTCACCAACATCGACAACGGCTTTGGCCGTACTCTGCTGGACTTGCTCTATCGCCCGGGATATATGATAAAAGACTTCATTGCCGGAAAACGAATACTATACTTCCGTCCCTTACAGACATTATTTGTATTGGCTGCCCTCTACATCATGGCTGTGCAACTGGTGGACCCGGACGCTTTGATAAAGAAAGAGAAAGACTCCCCGGAAGTGCAGCGGCAAGAAATCATTGCTGCGCGTGAGCAATTGCAACGGCGGATAGAAAATACAGAGGACCCTGCAACAAAGGAAGTCCTCAACCTAACCATAGAGAAACTGAATGACCAGTTAAAGGAGCTGGAAGCGGAAGATTCTACAGAAATCCGAAAGAAGGATTACACAATTACCCTCGAACAACTGCAAAAGCAAATGAAAAAGACCAAGGACCCCGTACAAAAGGAAGTCCTGGCCCAGACTATAGAAAGCATTAATCAGAGTCTGGAAAAACTGGAAGCGGAAAACACCACAAAGAAACACAATATTGTTATCAAGACAGGTGATGACGACAATGAAGACCTCATTGACGAATTCGTGGAAAGTAGTCAGTCGGTGGGCAATAAGCTTAAGAAGATGGTTCATAACACACCCTTCCTTCAGAAAGTGTGGAATCTGCTGCAAGGTTGGGGACATGGGAACAAAGCATTTCGCATCATAGCCACATTGCCTCTTTTTGCCTTGGCAACACTTATGGCTTTCCGCCGCAAGAAGAGCAACAACAAGATACGTTATAATCTTACCGAACACGTATTTATACAGGCCTACATCGCTTGCCAGATACTCTTGCTCAGTATCATAGTGCTTCCCTTCAATGGGAGTGCTGCGGTTAGTGATTTATACGAATTACCGCTATTAGTAATCTTCGCACTCTTTTGTCTAGACTACAAACAATTGTATAACTACTCCTGGTGGAGAAGTTTCTGGACTACGCTACTCATGTTCTTCTACAGTTTGATATTGGTTGTACTCTTTGCTATTATAGTAGTAGGGTTAGTGGTTGCGGCAGTCTATATATTGAAACCCTTTCTATAACACCGGGCGGCTCAACATCCCCTTGTCCTTCGAGGCGTTTTAAAACACAAAAAGTTCTCTCGTATCCACATAGATAGAGAGAACTTTTATTTATTACAAAAGGTTATGAATCAGTTTCTGTTTATCAATTCGGATTTGCAATAGCACTTACCATCCATTCGGCAAAAGGATAAGTATTCACTCCTCCGGAATTGATTGAAGAATACGTCCAGGCATCCCAACTGTTTGGAGTCAACTGCCGTAAATTGGCCATATACGGGGAATAATCAAATGATTCAGGAACATTTTTTCCATCCTCTCCCAGATAGTATGAGCAATACCCCTCATACCAGCCACCTTCCCAGTAGTCGCCGGAATCGGTCGATACATATCCATCTCCCGAATCGTCACCGCTCAAAACAATGACTCCATCCACAAAATCCGACGCATTATACGTCACGGATGTGGTTCCATTCTTTATCGAGAAACGACCGTCACCATTGGCATCATAACCAAAACCACGGATAGATGGGCTGTCTACACCACTAAATCCGGGACCTACCAACACAAAGAAACGAGGGTCCGCTTTAGCTATCGCCAATATCATCTGATGTCCGGTAGACTCGTCGCTCGCTTTCCAACGATATCCCCAACTCAGCAAATGAACATTATCCTGCACCGGACTTTCCCAATCATCACCGCTAATCCATTGAACGGCCAACGCTGACCGGCATTCACCTTCTCCCGTCCAGAACTGGATATCGTCCATAGACTTCACTGCCGAATAAGCCACATATACATTCACCATAACAGAAGCGGAAGCTTCATCCTTATCTGTATAAGCCGCGAACTTCACTTCATAGGCACCCGTCTTTTCCGGAGCAAAAATATACGTTAGCTCAGTTGATATCTTTTCACCATTCAATGTCCACTCATAACGGGCATTTTCACCATTTTCAACTTTCGCCTCCAGAGTGAGAGATTTTCCAAGTACGACGTCCTGTTTGTCACCATTGACAATAGATACGGACAACGGCAAAACATTGTCATCGGAATCATCGTCACTACAAGATACCAGTCCGGCCATAAGGACCAGGCATGATAATAAATAAACAAGTCTCTTTTTCATTCTTATTTAAAGTTAGAAGTGAAGAATGTCCCAGCCGGATATCTTGTACAGTCGGAATAAGTAGCCTTAAATGTGGGTGCGGCACCACTAAAATCAAAAATGCTAATCTGATTAGTACTTACTCCGTCTCCGTACCCTTTTATTGTATTGAGGTAAACTCCCTCCGTCACAGGATCAACGGCAACCGTATTATAAACGATATTAGCGTTTTCCACCATCTCTTTAGCATCTACCATTAACTTAGTTTCATTAGTGCTAAAAATATGACGATAAATTTTCGTAGCAAGACCGCTCATGTACAATGTATCACCCTTAGCTGTTATACTGGGCGCAGCCGCAAACGAAGCCGACAACGTTTTCGTAGCATCAGCATTGGCCGACAAATCGTTCTCTTTTATAATAGAATAATCCTTGGCGCTAACTTTAGCAATCTTACCGGATGATACCGATACCCAAATATTATTGTCCGACGACTTTAACACACCTGAGATATTAGCATCAAACTCAACCGTTGCCGATACCTCCTCTTTTCCGGCTTCTATCACAAGAAGATTTTTGCTTTGAGAAGCAAATACTTTTCCTTCAACAACCGCCATCGTATTTTTTCTGGCACTTTTCGTACCTTCGATAAGTGTGGCTTCTCCGGTAGAAGGATGAAACAACTTGATTCCCGCATTATCGCGCAGATAAATATTATCATCACCCAATACAGCTACATGCGTAGGCCAGCTTACCTTGCCTTTCAAGTCATCGCCATAGGCAACTTCCAGCTTTAATGTTTCCGCATTAACAATCGTCAGGAAACCACCTTCGTTGCCCCCATTCTGAGAGACAATATACATTTTATTGTTAGCAATAAACAAATCCTGAGGAACACTTCCTAACCACGCTCCATTATTTTCTTTCTGGAAAGCCATCTCCGTAAGTTCTCCTTCAGGATTTATAAATATCAGAGAGCCGCCTTTATCTCCTCTCAGAGATGCTCCTTCGTTCAGGATAAAGGTTCCGTATTTATACTTTCCATATACATTGACAGTCACTTTGGCTGAAGCCTCGCCCTGCCCGGCACTCGAGACAATCAACTGAACGTCATAACTTCCAAGTTCTGTAGAAGTAAAATCATAAGTAGAAGCTGTAGAAACATCCTTCCCATTCAACTTCCAGACATATTCCACTTCTGTACTTCCTTCGACCTCTGCTTTCAGACTAAGTGTACCTCCCTGCACAACCTCCTGCGTCTCACCGCCTTCTATCAAAACCGACAGCAGCGGCAATGGCTCATCATCATCACTACAAGACACCAGTCCTACTGCGAGGACCAAACACGACAAAAAATAAATAATGTTCTTCTTCATTGTTACTGTATATAAAATTAAAAATTAGGGATTAAAATTCAAACATCAACGAGCACAACACATTGCGCAAAGGCATCGGATAGTATTGTGTCGATTCATAATAAGTATTCAGAATGTTATCCACACGCACCTGAGAAGTAATCTGCCTGCCATTCTTCAGCTTCCACAGATAGCCCGCCAACAAGTTATGAATCGTATAGGGACGAGTGGAATAGGACTCATCGGTCGTAACATAGCGCTTACCTATATAAGTAGTCTGCCACGAGCAGAAAGCATTTTTATAATCAAAGGCCAGGCGCGCATTCCATTTCAGTTCGGGTACATAGGGAATCTGCCTCATATAAGAGTTATCATCTTCATGCTGCTTCTTTCGCGTGCGCGAACGCGCCCAACTGAAATTGCCGGAAAGTGTAGTTTTGAAATCACCGAAACTCAGTAGCATCTTGCCCGTAAACTCCGCCCCCGTAGAAAGCACATTACGTTTGTTCTGAGGCGTCCATATCCACTGGTTACCATCTTTGGGAAGCCATAGAATCCAGTTGTCGATATGCATCAGATAACCGGATACTTCGGCATTCAGCGTCATCCAGGAAGTCAGGTCATTCCTATAACCAATGGCTGCATCATAAGAATAACCGTCTTCGGGCTTCACGTCAGGATTGCCACCGGGACGCCAATAAAGATCGTTCATGCTGGGAAAGCGGTAATTGTATGACATGCTTCCTTTTACGTAGAAAGTCTTTTCAAAGAAATTGGTGGCAAAACCTGCCGACCAGGTAGAAACATTCTGGCTATTGTTCTGTTCGAACATATACTGGGCATGCAATTGCAACCATGACAGCGGAGTCCAATTTGCTGAAGCTTGCCACGACAACACATTACGATGATGTTTCAGCGGCGGCTCGGCTACCGGTATACTATAATAAGTGCCGTCTATCAGATACTTTGCCGAATCCACATCGATATAACTGCTCACATTGACCAAATCGTGCGTATAGGTAAGCGTAGTATTCAGCACCAACTCGTCAATAGGTGCGCACGAATAGTCAGCAACCCCCTGCCAGGTATGTGAAGAGTTGATATTCCCTTCCGGATCAAACAATCCGCCGTCAAACCATTTATCGTACTTCAGGCGATAATAGAGCCATGCGCCCTTTACGTGCAATTTGTGTATGCCACGCACGTAGTCGAAGCCCATATATCCGCGAACATTCGTCTCATGTTGCCGCTCATGTGTCCTTCCCACAATGCCCAACGGCTGGGGCAACATACGCTTTCCTTGTTGCAACCAGCCGATAGCGACAAGTTGTGCATACCGGTTCAGTTTGAAATAACCTTCCTGCATGGCTCCCCATTGTGAATAGTCAGCATCCTGACGCTTCTCTTTGAAAGGCTCGTTAGTGAGCACCTTATTTATATAAGTATAGTCATTATCGGAATGCTGATAAAATAAACGCGTTTTTGAAACAACACGCCTGCCGCCTGCATTAATCTGCGCTCCTCCGGTATAAGTGTTATAAGAACCATACTCACCGAAGAACTTTCCTGAGAGCCCCTTGCCCCACTCCGGATCATTGAATATGTTTACGCTCCCCCCCACAGCACCGGTACCACTCTTCACGTGGCTACTCCCATAGTAAAGGTTCACATTGTCGGCAAAAAAGACAGGAAATTGCGAAAAGTCGAATACTCCGGACATAGGAGGCGTGATGTTGATTCCGTTCCAGTTGACCCGTGTTTGCGCAGCGCTCCCTCCACGAAAAGAGGCCGTGGACAATGCTCCCGTACCAAGGCTTTTGATGTAGGTAGCAGAATTATCAGTCAGTAATTCGGAGAATGAACGCGTTTTATTGATTTGCAGCATTTCAGGGTCAATGCGCGCCACCTTTGCACCGGCATTCGCTTCGTTGGCATGATTTATGCGGCGAGCTACAATCTCCACCTCGTCGAGATTCAGACGAAATGCAACCGTATCCTTCTTCTGGGCTACGACATCGGTAGCCAGCAAACAAAGAGAGGCAGTCATCAAGAGAAATAGATTTCTCATATACATAGATTATTGTACTTCAACAGATTCAGGAAAATAGACTTGACTGGGATAGACACCCACACGGTAACTTTCAATATTTCCGCTCTCTTTATAATGGCGGATATAACCCCGCTGTGCCGAGTAATCCAGGCAATCGCAGATGTAAACTTCACCTTGCGGACTTACACCGCAACCATACATCATGTCCACTCCCGGCACATGACGGTGTAACCTGAAAATACCGTTATCCGTATTCAGTGTATAGATACTTTGTTGTGAATCGTTCGGCCGTCCCGGTTTACAGGTTCGCACACTAAAGTAAATCAGTATTTTAGCAGCATCCATATCCGTACGATTGTAACTGACAGTTCCGACAACATCCCCCTCTTTGGCCTCATTCTTGTCGACAAAAGGAAGCCGATAAGTAGTTATCACCTTTTCCGTCTCAGGATCAATACATTTCAGCAGAACGGCAGTGAGTTTGCTTTTATCCCGCTCGTTCATCAAAGCCCATATCCTGCCATTCTTATCTTTTAGCATTTTACAGGTTTTGGTGGTTTCTTCATTATAAACGTCTTCTATCATGCGGCTGCCTTCCTGGGTTATATTGTCCAAGTCGAACACATAAAGCCCTTTCGCTGTCATGCCAAACAGTTTATTGTCTGCCACTTCCATATATTCCACCCATTTCCTGATAACAATATACTCTAATGGAGTGCCGTAAGGTGGCACGGTACGGATTCGCACCAACTGACTGGGCAAGTCAGTGCCGGACACATTGTTACTCAAAAGATCGGAAACGATAGCTGTGGTATCCGATACGGACACTATCTGACGTGGCAGCCCAGCCTGTGTATAGAGTATCGTACCTTCGGATTTGAATGTTTGGGAGTCTACGATCTCTATTTTCTTAGAGTTGTTCAAAGCCACGAAGTACTTCCCGTTAATCATCGTAATGGATTGTGCCACATCTCCCAACGGACGGTTGTTCACAACACGGAAAACGTCGGGACTCACCATTCCATTACGATATAACACGGATATGGCTCCCATATTGGTACCGATTCGTCCTTCGTTCAACACAATCGCTTCAATATTACCTTCGCCTACTCCGGCAGGGAAATCATCTTCATACTCACAGCCGGATAATGAAAGCATCAACACTGCACAAAACAGTCCCAAAACACGTTTTTTCTGCATACGCAATTTTATTTTTCATTATGTCCCGAGGAGTAAAGTCCGAGCAGCAGTCACATCTCATACCTACAACTGTATGAGCTGAAAACGATGTTAATCTCCTACGTTTCTTTATCCCCGAAACCGTAGATTACAGACTTTGCAGGCAGGTCTTCTGACTCGCTTCCTTTCCGGAAGTCCTTCCCATCCATTACGGACAGTGGACAACTGTAGAATTTATCCGAAAAGTTTAATGAAGCTTACAGCAGTGGGTCTGTTCAGGATTTACACCTGATTCCCTTTTCACCTCGTTCGATAAGATATATCGCGAAGCACCCGAAAGCCGGATTCTTGAATCCGGGGACAAATATAGAGATTATTAATCATACGAAACAAGGATATTCCTAAAAAGCAAAACGAACTTTATGAACTCTTTAACCGGGGGTGCCTGCAAACTATTCTCATGCTTGCAAGAAACTAATCCCGGCACTGCAAGGAACTAATATTTTTCTTGCATCTAATTTTTTATACAACAATCATACAAGTTTACTACAACAACTGTTGTAAGAAACTTCTATAATTATTGTAGGAAACTTTCACAGATATTGTATGAATAATAAGATGCAAGAAAAATATTAGTTCCTTGCATGTTTAAGATTAGTTCATCGCATGCTGAGGATTAGTTAGTTGCAACGCCATAAATCCTCTTCCGGACATCCTCCTCATTTTCAAGAAGGAGAATTTCGAAATCCACAAAAAAAGAAGAAAAAACATTTGTCTGTTCCGAAGAAAAGAGGTACTTTTGTGCCCGATTATTCCGCACCGGGTTCGACAAAGCGTTTTCTAAGTGATTAGAGACCACCCGACGGAGCTAACTTATACATTATATATAAGA
>OGIE01000707.1_pt1 | contig 49640 bp, 43 predicted proteins | sample 1571581 | NCBI WGS metagenome assembly OGIE01 (sample SAMEA2582021, study PRJEB24529) | metagenome | biome: Human gut stool | place: China | collected 2011 | reverse complement strand
GAGCACCTCCTTGCCAAGGAGGGGGTCGCGGGTTCGATCCCCGTCTCGCGCTCTTAATAACAGGGTATCCTTTAGGATACCCTTATTTTATATATAGTAAATTTAAAATAACAAAAAAGAAATTACTTATTTATGAAAGAAAGAGAACAATTTGGTTCGAGATAAGGATTCATTCTTGTGTCAGCAGGATGTGCGATCGGTCTTGGAAATGTATGGAAATTTCCATATATATGTGGTATGTATGGAGGAGCAGCATTCATAGTAATGTATGTTATATTTCTTGCACTGCTGGGACTGCCGATTCTTATATGTGAATTTTCTGTTGGAAGAGCCAGTAGAAAAGGTATAGGAAAAGCTTTTGACGTTCTTGAAAAAAAATCTGGTATTGGTGAAGCTGTATTTGCAGCCATGACCCACACATTTTTCACTTTAAGTATCGGAATGGGAGCTATTCTGATTGGGTGGATGTGCCTTGCTGTTTTATTTGTTACTGCTATATACCTTATAGCCTTTTTAACAGGCAGAAAAAAATCAATATAAATATTTTTTAATGGAAAGACATTATTTAACATGTACTAAAATGTTTTATAAAATGATTAAAAAGTACATAAAATTAATATCTTTCCATTTTGCTATCAATTACACTTTAAAATCCATATATATATTTTTTATATTATATGATACCATTGGCAAAGGTCTTTATATATTCAAAAATATTAAATTTACAAGGATTCATTAATGTGATAAAATATTTTATCAAATAAGCAAGCTACGATATCAGTTATATAACTAAGAAAAGGAAACGTAATCATGAAACTATTAGAAGACAGAATAAGAAAAGATGGAATTATAAGAGAAGGTAATGTTCTTAAGGTTGACAGCTTTATTAATCATCAGATGGACATCGGACTTTTTGAGGAAATGGCAAAGGAGTGGAAACGCCTTTTTGCAGACAAAAAAATAAATAAAATTCTTACAATAGAAGCAAGTGGAATTGGTATTGCAGCCATAGTCGCAAGAGAATTCGATGTTCCTGTTGTTTTTGCAAAAAAATCAAAAAGTATCAATCTTGATGATAATAATTTTAGTACTAAAATACAATCATTTACACATGGCAAAGTATATGATGTGATTGTATCTAAAAAATTCTTATCACCAGAAGATCATATTCTTGTAATAGATGATTTCCTTGCTAACGGTTGTGCACTTCTTGGTCTTACAGAGCTTGTTGAAAGCGCTGGTGCAACTGTAGAGGGAATAGGTATAGCAATAGAAAAAGGATTCCAGCAGGGTGGTAAAATAATACGTGAAAAAGGGTACCAGCTTGAATCACTTGCAATAGTTGAAAGCATGGACGCTGCTAACAAAACTATAACTTTCAGGGAACAATAAATATAAATATGAATTTTATATTCTATAAACTGCAATAGAACGGAGAAATTAAATGAATACAATAACTGAATATGTACCAGAGCTATATGCAACTTTCTGGGCTCTGATACCACCTTTAGCTGCCATAATACTTGCACTTATAACAAAAGAAGTATATAGTTCACTTTTTATTGGTATTATTATCGGTGGTTTATTATATGGTGGTTTATTTACTGCACATTTCAGCCTTGAAACATCTATACTTCATGTATTTGACGATGGCTTACTTGGTGTTTTATCAAATCCATCAAATATAGGTATACTAATTTTCCTCATTATACTTGGAATTATGGTAAGTATGATGAATAAAGCAGGTGGTTCAAAGGCATTTGGAGAATGGGCCTCTAAGAGGATAAAAACAAGAATAGGTGCCGAGCTTACTTCCGTATTCCTTGGAATGCTTATATTTATAGATGATTATTTTAATTGTCTTACAGTAGGAAGTGTTATGCGTCCGGTAACTGATGGACATAATGTGTCAAGGGCAAAGCTGGCATACATAATAGATGCAACAGCCGCACCTATATGCATAATTGCGCCTATATCTTCATGGGCAGCCGCAGTAACAGGCTTTGTCGAAAATGAAGACGGCTTTGCTATTTTTATGCAGTGTATACCTTATAATTATTACGCACTTCTTACGATAGTTGCCCTGCTTTGCTTTGTTATATTAAAAGTTGATTTCGGACCTATGAAAACACATGAAGATAATGCTGCAAAGGGAGATTTATTTACAACTGCAGACAGACCTTATGCTAATGTATCCAATGAAGAAGTAATAAGAGGAAACGGAAAGGTTATTGATCTTGTATTTCCTATAATAAGCCTTATTATATGCTGTGTTATTGGAATGATATACACAGGCGGATTCTTTGATGGAACTCCATTTGTTACCGCATTTTCTAATTGTGATGCGTCCTTTGGCCTTATGATGGGAAGCTTTTTTGCCATGATGCTTACAATATTATTCTATGTAGTAAGAAAAATACTTACCTTCAATGATTGTTTCTCATGTATTCCTGAAGGTTTTAAAGCTATGGTTCCTGCTATTCTCATATTAACATTTGCATGGACACTTAAAGCAACAACTGACAGCCTTGGTGTTAAAGAATATGTTGCAGGACTTGTTGGAGGATTGTCTGTAGGATTCCTTAATTTTCTTCCTGCTATTATATTTATTGTAGCTATATTCCTTGCATTTGCAACAGGTACAAGCTGGGGAACATTCGGAATACTTATTCCTATTGTTGTTGGAACATTTGCAGGTACAGATAAGACTATGATGATCATATCAATATCAGCATGTATGGCTGGAGCAGTATGTGGTGACCACTGTTCACCTATATCAGATACAACTATTATGGCATCAGCCGGAGCACAGTGCAATCATATGAATCATGTATCTACACAGCTGCCTTATGTTATTGTTGTAGCTGCTGTTTCACTTATAACATACATTATAGCCGGATTTTTACGTAATGCTGTAATATCTCTTATAATAGGTATTATACTTATGGTCGGCTGCATATTACTTATTAAATATATAACAGATTGTAAAAGTAAAGAAGCAGGAGGAAAACAATGATTTCGCCTGAAAAAGTAATAATTATAATCGCATTATTATTTATTATATGTGTTATGCCTTTTCCAATAGGACTTTTAATGTTTAAATTCAAATCAGAAAAATTAAAGGCAGAGGTCAGAAAAAAATCTGAAGAAGCCAGTATGGATAATAAAGATAATAAAGAAAACAACGATTACAACATTAATAAAGATAATGAAATAAATAACAATGAAAATGAAACTGATGTAACTGATAATAATTAGGAGTTGTGGACTTTTGACCCTGATATAACAAATTATTATTAATTTATCATTTGCGTTTTATCCTATTTTCCTGTAGAATTATAGGGAAATAAAATATTACATATGATAGATATCATATCAGAAAGGACTATATGAAAGACTATTCAATTAATACAAAATGTGTTCAGGCCGGATATACTCCAATGAACGGTGAACCACGCCAGATTCCTATCATCCAGTCAACTACCTTTAAGTATGACACAAGCGAAGATATGGGAAAGCTTTTTGACCTTAAAGCTTCTGGATATTTCTATACAAGATTGCAGAACCCAACAAATGATTACGTTGCTGCTAAAATATGTGCACTTGAAGGTGGAACAGCTGCAATGCTTACATCATCAGGACAGGCTGCTAACTTCTTTGCTTTATTTAACATATGTGAATGTGGAAGTCATATTGTTGCTTCATCGTCAATATATGGCGGTACTTTCAACCTTATATCAGTTACACTTAAGAAAATGGGAATAGATGTTACTTTTGTATCTCCTGATGCAACAGAGGATGAACTTAATGCTGCATTCAAAGATAATACACGTGCTATGTTTGGTGAAACTATTGCAAATCCTGCTCTTACAGTTCTTGATATTGAAACATTTGCTAAAGTGGCACATGCACACAATGTTCCACTTATAGTAGATAATACATTTCCTACTCCAGTAAACTGCAGACCTATAGAATGGGGTGCAGATATCGTAACACATTCTACAACTAAATATATGGATGGTCATGGAGCTGCTGTTGGTGGTGCTATCGTTGACTCTGGTAATTTTGACTGGATGGCACATAAAGATATGTATCCAGGTCTGTGTACACCTGATGAGAGTTATCATGGCATAACATATGCAGAAAAATTTGGCAAAGAAGGCGCATTTATAACAAAATGCACTTCCCAGCTTATGAGGGATTTAGGCTGTATACAATCACCTCAGAATGCTTTTATACTTAATCTTGGACTTGAATCGCTTCATGTAAGAATGCCAAGACACGTACAAAACGGACAGGCAGTTGCTGAATTTCTTGAAAACCATCCAGCTGTTAAATACGTCAACTATCCAGGTCTTAAAAGCAATAAATATTATGATCTTGCTAAAAAATATATGCCAGACGGCGGATGTGGAGTAGTATCTTTTGAAATAAATGGTGGAAGAGAAGCAGCAGAGAATTTCTTAAAGAATTTAAAGCTTGCTGCTATTGAAACACATGTCGCAGATGCGAGAACATGCTGTCTTAACCCAGCTACATCAACACATAGACAGATGAATGACGAACAGTTAAAGGAAGCAGGAGTACCTGCTGGTTTAATAAGAATATCATGCGGACTAGAAGATAAAAAGGATCTGATTGCAGATATTGCACAGGCACTTGAAGCAGTTAAATAATCTCTAAAATAATAAGCACATATTATAATTAAGCAGTTACTTTTAATTTTCACTTAATTATAATATGTGTTTTTTGTTTTGCTCCCTAATATATTGGTTTTATTTTATATTAATTTAATTTTTTATATTTTATATTAAGTTTATATATATTGTACTCATATTTCTGTGGTGGTATAATAATATGACAAATTTTGGTTATTGGAGAGAATTCTAATGAATACAATCTTACGTATATTTAAACATGATGTTAAGGGCATATGCAGAAATATGTTTGCACTTATTATAGCACTGGGATTATGCATTATACCTTCTTTATATGCATGGTTTAACATCTATTCAAACTGGGATCCATATGCTAACACCTCATCTATAAAAATTGCTGTATATTCTGAAGATGAAGGTTTTACTCCTGAGGGAAAAGAAAAACAGAATATGGGTGAAAGTATCATAGAAAATCTTAGGGAAAACGATAAACTCGGATGGACCTTTACGAAGGATAAAGAAAGCACTATAGATGGTGTAAAAAGCGGAAAATATTATGCTGCCATTATTATTGGAAACAATTTTTCCCGTTCTATGATTAATTTTCTTAATGACAACATGGAAACACCATCTGTGACATACTATGAAAATGCTAAAAAGAATGCAATTGCAAGTAAAATAACTCAATCTGGAAAATCAACTTTACAGGAAACTATTAATGAAACATTTATTGAAACAGTTGTGGTTACTATACTTAATTCAACAGATGCAGATTCACTTACGAAGAATAATGTTTTATCTGATATATCTGATAAATTAAAAAATATCAGCGAAAATATATCTGAATATGATAGTGCTATAAAGCAATTCAATGAAAGTAATATAGGACTGTCTGAGACTTTAAAGAAAACGGATAGTCTTGTACACGATATTCAGGGTGATATGTCAGAAGAAAGACTTAATGCTTCAAAGGCTTCAGCTGATAATGTTATTGACCAGTATATTTCCAACATAAATGTATCGCTTAACCGGCTTATAGATATTAATTCATCACTTGAACAGGGTATATCTGATTTAAGGGCAAAAATAGAAATATTTAAAAATAACGGCTCTGCAGTAAATAAAGACGATATAGTAAAAGCACTTAATGATCTTATAAACCAGATGAATAATGCCTCTAATGCCAGTGAGCAGTTAGCAGCAACTTTAAAGCCTGTATTAGAACATTTCAAGGAAGAAGATCTTAATAATGGCGGTTATAACCAGGCTTTATATGATAGTCTTATAAGCTCACTTAATCTTATGCCGGAGCTTATAAAGGGCGCCACACAGACTCTTGAAACATTTACAAACTGGTATATGCAGTCTGACACTAAGCCGCAGGATTTACTTATATATCTTGATAATGTACTTGCCCAATGCCAGACAAGCATAAGCTCACTCAATAATATATTAAAAACAAGCGTAAGCGGTTCTGTTAACCAGGCTGGAAATCTGTTTAAAACATCTATAAGCTCTATATATAATTCACTTATTAGTGCATCTGATAATCTGACATCAGTAAGCACTATTATTAATGGAGCTGATAGTACACTTACAAATGTCAATATAACTCTTGACACAATGTCAAACCTTATAAACAATATTAAAAACACTCTTGATAAAGCAGATAAAGAACTTGATGAATTAAAAGCAGATGGTAAATATGAGATTATGCAGAAACTGCTTGATAAAGATTCTTCTGAATATGGTGAATTTTTTTCATCACCAGTAAAAGTTACAACACAGAATGTATATAAAGCAGTCAACTATGGTACAGCTGTAGCACCTTTCTATACAACTCTGGCTCTATGGGTTGGAGGACTTTTACTTACAGCTCTTATTAAAACATCTCCTGACGAGCTTGATGAATTTAAGAATGCTACACTTACGCAGAAATATTTCGGCAGATACCTCATATTCTGGCTTATGGGACAGATTCAGGCTATAATTACAGTTCTTGGTGATTTATATCTTCTTAAGATATATTGTGTACATCCAGGTATATTTATGCTTACTGCTTCAATAGTCAGCTTCGCATTTACATTGCTTATATATACACTTACTCTATCCTTTGGTGATGTTGGTAAGGCTTTAGCTGTTGTGCTTGTAGTTATACAGATAGCAGGTTCAAGTGGTACATATCCTATTGAATTATTACCATCGTTCTTTAGAAATGTATATATATATTTCCCATTCCCTTATGCTATTAATGCAATAAGAGAATGTATCAGTGGTTTCTATCGATATGATTACTTCATTCTCATGGGACAGCTTATGATTTTTGTAATCGGTACTTTATTCTTAGGATTACTTATAAGAAAACCTTTTATGAAGCTAAACCACTATATGCACCATCGTATGCATGATACAAAGATGATGTAAATAACCAAATACAAGTTAACAGATTGGAGGCAGCATGTTAAAAGCTGATAAACAGACTGTTCTTAACAGTTCAATTGAGATGATCCGCTTATATTATGAAAAAGAACATAAGCGTAATAAAGACAGAATAAAATATGGAATAATCGCTATGCTTATCATCCCTATTATATTTCTTATTTTGTTATTTGTTGTAAATAGTTCAAAAGTAATATTTCTAGTAATGTGGATTGCTTCGTTATTCATAATAAGCGGATACCTGATTGCAATAGAATATAAAGATTACAATATGACCGAAAACCTGAAAGGTATTATTGATAATTCTGATAGCGATGCACTTATTGATACAACAAAAGTAATCAAAGATATTGCCATGAACTATGTAAGTCCTGTTGAATATGTTAAAAAAAATATAACAGAGGATACATCTGATAATTTTGATAGTGATATAAATGAAAAAAATACTATAACTGATAAAGTATCATCTGACTGCCAGAATATAGTTATAGACAACAAACCTGGCAACAACAAAGTAACAATAAGCGTTGATAATAAGACAAACGCTGTCTGTATTACAATTAACCCTGATAATTCCAGTAAGGAGGCTGTCCGATAATGAAAAATATAATAAAAGTCTTCTTAAACGACTGTAAACATATAGGACGTAATGTAGTGGCACTGGTAGTCGTTATGGGACTTGCTGTACTTCCTTCTTTATATGCATGGTTTAATATATTGTCTAACTGGGATCCATATGGTCCTGAATCAACTTCGAATATTAAAGTTGCAGTTGCATATGATGATACCGGAATTAATATATCTGGTATGGATATAAATATAAGCACTAACATTGTTGAAGCACTAAAAACAAATGATACAATAGGCTGGGTATTTACAGATTCTACTGACGAAGCTATAGAAGGAGTATGGTCTGGTGATTATTATGCAGCACTTATCATGCCAGCGGATTTTTCTAAAGATATGGTAAGTTTTCTTGCTGATAATATGACACACCCTGAAATAATATACTATACAAACCAGAAAAAAAATGCCATAGCACCAAAGATTACAGATAAAGCAAAAACCGCTGTCCAACAACAGGTTAATGCAACATTCATCAGCACATTAACAGAAGCTATCATGAAATCTGCTGATGTCGCTGAAAATATAGGTGACAAAAATAAAGCTGATTCCACATTAGAGTCTGGTTCAGATTCTATGAACAATTCACTAATTGATATACTTATAGCTAAGTTCCAGGTTATCAATACACAGGTTGTCACTTTTGACAATGTACTTTCTGCTCTATCAAACATAATAACTACTGCACAAACCAGTGCAGATACAGCAAAAGGTATAAGTCCTGATATTTCAGGTACATTCGAAGGTGAACGCGCTATACTTAACGAACTTAACAAAACTATAGGACAGAGTTCCCTTATAGATTCATCCTTGTTTTCAACAATTTCCCATGATATTGATGCGGTGAGTGGATATATGAATTCTATTTCCTCTATATATAATGACATGGGATATAACATTGATGACTTTAACAAATCAATAAGCCAGATGGGTGAATCAATAAACAATACACTTGTCATGGTCAGAAATATTGAAGATAACTTAAACGAAACAACTAATAAACTTGTGGAATTCAAAAACAGTGGAGTATACTCGTTATTACAGACTGCCATATCTTTTAACACAGATGAGCTTGCATCGTTTATATCAGCACCAGTTGCAATTACAACAGAAGATTTATATCCAATCACGAATTATGGCTCAGCAATGTCTCCATTCTATTCAGTACTTTCTATATGGGTTGGAGCTCTTATATTAGTAGCTATTATTCATGTAAAGGTTCATCCTTTTGATGGCACAAAAGTAAATTCAGTAGAAGCGTTCTTTGGAAGATACATTACATTCTTCCTTATAGGGCAGGCACAGGCATTACTGATTACACTTGGGGATTTATTTTTTATAGGAATACAATGTATACATCCATTCAAATTCTGGTTTGCAGCTGCATTTACTTCATTTGTATTTACTATGATAACTTATTCCCTTACTGTAGCATTTGAAAATGTCGGTGAAGCAGCCGCTGTAGTAATAATGGTTATCCAGGTTGCTGGTGCTGGAGGTACTTTCCCTATCCAGTGTCTTCCAGCCATATATCAGGCCATCTATAAGTACCTGCCATTCACATATGCAATGGATGCTTTAAGAGAATGTGTAGGTGGAACATATAGCTGGTACTACTGGAAATGTATACTTGCACTTTTAGTATATGTTGGCATATGTTTATTTATTGGACTAGTAATTGCAAAACCATGCAGAAAACTGAATGCCATAGTAGACAAGAGCAAAGAAAAATCCGAAATCATGATATAATGAGCGCAAAGGAAAAGAATGCGGCTGCGAAGCAGACATATTCTTTTCCTGCGCCATTAACGAACGAACAGCCATGCGTAAGCAGGGCGGAATAGCGCGTAGCGCGGGTTCGTGAGTGTACGGGCAGATAAAGAGTAAATTATGATATAATGAGCGCAAAAGAAAAGGAAGCGGCTGCGAAGCAGACATTTACTTTTCTTGCACCATTAACGAATGAACAGTCATGCGTAGCAGGACGAAACATAACGCTGATAAACGAGGATTTATCAGCGTTATGTTTATCTGCTATCACACATACTTTTTATTCATCATCTTTTTTTTCCTGATAAAGAGGAATCGTTGCAGCAAGCTTCCTGTGTTCTTCTTCCATAGCTGCATAATGCTTAGCAGTTGTATTAATGTCTTTATGACCAAGGACATCACTTACAAGTCGTATGTCACCTGTGTCCTTATATAAAGCAGTACCATAAGTACTACGCATCTTATGAGGTGATATTTTCTTATCTGGTGTTGCATTTTTAGCATATTTTTTCACCATACGTTCAATAGCACTGATACTCATACGGCTTTTTTTCATAGATATAAATACTGCCTGTTCATCAGATTCCGTATTTCCAAGAAGTAAAGGTCTTTCATTCTCTATATAATCCTTTAATGCTTTCTTAGTTGTTTCGTTAAAATAAAGATGTGCATCTGAACCACCTTTACGTACTATGTTAATAGTTCTGTAATTAAAATTAATATCATCAATATCTAAGCCTGCACACTCAGATACACGGATTCCTGTATTAAGAAGTAATGTAATAAGTGCTGTATCTCTTAGCTGTGTTTTTTTACACTTTTCAATCTGCAGCTTATTTCCCTTTATATTTGTATTTGAAACAACATTAAGAAATGTATTAACCTCCTCATCATTAAGACGTATAATATCCTTTTGTGGCATCTTAATACGTTTAGCTGCACCTACTGTAGGATTATTTTTCATATATTGATGAAGACATAAAAACTCAAATAACCCTCTGAGTGCTGCCATACGTCTTGCAATAGCCTTATCCTGGTTCTGATGACTGCTTCCATCAACTGAACTATTGAACCTTAAATACCTTTGATATTCGTTGATATCTTCAAATGTCAGGCATTCAAGAAAATCTATGCTTATATTCTTTATTGCTGTATTTTTTAGCAGATTATTTTTCTCTGTCAGGAACCTGAAAAAAGTCTGCAGGTCATATGCATATGCAATAACCGTGTTAATCTGTGATGATAATTCCTTATCATTAAGATACGATACGACATACGGAGGCATAACAGATTCAAGCTGTCTTAATTTAATAAGTTTCTTTTTGTTTTTTTCTTTATAATATTCAGAATCTATACCCATTCGTGTCTCCCTGTTGATCTAACATTATCTAACATTAACTAACTTTGACTAACTTTATCTTTCTTTAACTTTATTTATCTTTATTTATCTTTATTTATCTGATTTTACCTAACCTTATATTTATTTTAATGTGCATTATTTTATATAAAATAATGCATGATTAACTACATACTATCACCATCAAGCCATAATATTGCTTTTAAACTGTCAGGATTAAATACATCATCAAATATAAAATCTTCATATAAGTTTTCTATATTTTCCTCTGAATACTCTACCTGTCTTGAAAATATATGTACAATATCCATTCTATCATCAAAAGAATAATTTCTATGATTATCCAGCCATTTTAACATATCCATCTGTTTTATCATAAAAAAGTTTGTTACAAGCATCTGACATTTGCCAAGAACATCATAATCATATATAGACTTAGCAAAATATCTGAACACATAGTACTCAAGAAGCTGTCTGTATTCATATTCCCTGCTGGAAATATATGTAGAAAATTCTTCACTTAAGGCAGTATATTCATCTTTATCCATCTGTTTAAAAAGACTGTATATTACATCTTTTAACATAGATTCCCATGTATCGTTAAGTATCTCCATTTCCTCATATGGAACTAATATCTGTCTGATACTATCATGCAATGATATATTGTCAAATTCACCATTATCAAACATACTTCTAGTATCTTCAAGAATATCAACACCATATTCTTTTGTGTACTCTGCTGTTATATCTTTTATTGTATCATAGTCACCATCATTAATAATTTTCTGAACTTCATTTCCCAAAGACAATATAACTATAAGTTTTTCATTAACAGATAAGTCTTCTTTACATAATATCTTAAAAACTACTTCACGTACATTAAATATTTTTGCAGCATATTCACTATCATATTCTGAATCCTGTTCATATTCCTCTTCTAAAGGACTAATATTTAATGTAAATTTACGATTTTTGCATAACATTATTCTTGCAGCCTCTTCACAGGCCATGCCTATTCCGGATTCTTTTATAGTACCATAATATTCTGAATATCTTGGAAACTGGCTGCATACAACACCAAGATATTTTTCACCAAGCTCTTTATGTACGACACACAAGCCTTCTTCTGTAAGCATTGGACATCTGCCATCTATAAGCCTGAAACAATAATCACCATCCTCAGTCTGAATTATACTGCTTCTTAATTTTTCACCTGTTTCACCGCTCATCTGCTGGTAACGTTCATAAGTATCTTCATCAATATCTATTTCCCAGCCGCCTATACAGCAATTATCACTGCATTTATCTGCTATACATTGAAACTCATCATAATAATCTGGAACTCTTAACTTCATCTTCTTATGCCTGCCTCATTATTTTGCTTATTTACTGTTCATAACTATACACTGCATTCACTGGATTTACAATACATCTGAATATATATCAGCTATAATGTCAATTATATCAGCGATTTTTATGTTCTTTCCACCATGCATTATTAATATTCTATCATAGTCGTCAATAGTTCTCACATAACCAGAATACCTTTCATAATGGCCACCTTCTTTTAGCTCATCCTGCACAAAATACGTAACTGTGACTTTACATGAAGTATCTGATACATCATAGGTTTTATTATTAAGCATTTCCCTTAATATAGCAAATTTTTTGTTTAAAATATTGATTGTAGCTTCATCAGGTTCTATTCTGCTGTCCGTAAGTCTTGCTGTTTCAACTATAGCATCATCATATCCAGTTAATGCAGCAAAAGGTGAAAACTGAGCTGCCCGTTCATAATTAGACATTTTTTTATGTCTGTATGATACCGGACGGCTTTTATTGATAATGTCACTATATTTAATACACTCAGTCATAATCCCTGTCCTTTTTTCTATGCTTTATGTCCACCTATCTGACGGTTTCTATCCATAGCAGTAGCTCCTTCTTTTAGATTCATCCCTCTTACAACAGCATTCTTGCCATATTTTTTCTTTATATCAATCATGGTTTTTAAAACCTGTTTTTCCTTATTCAGCTGCATATCTTCTTCATTATGACTTTCTTTATCCATAAAATCTGTAAACAGATCCAGCTGTCTGCACTCCTGTTTAACCATGGCATCATCTTCTTTTATAACATGATTTGCAGTTATATTTATACGTCTTGACATAAGTCTTTTATCTACAATCTCATCATAAAGCTTAACAACAGCATTAGTTGTTAATCTGACAGATGATGTGAATCTTCCAAGATTCGCCGTTCCATGTGCATGCTTTGGAATACGTCTTCCATATCTGTCTTTTACTATTTCACCTGAATAAGTTCCTTCTCTGTTACCAGATGTTTTAGTTATATTATCTATATCATAACCGATAGTGAGTACTATCTGATCTGTCACAAGTCCTTTATCTATAAGTTCAAGCATGAGAAGATCTACCATTTCACATACAACCAGTTTTGTTTTTTCAAAATCATAGGCACAATGCAGCACCTGTCCTGAACCTATACTGTTAGACTCTGGCTTATAACTTTTTATATCTGCTATTGTACAAGGTTCATACCCCCATGCATGGTCGATAAGCAGTTCTGCATTAACACCAAAAAGCTTATATAAAAGTTCCTCATTATAAAAATCACTATCAGATCCAAGAGAACATCTTGCAACATCACCCATTGTATACATGCCATACTCATACAGCTTTTTTTCATATCCTGGACCAACACGCCAGAAATCAGTAATAGGTTTATGCCCCCATAACTGCTCACGATAACTATGTTCATCAAGTTCGGCTATTCTTACACCATATTTATCTGCTGGCATATGTTTTGCAACTATATCCATGGCAATCTTACATAGATAAAGATTGGTACCAATTCCAGCAGTGGCTGTTATTCCTGTTTCATCATAAATATCCTTTATCATCTTCATAGCCAGTTCACGGGGTGATACATTATATATTCCAAGATACGCCCCGATATCTATAAACACCTCATCAACTGAATAAACATGTATATCTTCAGCTGCCACATACTTAAGATATATATTATATATATACGTTGAATACTTCATATACAAAGACATTCTTGGTGTTGCAATAATATATGACAGTTCCAGTTCTTTATTGCTTTTAAGCTCTGAGGCAAAACATGAACTACCCTTAAGTTTATGTCCATAAACTTGTGTACGCCTCATTGCATTGATTTCATTAACCTTTGAAACTACTTCAAAAAGTCTTGCCCTTCCTGATATTCCATATGCTTTAAGTGAAGGAGATACTGCAAGACATATTGTTTTTTCTGTTCTTGATGCATCTGCAACAACAAGATTCGTATCTAATGGATTCATGTTACGTTCTACACATTCGACTGAAGCATAAAATGTTTTCAAATCAATGGCAATATACATGTGTTTAACTGACATAATGTACTCCTGTTATTATATGATAAAAGTAAGCAAGAAAAGTAAATAGCTGCTTTGCAGCCGCTTCCTTTTCTTTTGCGCTCATTATTTCTTAATTTACTCTTTCTTAACCCGTACACTCACGAACCCGCGCTACGCGCTATCTCGCCCTGCTTACGCATGGCTGTTCGTTCGTTAATGGCGCAAGAAAAGTAAATGTCTGCTGCGCAGCCGCTTCCTTTTCTTTTGCGCTCATTATATCTTACGCATAACTTCAAGTCTTTTATGAAGATTTCTGATATGCTCAAGTTCTTTATTATCAACGGCCCTGCCTGAATAAAAGTATTCGACTTTACCTCTTATTTCATTATGTGTATTTTCTAGTATTCCATTCTTTATAAGTGTATTTTTAAGGTTATTTGATACTCCTGTATTTCCATCTATTATTTCTATATCAGATGGAAAAAGCTTTGCAAATGAGTCCTTAAAGTAATTAAAATGCGTACATCCTAATACAAGCTCAGAATAATCATTAAAGTTATAGCCGGCAAACTCATTGTTTAGATAATTCATTACATTGACAGAATTAAATTCATCCTTTTGCGCAAATCTAACAAGCTTTGGAAGTGCTACAACATCAACCTTATGATTAATATCATATTTCATTATAAGATTCTTAAGCTTAACACCTGCTGCAGTGACAGGTGTTGCTACCACCATTATCCTTTTATCCCTGTTATGCTGGCATGCCGGTTTAACAGCTGGTTCTATGCCTATGATGGGCAGCTGGTATTTATTACGAAGATATGTAATAGCAGCACTTGTAGCAGTATTACAGGCAAGCACAACTGCCTCACAGCCCTTATCTACAAGAAAGCCTACTGCTCTGTCTACATATTCACGTATCTGCTCATTAGTCTTTTCACCATATGGAACATTGTCAACATCAGCATAAAACACATAATCAACCTCAGGAAGAGTTATCATTGCCTGATGAAGCAATGATAATCCTCCTATACCTGAATCAAATATACCTATCTTCATAATTCCCACCTCTTATTATTAATCGTTACATGTAACTAAAATAACTTTGTTGTCCACTCGCTGCAATCCCATACATCATCTGCAAGACCATCATAAAACTCCGGCTCATGGCATACCATAAGAATACTTCCTTTATATTCAATAAGTGCCCTTTTAAGCTCATCTTTTGCATCAACATCCAGATGGTTAGTAGGTTCATCAAGAACAAGAATGTTAGATTCTCTGTTTATAAGCTTACATAACCTGACTTTAGCCTGCTCACCACCACTTAACACACGGACCTTACTTTCAATATGTTTAGTTGTAAGCCCACATTTGGCAAGTGCCGATCTGACCTCATACTGTGTATATCCAGGAAATTCCTGCCATATTTCTTCAAGACAGGTTGTATCTATGTCTTTAGACATTTCCTGTTCAAAATAACCTATTTCTAAGTAATCTCCAATAACCACTTCACCAGATATCGGTTTTATGATTCCTAGCAGGCTTTTTAACAATGTTGATTTTCCAATACCATTGGCACCTGTGAGTACTACCTTTTTTCCTCTTTCCATTTCAAAATTAAGTGGCTTTGAAAGTGGTTCATCATAGCCAATAACAAGATCCTTAGCTGTAAATATATACTTTCCTGGTGTTCTTGCAATCTTAAAGTTAAACTCCGGCTTTGGTTTCTTTTCTGCAAGCTCGATCATATCCATATTATCAAGCTTTTTTTGTCTTGACATAGCCATATTTCTTGTAGCAACTCTTGCCTTATTTCTTGCAACGAAATCCTTAAGATCAGCTATTTCTTTCTGCTGTTTGTCATATGCAGCCTTCTGCTGTGCCTGCTTCATCTCATATACTTCCATAAACTTGTTGTAATCACCTACATATCTGTTAAGCTCATGATTATCCATATGATATATTATATTAATAACACTGTTAAGAAAAGGAATATCATGCGATATAAGAATAAAAGCATTTTCATAATCTAAAAGATATCTTTTTAACCAGTCTATATGTTCCTTATCAAGATAATTAGTAGGCTCATCAAGTAAAAGTATATCTGGCTTTTCTAACAGCAGCTTTCCTAATAACACTTTGGTTCTCTGACCACCACTTAAATCTGTAACATCCTTATCAAGTCCAAGCTCAAGCAGTCCTAAAGCCCTTGCAACCTCTTCCACCTTGGCATCTATCATATAAAAATCATGATTAGTTAAAAGATCCTGGATAGTACCAAGCTCCTCCATGTATTCTTCCATCTGCTTTTCATCAGCATCCATCATTTTATCGCATATTTCATTCATGCGTGCTTCCATATCAAACAGATCATCAAATGCCTGTCTCATAACAGAACCTATTGTCATACCCTTTTCAAGAACCGAATGCTGGTCAAGATAACCTGTTTTAATGTTTTTTGCCCACTCTATTTTACCTTCATCTGGCATAAGCTTTCCAGTTATTATATTCATAAATGTGGATTTACCCTCACCATTAGCTCCAACAAGACCTATATGTTCCCCCTTTAATAACCTGAAGGAAACATCATCAAATATTGCCCTGTCTCCAAAACCATGTGTAAGATGTTCTACATTTAATAAACTCATATATAATCTCCCATCTGTTAAATATAAATATTGTAATTTTAAAAAGCCCCTTTCCTGCATATACAAATGAAAAAAGGAGCTTATATCTTGATTATAAACATACACTATAAATCTGGTGTCTGTAATTTTCTATAATATACCTTCAATGAATCCTTAGACACTTTTATCTTTTTTAACTGGATACCACCCACAAGGAACTCCTGTGGAATATTATTGATAAAATACTTCTGAAGCATAGCTTTCAACTGTATATTCTTTGATCTTTGCATGGCAACAAGGATAAAAGCTATGGCAAAAACAACTAACTTAACTATAATACTGGTTGAAACCCACATTGTAAGTGCAATATTCGTTGAAAATGTAAATAATATAAATGAAAAAATCAAACTGAATATCACGGTATAAATATATGTTTTAATCCACTCAACCGGACTTAACATCTTCAGCTGATATATAACCTTATGATAATTCCTGGCTTCTTCTAAAGTTATAGGCATCTCATATACTTCCATAAGGCACCTCCCCGATAAAATAATCTTTTTATGATTATATCGCTGAAATGCCATATTATCAAGCATCAAAGGATTATAATTGTATTCATTTTCTTAAAAATCAATTAAATAATCCTTTGAATCCTATGAGCACACATATGTTTAATAATCACTAAGTATTTCCTCAACATATTTTATTGATATTTCCAGATAGTTTGATATTTCATACTCCGGCACTCCATTATCATGAAGAATAAATATAAGTTCTTCTATAGATGTACCCTTTTTACGTTCTACTAATATAAAGTGTTTTACCTGTGCCTCATTCACTTATATCACCTCCGTATAATTAAATCTGGCTCATACTAAGTATATCTTCTAGCATATATACTCTGTTAAAAGGAAACGAAAAATAATATCCATCAACGATATCTTTAGTTTTATTTATCATATCAACTGCCAGTTTTACTCCGGCAGCCTCTCCTTCTTTTTTAGTCATATCTTCACTATATCTTGAAAGAACTTCATCAGTAACATCTATTCCTGCCATCTCATTTTTCATAAATGTTGCATTTTTAAGACTGACAAGTGGCATAATACCACATAATATACGCGCACCTGTTTCTTTTTTTATGGTACTAAGACGTTTAATATCTTCATCAGAAAAAACTGGCTGTGTCATAAAAAAAGCTGCTCCTGCTTCCATTTTTTTCTTAACGCGGGATATCTCTATATCAAGTCTTTTCCTTCCCTGGTTAATAGCACCGCCATATACAACAGGCTCATACTTAAACTGATCTTCGTTCATATCTTCTATGATATTCATAAGTCCTACAGAATCAAAATTAAACACGCTCTTAACGCTGCTTCTTATCATCTGAGGAATAGGATCTCCTGTTATCACAAGGAAATTATTAATTCCATTAATATGTGCACCTAGAAGCTGTGATCTTATAGCTATGGCATTCTTATCCCTGCAGCAAAGATGAGGCATAACACACATTCCTGTCTGACGTGACACCTTAGCTGCTATCAGAATAGAGTCAGCTCTCGTTCTGCCAGATGGTGAATCAGGAAATGTTAGTACATCAACTCCTTTTTCCTTTAAATAATGTGCTGCATCCATAAGCTTGTCAGCATCACTATCAAAAGGAGGTGCAAGTTCAACAGCTATGAGCTTCTTTCCTTCTTTACCACAATAAAAAGCACTATTTTTAACTGGTGTTTTATTAAAATCACCATCAGTATCAATATTTATGTTGCATGATATATGTGATGAACGTATCATTTCAGATATATTTTTTATATAATCTGGTGTTGTTCCACAGCAGCCACCAACTATATCTGCACCTGCCCTGACAAGATCACATACCTTTTGTGAATAATATTCTATATTCTTATCCGAAAACACCATTCTTCCACTGATAACCTGAGGATATCCTGCGTTTGGAAGTGCAGTGAATATTTTTTTTGTGTATTTTCTATTCCTGATTACAAACTGCTCCATATGTGCAGGACCAATGCCACAGTTAAATCCAACAGCATCTATACTATCTATTTTATCAGCCAGTGATATAAGCTTTCTTGCACTAAGTCCAGAACTGCTGTATCCATACTGATTAATAGCAAACTGCACTATAATAAAGGCATCCTTTGGAACAGCCTTGATTGCTTCTATAATATGGGAAATGTCAGAAAATGTTTCAAACACATATATATTAACCCCCAGCTTAGCAAATGTGTTTACTATCTGGACGTATTCATTCTCTGTTATCTGACGGTCAAACATATTATCGTTAGGTATAGGTCCTATATCTGCTGCAATATAAACCTCCTTTCCAGATAATAAAGCTGCCTGTCTGGCGTTTTGCACAGCTGCTTTAATATTGGCTCTTACACCTTCTATATCAGTATCAAGATTAATCGTATTACTGGCAAATGTATTAGTTCTTAAAAGTCTGGCACCAGCCTCAATATACTCACTGTGGATAGCCGTAATTCTGTCCTTATAGTTTATATTATCTTTTTCGGGAAGCTCACGTGTATCATATAATCCAGCATAATATGTACCAAACGCTCCATCCGTTATAAGTATATTATCCTTAAGATAATCTCTTATATTATCCATATATATATCTATCTCCTGTCAAATAAATAATAAGATGCCGGCAGCCAAATATTTAATCCCTGCATCAAAAAAATGTCCTTTATCATAGTCACGTACCATAATACAAAGATTATGGGGGATACATAGTGTATGCCCCCATAACTATCCTGTGTTTATTATATAATAGAATGATATACGTGTCAAAAGCAAATTTCAACACACATACAAACAAACATATTGTTTAAAACATTAATGCGTAAGGAAGAACATTAACAAAAATAATACGGCAATAATCCATGTAAATGCTTTAACTTCCTTAGCCTTACCTGAAAATACCTTAATCAGAACATAAGATAAAATACCAAATGCAATACCATAGCTTATGTTATATGCAAAAGCCATAAATGCAATAGTCAAGAAAGCAGGAACAGCTACAGAAATGTCTTTCCAGTCAATGTCTGCAACTCCACCCATCATAAGTACACCTACATATATAAGTGCTGCTGCCGTTGCACATCCTGGAATAAGTGCTGCTATAGGACTTAAAAACATGGCAACAAAGAAAAGGCAGCCTGTTGTAAATGCTGAAAGGCCTGTTCTTCCACCCTCAGCTACACCTGATGTTGACTCAACGAAGGTAGTAACCGTTGATGTACCACATATAGCACCAACACATGTAGCTATGGCATCTGATAACATAGCCTTTTCAAAGTTAGGAACTTGTCCATCCTTATCGAGTAAATTGCCTCTTGAACATGCACCATATAAAGTTCCGAGAGTATCAAACATGTCTACCATACAGAAAGCAAGTGCTGTTGTTGCAATAACAAGCACAAGATCTGCGCTTGAATGGTCCGCTAGATAACCTGAGAAATTAAACCCTTCTGTAAACACCTTACCAAACGACTCAGATGCCCAGTCACCAAAGGCTGCAAAAGGATTAAGAGTCATACCATCAAAAAAGCCATCGTAAAACCCTGGCACTGTAAAACCTAGTACATAATAGATAATACTTCCACCAAGAATACCCCAGAGTACTGACCCCTTTATTTTCCTGACAGTCAGTACAGCTATAATAACAAGTGCCATAATAGTAACAAACTTAGGCATAATATCAGTCCATGTTGCGTTACCATTAAGAATGTTAAAAGATGAAAGATTAACAAGTGTTGATTCATCATTAACTATAATTCCAGCATTCTGTAATCCAAGAAATGCAATAAAAAGACCAATACCAGCTGAAATAGCCTTTCTTACGGCATCAGGAATAGCCGTAAAAAGCTTTGTGCGGATACCTGTCAATGTAAGAATTATAAATACTATACCATCTAATAATACGAGCACGAGTGCATTAGCATAGCTTAGTCCAAAATTAAAGCATGCTGTATAAACAAAAAATGCATTAAGTCCCATGCCTGAAGCTAAGCCAAGCGGAAGATTGGCAAGAAATGCCATAGCAAAAGTACCAGCTACTGCTGATAATGCTGTTGCGATATATATCGCATTATAAGATACCTCTGGTAAAGCCGAAAACATACCTGCGTTTACCATAAGTATGTAAGCCATGGCCATAAAAGTTGTAATACCAGCAAGAATCTCAACCTTTACTGTAGAGCCATGCTCTTTTACTTTAAAATACTTTTCCATTATAAATGCTCCGTTTCTATAAATATATTGCTATTAATTATATCATACAATATGTAATCTGGCTATATGATTTTTAGTATTTCACTGACAATATAAATTGCAAGCTTTTTTTACAACTTTTTTACAATATTTAAGCATACTATTAGTATATGTATTATAAGGCTTGAAACATGCATATTTACTGGTATTATAGCATATATGATTACTTTTTTGCATCACAAAAAGACTGGCTTACGTCAGTCTTTTAAAAAAATTCTTCAATTATAACTTTTATCAAATCAGCAGTTTTAATTCCTCAAGATATAACTCATTTGATGATTTATAACCAAACATCCGGCGTGGATAATTACCCAGCCATTTTTCGACTTTAGCAATTTCCTTTTTAGATATACCATCGAAATTATATCCTTTAGGGATACATCTTCGAATCATTCTGTTACCATTTTCATTAGAGCCTCTCTCACAACTGGCATATGGATGGCAATAATACACCTGTGTTCTTTTTTTTCCAGGATATATACAACTACGCTCAATTCCTTTGCAATCAGCAAATTCTGTTCCATTATCAACAGTAATACTTTTAAATATCGAATAGAAAGAATCCCCTAATTGTTTTTCCAACTCATCTAATGCTGCAACTACACACGGAGCAGACTTATCTGCCTGCTTAAATATATATGGCTTTCTTGTTTTTCGCTCAAAGATAGTTAATAAAGTATTTTTTGATTTACCCTTTGAGCCAATGACAGAATCCATTTCCCAATGTCCAAACTCTTCTCTTGTCAGAATATCCTCAGGTCTCTCTTCTATACTTTTTCCTGCAGAATCACGTTTCTGCACTCTCACCTTATTTTTATGTACTTTTTTGTTTCTTTTATAAGGCAGCTCCTTATTTGTCAAATGCGGAAATAAATCTTTATCTATGCTGTTATAAACTGTCTTCGTACATACAGTATAATTAAACTTGTACATCTGCCCTGATGATTTCATTGTTTCAATTGCAACCTCAACACTATATTTTAAATCACATATATTATGTTCTATTTCTTTTACTAATGCCTTATCTTTTAGCAGCTTGGGAACTGTACCTCTGTTTGCAACATTCTTATCTGTAATTTCCTGTGCTTTATCTGCAGAATATCTCCATTCTTTTGTCAGATCAGAATTTGTATGCAGATATCTGCCTTTATGCCATTCATTGTATACCGTTTTCAAACTGCATCCCATTAAATTTGCAATTTCATATTTTGGTAATTTTAAGCTGAATAATGTTTCAAGACGAATCCTTTTTCTACGATTCAACTGGCTATAACTTTTCATAATATCACCCCACTCTTATGATAGTTACAGAGAATAATACATTTGAGTTTTTATATCAATTATATTATTACAGTTGATATTATATGTCAAGAATGTATTAGATATACTTACATACGCTTAATACATTCTTCCTCTTTTTGTTTACTACATTCATCTGTTAAGCTGCAAAATATGAATCGTAGAACTGCTTCATCTTTTCATAGTCCATTATAAACATTCGTCTTATTAAGATATCTGGCATGCCATTTTCTATTGCAGCTTGTATAAGTTCACGCTGATTCTCATTCATATGACTGAAGTATTGAATTATTCCATCTTCAATACTATCCGGAATATCGTTTGATGTGTCTTTGTTATCCATCTTATCTGTATTGCTGTTTTCAGATGTGACGGATTCCGTCACATTTTTATTTATGCTATCTTTTCGTGTTTGTCTTTTTTCAGCTTTGCTCTTAACACTTTCATTGATAGCATATAGTCTTTTGATTTCTTCACTTACATCCTGATCGGATACATCTTTTGTTTCAAAATTCATATGCAGAAATTCATCACTATATATATCTATCGTCTTTGCAGCATCAGGAAGCTTTGTTGTTTCTTCTATATTAGTAGAATTGTTAATAGTAACGTAATCTCCTGTATGTGGATCAATCATTGATTTTGGTTTTACAACATAACCATTAACACCAGATTCTTTATTAAGCTGCATAGCATGATCAAATAGCGGATTATCTTCCCATGGCAGTGCTTTCCTATCAAAAATAGGCTGTTCATCTTCAAGGAATATGATACAGTTATGCTTATCCATATTCTTTACTTCAGCAGGAGTCATAAGCTCTCTTCCTGTTTTTTGATAATTATTGCTTCTATTATTTCCGTTGTTTCCATCACTTGCAATATCTACTGTTGATTTACCTAATAATTCTGATATTGCTTTCTGTGTTTCAATCGCTCCCTGACCGCATCCACCAAAATAGAATATTGGTACATTATCATGTATGATTTCTGCCTTTTCCCCCTGGTATAAGTCTTTCAACTGACTAGTTGATTGTAAAATGGGTATCATGCTTATGTTACGTGAACGGATAACACCCATTAGCTGTGCACAATCTGCTGGTCTTGCTCCTGCATAGAACTCATCAAGCCACAATTCGAGCGCCGTTGGTAAAGAGCCATCAAAATCATTGTCTGCCATTCGCATAAGTATTGTTAAGGCTTGCGAATAAAGCATAGAGCATACAAAGTTATAAGATGTATCAGAATCATCCACACATAAAAATATAATCAATTTATTTTTATTAGGTTTTTCAAGCGTGCCACCAACACCTGTGGCAAATTCTTTAAGATGCATATCATCTTCCTCAAATATACGCTTAAGTGCTTTTGTTTGACATAATTTTAATTTAGCATTAGTAATAATTAAGATTGAACGCACAGTTTCGGTTGCCCCATCTTTAAGTTTTCGGTAATCTCTGACTGCTGGATTATCTGGACTATCTTCCTTAGCTAATGCATCCATTTTTTTCTGTAATTCAGTTATTGGTTTTTGTCCTTTTTCAACTGGTATAGTTTCATCAATTTTTGCTTCATCGTTAACAAGGCTTAGTACATTATTAAATAAAGCCTTACGATTATCCTTTTTTGACTGATACCATTCATAATAAAAAATTGATTGGAGATAAAAATCAACTCCATCATCCCAGAATTGGTCACCTTTCATTGCATCTGGCTTATCTAAAGATTTATGAATATTAGCTATAAGTTTTATGATATCTTCTTCTGTTTCAAGATATTCGCAGGGATTATATCTGTCAGATAATTGAGGATATTTAAGATTAAGACATCTTACTGTACATCCTTTTTCTATCAGATATAATCCATATTTTTTCATCAGTTCACCCTTTACATCAAGCACAACCTTATTAGCACTACCAGCTAAGAGATTAGGAACAACAACTGATGTTGTTTTAAATTTTCCGGAAGATGCAACTACTACCATGTTGTTATTAGATGCTTTTCCATCTCCCTGGGTATCTATCTTTAAGTTTTTTGATATAATTCTATTTAAGCTTTCATCTTTACTTGCACGTCTTTTTGTTACATCCTTTGCATCTCCCCAGTCCTCTGAACCATATGCTATATGCGACTGCCAGTTTCTCATTTTATCCATAATATAGTAACAGAGAAACACCCAGATACATATTCCCCAGCCTAAGCATTGTAGTGTATATTTATTAAAATATCTTTTAAATTCCCAGAAATGCTTTGACAGTATGACAAGTTTATCTGGAATATTAAGCAGGTTAGTATCTTCATAACTGAATACTCCGGAAAAAAACAAACTAAATAAAAGTACAACCAGCAATAATGCTAAATATACTTTATATGATATTTTACGATTTTTAAGCAATCAAAATCAGCCTCCTTTTACGATCTTTTTTAAAATGTGGCGGATTCCGTCACATACACTTTTATTATTTCATTCAATTCTCTATTAGATATATATTTTTATAAGTTTTACCTATCATAAAATAATAATGTATATCAAATAACTGCAGATAAATGGATGTTCTCAGAGTACTCATCATCCTCATTCAAAGCTGGTTCATTATCTGTTGTGACGGATTCCGTCACATTTTCTTCAAACTGTTTTTCTTTCTTTATAGTTGCTATCTTATCTTCTATGTCAGTAATAAGTTCTGATGCCGTTTCCTGTATTGTTTCAAGTGATTGTTTCAGTTCATCTACATCTTTGCCAGAGCTCCAGCCTGCTATATATCCGAATGAATAATCTGATGTGTCTATCCCAAAATGCTGACATACTGTATATGCTACGCTTTCAGCTTCAACTTCTTTAGTCTGCCTGTCCTTCTTAGCTCCTTCAGAATTTGTACTCTTATTATGTAAAATAGAATGTGTAAGTTCATGAATGGCTGTTTTTACATTCTGGCTTTCGCTCATGCCATCTCTTATTACAATTCTCTGGGTTGCATTATCAAAATATCCTTTAGCTTCTGAATTATAAATATCTTCAAATTCTATTGGTATTTCTGAGCTTTGCATAATTGCTTCCATAAATATCTTGTATTCATCTACGCTGTCCTTCAATTCAGCAGCTCCTATGGAAGGAAGCTGCTTACCCTCTGTCTGGCTTACATCAAAAACTGATACTATTCTATATGCTGTAAGTTTTACTTCTGTTTCTTCCTTCACTGGATTGCCATTTTTATCAGTAACTATTTCATTTGTTAGCGGATCAATTTTTTCTACCAAGACTTTCTTTTTATATGGTGAAGGGGCCAGAATTCTTATTCCTTTTTCACCCTTTTTAACGTGGCGTTCAAAATTATTCTCCCAGGACTTAAAGCCAGCAACCAAAGTTGCATCTGGTCTTTGCTGTGCTATGAGAAGCGTATTATTAAAGCTGTATCCATGAAACCTTGACATTATATTTAAGTAATTTCTGTATCTGTCACTTTCAAATACTTCCTTGATACTCTTTTCAAGTCTTTCCGTTATTTCTATTATCTTATCATGCCTGTCTGATCGTTTATAAGACGTATGCTTTTCCATTACAGCATAAGCATTCTTTTCAGCCACATGTGAGAAGTCCAGATTCATATAATTTTTTTCATAATGCGTATTGGCAACTGGCATTATACCTTTATCAGCAAAACTAAAATATTCCTTTCCATAGCCGCCAACTATTATATGATCAACAAGCGGAATTCCTATAAGCTCACATATCTGCATCATCCTGTCCGTTATCTCAACATCAGCTTTGCTTGGTGTAGTATCCTGGGTTGGATGATTATGTATCATCATCATTGAAGAAGCATTTGATAGTATTGCTGCTTTCATTAATTCCCTTGGATGTGCGACCGAGTAATTAAGTGCTCCGGCAGATACAAAATTCACATTAATTGATCTCATTTTACTGTCAAAGTTAATAACACCTATCACCTCTCTGTCATAATCAGACATTTCTCTTGCCAATGCCCTTACAACTGCATCTGCAGAAGTAAGTGGCTCTTCTGATGTAAGTGGTTCTCTTGTTTTTACAAGTCTTACAGATACTGTATCAAGTTGAAATGCCTCCTCATCAGAAAAGTAATGATTAATTTCCGTCATTATAGCCACCCCTCTCTGTTGTGACGGATTCCGTCACATTTTTATCATTAGATAACAATGTAAGGTCTACTGAAATAATTGTATTATCTTTTATGTTATTTATAAGATTTCTTAAATCCTTTAATTCCATATCCTTTATATCATCCATAAAAACCTCCATTTACTTAGCCATCATTTTACATATCGCTATACTTATGCATAATAAAAGACAGGTACATATACCTGCCTTTCAAATCTATGTGACACGTCACATTTTAATTTTTTCACTTTCTACCATATGTAATGCATTTTCGTCAAGGAATGTGCGTTCTGCCTCTTCGTACACTTGTGATAAATCATGCAGCTTATCTTTATTGGCATCAGGAAAAACAGCTTTGATTAAATCATATTCATCATCATAAGTGCCTATAATGAAACCTTCATCTACCGCTTTATCCCATTTTTCTATATTCCAGTCCTTAGTTAATTCTTTAATAGCTGCAGCCATTTTTTCATAATCAGATAAATATTCTTCCGGCTTGTTTATTGTTGAAGCTATTTTCCCATATTTAAGCATATAATCCTGTTCATTCACATGCACATCATAATATATGTTTTTTAATGCTGATTCTGCCTCGTTAATATCCATATCAGTCATCCAGTCTTCCTTAAGACCTACTATCCATGCAAATGTATCAAAGCTTTCACACTTTCTTGCAAGTTCTTTATAAGCATTTAGCTTATCATTGGATATCTCCATACCTGCCCCTTTCTAAATGTGACGGATTCCGTCATATTTTAATATCTTTGCTTGTTGCTATTTTACTGGTGCTGCCTTAGGTACAACATTTTCAACAGCCTTAGTTATATTTTTCTGCATATCAAGTCCTTTATCGTGTCTGTCAAATTTCTTAAAAAGATCTTTTCCTGTTTTATACAGACCATCTGTATCAATGTCACCATTTTTATAGAACACCTTAACCGGCTTTTGATTATTCACAAAAGCAACAAATCTGTCTTTATCGGCATCATTAACTTTAAACACCTGGTTTTTAGGAAGCATTACAATCTGCTGTCCTTTTGTCCCTGGTATTGTTGCAAAAAAATGGTTAGGAAACTTTCTTCCCAACTGCTCATTCATACTATTTGAATCAACCAAAGTCTGCTTATCTATTGATATTTCAGAATAAGCCATATTGCTTCTTAAAGCCTGACATTCAAAGCCTTTAGAATCCTTAATCTCAAAATTCCATTTCATTATTTCTTTTTCCATAGCTCCGGCATCTAACTTTTCATATTCCTGCAGCTTTTCCTTTAATTCATCTGAAACTGAATTTTCCATATATTGTTCAGGAGTTTCTCTGGCTGTATCAAGATAATCGTCCTCAGTAAATATTTTCATTTCTGGTGTTTCCTGCTGTGTTTTCATAAGTGACCTTCTATAAGCTTCGTAACATTGTTTTGTAACATTAAGATCTGCACTTGCTATTCTTAACTGTTTCTCACCATCGTCAGGTACCAAATCAGGCAGCTCTGCAAAATTAACATCAACTTCTGTTAGTGCACTCTTCATTGTATCTAACGCTGCATCTGGGACAGATATAATTGTTGTTTTGCCATCAGTAAGGTTCACAAGATCTTCTGCTGTCTTTTCTCCGCCGGAAAGCTGCTCTTTCAGATAATCTGTGAACATTACATTAAACTTCTGCTCATCCTTTTTTGCAACACTTATATGCAATGCATTATCCTTGTCATTAACTGAATCCATGATGCAATATTTAATCCCAGCATTATCAAGATAATTCTTAGCGTTATCAATCGCCTGTTCCCTTGATAATTCTGACATATAAGGCATTCTGAATATACTGAATTCACCATTAGTTGCTTTTGCAAATTTAGTGAAATTCTCAACCATATCCTTGTTGAAATAATTCTCTTTAACCGACCGGGCAAGAAACTGTATAAGCTTTATTGTTGCATATGCTACTGGCTGTGATAAAGCCATATACACCTTTAAACCGCCCTTGACTTTATTAATATCTGCGTATATTCCATCTGTAATACTCATACATTCCTTTCCAATGTGACGGATTCCGTCACATTTCACATTTTAATTGATACATCTTCTGCTTCTTCAGGCGATGTATTATCTATATACTGCCCTTCATCAGCAACCAAAGATTTTTTGTCTTTTGTGACGGATTCCGTCACATTTTCCTTTTCAATAGCTTTACTTTCCATTTCTATATCCAGTTGTTTTTCTTTATATAATTCATCAAGCCGTCTGGCTGCTTCTAACGCTTCTTTTGCTGTATCATATTTAACTGGCTGATTATTCTCATCTTTAACTATCTCTTCCTTCTGCGTATCATATACAAAATAGCCGTATATATCATAACCCTTTAAATCTGAATACTGTGCTTTATACCTCTTAGCCGGAGTAAGCTCTTGTATTGCTTCAAGCATAAACGCCTGGCTTTCAAGTGATTCCCTATACTGCTCCATCAGCCTGTCAAGATTGAATTGAAGCTCTGCATGTTTGATTCTTGGTCTTATTTCGCCATTCTCTAACGCAAACTTTGAAACGTCAAAAATATTTGAGCACATATTAAGCTGTGAATCTGACAACTGTGCTTTTCCATTTTCAACTGCATTCAATGTATCTGTATTAACAAGCAGTATATTTGCTAATGCGTCAAGTGATATATTATGTGTTATTCTTAGCTTTTCAATAAGACCACCATATTTATTTTCTTTATTCATACGTTGTCCTTTCTGACGTGACGGAATCCGTCACATTTAAAAAGCCACAGCAAAATTTCTGACTGCAGCTTTAATAAATTAAAAAAGTGATACTCCCTATCCGGAATATCACTTTTTTATATTTTTCTCATTATCAATTATTTCATTAAGTTCCTCATCAACACGAGGTGAATTCTGTTTTTCAAGTTCAATCTGTTTATTTATACAGTAATCAGTTGCCTTTTCAAGCTTATGTTTTTCAGTATCGTAATGATATACGTTATATGATAGTATTTCATCAAGTGCCACACCAGTTTCGTTAACCTCTTCTACCATCTGTGTTAATCCTGCAATAGTCTGTGCATTTTCCTGCAGAAAACCATCAACTGGCATTGCAAGAAATTCACTTATTGATGAAGGTATAATATAATAATTCTTTCCATTATACATTTCAGCCACCTGGCTTAAAACTGAATCATCCAGCATAAGTGCTGCAGCTCCCCTTGCCTTATTTTCTGATGTCACAACAATCATTCCTGTATCTTCTTTTAAATAATCCGGCATGTCATTATCATATCCTGTTAATACTTCTGACATCTTTCGTATTTCTGGCTTTAATACATTTTTTGTATTAACAGACACCTTATCATAAAACTCTTTTTCTGTTAATCCCATATCTTTAATTGCACTTGCTGGAATTGTTGTAAGCATGCTTTCGTTTTCGCTTTGTGCCAATAAAATCTTAGGAACGAAATGCATTCCATTCACATTAAAAATAACAGTCCTGTCATTTTTATATGATGGACTTACTGCTGATAAGTGAACCCTGCTGCTTATCTTATCATAATCCTTCATCATTTCTGGAAGCTGTGTGAAATCCATGTCAGGAACATATGTATTCTTCCTGAAGCTTTCAACTATCGAAGCTGCTTTTACACCTGCCTCAACAATATCATCACATTCTTTAACCTGTTCATACAGCATATCCAGATTAAGAACCTGAAGTGCTTTTCCTGCATCGTGTTTTCCTGGATTAATAAATACTGCACCTGTGTAGTCTCCCATTGTTTCTACGTGAATTTCTAAGGTTGCTGTTTCAGGTGGCATATATCCTTTTATTTCCCCTGTTTTAAATAGCTTCAGTACTTCATTTTTCTTTACCATAATAATAAACCTCCTGCATTTGTAACGGAATCCGTCACATTTTAAATTTTAGGGTACAAAAAAAGGACCTGAAACAGATTGTTACATCTGCCTCAAATCCTTTTCACGCAAGTTTATTATAGCACAACTAATTAGTGACATCTAGTGCCATTTTTATATTTTTTTAGTAGCTTTTATATACTATATTATTGTGTCAATAAAAAACCTTTATTACATACTATTTTTTTCTTTAAAAAAAATTCAACAACATTATTATCATTGGAAAGATAAATTTTTTTCTTTCTGTCATATATATGACATCCTAAAGAAAGGAGAATACACAAAATGAAAAAAAATATTATTATTGGCGTTATTTGCAGGATAATCAGCAAAATAATAGCTGACTTCATATACAATAATTTTATGAATTAAGCAAATAACGTCATAGCATTATGATATCAACTTTAACACATGTTTTGTTAAAGTTGATATTATTAACAACATTTTATATCTTATTAAATAACCTCTTGTATTAAAAACATTATCTTGGAAATGACTCATTAATTTTCTTTGTTGTAATACCGTACAAGCCTTTTCATCATATCAACATCCAGTTCTGGCTTTGTTATTCTTTTTACGTCGCTATAAGACATGCCACCTTCGATGCAGCTCATCAGAAAGTCTTTTTGTTCTGAAGAAAATTCTTTATTTGATAATACATCAGATATAAATGTATCCAAAACCTCTGATACTTTTTTATCAGAGGTTTTATTCTTATCATCTCTGCCATTTAAAAAATGAAACAATCCTTTACGTGCAGTATTATCATTCTTATTAAACTCTTTATCACCTGATACATTTTCTGATTTATTCACGCTATTCTTATTTTGTAATGCAAGCATAGCCTTAAGCTCGTCATTTTTTATCTTCAGATCTGAAACATGTTCCTTCAACTCTTTATTCTCTTTCTTAATATCATTATTATTACGCATAATTAATGTATATGTCTTATCTTTAGCTTCAAGAGATATCTTATATTGTTCTATAAGTGCTGTTGTAGCTTCCTTTTCTCTGTCGAAAGCCGCCTTGATTTCAGTTTCAAACATCTGCCTCATATCATTATTCGTATCTTTTATCCTGCTGACAGTTTCGCTTGCTTTATCAATCTGGTTTTTCAATCCGTCATTATCAGTATACATATTAATGATTGAACTTGATAAGGCATCTGACATCTGCTTTTCGTTTGCAGCATTCATCATTTCCTTTATTGATGAACTGCTTCTAAGCGTTGTTACTGCCGTTATCACATATCTTGCAGTAATAGAATTTTTTATTTTCTCAACAACACCTTCTATGCCTTTACTGTCAACAACATATAATCTACACAGATAAGCTATTAACTGCCTGATTTCACCAATATTTATATCTACATCATCCATTGAATTATGTTGTTTTTCTGCATATGCCATTTCACCTTCATTAATTTCTGAATCATCGCTAACTATTAATATCTGCTCCATATTAAACCTCATTTCCATACATTTTTCATAACCTGTTTTTACTTATATTCTTTATGCTCATCCGCTCTATATTCATCCAGACTACTATTAATCTCCTTCTGTTCTGCAGCTTTTTGTTCATCTTTCTTTATATTAAATGTGACTGATTCCGTCACATTTTCATAAACTTCTGCATCCTTTATAATACGTGCAAGTATACGTTTTTCTTCATACAATGCATTAAGCTTATCCTCATACTGTGATGCTTCCCTATACTGTGAAGCTGTCAATATCTCTGAATATTTCTCTTCATATGCTTCAAGCTTATCTGATATACGCTCATATTCTTCATCTGACATATCGCTTTCAGCAGACATTAATTTATTGTACAACTCAAAATATTCATTTCTTACTCTAATTTCATCCTCATTATAAATGCAATTGCATATAGAAGCATCCTCTGATACAGCTTTTACTCTTCTTATTTCCTGCTTAACATCATTCATTCGCTGTCTTGCCATATCAGGATCTGTTATATTGTTATCCAGAATATAGTTACACTCATCTCTTAACTTATCTATTTCTAACAAATCTTTTCTTACCTGTATCTGATCCTTAAGCTGCATGTCAAAATAATGATACTGTCTTGCATGCTGATATCTTAAAACAGCACATACTTCAAAGCGTGACTTGATTTTATGTTCACTTATCGTATGAAGCTGCTCCTTCACATAAACCATATCTGCCGATACATAATAATTTGTTACACTTTTATCTGCTATTCTTTTCTTAATACCAGCAATAGTATAATCTTTGCCAAGAATATAATCACGCCTGGCCGCTTTAGACGTTCTTCCCTGAACTTCTTTCATAGCTGGATGGCTATATGCTGCATACTCCCCATGCTTTTCTGAATTGCCAAATCTTATTTTATATCCAAAGCGTTCCATTTCTGAATAAAATTCTTCGATGCTTGATGCATTAGATATTGCCATATCAATATCAAGCCGTATAATGCTTTTCCAGGTGAACTTATCAGCTTTCAATGCTTTATGTTCGGCATAAGAACGTCCAACACGTTTATTGCTCTTGTCATATTCTAATCTTGATAATCCATACTTTTCAGCTATCTCATCTGTCACAGGCTGTATATACTTTTCCCAGTCACCATTGACATATCTATACTTGCTGCCATCATACCGGCCTACTGAATTAAAAACGATATGGCAATGCATGTGTGCGTGATCGTTATGTACCGCATATACATATTCATATCCTTCACCAAGATATTTTTCACAGAATTCTTTGCCTACGTTATAACATGTGCGTTCATCCGCTTCGCCAGGCTTAAATGAAATTACATAATGATACCCTTGCCGGCCCCATGTTTTATTGAATTCATTTTTGGTTGACATCATTGCATCATATATTTCCTGTGATGTTATCCCACAGTTGCTGCCTACCCACAATCCATTTTCTGTTTTATCAGGATTTAAAATGTAGTTAATTGCATTCTGCAGATGCTGCGATGGTTTTCTGTTTTTAGCTTCCTTCAGATTTTTCAGAATCGTTGTTGCCATTATTCATCAACTCCATTTCATTTTTTAAATAATCTAACTTGCTTTCAATATCTGAAATAACTGTAATCAGGTGTTCCCTTGATGCATTATCCTCTAACTGTCTTACTGACAATAGGGCCTGATGAAATTCTGTACGCATCTTACGCACTTCATTAAATATCTCTTTAAGTCTTTTATCATTGCTTTCAAAAAGAAGCTGCTGACGAATAAAATCACTCACCAGCAGCCCCTCATTATTTATCTTTGCTTTTTCATATAACATCTGAAACGCTGCAGCCTCAACTTCTGTAAGTCTTACCTGAAGCATTTTGTTTCTGTATCCATCCGGACTTTTATTTCTTTTCATAACTACCACCTTAATAACAAGCCTTATCTGAATATATATTTTTTATCAGGACTTTCCACATTTTCATTTTCTGAAACCATTATTTCAGAATCCACATTGCATGAATCTGCATTTTCAGAATTCTGTTTCTGGAATTCTATAAACTTATTAATCATATCCTGTGATATTCCAGTACCAAGCTTTTCTTCAAGTGCTGATATAATTTCCTCATTTCTCTTAGTACGTTCTTTTAGTTCCTGCGCATGTCTTTGCTTTTTTAAAACAGCAATTTCTTTCTTTTTCTTATTTATCTTTTCATTAAATACATCAATCTCTTTCTCTGCCTTCGCAATCTTTATATTAATATCTGAAACTGTCAAACTCATATAGACCTCTCTTTCTTCTCTCTTCATTTATTTCTGCCTGCTTGTTATACAGATTCTGCTTATATGCTTCATCATATGTAAACTGCATTCCTTTTTGAAACCATAATGGCAGCTTTCCAGGAAAAGCTCTCATCAGTTTTCTTTCACAAATATACATCAGCGTCCGCATATCTCCCTCCTGTTCATACCAGACTTGCTGTTCAAGTTGTGTTACAACCATAATTTTTTGATGAGCAACATCTGCAACCGCCAAAGGATTATAATTATATTCAAGTGTTGCTGTATTGTGTTCATCACTTATGTGCCACATCATATAACGCCATGGCTTTTTGTCATCAGGAAGAATAAATGGGTACTGCGTTTTTTTGCAGCTCATTAAAAATATCTGTTCTTTTTTTGCTGATATAAGAGTTGCATAATTAATTTTTTCCTCTGAAAAATCTTCCTGCTTAGTTTTTATTTTTTCAATTACCTCTTTCTGATTTTCAAAAATCATTTTTGAAATTTCTGAAAGTTCATTTTCAATTTTTGAAAAATGCTCCTCTGATTTTTTCAAATTTAAAATCTCATTTTCCAATTCCTTGATGCGTATTTTTAAACTTTCATTTTCTGATTTTTCAAAATTCTCCTGTTCGCTTTTTTCAAAATTTTTTTCATAATCTGTATCATCCTCATCCATTTTTGATAAAATAGATTCAGAAATTCTTTTCAGCTTTTCTGCAAAACTATCATTGTCACTTCCTGATGGGATATTATCATTACTTTCATTTTCAGATGAATACAATGCTTTTACAGCGAGCCGAAGAATTGTTTCTGCAGCTTTACTGAAACTCATATCCTCCGGTTTTATCATTCTGATTTCTTCTCCTACTTCATCTGAAATTCTTACTGTCATTGACATTTTAATCACACTCCTTTTTTGATTTTAATTTTTATACATGTGCATCACTATTCATTATGTCTTCTATTTTTAGTGATGCAAAAGTGCATCATGCATCACTTTTGACTTTCTGTATGATGCAGAATGCCTCACTATGCATCACTAGTATTTACCTGGCTGTGGCAGTTGTGATGCACTTTTTGATGTATGATGCACTTTTTATGCCTCACCCTCTGTTATGTATTTGCAAGATACGCATTTTGTAATACAAAAACACCACTTAAAAAGTGGCTTGCCATCTTGTTAGGGAGCTCCCTAATACCCTTTTTTACAGACACAGCACATGCACATTTCAAATTTTCACACACGCATTTTCTAATCTCTGATTTTAAATTCAACTCTTTACCTCCTTCAAATTCAAAAATCCCAGTAACGAAATTTTTAATTTTACGTTACTGGGATTATGACTTTTATAATTGTTATTTTTATTTTTTGAAATTATTATTTTTCCTGTTATGTTATCTGCTATACTATTTTATATAATTATCAAGATAATTACTCATAGCTTCATCTTTTGATATATCTTCGTGATCGATCACATATCTATAAAATTCATCTATAAGATTATTAGAAGTTGTCATTCTGACCAGCTTTATCTCTCTATTATTATGTACATTATTTTTCAAGAAAAGAACGATCGACTTTTTCAGTTCTATCTCCTTACTTTTTGCAAAAATATTTTCTTTCGTGCTTTTCATCATGTCCATGAAATACAATTCATATTCCATGTCAATTTTATTTAAAACTAAATCCATCATGTTATTTTCCTTCCTGTTAAATCTATATTTTTTATTCATCTAAACTTTCAGAATCTTCCTCCGGCTCAAAGTGAATTACACGTCCTGCATGTAACAAATTATCCTGATGCCATGAATCGTTATTATCATATACTCCAATGGGATCTCCTGCTTCATATACTTTGCCATCACCAATGTATATAGCGACATGTCCAATCTCACCACCTGATTCTTCATTTTGATAAAATAGTAAATCTCCAGGTACTATATCCTCAACGGATATTTCTTCACACCATTCCCATTGTTCTCTTGAAGTCCGAGGAAGTTCTATTCCAGCTGCAGCATAACACCATTGGACTAATCCAGAACAATCGAAGCCTTCATCCGGATTACTGCCACCCCATGTATATTCCCAGCCATAATATTTCATAGCTTCATCAACTATTTTCTGTACAGCTGCATCTTCATAACTGTATATATACTGATTAACAAGCTGTGCATAGAACATATTTCCATACGCATATCTCCAGCCACCATTATAATCTACAGCGATAGTATTACTATAATCCACCTGCATTCCACCAGAATATTCTTCAGCGAAACTTATAGCAAGGTCAAGTGTATACTGACCACCATTATCTGCTACATAATCAATAAAGCCTGTTCCATAGTTATAAGCCTGCACAGCAGACATTAAATCACAGCCTTCATCATTTGCCTTACTTATGCAGCAAGCAAAGTAATACACACCCTGATTGATTGAATCTTTAGGATTATCAAAACTGTCTGGTGGCAGTCCGGCAGATTCACTTGACTGCATAGGATCATTTCCATTTCCGTGAGATTCAATTTCCATTATTGCCATGAGATAATTCACATAATTTAATATATCATTATCATCTGCGGCCTCTCTCATATCATCTACATAGCTTATTGTATTCTCAGATAAAAGATACATTCTGATTCCATTAGCTGCTTTATTAACTGTATTAGTTATAACTCCTGCAACCGAACTTATAACGGATATTACAAGTACAGCCATTAAAACTGCACCTATTATTATCATAATAAACATCTGACAGGAAGCTGCTATATATGATACAGTAAACGCTGACATGGTTATGACAGTTGTAGTGAGTTTGCTCATGACAGCAGATGCCTTTGTTGTTATTGTTTCGCCAGCTTCATCACTTCCTGATGTCAAAGAAGTGCGTTCGGATTCATTCTGATCAACAGCCTGTTTGATTGTATCTGTATATTTTTTTACAGCTTTTTCTGCAACCTTAACAACCTCTGACGTTCCCGCACTTGAAGCTGCTGCACCTGTATTTGCTGCAGTTTCTGCTGTATCAGAGGCTGCCTCTTTAGTTGCCTCTGCTTCTTTACCATTCATAGTTTGTGAAGCTCTATTCTCTGTTTCTGAATTGCTGTGATATGTACTTTGATGTGAACTAGAAGCTTCGTTATTAGTTTTATTACTCTGGTTTTTACCTTCGGTATTCTCACTAGCTGTATTCTCATTTCGGTTTGTACTATTGTTATCTTCAGATAGCCTTATTTTCGTTTTACGTTTTTTCTTATTCTTATTGTCAGCTGCATTTGAAATATTTACATCTACATCATCTACATTATCATAGACCTCTGTTTCCTTTAAAACCTGTGATGTATGATTTTGACCATTCTCTGTTATATTCTTTTTACCAGAATGTATTTCCTCATCATAATACTGTATCTTTTCCTCAAGCTTTACAGATTTTGATAATCTGATGCTGCTTTCAATAAAATTATCTTCTGGTTTTATATTCCCAAGAACTTTTTCAAGATCTTTATACTCTTTTGAGTTGGAAAACTTATATAATAGCTGCTTTTTTTGTGCCGGTGACAAACGCTGCATAAGTGTTATATCTTCCCTTGATAAATAGCGCTTAATATCTAATTTATCTTTATCACGCCGCCTAACTTTTATGCTGCATGAATCAAGTAAATTTTCAACCGGATTATCTATAACACCTTTCCTTTTGTCTATTACTTTGCTTTTTAAATTAAGTCCTTTTCCTGAAACCTTAATCGCCATAATCACTTTCCTTTTTCATAGCTTCAGCTTTTTCGTGGAAATTAGTTGAGAATGTGTCATACAGGGGATTATCCTTATTCATAAAGGCATCCAGTAATATAACTTTGCCATTCCAGACCATAACACTTCGCCCTGGCGCATCATTTGATAATGCTTCGTATTCAATCTCTGTCAGATGCTGTATCTTGGATAGTGCTATTGCATCCGTACCCTCCTGTTTAAAAAACATCTTATAACCGCAGTTCGTGAGCATATCTCTTAAATCTTCACTCATTACCACTCTTGCCAGATTCTGGAAAGCCATTGTGCATATACCACCGAACTTTCTATATGTAAGAACTGCACTCAGAAGTATATTTCCTGTTGATATGCTTTTACATACATACTGGCATTCATCAACTATAAATCTTGTAGCTCTCTGTACTTCCTGATTAAATTCAACTCTGTTTGTAAGGAAGAACATTATTGTTGTCATTACAGGCTGCCAGATATCATCAGTTATGTTATTAAGCCCAAATGCGACAAGACGTTCACTGTTAATATTTATATCCGATGGATAAGCAAACATATCATATATGCCTTCAGTAAAAGGCTTTAATGAGTTTGTGATCATATGTATGATACGGCGGTCTGAATCATATTCCGAAGAATCTTCCATCTTTAAAAGTTCATTACGGACATCCCTGATAGTAGGCTGCACAAGCGTTTTTGAAGTAAATACCCTTTCATACACCTTTTCAACAGCATCATAAATAAAAGCTGTATGCTCGGAGGTATAAGCAAGTCCTTTCATAACAGCTTCTGTAAAACCATTTGCCCAGCCGTTTACTGCAGATATAAATGATTTCTTCACCTTATCAGACTTACTGTTAAACACACTTAACGGCACTTCCATAGGATTTATGTGAATATCCCCTCTGGGTGTCATATCGAAGAATTTACCACCATACAGTGCACATATATATTGTGTTTCATTCTGCGGATCAATAATCATGATGTCATCATCTGATGATAACAATACCTGCGATATATCAGTCATCTTTATGAGCATTGACTTTCCACTACCGGTATTACCAACAACAACACCATGTGGTGATGGCAGCTTCTTTCGATTTGCAAACACAAGCTGCTGTGTTGTTACGTCCCTGCCATAAAAAGTACCTCCCTTTTCAACAAGAGTTTTTGAATAAAAGGGCTGAAGTGCTACTAATGAGCTTGCTAAAAATGGGCGCATCATTTTTACCTGCCTGCTTCCAGTTGGAAGTGCTGCATTAAATGCTTTAAGCTGTACCTGGTTATATGTATCAAGGATAATTCCAAGCTTTTTTGCCTGTGCCTGTATTGACTCTATTCTTTGTACAAGTTCATCCTCACTACTTGCTGTAACCGTAAGCATAAGACTTGCCATAATGCACTCTTCCGAATCATCATCGACCTGATCCATATACATTTCTAATTCCTGGCGCTTCTTTTTCTTTGCATAAGATATGCCTGTTACTGCCTGATTGTTATCCTTCTTTGAATCTGCTTCCTGCGCTATTGCACGTTCATTATTTCCAAACATACTTTTAAGGGCATCCTTTGTTACATCATGGGCAACCGGAGCATAATCTATTGTTATAAAAGAAGGATATTCCCTGTTAGATAATGTATATATAGCTTTATTGGCATCTATTGATGTATCAAATCTTCTTGCAAAAAGTACTGATACATACTGATTTCTGTTAAATATCATAAAGTCCTTATAACTGTCTATTGATACTGGAATAACATCATACAAGGCATCCTGTTCAAAGCTGTAAGGCGCGCCTGCATCCTCCTTATAAAAGAATCTGTCTATAAGCTCTAACCTCTGTTCTCCATTTAAAGGTACAATTCTGCTTTTAAAGGCTGAAAATGCTCTTTCCATTTCAGTATCCATGCCTAAAAAATAACTTCTTGCCTCATTATAGGATGAACTCCTTACTGTAAGTGTCAAAAGCAGTATTCTTTTAACATCATATATTCTTGCTTCTTCCTTTTTTTCATCAATCCATTGCCGGATTCCATCAGATATGACAGGATAATCATTATCATTTTTATTTGAAAAAATATCGTTTATATATCCATTCATATCCTGATATTCATTAACTATTGTTATCTTAAAGGAAAGCGACATTGACTTAAAAAAGTCCATCAGATTCTCCAATATATGAATCTTATCTTCTTTATCCAAATTAATATAATTTATGTCAGTAAATGCATAACATCTATCATACAGCTTCCTGTTCCCATTCCTTTCTATCTGAAATATCCCGCTTTTATTAGCTTTGTGTATGAATAATGAATCTCTTGTGCTTCCTGGTGTTTTTTTGTTAAATGACGGACTTGTAAGCACTACACTGTCCTGCATCCTTTTTGTTGCATTCAATAAAAGAGCCATTATGCCACCTTCTTTCTTATAATATTTAATATGCTTACTGGCTGTCTTTTTTCTTCGTGATGCATAGTAAAATACTTTGTTACATCTGGTTCATCTGTTTCATAATGTAGTCTGTCTGAATCCTGCGTATACTGTTTTTCGCGCAGATAGTCCTGTGGCTTTAAATAATCCTGAAATCTATATATACCCGACCACATAACAGGTGCAGCTAAAGGAACTGATATGTATACAGCAAACACAGGCTGCATATTAAACACTTTCATTGCAAGTACAACCATAACAGCCGATATACTTAATCCACCGATTAAATACATAAGTTCTGATCCAGAAAAGCCTTTATACAGATTGCTCTTATATTCCTTTAAAAAATCTTTATTAATATCTATCTTTAGATTGTTACCTCTCATGTTTTCCTTTCCAAATGTGACGTATTCCGTCACATTTTAAAAACCACAGGCTCACCTATAATAAGGATAAGTCTGTGGTCTATAACTTCATTATCTGATTAATATTTTTAACTGTTACCGTATTATCCTAAAGCAAAATTCTTTCTTAGGAAATTCTCTGATTGTTTTACACATGAGGCCAAAAGCGGCATAAACACAAGTGAAGCTATAACTCCGACCGCACCATTGAACCAGGAGGACAATCCGCCCGTATCCATAACAGCCGTTAAACTCCAGTTGATTCTTGTCACTATCTGTATTACAAGTGCAATAACAATTAACTGCAGGGAAGTTGCTAAAAAGCTTTTAAACCATGCTATGGAAGTCTGTTCAATACCTCTGCCTCCTGCAAGCGTTGATAGTGCAACTGGACCGACACCCATAAGCATAAACAGGTTAACAAAGCGGCCTGCAACCTCTATAAGTATCGTTATTGAACATACACCTGCCATGATTAGATATATAAGCCCTAATGAACTCATTGCCAGCGTAAAGCCTGTATCATAATCATCTCCTACTACGCTTGGAATTGTATCTTTACTTATCAGAAGTCCTGTTGCCTTAACTGAAAACACATTTATTTCCTGCATAATATCAAGACTGTTAACCATAAGCATATTTGCAGCCACAAGTTTTATAAAAAGCTCCAGCAAAGCTTCTATTGTTATTCCTTCTTTAAGATTGCCTGCCTGTTTACAAAAACCTGCCATAGAAAATGTATTTAAAAATACTGCTCCCATTCCTAAAAAAAATGGAAAAACTGTACCTGAAATATATTCCCATGCACCAGCTCCATTATCAGTAAAATCACTTACATTCATCCCCATAAGTAAAACAACTATCTGCATGACAAAATTCCAGAGTTCCTGTGCAAGCATATATATCGCACCTCCCTGCAGCAGATCCGTTACCCATTGAGGTGCAGCAAGTGCTACTGGTGATAATAATATATCCATAAGCAACTCCTAAATTAATGCCGTAATAAGCTGTGGGGCTAATACCATCACAAGACCACCGCCAACTTTTTTAATACCATTTGCCTGCATAGTACCTTCCTGCGACTGCACAGCCATACCCATTTCAAACAACATCCATAGTGTAATTATTGCTCCGATTGAGCTTACAAATGCTGCTAATATATCATACACCTTACCAACCGTATTACTTACAAGTTCTGCTCCATCAGCTGCATCTGCAGCAAATACAGAAACCTGTGGATAATACATCACCATAAATACTATTAATCCTATAAACGCTAATTCTATTATTTTTCTTATCATTTTTGAATTATTGTTCATAACTTCTAAGCTAAACATAATACATTTTCCTCCTCGTTATTAACATCTGTCTTCGTTATCCGGCTGCTTTGCTACCACGTAAACTCCAATGCCAGATATAAGAATAAATAATGAAAAGAATATAAATCCTTTCCACTTGTCTAATGATGCCGGTATAACAAAATGTGATATAACTGCAACAGCTATTGCAATCACAATTACTAATATAAGCTTCTGTTTCTTCTTTTTTCCTATTTCTCTTTTCATTCCTCTCATAATGAGTCCTCCTTTAATTATTTAATAGTTACTGATGATACTGTTCCGTTTTTAATTGATACTGATATCTTTATTGTTCCAAAGCTGTATACAATACTTCCTGTTTTAGTACTTTCGCTATAATCTGTTATATCTTCCTTATCTGCATCTGCGAATGTATTCTTTACTTTTTCAACATCAGATCCCTTAGTAAGTCCTAAAAACTCTGTCTTATCAGCAAAGTTTACCTGCATTTCACTACACTTCATATCATCTTGTGATGTATCTGATAATGTAATTGTAAGAGCTACCTTTGTTCCTGTCTTACTGTTAGCATATGATGTCATTAATGCCTGCGAATGTGGCTGTGAAGCCTGTGACATATATGTATAACCATCTGCTTTAAGCTGCTTTGCTGTCACCGGATATGTCATGCTTACATCATCCAGCCTGAATTCAAAACTTTTTGAAGCACTATCATATGCATAGCTCTTTGAATTATCCAAATCAGATGTTTTAATGCTGCCTGAAGCCTGTGTTACCTGTTCTTCATCTGTAATAGCATCTATTTCCTTCCCTGCCTGGTTATTTGCCTTTGCCTTTCCTGATGAATTACCAGCAAAAATCAAAACTACACACAGTACAATAAAAGCAGCCGAATATACAAGATTAGACTTAAATGCTGCAAGACAGAAATTTCTTTTATTTATATTCTGCTCATCACCCTGCAGCAGCATATATATTGCACCAGCAAATGGTACACACATAAGAGCTGTATACTTATACCAGTCTTTTTCATCTACTACCTGTTTGTCCTTAAAGCGCAGCTCTTCGATTATCACCGGAAGCTTTGATGCATATATGTCTGGCTTTACTTCCTTCTGTGTATTTTTGCTTAATTCCTTTAGATTATCAGCTATATCAGCAATATCCGGTGTAACGGAATCCGTCACATTTTTATCTTTTTTCATCAAGCTTTCCCTGTGCCTTTCTCATAGCAGCTAGTCTTTCTGTATATGAAATAACTCTCTTATTCTGCTCATTTTTATTAAGTTCCTTATTGCTCGTTTCTTTTATCTTTTCCATAATATACTCCTGTCTATGTGACGGAATCCGTCACATCATTTTTTTACATCCTTGGTGCAGCTTCCTTCAACTCTAAATCAGGTTCAACAGACTTTTCCTCATTAAAGGCTGTCACACGTTCTTCCTCTGGGATATCCTCATAGCCCTTGTAATAGTCATCCTTTAACGCTGTCTGTGCTTCTATATATCCATTAGAGGTAAAACTACCGTTACGATTAATGGCTTCATCTCTTCCATAATCATCATAATCAATATATGACTTAAGCCATTCAGGAATATTTTCACCAGATTCCGATATAAGATACCTGCCCATATCTTCTTCATTTTTTATATTGCCAAGAAGCGTGTATGCCCCCTGCTCTATATTTTCAACAAGATTAATTGCAACAGCAGTATTGCCCGAATACTCCGTTTCAAATGCAGCATACAGGGTGTCACTATATTCATCATCAAGATTATTTATAAGTGTGGCAAGATGATTAAGCTCATCTATGTTGCTATACTCTCCAAGCCCGATTTCAAGGCCTGGTATGTTACATTCATAATCTGTAATAAACACTTCTTCATAAAGACTTCCATCTTCTCTTTTAGAGCCTATGCCGATTTCTGACATGACAGCTTTAAGTCTTTCTTTAGTTGTAGGAAAATCCACCCATTGTCCAACTAATTCACCTTCTGTATACTTGCCAAGATTCGTTATGAATCCCCTGAATGGAACTTTTTCATTGTTCTCATATTTCATATATTTTCCTTTCCAACGTGACGGATTCCGTCACATCTATCCATCTTAACTTAAGTTCCTGTTTTTACTGGTGGATATCTTGCATATGAATTATTCATTCTGATTTTCATCTTCTGTCCTTTCTAATGTGACGGATTCCGTCACATTTTTGCATTAAAAAAGGAACAGACACGAAGTTTTATTACTTCATATCTATTCCTTAAATCTCTGTTATCTATTTTCTGATTATAATTATTTTGTGACGAATTCCGTCACATTTTTTATTTACATTCATATTTTTCTGCTAATCTTATGTTTTTACTGCTGTCTGCAATGTGCAAACTGTATTCTGAAATTAGCAAGTGCATCAGCTTCCTTAAGATTACCTATACCATGTTCATTGATATACTCTTTAACAGCTTTAATGTCATCCTTTGTAAATACCCATTTTTCAAGAAGATGATCACTATACTCACATGCCTGCTTTCTGATTCTGAAAGGCGCACCAAACAGTTTTGTATCTATATATTCATAGTGCATGCTTTCACGATTATTCATTGCACGTTCAAGTGTGGCTGCATATTCAGTATTTTACTTCCATATGCTGTCTTCTTCAAGTCCGCCATTCTCGAATGATTCTTTATAATAATCAGGACCTATAAAGCGAACATATGTATTTTTTCCCTGTTCAACTGCAACTGTATCAACTATATTGACTTTTACTGTAACCTCCGTTGTATTATTACTGCTGTCTGTTGCTGTATAAGTTACCATAATATATCCATCAGTCTTAAACTGGTTAAAGTTATTAGGATGATAATACTTAACTGTAAGCTTATCAGTTATATCCTCATCCCTGTCATCTGTAACTTTGGCTGTACTAAGCAGTTCTTCAAGTGTTATCTTATTATTCTGTGAATCATCAACTGTAAACCATCTTTCCTGGGCTGTTATTTCAGGACAGTCATCCCATGATGCATATAATGTAACTATTCCATTAAATTCATCTGTAAGACTTGTAACTGTGGCATTGTTTAAATATGTGACATCATTCTTTCTGTCCTCCCAGTAAAGGAATCTACTTTCACCAAAGTTCGTTGCCCTTGTAAAAGTGTTGACTGGAAGTGTTACAGGAACCTTATAAGTTGCAGCTACCTCTTGCATATTTCCAGTTCCACCATTATTATCAAATTTAATTGTATAACTGTTATTTGTTGCATCTGCTTTAACACATACATCATGTGATGGCATTATGAACTTGATTTTCTGGGTTGCATAGCTGGTATTATCAATGAACTTATCTATTCCACAACCAGCTTTTGTAACTTTCCAGCCTGTAGGATATTTTGACCTGTCCGTGTGGCAGTCATCATCTATGTGCCAATGATAACCTTTCTTAACAGCAGCTTCCATTGTTACTTCTTCCTCATAATAGTATTCACCACCACCAGTAATGTCTTCTATACCATTACCTTTATCGGAATCTGTATCGCTTCCATCATCTGAACCACCTTTTTTATCGCCATCATTTATCTTATACTTGTTACGGGTATAATAATAGTCAACTATAAGGCTGCCATCACCTTTTACTGTTACTGTCTGGACTGATGGAGATGTAAAACCTTCGTAAGATTTTAATGAAGGTTTTACCAAAGTATCAGTTATACCTGTTAAATTATCTGTATCTGCAAGGAAATAATTAACTGTATCATGCCTGCTTCCATCTGAGTATTTTTTTGTTCCGTCTAAATATAACTTTTGTTTCCAGTGTCTGACAACATATTTTGTATCTTTATTAGCTGTCCATTGTGCTGTGAAGGTTATATTTAATGCTGTTGTTCCAGGATTAATCCTGTATGTCGTTCCTGCAGCATATATATTTCCGTCCTCACTGCATTTCCAGCCTGTAAAAGTATAACCAGCCCTTGTAACACCTGTTAATTTTATATCAGCTGTATTCCAGTCTGCTGTTGCTATAACTGTTCCATTCGTCACAAAATTAGGCTTTGTCAGCTTAATTCCAGCATTATACTCCCTGCCTGATATGCTCCAGCTCTTAAATGTCAGATGAGCATTAGTTATATCAGATGGTAGTGATGTTTTTTCCCACTCCCTGTTATTAGTGTAACCCTGATCATAAGTGATTGAATATGTTCTTCCTGTAAATGTGTTGCCTGGCTTAGTTATAACATCTGAATCATATGTCACTCTCTGATCAATGTATTCCTTAACAACATCTGTATTTCCTCTTGTATATCTTATCGTATATTCTGCTGCTTTCCAGTTTGCCACATATGTCCTGTCACCAGTACTTCCTTTAGCAATTGTTACCTTTGTACTTACACCTGTTATATCAGTACCGCTCCAGCCAGTAAACACATAACCTGATTTAACAGGATTATTCAATGTTATGTCTGATGATTCCACATTATAGGTGTCAGGATTGCTTTTACCATCTGGTAACGAACCACCATTAAGATTGTAAGAAATATTATAATTATGTACTTTAAATATACGATAAACCACTGTACCACTTGTTTCTACTGTTGCACTTGTACAGCTTTCATATACATAACCATCATAATACGTTCCTAATGTCTTGTCTGTACCAATATCAGAGCCGCTTACTTTAGAGCCATAACTGATCTGCTTTGTTGTCCTTCCTAATTCTTTACCATTTTTGTTATTGACAACATCAATGTACGTGACAGCATAGCTTTGCTTTTCCCATTCTGCATAAAGATTTATAACCTTGCCATCTAAATCAGTCCAGTTAATAACATCTATAGCCTTTCCTGCATCATAATGTGTGCCTGTTCCATCTGCCTTTGTATTCCATCCTGTCTGTTTATATCCTGTTGATGTGAATACATTTGTTCTTAAAGCACCTTTAACATCATAAGTATAAGTACTATCAGTTATAGTTCCTGATGCATCTGCCTTATTCTTATTATACTTTACTGTATAAGTATTAGCTGTTGCTTTTGCTGTATATATCTTTGCTCCTGGTGTCATAGTAAACTTATAATTTTGATTACTGCTTACTTTCTTACCAGTACTGTCAAACCAACCTGTAGTACTTTCACTAGACTTCCAAGTATAACCTTTAGCAACTGTAGCATTAAGACCTACACCAGCTCCATCCTTATAAGTTCCTGTACCTGTTGTATCACTAATACCAGTTCCTTTATTAGCTGTTACTAAGTCACCATCACCTTGTACCCATTTAGCATACATTGTAATAGTTGCACCATCTGTAGTTGTTAGGTTATTTACTGATTGACCATCTGTATAACTTGTACCGCTACCATCTGCTTTAGTATCCCAGCCTGCAAACTTCCATCCACTTAAGTTATAGCCATTCTTGTTTAGCGTAATGCTTGTATCATATGAAATGTTATTCATACTAGCTGTACTGCCAGTTACACTGCTTGTAGCACTTGATGGCTTATTGCTGTTAAATACAATGTTGTATTTTATTGGTGTCGCATTTGCAGTTAAGTTAACATCATTAGCTGGCATTGTGAATTTATAATCTTTGTCTGTAGATTTCTCATTGCTGCTTCCATCAGTCCAATTAACGAACTTATAACCTGTCTTTACTGTTGCTGTGACTGTAACTTCTGTACCTATGTTTATGTTACTGCCTGTTGAATAATTGGTGCTGTTGATGCCTTTGCCTGAAAATGTTTTAAGGTAGGCTGTCTTTGGTGATTCTTTAGTCCATTGAGCCGTAGCAGTTACATCTCCATTATAATTTCCATTGAATATGTAGATATCATCATCATCATATGTAGTATCTTCATCTGCTGCTATCTCTCCGAAGAAGAACTCTGAACCATCCGAATTCAGACCACCTGTACCATTGCTGAATTTCCATCCTGCAAAGGTATAGCCTTCTCTTGTAGGTGTATTGTTTTCATAATCAAGATAACCATATTTATCAGTATAGCTGTTTCCTATATATGTTTTTCGACCATAAAGAAACTTAGTTGTAAATACCGATGATGTTTTAGCATTTCCGTTATACATTGCGCCACCATTAGGGTCTATTGTTAATGTATACAAAGCTGGTTTTGTATGAATTTTTAACTTTCTGTTCTGCTTCATTTCAAAATATTTATCATATCTTGAATTATCTTCGCTCCAATCAGAACTGCTTACATATATCTTTTCGTGACTATCTAAATCCTCTATATAATCTATATCATAACCTGAATTAAGATATATCCATGCAGGTGCAGTAGTTCCATAGTAATAACAAACATCACTGCCATTAGGCATCTGCATATCAGAACCTTCGGTACTATGACCTATGACCATGTTAACACCACTATCCCAACTAAGATTTAACGTCTTAATCTGTTTTTTCGTATGAATATAAATATCTCTATTATTATTCATAGTCCAAGAGTTCTCCCACCGATTTTCAGTAGAATTCCACGTAGAATCATTCCAATGATAATCATTAGAGCCTTCACCGATGTAATCAAGGTCATAACCTTCTTTTAATGTAATATAAGTATATGACTTTGTTCCTTTTGTAAAATAATAATTTCCTTTTTTCTCAAACGTTACTAAAGGTTTATCTTTTGTCGAGTAAGCATATTCATCTTGTACTTTCTCAACACCATCATCCCAGTCAACACTTATTCTACGAAAACTAGGCATTGTAAAATGTAGGGTAGCACTTATAGGACTTACCTTTATATCTTGATAAGTTACAGACCATTCCGGTATAACATCATAAAAATCATTTAATTTCATTGACAACCTATTACCTAAAGATACACTACGTTCTATAGGAACTTCATCATCATAATCATAACCTTCTGGAAACTCATCTACTAAATGCCACTCTGACTGTTCTGGGATGTTTACAGAAGCTGTACCTTTAAATACCACATCAGAACCCATCGACATATCATCTAACTGGTCGGCTAAAGTAAACTCCCTACCTTCCCAGCTAGTTGTACCTGTTATTGAAGTTTCATAACTATAATACTGAACATCCTTACCATTATTAATATAAGTTCTATAAACCTTAACTTTTACAGGTATATCAAATTCTTTATCTGCTTTTAAAGTACCATGAGCAGTCATACCTGTAGTATGATTCTCTTCAAAATATCCACCTACATGATATTTTACCCTCAAATATCCATTTACCGTTAGTTCAGAGTCTCCAAAATTAGTAAGACCATTATTATAATTCATGTTTATATCTGCCTTAGCCTGTATACTTGGAAAACTAATACTAGTCACTATAGTACAAATAAATAATACTATAGATACTATTCGTTTAAACTTGCTCTTAATTTTAGACATTAAAGTTTCTCCTTTCACACTACTAAATTTATTTTTGTATAATAAAACCTCTGCCAATAACAAACTCAATGGCATTAAGTTAAGGGCGATGAAGAGAAGTTAGTATCGTTTTTTGATATT